>Ga0116227_10001438_pt1 | contig 53034 bp, 54 predicted proteins | sample S1TSphgellanicum_FD_89693 | JGI IMG/M metagenome (GOLD analysis project Ga0116227, IMG submission 89693) | Host-associated microbial communities from peat moss isolated from Minnesota, USA - S1T2_Fb - Sphagnum magellanicum MG | ecosystem: Host-associated > Plants > Peat moss > Unclassified... | reverse complement strand
GAAAATAATTAAGATTAGTCTTTTTTTAGTCATGGATGAAATTTAGTCCAAAAGATCGTGTCATATTTACCACATTTTGGTGTTGTGAATTTAATAGGTTAAATGTTAGTTGATACATGGATTGATTTGGATGGAGCTATGGAAATGAATAGAAAAGAATATATTGTTTTGTGCACAAATGAAATTTTTTCCATAAATCATTTTTCATATAATTAAACATTTACAGTATTTTCAACAATTCATTACAAACATTTTCATTGTGTATCTTAGAACAACTAGCAAATGTAACTACAAATTAAACCCAAGTCCCACCAACAATGATGTATTGTTTGGGTTGGGCCCAATGTGCAACTGCTAACTTTGTAAAGCCTCACAATGACCCATTCATCTTGTTAGAATCAGAAGGTGGATTGAACAACTAGATGTGGAGTTATGCACTATGGAGGATCAGCAGCCGAAGCTGATGAGATCACGGAGAAAGACTACTGCACAAAGAAACAGGTGACATTGTGTGCCTGATGAGCACACTACAAAGCCAACTGCTGAATTCATCTTATAGTGTGTGAACTCAAAATCTTGATGTCATAAAACCATGGAACTTCAAGTGCTAAATTGAACATACTGTAACAAAAGAGGCTGTGGCTATGGGAGAAAAATAGTAAGTGATCTGTGGCAACCAATCACCTGGCAAATGAGATCACCCAAGTTTCAATGTATACTACTACATCCTCAAATCATTTGGAAAACAGCAATTACTCACACATTCTAAGAAAGTTTGAACACCAGTGCATTTTGGTGTACCAGCTGAAAAGGTGACTTATGATTGCCCCCCAAATCCTCCATGTGATGGCCCAGCTGAATGCAGGAATTCAGAGCTGGCCCCATGTGGTTGTGTTGGTACTGGGCCACCCTGCACAATCAGCGAGATTATGTCAGTGAATATGTTACTGCAGAGTCATCTAGGGTTGTAGAGTGGCTGTAGAGCTTGAAAAAATTCCAAAATGTTATAGCAGATCATAACATCAAGAAGCACCTTTCTGTGAAATTGTGAATCTCTGTTGGGTTTGTTTTTAAGAACTGACATAAAGGTTACCTTCAGAGGGTCATTGATGAGTTTTTGCTACAATGTCACATGTACAACATGTTCAGCCTCCCACATAAGGAGGCCTACATAACCAGACTACATAATATCTGCATCACATTGGTCTCACCTTTACTGCTAATCTACACGAAAAGAATAACAGGGGCAAAATTGGAACTGGAGAAACTGACATGATATACATTTGACATTTCTACCTGGGATGTGGGTGACGACTCTGGAGACTTTGGACTAAAAGTTGATGATGTATTCACACCAGGATAGTTTCCAGTTGTTTGTGCACCAATGTTCCGTTGAGCAAATGGCCCCTGCTTCTCATCAGAATCAAACATGTCCAGTCATTTAGCAACATAGTGATGCTCCTAAGCTAGCCAATGGGTTTTGTCACAAAAATTGAAAAGGAACAATATTTAGGAGCACATGCCATTCATTCAATGACAGATATTTGCATAGGTATCAAGTTTTGAAAGTTTCTCTGCCATAGGCAATAATTGGGCACAAAATAGTACCCAAATCTTCAAAACAATCCGTTTGTTTCAGTTCAGCCAAATTGGGCATAGATACTCTTGTTTGAGAATCCAAGTGGAAAAGAGAAATACAGATACTAACATCCATTGTTTATTCAAGAAAGAAGCACAACTGTGGACACCACATTCGCTGTGAAAAAAATTCTGCATGCAGACACAAAGTCTTGACAAGAAACACCTGGAAACAGCTAGCTGTACTCACCTGGAAAATACTACCAAGTTTCTTGAGTGCTTTTGCACGTTGTCTTAGCAATTCCTTTTTGGCAGTTGTGTCATGCAATACCTATGAGCAAAACAATATAAAAAGAACATCAAACAACTGTGCTCAATGATGCATCACATGTTGGTTGGAGCACCAAAATTGTAGTTCTGTAGCACTTACACATATGCCTTTGGAGACTAGAAGCTGTAATAGCAAGGAACCAAATTGAGAACACGTCTATAAAACTTCAGAGAAATCACGACAATGACAATTTGTGGGTTACATGACAATGAGTGCAGTCATGACTTTATGAGGGTTGCTCACAAAGTGTCCGACCATCACGTTCATCACAAGCAGCAGTGATGAGCTGCCATGACTACCCACCGATTCCATTGGCTCCCAACAGAGGGTAAGTATATAATAGTCTACCAAAATTTCAGACAAACCAAAATACAAATCTATGTCCTGAGTTTCTGTTGCATTTTTGGAAGCAGCAGGAAGACTTCATGATGCTGGCCAGCACTGAAGAGACATAGCTAATAAAACAAGTGAATATTGTATCCTCTTCAATCTGCAACAAGCTTTGTGAGGCTAAGCTACATTACATTTTAGGCTTGTCCCTGTACAAGAAACCAAAGTGAGAACACTACACACCATATGGCAGACATGCGAGATGGTGAGCTCAATATCAGCCACATTGAGCTTCCACAACGAATCCAGCATCACTTGTTGCTTGGACTCCAGGAATTTTTCTACATTAGCTTCTCCTATCTGCCCACTCTGCAACTGGCGCTTGAGATCCTCCTGCATTTGCATCAACTGTATTGCACCTGCACTCCCCAGAAGGCTGACAGGTCACGAATGATAAAAGATGTTACCCACTATAGCAGCCTTACAAAAGGATGAATTCACACACAATATTCCAACTGTCTTTGAAAATATAAAACCACCATCCTGGTTATCCTGTGTGTATTCTGATAGTATGCATACCTGCAGCAGCAGTGATCTGCGATTTGATAAAATGGCCTTTATCACGCATCCATTCAGTCAAAAAAGGAACCCCCAGAAAAAGAATGTTTTTCCCAAGCTCCTTCGACGCCTGTCTTTGATAGATGTAGCCTATCGTCTGCAGCATTGCTTGCCCAAAAGCTATGATGCCACAAAACAATTGGACAGTTAGACCCAACCAAGAGACATTCCACTACAACAAATGCCTGTACAGTAATGAAAATACCACATGGAAAACAAAGCTTAGATTGCAAATGACTAGTTTGCAGATACCCTTCCTGCCAATTTCTGTCTGCAGATTAGTCCCAACAGCTGGAAACAGGGACTCGCTTATCTTTCAACAGAACAACAATTAACCAAACCTAGGGATCACACTTGATTACCCAATTCTGATGTCTAGCCATACCTCCAATTTCAGTGATCTTGTGAAACCTTTTACAAGTGATGCTGTTTTCTTCACTGATGAATATCAATAGCCAGTCTTCAATCTCTAGAATAAGCATAAGGGTAGAGAGGAAGTACCAGCCTCCTTAAGTCGATTTCTTTCCTCTTTTGCCCAATTTACAAACTGGTCTTTATTACCCTGAACATATGGCTCTATGTGCTCCAGTAGGCGAGCCTTTAGTGTCTCTTCCCTTTTGTTTTGTATCTCCTGCTCACATCCAACCCACCAATTTCAAACTAGAAAGATCTTGCCATACTTTCTGTACTGACTGTTTGGATGCGTATCTCTGAAATTAATGTTCTTCATGTCTAGGTCTATTTGCAACTTTCAATTTGAAAAACAAGTGTTTGTCAGTAAAGAGCCTAACCTTGAACTTTCCCTGGGCTTGCATCACATCAATAGGCTGGCCTTCTGGTCCAGTCTCCATGCCTGCCATTGATGCCATTGCAAGCTGCCGCATTGACAGCAAAACTTCAGATTACCCTCTAGGATGTGCTACCCTCTAAAAATGATCTAAGAAATATCAGCAATGTGACAAATTACAGGGCGTTAAAACCTTGAACCACACTCTGCAAACTATGCACTTTTCACATGGGAGGCTAGTGACTCAGGAACAAACATAGAGAAACTAAGGAGAAGGATTAAACTTGTTGACTATACAATATATGGAACACTTAGCAGCATGTGACAGAAATGGATAAATAAATTCTCTGAACAATACCTGGCCGACGTAGTCATGAAACGCATCACTACCAAAAAGCATGCCAAAAACAGCAGCCGGGTCTACCATTGCATCCCTGCACCACCCAGCCACAAATATAATTGATTCCAACAACCCATTGCATCTGATACATCCCTTTGTCAAGCAATTCATCTGGCCTATGTTAGGGCTACTATTTTGTTGACAATATGACCTACTCCATGTAATGAGTTGCAATTGCCACAGGAATTGGATCCATCTACAAACAGAACATTGATTTTCTGAGCTTCCACTTCAAGTCTCTGCTTTTGAGCTTCTCTCCCATTACTGCTGAACTGGTGTACTTTGATTCACACTGAGAAATAACACAGAAGTCAAAGTTGCTCTCCATAACAGACCTCGACACCACATCAAAACTGCCATTTGAATAACATATAATACTCAATCTTTCTACCCAGAAGTTTTTTCAGATGATAGCTTGTAAGAAGAAATGGCAACAGAAGGGTGGAGAAAGACGCACGTGGATACACCCTGTTTCCCAAGCCTGTCATAGGCATCCCTTTGCTGTGGATCACTGAGAACCTGGTATGCCTCCCCAAGCACCTGCACCTCCCTTTCTCTAATCATCAGTCACAGACAAGACCCAAAGCCCACAGCCTCATTCACATTGTATTAGAAACATTGGAGGAAAACAAGCAACTGGATTCCAGGAGACATCTCCTTCACATACACACATGTGTATGTATCGTGTTAGTCCATGACGGACAAACAGAGTGAGAGATTTGAAGGTTTGTGTACAGTGAGGATTCTGAAAGCTAACAGTGCCAGAAGTGAACCTAAATGAAGTTGTCAGCTCACGCATTTATGAATTCATGATTTCTAGCAGGACATGCATTCATGAGATGTTGGGGGCCAAAGAAGAAAACTAACCTGAAAATTGTGTGCTGCTTCTGGATCATTTGGATTTTTGTCAGGGTGAACTGACCTTGCCTGTTTCTCATTCCACAAACACATCTCAGAGTGGGAAAAACCTTAGGTGTTTATAGAGAATGATTATTGTTGCCCAAGAGGAATGCATCTTATCTTTGCTTTCACTTGCTGAGAACCTTCATTGTGCTTAACCTGTTCTCTGAATTGCTGTGCAATATTCAAATTCTAGAAGAGGCTCTTACATTCTGACAATAAAAAGAGGATCCACATTCTGACAACAAGAAGAGGATTCACATTCAGACAAGAAGAAGAAGAAGAAAATTCACATTCTGACATATACATATTTTCCTTTCAGAGTGTTGCAAAGTCTTGAAGACATTATTATTATGCAGAAGGAAGCTCTATATGGTTCAGAGAAAACAGCGAGTGAGATAGCTATTAGATAGCAGAGAAAAACCCACAGCAACACTTTGAAGGTATACCATTCTGTCAGTTGTGGCAAAAAAACCAAAACTAACAAGACAAGAAGACTGGGTGCAGGTCTGACACCTTTGGAGTGCCATTCACAAAGTGTCAGACCTATTCATCTTCTTCATGAATATCAGTGAGGAGCTGCCGTGAGTCAACCCACTGACGTCATCAGCTGCCGACAATGGGTACCTTAAAGAGAGAACACAAACACAGGGGCTACCAAAAAACCTAGAACCTCTCAAAGCTTGAGAGTCCAGAAAGTTGACTTGGCACTAAAGAGACATATCCGTAAGAGACCCAAAACTGAACTCAGCTATCAAAAGCTCTCCATGATAAGCAGCAGGAACAACACAGCAGTAGAGAAATGACAGAGTTGGGGACAAACAAAAAGGCAACATCACGGACAATACCTTGACATAGTAAGCTTTCTTAATCTCAGCAGCTGTTGCATCGGGCGCTACACCCAACACTTGATAGTACTCCAGATCCTTTACCATCTTAGTAGCCGCCAGTAGGTTGGGTTATTGGGTTGTCTTCCCCCCCTCCCTCCCTCCGACTGCAGAAACCAAAAAAAATCGCGCGTCTTCTCAAACACCCGATAGCTGCTGCAACAAACAAATGCCTTGCAAACGACTAGCAAACAATTCTCCCTAACTCCAGTTCCATCACTTGTACCGCTAAAACAGTTCTCCAAGATTCCGCTTGTTGTTGTTGTTCTTCTTCTTCAGCTCCCCACTCTGTCACAAAACACATTCTCTCTGTATCTCTTCTCTCTGGCTCTCTTGCTCCCTCTTCTACTCAAAAAGAATGCCTTCAGAAGAGAACAACAACCGGTCGATCTGTTCTTATATCCACGCACATCTGAGCTTCTACTGCTGCTGAGAAATAGAGCTCCCGACTCCAACACGCTCAAAATGCCGCGCACAATTCCTTGCGTGACACTCTCTCTCTTCGCTGCAACTGGAATGGTGTGCGCTCGGCTCGTGATGCGAAATTTCTTAGTCCGCAAACACACGCGACGAAAACGCTTCCTCGACCCCGACCAGCGTTTTCTTTTGCGCGAAATTTCGCCAAATGGCGAAACTTTTAGTGTTCCTTTGAGTTTTTTAGTAGCCAAATTTCGGGAAAAAAATTATTTATTTTTAATTAATCTCCAGAGTCTATCCTAAGTTCCAGTAAATAGCCAAAAATATAAAGGCTTACTAGTTTCAATCACTTCCATATTTTATTATCGCCAAATCTGGCTAAATCACCTTATGCATGATCACCACTTGAGCAACATCACAAAATTGAGTAAATTAATTAAAATTTTGGGAAAAAAAAAGGGGGGGTCGAACAGCCCCAATCTGAATATTTCAGAATTTCAATAGTAATTACAATATTATAGTAAATTATTTATGGAAAAAATAATAATTTCAAAACTAAAAAAAAAGAATTCAGTTTTTTTTTTGTTTTTTTTTTTTTCCATCAATTTTTTACAAAATGTAGCCATGCTGATGATCATCCACAAGAGGATGTAGTCCAATTTGATTACAATTCATGAATAAAAGTAGAAATTTTTTAACAATCATTTTGTTTGAATTTATTATTTTAATAAAAAAAACCCCAAATAGTTGATTGTTTTTCTCTCAAAAAATAAATTAGTTTTGTGTAAGAATTATATTTTCATCCAACTCATCAATTATGAGAATTCTCATTGGTCTTTTACATCCAGTAACGTCTTTGGGAACAGGCCATTCCAGAAATTAACACATTCATCCAAGGGCATAGACCATAGGTTGGAATAGGTGTGATTTTTCACCTTCTATTCAGGAGGGGCTGGAGAGGGGGGGACCTTATGCCTATAAGTAGGAGCCCTAATCCTAAATAGTAGGTGTCTTTAGGGATATGAGTTGTTACCATTGTGGGGGTGGGTTATTGGCCGTGTTGTGCAGGTATTTTTTTTACTCGGATATACTCGCTGAATATGCTTAGGTATATTATTTATCCTAATTTATTTTCCTTAAATCAACATACCCTAATGCAATACATATTTTTTAAAAGTGTAAATTTCTTATAATCATAACCCTATTCATAACCTTGGATATATGTAACAAATATTTGTACTTGTAATCAACTATGTTTTGGTATCCAAGTAAATACAAATTAGAGTAAATATGCTTTAAACTTTGAAGTTTGTTAGTTCTATTAATTAAATGGGGTCTCTCCCAAGGTTTTTTTGTTTTTTTTTATGACAATTAGCCAATTTGATTGGCCCATCACAAGAAGGAAAAAAAATTAATTGAAAATTTGAAACTTCCCAAATTATAAGTTTCTATGTAAGGATGAAGACTATTGTCTTTAGCCCAAGTATATCGGGGGAAGGTAAGAATTTCGAGCAAACCATATGGGTTAAAATTGAGGATTATTACATGTGATAAAAGTGCACATGCTAGGAGTGGTAGGTGTGTGTGATTAAGGATATATTTTAATTAAAAGATCCATCTACTTTGGAGGGCCATAACTTTAAAAGCTTACTAAAGTGCCCAAAGATGAGTTACAAATTATCTTGAGATTCCATCGTCAACAAACATCAACCATGATTTCATTGTATATTAATTGTTTATTTTTAAACACATTTATACCAATCAAGGATGAATCAGACACTTTGATTCTTGTATAATAAACTGCTTTTATATATAATCACGCCCGTTTTAATCACATTCTTGTTTGTGTCACACATTTTTTTGGTAATCATCCGTTTTAGTAAGAAACGTCATTTCTTAAATCACTATCACACTCATTAATAGCACACAAAATATTTGCAAAGCTTTCTTTGTAAATGTGACTATAATGGGAGAAATTTAGGGCAAATATTAGTGTTTTGTAAATTGTAGTTTTCTTTGGCACTGTTAATGTTGTTTTGTGTTTAAGTTGTGTAGACTAACAATGATGAATCTAATTGAAGAAAAACAAGGAAAAATTTCTTTGTAGTGCAAACAAACAAAAGATGTGCGAACTTGCCAAGAAAGCAAAAAAAACTTAATTAAAAAAATCTAGTTGACAAGATACATAAGCTAATAGTTACTTAGGAGCTCAAACTCAATGTCAATCATCACATTAAAGTAGATAGAAATCTCTTCAAGTCTAATAATGCATAGTAGAACTTATAATAAACTATGTAGGAAATTTAAATAATTGACACCTTTATTCTAGCATAAAAGAGTTATTTTGTAAAGTTTTTTTTCCCTATAGTCACAATCTTGGAAGAGTTTATATCAAATGTGATTATACATGTTTAAATCACAATTTGTTAGTGTCACAAAGAAAGTGGTCACCAAGGGTGTGATTATAGAGGGGTTTACTGTATTTTGACATTTAATTCAACTTCTAAAAATTGTATTAAAATTTCAAAATGTGAACATTTTCACACAACATTGGTTATTAGAAACTACACCAAACCCATGTTGGGTATTAGTGCAATTTTTAAGGTTGATAATCACAATATTAAAAAATCAAAAAATCTAATTTTGATATATTGCTATAATTGTTTTCAAAAATCCCAATTTTGATAAATAATTATGGTTTTCAAAAGGTTTAAAAAATAACATTTAGTTCTTTCATGAAACCCAATGATTCTTTAAAGTTATTGAATTAATCAAAATTATTAATTCTTTAATTTTTTTTTCAAATACCAATAACCAACATTTTTTAATTAAAAATTTTTCCCAACTATTTTAAACTTGTAATTATTTTTAAAATAAAAACCAAACCCACATTGGTTATCACCTCAAATCTAAGTTTACAAAATTAAATTCTGTAATTTTTATTAATTTTTAAGCCATGCTTTCCTATGGGGAGGAGTTGTTGCTTCAACACATTGTGGTGGTTTTGGCACTAAATTGTCTTGTTCACATTAAGTTAATCTACTTAAGATTTTAGTTGTATTCACATTGAATTTGTCATAATTTTTTTAATTGAGTTGATTTATATGAAACTTTAGTTATGTCCACACTAAAATAGCCTTAGTTTCTTTACACTAAGTTCATTAACATGAGATTTTAGTCATGTTTCAACCAATGTTAAGCAATTCTCAAAATTGCAATGAAAATCAATTAGATTGTCAAACTAGTTTTTATCTTAAAAACCAAAGGATACTACCATTGATATTCTTTTTAAAAACCACCCCTTGGTTTTCACTTGTTGTTTTTGTCATTGTTCAAAGCTCCTTGTTTCAAATATTTTAAGTTATTTTTTCATGTTTTTTTTTTTCTTTCTTTTTTCATCTAGCTCCTTCTTCCCCATCATTGTTTCTTGATTGTCTTCCAACATTGTTATTCAAGTTGTTTTGTAGTGTTGTTTCTCAATTCTCCTCCAACATTTTTGTTTGTGTCTTTGAGCATTGTTATTTATGTCATCTTTCAACACTACTATTCAATTGTTTTTTGGCATTGTTGTTTATGTTGTTTCAACATTTGATGTTTAGTTATCTTTTGGTGATGTTGTTTACATTGTCTTTATTGGTCTCTTGGAACTTACTACTAAGCGATCCTTTAACATTATTGTTTAGTGTTTTTTTAGCATTGTTGTTTAATGGTCATTTGATGTTATTACTTGGTGGTCTTTCAACACTTGCTATGTGATGGTCCTTTGGCATTGGTTGACCTTGGTTTCTATCGTTTTAGGTACATGAAAAACCTTGTTGACCCTTTTTTTTTTTGTTCAGTTGTTTTTAGCATTTGTCTTCCATTTATTTCCCTCCCACCACAATTTTGGATTTGTTCAATGTGGAGTGTAAAGTGTGGAATCTAGAGTTCAGTCTAAGCCTTCAACACTAAGTTTCAACATTCAAACATTGTTAACATTGCTTCAACACAAGGCATCATTCTTTTCTCTTCTTTAATTTTGTTTCTTTCGTTTGTTTTTAGAAAAAAAATTTGTTTGCATTTCTATTTTTTGTGTTGTTTTTTAAAAAAAATGTTTTCTTCTTTGTGTGGTTCTTTATATATATATATGTTTCTTTTTTTATTTTACATATTTTACCCATACATTATTATTATTATTATTTTGCATGGTTTGATATTGTAAATTATTTCCCCCCTTAAATTTCCATTTATGACAAAGAGGGAAAGGAGTGTGAATAAGTTTAATTTTTAAATTTTTTTTTGTAAATTTCTATTCCTTACGTTTTACAATTGTTTGTGTTTTTTATTTGTTTGGTGGAGCTTTGCATTGTTGTAACTTGTAACTTTACATTTTTTGGTCTTTTACACTTTATTTGGTGCACAATATTTTGTGAATAATGGAACAATTTAGACAAAACTAAAAAAAAAACCAAAAAATGAAGCATTTGATATTTTCAAGAGTGAAACATACATTGAAAAAACTAGAGAAGAAAGAAAGTTTGAAGAAAATCCAAGTCTAGAGACAAAATGAAGTGGAGTAACACAAATTGAAAATAAAAAAATAAGAAAAATGTTGGACAAATTGCATGCTCAAAGGAACAAATGGAGGCCCCATAACAAAAATGATTTATGTTAGTCATTTTATTATGTCAATGATAAAACAAAAATGTATGGAAAAGTTCCTCAATTCATGAAATGTTACATGTGTTACAAAAATCCTATTGAAATTTCAAATTCAAGGATGTAGTTAAGAACATGTATAATAATATATTATAAAACCAATGGAATAGCTGCATTGAAAAAATGTGTGGATGTAGACCATGTAGTAATTACCATAAAATTTAAGCATTAAAATGTGGAAAGACAACTTGCTAAGAAAAGGCCTAATGCATTTCATTTCTTTATATCAAAGTTTTTGAGTGTGCAACCAATCTTTTCAAAAAGGATGATGTTCAACATAAAAGCTTTTTGGAAGACCTTAGCCTTTTGATATTGAAAAATCATTTGCCATTATAGTTTGTGAAGAGCCCATGATTGAAATGCATGGTTATGCATCTATGTCTTCAAATGGTTCTCCCTTCAAGAAAACTAATTTCACAAGACATGTTATCAAATTTGGTGAAGAAGACCAAAAAGACATAATGTTTCCATTGTTAGTAAAATCTAATTATGCAACATCTAATTTTGATTTATGAATGCTTAAGGGAGCCCATGACATTTTTGCATTTATTAATTTCATAAGAGTAGATTGGGAATGAAAACATATTATTGTTAGTCTTTTTGAAACTATTAAAGTGATTAGATAGGCCTTGTAACAAATTTGTTTGATCTCTTTTATCTATACAATTTAAAAGAAAAGATCATTGCATATGTGAAAGATGAGGGTTCCAATTGAAATGCCTTGATTACAACACTAAAATCTATTGTGAATTATGAAGCAATGGGCAAGGAAGAAAAAAATTCAAGGCACTTGTTTTGGGTAGGCATTTTTCAAAGGTTGATAATATGTTGCACTAGATGAAAAAATGTGCAAAGGTTTCAAATATGTTTCCATAAAATCCATGTAATTATATTTGCAAAAATGCATTACTTGACTAAAGAAATATGATAAGACTAGGTCGGAATGGAATAAAGCTTACATGAATGCTCTTCTTTTTCCAAGAAAGTTGAATATTCTTATGAAAACAAGATAATATTAAACATTTTTGAATTTCGAAAATTTGGATTTGATTTATTTTTGTTAATCTATTGAAGGGATAGTAATTTGAATTTTGATTTTTTAAAGATTTAATAGCAATATTATCATGTTTTAAGAAGCTATACAATTTTTAAATGTTATTTTTGTGTTATAGAAAGTAGATTACAATGAGGATTTTTGAGCATGTTCCATTTTTTTTAATTTGGCATATTTCACAAATTATTGTTGAATTTCTTTCTCATGTTGTTCATGTTTGTGTTTTGAATTAGTCACATGGTTATTGATTATTTAATGATGCATTGCATGTTGCCATGACCATGAATGTGAAATTTTTTTTTCTCTATAAAAAGCCTAATGAAAAGATCCTATTATTGATGGAGAATTAAACTTATTTACATGTAGATAAAAAAAGAAGTATATGTTTTTTTAGATTTTTTCGTTTCATTCCTTTGAAAATATGAAGAAAAATGAAAATGAAAAACATGTTATCTTTGATATTAGATCCTATATTTAAAAGCTTTTGTCCAATCTTCTTATTCATTGGACGCGAGCAAGGTGTTGCTATCGTAGAAGAATATGATAAGATTTTTTTTCCTCTATATTCATGAAATTTCATTAAATATGAAGCTTGTTCAAATGTAGTGATTGATGAGGATTATAGTTTGGACATTTAAACTTGAAGCTTGTTCAATCCTTTGGTAGAATATGAAGCTTTATCAAATGAAGTGATTAATGAGGTTTATAGTTTGGACATTTTCAAAATGATTTGTTGAAACAAGTGAACCAACAAAGGAACTTGTTAATTGGGAGTTGTAGATTTTTTCGATGTTTTCAAATGGATGTGAAGGATATTAAACGTCTTTTGGATTGGTGAAAAAAAAGGAAATGATGATGTTCCTTGCATTAGTCTTTCTAAATTGATAAGTTCTTGACATTATAGGGTCACAAATTGAAATATATATATTTTCTTTAGTTGAAATACTTATACAAACTTGAGGAAATGCATATTGCAATTAGGCAATTTGAAAAAGTTGATTTTTGTGGAAAAGTTTTGATCCTATGATCTTAGAATAGATTGTAGTTCACCTTTTGACTTGGTAGACCTAACCCCCAAAAAAAAGAGTTAAAAAAAATTTGTAGGGGAATTTGAATGAGATGAGGTTGTGGAGTTCTAATCTTGTAATGGGTAAACATGCCGAGTTCCTCATTCCAATAATTTGATATTGATTAATTTCAACTTTTTCTCTTTTTCTTTGAAAAAATTATCACTTATTAACAAAAGATGAATTATGGTAACTGGATTGAGAGAATTGTTCAGGAACACCGAGTCTTCAAAATTTGTGAGAACCAGCAAAAGAAAAAAAAAGAAAAAAACTGAACCCTAAACCCTAAACCCTATTGTCCTATTGTAAGTAAGGAGACTTCAGTAATTGAGAGTGATGTTTGGTTGATGATAATTGATTTAAACCTTTATCACTCTAAATGTCTAGAAAGTGCAATTTGTAAACTGCAAAGGCAAAATTTTGAGTTATGATCCTGTAGTTGGCAAAATAATCAAGAGCTAAAGGAACAAAACCAGATTGTTGCTTCGTCCTCATGATCGCATAATTGAAGTTTAAATCATCCTTTGAATTTTGAACAAACCCGCCTTATAATCTCTAAACCAGGCAGCCTGAAAAACAGACATCCCCCACGTGGTCAGCTTCCAAAACTTATAACCACCAGCTTGGTGGTAGTGAGGCTGCCTTGCCTGGCAAAGTGCTCTCTATCTATCCCCTCGGGACATACCATACCTACAACTGATGTTCAGCTACAAAAATAATTCACAAAAGGTCTAGCTAGCTCAAAAGAAGAGAAATTTTTTATTAATATTTGTCAAAATTGTTGAGAATTGAAAACTATTTGAGTTATTATTACAAATGCACAACACAAGATGCATTTTGCATACTTATTTCTCAACCCTATGAAATTCTGGAAAAATTAAATTTGAAACTGCTGAACCTCATTTTCTAAAAAACAAATAAATTTTTGACAAAGAAGTGCCAAACAACAGTTTTGTAGGTACCTAGTTAAATCCTGGCCAAGGCACTGGCAACAAGTCTAGCTACACACATTTTGGGGAGGCTTTGACATGGATGCAAAAAGAAGACTAGTGAAAAAGTTGAACATTGGATGATATGTAAGTAAAAGGCAATTAAAGAAAGTTGAAATTTCAGAAGAACAGTAGATGAAATGAAGGCTAGTGAAAACAAGATCCAAAAAAGTCACAATGTAGGAAAAAGAAAAAAGGATGAAACAAATACTTGGAGAAATGAGAAGAAAAAAAGTTCAAATTTGAAAAAGATAATGAATAAAATAATACATTGAGAAAGATAAAAGTTGTGAAAGTTGAAAATCTGAGTAAGTAAGAGAAATGGAATGCGAGAGAAGGTAGGATATGGGAAAGTTGAAACCTGAGAAACAAACTGGATGAAATGAAGGTCAAGAAAGAAAGAGAGAACTCAAGGAAGTTGAAATCCAAGAAAAATGATGAAACAAAATGAAGTTTGGTTCAGCTGCAGAAGTACCTCAACAAGCTTTTCAAATTCTCAACTGGTCTTCTCTGTTGTCTATCTTCATGATGGATGCTTCCAGCAAAGCCCCCCATAGGACCCAGCAGTCCCCTCTCAAAGCACTGGGCTCTTTCTATCAGCAGATTGGCATCACTCTATGTGACACATTTTCTTCATCTGGAAAAGCTTGTGGATCATTGACGGTTGCAAAGCCTCCACTCTTACCCTGCAGGTTGCTGCATTGCTTCTGGAGACACTACTACTTCTTGGCAGCACTACATTCCTATGTGGAGGAAATCAAGCAGATCTGCACTACGGCAAAGCCTCTACTATCTTTCACAAGATGTTATCCTTGTAATATTTCTGCGTCAATATCTACACTCCATTGAATTTTCGTTCAAACATCTTAGAGGTGTTTCTAGTGTTCCAAATAAAATGATAGACTTCTCAATGATCTTGTTTCCTGGATGTGTCATCATCCATTCACTTTCTTCAGGAGCCCCAAGCTGACCCAATTTTGATATGGCTGTGCACGACAGTATGCGAGTGACCATAACTGTGATGTTGTCCAACAAGAACTTGGCATGTGCTTGTTAGTACCCTTTCTTAAAAGATATAGGGAGGAGATCACTCAAGTCCTGAATCCAAATGAATCGGAACCTGAAAAGGAACAAGTCAACATCAGGTTAACCTGCAGTGATGCAGAGAATAGCAGAAGGAGAAAAACTAAAAAGGTGAACTCAATTCACACAAGTGCTGGTTGGGGAACCCGAGACTGACTTTGCAAAGACAGTGCAATTATGAGAAGCAAAGGCAGTTCATTGAGTTTTCATACCTCATCACTCTGAAGCATATTCCTCAACAATTCTCTTCCTCAGTTGGCTGCTTGCCAGACAATTGGACTTCTGGGCCTGGATGCTGTATCATCTCTCCCACTTCCTGCAGCTTTATCATTTGAAAAGTGGTTTTGAGAGAGCCTCTGTACCCACCACCCAAGTCAAAGAATTTTTTTCACCAGGATCACAGCTGGGGTCATATCTTTCAAGGGCCTGATGAGGACATAACGTCAGTAATCAACAATTGGGAGGCTTCATATGAGTCTCACTACCCATTCAATGCAATGTGCACCCTCAGCATTTTGTCAATAGTTGTCACCTATTCAACAGTAAAGCTCAATGGAAGGTACAGTATCAGGTTTTCAATAGGAGAAACAAGACATTCACTAACCAAACCAAAGGACAAACTGCTCCCAAAAAGTAAACAAATAGCCAAATGTAACCTCATGTCACCTACCTGCAATTCTTTTAACCATTAAAGTTTCCATCTCTCAAAGAATGAGAGAAAGTTTGTTATAACCATAGAGAGAAATAGTTAAACAAACCATATACACTTTGTTTGACCATTCTAAACATGTAAACTAACATATACTACTGTGACCTGCTAGTGATTACTCTGCTATAAATCTTTGACAAGAACTTTCTCTTGTCTAGTCAGTGGAGCTCTCTCCTTTTGTCTCTCTGCAATTCAATTTCTTTCACTACCACATGTACAATATGTCGAAGCAAAGAAAATGAGTTGCTACCTTAATGGAACAGGTTTCCCACTCAGAGCCTTTTTTCTAAACTCCTTTTCTGAACCATTTTTCTGAACTCTCTCGATGCTGCAGATGTCCTAAATAACAAGAAAAAGAAATCTAGTTGGGTGAATGCTCCTCTGAAGCTAAAGAACTAAGCTCAAAGTTCAGGAAAAAAAACATTGGGCTCTAAGATGGCTGTGTAACATCAAGGGGTGGTATTTTGAACCTTAAGATGCAAAGAAATTTGACCTCTTGTTCTTGTGTTGTTGCTGTTAGTGATTCAAGTAGGCCCATCCAAGAAAATGTACTATTGCAGCAGTCATATGTAACTCTATGCAAGAGCAAATACATGGTGGCTGACTAGAACAGTGAAGACAATATGGTCAACCCACCATGCTGTGATTGCCTGGCCAGATCTGCTGTAGCTGGCAACCAGGAGGATTAAGTATTCTTTGGGCTGAGATCAGATACCTGAGTGCTGCATTTGGAACATGGTATTCCTTGAAAGGTATACAATCAACTCAAGTAATATTGCCTTTTGGACTTTAGCAAGTAAAGGTCTTGAAAGGGAAGTCCCTCGAGTTTTATACTAAGGTCAAAAACAGCAAGTTCAACTCAATGTGATGCCAACCACTGCTTGCACATATCCAACACTGCAAGGGAGCCTGACTGCCGTGCCTGCAGAGAAAGCATCCACCAGTAAAGTGATGTGACTTTGAAGGAAAAAACTTCTGCAGAGCCAGTTACTTGGACTCAGGCACACATTTTGCCTCTGCCTGATTCATTAAGAGTCCTGAAAGGACAGTGCTAGATGAATGTCTTGAACTGCCAGTGCTCTCAACTTACGATGGATTTCCTGTGGATTATTACCTAGAGTGTCAAAACAAGATCCTTGGGGTGGACGGTCCAAAACATAATTAATGAGAACCAAGGTTGGTTGAGTACTTACCTCACGAGCTACATACTGTACATCAGATGCACTCTCACTGCGAGAAGCAATCTGAAAGGCATTTTTCAACCGACCCCAAATCACACATGCCAACACTTTGCTGTACACAGTCCAGAAACAACAGGCACATTGAATATCTTAACACTTCAGTTGAAGAGTATGCTTCATAGCTGTAAAGACCACTCCATGAACACCATTTCCACAGAAACAGCTACAAAAGTGTCTTACAGCTCTCATTCAATTTCTAAGACCCATCAACATTGCACACCTAAATGTATCAACTCTGTTACACCCTCAAACCATGATACCACCACATTGTACCTGTCAAATTGAGGTACCAAAAAGTCATGAAATTTTGTGAGGAATCACAACACAACTCATAAAGCTACCAGGAAGCCCATACCCCCCTCAGGCCAGTATTGCTTATCCCATACATGCCACTCCTAACCTTTGAACTGGGGATTAATTTTCACATCAATGTGGGCTTGGAATCGAATAGGTGAAAATAGCCGAGAAACCAACAATTGGTGATATCAAATTCAAAGTTGATAACCAAGTATCATATCCACACAGCACTGGTGTGAATACACACCTTACAATTCAAATGAGCTAGGGGTGAAATGACATGCCTGTGGCTGCTTGAAAGCATCTCAATGAGGCGACTGGGTGCTCGCTCCCGTTTATTTGGATCAACATTAATTGCAGCACCCAGAACCTGTATCCAATGCCCGCAGATAAGATACTGAGGACCAAAAGAACCACCAATGTCTATAAAAAACAGGACGTGAATGCATGTAAACTGTTTGCTGTATTGGCAATGGGCATGGGGTGGATTTCACACTTTTTATTTACTTACAAGGTTAACACTGGACAAGCCACAGGAATCATATCCCAACTCAATTGTTTGTTTATGTGAAAATATGAAGAGCACAAAGCAGTAAGGAGAACAGTTGAACCTGGTCCCAGTCATAATCATCTATGGTGCCCTTAATTTTGGGCAAGAGCTCCATCAACTGGTTTAGCTTCTTTCTCTTTGCCAAATTGGCTGCCACACCTGCATAAATAGGCACCGCTGTGTTTGCACACAAAAAACATGAGACCAGTCAATATGTGGGAAACCAGATATGTGGACTTAAAATAAAAATTTGTGCAGCAAATCAAAAAATCTATATATGAGCCGTCAAGGAATATCATATCAAAGCATCCACAAGTTCGGTACAATAGAAAATGAGTTGTTTACAAAACAAAAGTGAGGACATTCCTACCTGTGAGATTGAAGTCATATATGAGTTGGAATGCCAGATCAAAGTTCCTCTCCACCATCTCCTCTGCAACTTCACACCTACGTCTACAGAGCAAGTAACAGGTAAAATGAATCGGAGAAATGAAAATGCTCACTTAAAGAAGAATGCCTACATGACTCAGTCTGTTCTCAGCTACAAGCTCCTGCTTCTAAAGAGGTCAACACTTCCTAAAATGAATGTTTCAGAAAATTACCATGGCAGTGGTGGGTGTTTGGTATTCCTAAAAAAACACAAAACTGCCACTCCAGGTTCTTGCAATTCACATGACTGGTTGATGGCACAAGCAACAACTAGCATGCACCAAGACAGCTTCAAGAATGACTTATGATGTGGGCCATCAGCCCTGACCTTCAGTATATTAACTTCATGCTTGGTCATCTGTCACCTTATTTATTGTACACCATTTTACCTGCTGGTATCTGCATCATTTGGGTTTCCAAATAATGAATGCTTCCATGGTGGTCCCTCGTTGTCGCCAAATGTGCGAACCACTTCTATCTGTAACACCAAAATCTCACCTGTAATGAGCTCTTCATGAGATACAAACCAAAGCCACATTTGCAACCACCCTATGAGTTGAAGCTTTTCTATGAAATTCACAGTGTCAGAACTCTCTGACACCTCTCAATTGCTACTTTGGGAGGACTCCACAAAACAGATCAGTAAAGGACACTTCTGGTAATTTTGAGCTGGAACCAAATCCTTTATCCTAAGACAGACCAGTACACACTATAACCTATATGAACCTGCTGGCACCAATCAAAATCAAGCAATGGGGTGGCTCCACCAGATCAGGGCTAAGTCATGCTTCATCTTGGCTATGTATGCAGTTTCTGAATCTAAAACTGAAAAGCTCATAACCTATGAAGTACTGTTTCATTGATTAAGCTTCCTGCAGGTATGGGTTTGTCTGTTAGTTCACCAAATCCTGGAAAGTGAGGTGACATTAGATTTGGTTCATGGGAGTTTTGAAAATATTGTGTCCATAACCTGTATGCCAACTCGAGCTGTGAACTTCATCAGCTCCTCTTCTGTGAGTTTCTGAGATGGTAGTTTTCCACGAGCAGCCTTGGTTGCCCCCTTAGCCCCCTCCCCTGCTTGCTGCCGTGCTAGTAAACCTTCATCAAAGTGCACCTGCCCCACAAATGGCACTCTCAGTGTTATGAGGTCAAGAGTAAAGACCATGCCCACCTGACCTCATACCAAGCCTTTTCAAGTTTCAGTTTCCAGTTTCAAATCAGACATTGACATCCCTAACAGGATCTGAAGAGAAAGCCATAATTTTTTGTCAAAAGCCACAAAAGAACCTAGAATGCCCTCCAAAATTTATTGCTGAGTCAGTGTCTTCTGGCAAGAACAAAGATATGCTACTATTGATTGTCATATGAAAAAAACTTCTGAAACCTGCACTGATTTGTGTAGAAAAGAAATAAAGTGCTAAGGGTGGTTGGATCAGTAATGTCAAATGATTGTAGACACCTACCTAAAACTCTAAGACCAGCCCAACACCAGAAGGCATGTCATCTTCTGTTTCCATAAACTCCCAACTACATTGTGCCATGAATCAGTCATTGGAACTAGGTGCATAAGTGGGAAGAATCAGAAAATGCACTGGTGCTGTCCTCAGTGTGTAGAATAGACATGTAAGGTCAGACCCGCAACTGAATCTGCATCTTCATAAGTAATAAGAAACTCTCAATGACTTCTTGCTTATGAAGATATATATTCAGGTTGACATAGTGAGCTTCTGTTACAAGACCAGCAGTAAAGGAAAAACTCAGCCATGATGCTGGCTAGCTTAACAAAACCTACAAGAGAAGGAAGACCAAAATACCTAAGAGAAAGAGAAGCCCAAAAAGAAGGACAAAGAGTAATTCAAGAGCAAGTAAAGACATGGAAAAACCCAAAAAAGAAGGGAAGGAGAAAAGAAAGAAACAAGATGGAGAGCTTTGAGAGAACTTTTGAGGACGACTGAAGCACCATGTTTATGAGTACACTTTGCAAATAAGGGCAAACCTTTGCATGTTCCAGGTGACGTAGAGCTTGATCCTGATGAGATGAATTCAAAAAGAGCTGAATACAACACAAGCCTGCTGCCACATAGTCTTTCTTCAGAACCTGCATAGACAAAATCACTCAGACTCTTATTTGTGTGGAGGCTCACATTCATTTCTTCTGCTTCTTTACAGATATCTCTGCATGTTAAAGAACACCTGAAAAAACAGAGAGAATACAGCCAGAAAATGCAACTAAGCCAAAGACAATCATGGAGGGAAAGTCCATAAGTAATGATGCAGAATCCTGAGAGCAGAGGAGCACAAAAGGAAGAAATAGGAATATGAGCACATATGACATAAGAAAGAACATCGAGCAGTAAAAAAGGACCCAAACTTCCAGTAAGTTACTGCCCTACTTTCGTATGTAAGCAGAGCGACTGACCTGAAACTGGTAGAGATGGTTGAAATGTCGGTGATTCTCAAAGTAAGTGCAAATCCGAGTGAGTGCTGCAGCTGTATGTTGGGCCACTGGTGAATTTGGGTTGCTGGACCCAATACCTCGAGAAGCTATGACCCGTTCTAAAGTGGGAACAGCCTCAAAGCTGACACAGAGGTCACAAAGTTCATCTAGTGAGCCATATTCAGTTGCTAGAGGATCTGGCCTTTGTGGTGAGGATGATGACACCTGTGTCTGGTAAGGAGATGGAAGGGGAGGTGGTGGAAGGCCATCTGGTGGAAAGAAAAGGCAGCATGCATCACTGTAGTGACAGTGCTGAAACATGAACTGCATAAGATCCCGCCGAGCATACTGCCAATCCAACATCACACCAGCAGGAGCATCATTAGTTTTCTCTTTCTATGTTTATCTGTCAGACACAAAACTTCATGGGAAATTGAAGAGAATCATCAGACTATCAATTTGATGGGTTAGAGAGCAGTTGACCTCTTGCAGATAGTACACACTTTCTTCATAGCGTAGATCATCAAGGTGACTCTGGGGACACTCCTCCACGTTGCCCTGCAGTGTTGGTGCTTGGTGACTGTCTGCTGAATCCTCAGATGACCTTCGAGATCTGTCCTGCTTGTTGAAGGAAGGCAAGTAGAGCACGTTCAGATATGAATCTGCTGAAAGAGAGTCATCTGAGGATGACGACACACTTCTTGTCATATGAACATACCTGCAGGGACAAAATTGAGGAATATTAAGCCTAAACCCCTCTGAAATGATGTACTGTACATGGCAGTGTGCAGTGCTTGTAATTATGCAGCTAACTGTAACAGGGCTGCCTAAGGTCAAAGAAAAGCTCACAAGGAGCGAGCAGCAAACACGTCAGCTGGTGGGCCTGTGTCCATGGCCTCGACTATCTTTTGCACAACTGGGGCTGGATCACTCTTGTATAATCGGAGGCACTGCCTGCCACACATAGAAGAATCAGCATCCAATCATGGACACACATAAAACTGTGAACTTCTCACACTAGTAAAAACCCACAGGAAGAAGAGCAAAAGCCTAACTCTCAAGCATCCAGATTCAATGGAAATCCTCATAGGTTGCATGCCGATTGTGCTTACTTAAATTTCACACGAGCCTGAGCATAGTTCTCTATATGAAGAAGTGCATGGCCCCACGCTTTCCAGACAGGAAATGCATCAATCTGCAGTCAGTAATCCAGTGTCTTATCAACACAATTTGAAGGAATTTCAGACAAACTCATAAAAGGGTAGGGTTTGCTTGGGCTCCATATGAGTGGTGAAACAGTTCATACTCAATTGTTCACCATGTACAGTAGCCACCCTAACAGGTCAGTCCCACTTTGAGTGGATTACTGGAGAAACCAGTTGCCCTCCAGTAGTCAGAAAATTATCCATCTCTGAAATTGATTAGAGGCAGCTGCAGCACTACCCGTTGAGGGACAAATAATCATGCTTGTGATCTGACTTAGGTCCAGTTGTCTTCATCTTCACACACCAACCCACAGAACCCTTCAAATCACAACATCAAGTCAAGGAATAACAGTCAATACCTTGCATTTTGTACATGCTTCGTTAGCCAGATTATAATGCTCATACTCAATGAGCCGGTCTCGAAGCTGTTCTGCTGCCCCCTCATCAAGCAAGTCATCAAGTGATGCTGGGAAATAAGACCCAAACAAACTTTGGAGAAGCTCCACACGATTCAACCAGAGTTCTGCTTGTTCTAGAACCGCAGATAGATCAGGAATGTTACTTTCAGTTTTTTCCCCACAGGCACCACCAGGAGTGGCTGTGGAAATTTTGGGTTGGCTTGCATATTCTTCATTGCCAATTCTTCTCCCCTCTCTGACTGCTGCACTGCTTGATAAGTTTCCTGATTCGCCCATGAGCTTCCGTAATTGTTCTTGTGCATGTGTAAGAGCCTGGACTGGATGGGGACAACCAGTTAAGCATAACCTAGTGCTCCTATACTGTGCACTGATGTTCACATGGATGAGAAAATTGCACCACCTAACATGCCCAGTGGTCTGGTCCATTGTACCACAAACTTTTGAGACCAGACAAACCAGACTGAAACACATAAACCTACAAAGCTGGTATGCAGGACCCACCTTTACAAAAACATTGGTGGCATGAAAAGCTCGCTCAGCTGATTCATGGAAAGAATCAAGGGGAAGTTGTTCAGAAGAGAGGTCTTGCTTTATTTGTGCAATACACAGATCAACAGCTGCCTTAGTTGCTATAGCTTCTCCAGAATACAGCTCAAGCAGTGACTGTGAAAAACCCACAGCAATAGCTTAGAGTAATACATCCTTGCAGGAGCTTCCAAATATCATCTTGAGCTTCAGTATAATTTTGTTCCCTTAAACATAGTAGAACAGCAGTGTGAAATGCATGGAACAATACTGACAAATGGTCAAACCCAAAGGAAATAACATAATCCATAGCATAACCCACAAACAGGAGATTGTTCAATCAAAATCAGACTCCCAAATATCTGAAACTTGTTCAGGGACAATTTGCTGTGGCATTAAAAGGATCTGCCCCTAAATTCAACCAAAATGTGAACATATAGAAGACCAGGGGATGTTAGGGTGTTTACACTCAGTCCACACCTTGAAAAGAACAAAGTTAGGGGCACTTTCATAGCAATGTGAGCTACGAACAGCATCATCTTTTTGCAAGTCTCCAGTCAACACCCACTCCTCTGTCATTGCAGTTGGGGAAGGCCGTCCATAGCTCTCAACAGTAGCTGGAACAGCAGATGGTTCTTCTGATAGACCAGCCAATGCTTCCCATGTTGCCTTCTGAAAAGGTGGGAGTGTCCCAGCAGATTTTCTCTTTCTGCTGCTGCTGTCGTGACTTATAATTTTGTTCCCTGTGTCACGTGGAGACCATAAAAAGGCCCGCTTTGGAAGTGATGTCAACCCAGTGCTGAAGTTGGACCGCACTGGGGGCACACTACGGCCAACGGGCTTGACAGAGGCTGTACTTGTCACTGGGGTTCTCCGCTCATAAGGTGCATTGCTACTACTAAGAGCTTTGGCTGCATAGATTGTCACAAGATCATCTTCTCGCAGAGAGGGAAATGCTTGCAACAACTGCAACAAAGACCAATCTCTTCATGAGACAGGGAATCGTCACTGGAAACATTGCTAGCAAGTGTCAGCTCCAGATGCAATCCACAATTCCCAATTTTGCCTTGTGATGCAGTAAAAGGTTGAAACTTATCAACATTTTCCTTAAGGGGAAGATGTATAGCAGAAGGAATTACGATTACTACATTTAAAATTAATTCTAAGTTCACTGCAACTTACACAGTAGTATGGCATGTTTCAAACCCTTTCAGGACTACTAGCTTCTGTTCAGATTGGACACCTTCTTAACAGCTGTACTTCAGACATCTTGGTTTGTCCATTCTTCCCCCCAAGGCTGAAGGCCCCTATGCGGTCTCACAGTTTAGAAGATCACCATTTTATCTTCAAGTTAGTGGCACCTACAATATACCTAGATGTGTTTAGGTCCAGCCCATCTGCAGAATGGTCATCCACAACCACAACATTTGCTTGATGCTAAGTAAAAATATACATGAAGGAGATGCAGATTGACAGTACCTGAGAGGCAGCCCGAAGTTGTTTACCCATCAACAGTGTTTCAAGGATCAACCGGGGATGCTCATGCAGTGCAGAACAACGCTGCTGCCATGGTAAAGGGAGGGCCCCAAGCATACGCAGGCCCAAAGCTAGCCGATCAAGCCTTGCATGCTCCTCTTCTGAAAGAGTGCCAACCCGTCGCTTCAGGAAGAAATGAACCTGTAGATCATAGTGGAATATGAGATACATGGTCCTCATATGTAACTCCTAAATGCAACTTCAAAGGCTTTTCTCTGCATTATATCCACCTAGACAATGAGGAAGTACCAGCAGCTGTTTTGATTGAAGATTTGGAAGCTGCTCCATTGCTGCCATAGCCACTGGCAATGCATCTTCTGGTTGAAGCAAGGAATTAAGAAAGCGTAAACCTCCTGCAGGTCCTCCACCATTGATTGGGTCTGTGGTCAATAGTTTGACCAGCTGTCGACCTTGCAATTCTCTCCTCAGGTCACTAGACAGCTTGAAGGTTTCAGCTACATCAAGTGCAGCTGATACTGCTCCCTTTCCTGCTAATCGGAGAGCCAACCCTTCAGGGTCACTTTGACAAAGTGATTCCACCTGCAGAGAGCAATGTAATGTAGGGGCATTAGTGTAGCAACCTTCAAAACCTTGAAGCAGTCCAGGATATGGACAGACAGCTGCTCTCAACCTCTGCACAGTACCAAAATTCCAGATACCGGCATTTCAAAATTGCAATAGACAAATACACAACCAGCAATTGGCTCAATACTTTTAACAAGCACACCAGTTTGGACATCAACCACATTAAAAATTGTTAGCTCTTTAATGTAAACAAGCCTGTTCATGCCCCTGGTCTCAACAATCTGCTTGTTTGAGAGCATAGAAGTTATTCACCCTCATACAAGTCAAGCAAACAAACAAATTGCTCTTTGACAAGGACATTGTCAACCATTGATTGGGTACATAGAGGTACCTCTTGCCAATGTGTAAACTGATTGTCAGCCTGCAGAATGCGACCGTACTGCTGCAGCAATTGTCTCTTCCGTGCCACCTACATCCAATGCAGATCCTGTGAGATAAGCCATCTTGCAAGCATCCTTGATCCAGTTGTTCTGTGGCTACAAAGCTTGTGGAAAAGTAGTCAAGTATGCAAACCACATGAAGCCATGTCATGAAACCATCATCTGAAACCTCTGGTGAGAATGTAGTGAAGAAACCAAAGACATTCAAGTCCCAATGACTAATCCATGTGCATTTTCTTACAGGAAACCAAAATTAGACAATGGGTTTCTTAACCTCAAGATGGAGTGGATTTGTGGAAGATAAATGACAGCTACACATGGTAAGCACATCAATTGCTGCATCAAGTTCCCACCGCTGCAAGTACCTGCCGATTTTTTCCCACAGAAAGGTGCCTCAATCAGAATCAGGTAAGCAAAACAAACCACATTCACCACAGAGACTTCACCACAAACATAGTCCTGGGTTTGTACAAGGAGCTCCTTGCAATTAAGACCATCCCAGTGCCTGCCACACATCTTGCATTGTAGCACCTCATTACTCTGCTGAGGATACTGCCTTGCCGTGAAAGAGCATACCTTCTGAACCAAAAACCAGAACTCAGTTGAACCAATTCATTCCAGGAACTCAGAAACCCTTAAGTGGCCACACTTTGAATAGCATGTTTGCCTGTTACCTTTACTACACCTGTGTTACCAGTAATAGGCAATACCTAGCATGCATCTAGGGATTATGAACTAAGAATCGGGTATAAAATAGCCACAAACCCCCACAACACACATACTGACTTCCTAGTCCTTGTTCAGGTGATTCTGAAGGTCTAAGGTGGGTAGCCAGATATTCTAAACATACATACTTTAGAGCAAGAGTGGCTGCCAAGGTCTTGTTATGAAGGCGGATGCAGTACTGCCAACTGCTGCTGTAAAGGTGACTACCACCATTGGCCTTCCATTGGCCAGCAGACTGGGATCCAGTCTCCTCTCCTCTCTCAATTAGTAACTGGAGCAGTGAGTCAGGTGCACCAGCTTGCAACCATCGGTCAGCCAATGCCAATGCATCCACCAGCTTCCCCTCCTCTGTTAGCCTGTAGAAGCCAGTCCCATGATGTTCAGATTGCTACAACTTTGATTTAGTTGTGACATTACAACAATCTGCTAAGTTCATATTTCCCTGGACTTCAACTTCAGAGTTCCCTCCCTCACCACGTGCAACACATAGATTAATGAAATCATGTGTGTGTACAATCCCACCTTTGAACAGCTTCTGCATAGGGGGTTTCATTCTCCCAATCAAACATGAGCAAGTACGAGCTACTCAGGTCTGGGTCTTTGCCAGCCTTTGGCTGAGTTGGTACAGCTTCTAGCTTATCTAAGCCAGGTGACTGGGAATTCCATGTCATCATGGAGCTTGGCAACCTTGATGATGCATCCTCCTCTTTGTTTTCAGATTGTGAGTCCAAATCTTCTTCATGTGGATGTGATCGCTTCCTTGACACCCTTTCCTCTTCTTTGCTCTCCTTGTCCTCATTAAGCTTCCGAGGGGACAACATTGTTGAATCAGATAAATGTTGTGAGTTTGCTTCTAGTTGGATCCACCTGTTCAGTGGTGGGTAACTGCAACCCACAAGCACAGTAGCTCATCACAGTGATCATTGAATCCAGAGCTTAAACAAAATATGCATCATTGACAGTGGTTACAAGAAAAAGACTCGGGCAGAAGGCAACACCCACCGTTCAGACTGCTCCAAAGCAAAATCATAAAATGAGTGATCTGCATCAATATCAGCACCATGGGAACTCTTGGCTCTTGCGATGAAGTGACTTTGGCCAAAGACACAGGCAAGAACTGAACGCACAACTGACAATGTGGCAAGGTGCTTCACAACATCCAGCTGCAAGGGGTACAATTGTGTCTCTTGCTCATTTGGAGAAGATGCTGTTGAAGGATGTGCATCCCCCTGCTGACTGGCAGGTGATTGCACCTTGTGAGTTGGGATGATGCATACCCAACCCCTGCCAGAGGGGGGAGAGTAGACTGGGGGTACACAAGCTGAGATGATCTGCAATACATTCCACTTGTGAGCACAACTGGTGCATAACTGGAAAACTTTATGTCACCTGCATTTTGAATTGAAATCCTGTGCCAAAGCATCCCTTCTGTACACCTATGTATACTTTGGCCAAGCTTACAATGCAAGACTCCCCTAAGGTGGCTAGTGATGTCCCACTAAGACAATACTGTAACGTTTGGTTTGGAGAGTAGAGTACCTGGTGCACCAAATCTGCTCCCATGACCTCTGCAACTTTTCCCGCAGCATCTGCACTTCCTCGCTCAAAAACCAGCCTTGTCAACAACTGCATAACATTATGAGCAACATGACAGAGTTAGAAACAGATGTGCAACCAAGCCCTGAAAACAGTAAAGACCCACAGTCAACCTTAATCTCAAAGATGCAGCTGTTGATGGAATCTGTGGGATCAGTATTGTGAGGGGAAGCAGAGATACAGAGAAGACCAGACACAACAAAAGAGGAAAAAGAGACAAGCTGAGGCACTCTCTAGGCTCCATGGCCAAGTGAAAAAATGCAGAATTGTTTTGCGATTTTCATGACAAAGCACCTCAGCCCAAGAATAGTTGTCCCAAAACAGAAGGGAACCAGTTTCTAATAGGGGGGCAGGATATCCTTACATCACTTGGCCGCTCGTAGATAAGCTTGAAGAAGTTGAAGTCATGAGTAGTGTCCACACCATCCACAATATCACCAACAGTGGCAATATAAAGTATGAAGGCAGAGAGATATGCCATAGGCTTGTTACTCAATGACCCAAGAAACCGCTTTACAGTCCCTTTAGAAGCCACTGATAGAGCCATCTCCCCTGTGATGTCTCCTGATCCAGAACTGGCTGACAGAGGAGCATGTTTTGAGCTCTGTCTTGAAAAAGCACGGAACCCAAGCCCGACACCAATACTATGCTCTGGTCCAAGTAATGGCCTTCTCTCTCCATGACCTGTTGACCAGTCATCACTGTCCTCATCTGCCAGGGCCTTCACAAGGTTGTGAAGTTTACCTGCATCATCCATATGCTGCATAAGAAAGATCAAAGGAGAAATCTTCCTTCTCAAAAACAAACAAGAGATGATTCTGAGTAGAACAAACTCTGGACACATACCACTCAAAAACTGTCGCTTGCCACTGTTGGCATCCTCAATTGTCTGTTGCAATATGGCTAGTGCCCGCTGCCTTAGTACTTGCCGTGAGCTGTCTGTTCCTGATTCTGATACCATATCAGCACCAGATAACACTGCTTGCAAAGATGCACCTCTCTGCTGACAAAATGACAGTAGCTATCCAGTGTTAGGTTCCATGTTCCATCAGTGCTCTGAACTGAAGATCAAGAACAAAGTCTTACTGTCTTTATCATTGCAGGGTGCCAAAAAGAAAATTATATCAGTGTCATCATATTCCTTGTATCTTGTGAGCATAAAGACAAATGAGATCATGTCTGTGCAACAAGCCTAACCATACATCTCCTCACCTATAGGGCAACAGCATCCTTATCACAATGGGGGCCAAAACAGGCTTCACTGTTGTTCCTTACATCAATCAAAGACTGTAAGGCCTCTAGTTTTAAGCACTTCTAATCAGGACTTGACCCAATGACACCCACTGCAGCAAAGGTAGCTGTTAGTGATAAAACCTTGATGGATTTGAAGTCCATACACAGTTCCAAGGTTGCAATTGCCCTAACCAGTAGGCTATTTTGCTATATGCTGGCATTGACTTGGCAAGGTAGGTGACAAGAGAGATGAGAGACTCTGAGAGAGAGAGAGAGCATCTGAATTCATGTTACTGTTTGCTTTTGCCTTATGACCATTAATCTGCACCCAGCTTGGATGGAACAAGAGGAGTTTAGATGGTGTCTAAGGCAGAATATTTATGACATTGCAGAGAAGACTCCACAATAACACATTGAAAGTGTGTCAGTTCCAGCAACCAAAACAAACACAACAAGGATGAGTGCAGTCATGACCTTGTGAGTGTCACTCACGAAGTATTGGACCATCACCTTCATCATGAATGGCAACACAACAAGGATGAGTGCAGTCATAACCTTGTGAGTGTCACTCACAAAGTATTGGACCATCACCTTCATTGTGAATGGCAGTGATATCTGCAATTACTCCACACTGATTTCATCTCTGGAAAGTGAGTGTATACAATTGTGCTCAAATTTCAGGCAAAATTTTATACAAAAATCTGCATTCTGAGTTTCTGTCACATTTCCAAAAGTAATGGGAAGACTCAGTCATGGTTTTGGCCAACACTCAAGAGAAGGCAGGGAAAGCCACAGAGTGGTCATTGACATTACAACCTTTGTCAAACTAGCAGTAGATTCCCCTTAAGGACAACCCTACCAAAAGACTGAGCTTGCTCTAAGTTTGTGGCCATAAGACCCAAAATCCAGATAGGACAGGGCAACACAGAGCAAGAACCACACAGATAGAGAGGGACCTGTTCTAGAATAGCAAGCAGACGAAGCACCAGACGCTTTGCTACCATGACCATACATGCCTCCCAATGCTGCTCAAGTCCTTGGCCCTTATTTGCTGAGATTTGGGACAAAAAGGCACGTGCCTGCAGTCATTATCTAAAGATTAGAAGCACTCAAAATGTTACTGACCACAGAGGAGAGTGGGATATGCATTCGCACAAGGCACAAACAACTTTTTCAAAGATAGAAGCACATGCAACCCAAAGAGCTTTGAACTTGCTGGTCAACCAGCCAAATCTTGCTACTTCATCTAATTGCATCTGCTCTTACCCGATCTAGAAGCTGCCTTGCCATGTGAGCAGAACTTACAGAAGAAACAGCAACATCAATACAGAGAAGCGCCTGCAATGTTTCACCAAAGCAAACATAGTCAGAAATGTCCCTGACACCCTAAAGACATTGAGATTTGATACCTGCATCCTTAAGATCAGAACCTGTGCTTAACATGCATAGGAAAGGCCACCATGGCAGACACTCTCAGGAGGAGAGCAGCCCAAGAACTGAGTTGAGGACCAGAAAGATGCTTCCATAAGAATGTCCCCTGGGACATTGAGTGAAGATATGTGAGCAAAATGTACAAGTGGTGAGCTCATAGCACTGAGAGATATGAAGCTTTACATTGGCAAGAGGTGGTAGTGGCTGGCAAAGGGCAGAAAATTTAAGATCCTCATTGGTGCTCAATGACTTGTTTGCAGCTCCAGAGGCTCCATCATCCACCTAATGACACCAATTCAACTCAATGTTAATCACTAGCAATGGTCATCCAGCCTATATCACTTGAATACAGTAATGGTAGTGTTGAGAGAGGCATGTAAGCCATGCAAGCTGTTTGTTTAGGAATCTCAGAAGCAACAACATGAGCCTACATGTGACAAAAGGAGAAAAATGTTGGACTAGAAGGTTGAGGACCTACTGATGCTCTTGTCAAAGCACTGTGAACCCATTTAGCAAGCTGCAAGGTAGCTGCTTCCTCAGGAGACAATCTGAAGCGATTCACAGCCTCTGCTCCCAAATCATATTGGTTCTGCTGTACACACCTGTATCAGCAACCTCATGAGGATCAGCATCACTTCCACATGTTCTCCATGACAAAGAATAAATGAAGAGAGCACATAAACATTCCAGATAGGAGACTGCTAAGAGATTACACAAGGACATGGTCAAAAAATCAACAGCTCCTTGAAGTCAGCAGAGTTCAATGTTTGTTGAATCCAGTCCTTCAAAGAGAAATTAAACTAGGCAGAGTGTGCAGAACATACATGTTGAGCAAAGTTGCTGGAGATGCATGAAGGACTGCTAGGGCTTCCCTCCATTGCCATGGCTGCTGTGAAGATGTGGACAGGTGCTGCAAAACCCCAAGGCGCCATTCCCATTCATCTATGAAGCTCTGGAGACGTTCAACTTTCTGCATCCAAGTCTTCTTTGCTGCTCTTCCTGGGAATCCAAAGGTTTGAAGGGTGCCTGATTTGTTTGAATCACTTGTCCAGTCACTTGCTTCAAAATCTAGCCTAGCAACTGGCATGCACTGAGAAAGCATCTTGAGAATGTTGCTAACAAATGCTACAGCTGTTGGCTGCTCAGATTTCTGAGATGTTGCTGAAACATCTGGATGCCCTTCAAGAGTCTCCACTGTTTCTGATTCAGATAATCCTTTGCCTGCAGGTGGTTGAATATTTATTTCCTCCATACGCAAAAGAGAAACCACAATCTCCATCATCCAAACCTGCACAAGAGGCACCATATCAGGACATGCACTGCTGCAAAAAATGAAAACATGTAGCAGGTCCTTTACTGGTCTGTCGGTATCACTGACAGATAATATCTTAGTGCAAAAACATAAGGCAGACATACCCGGCGAACAGGAGTGGTGATAGCTTTCAAATGCTCATGAAGCTGCTCCAGAAAATAGATTGCTTCCCTCTGTCTCTTGTCATCTTTTGAGTCATCAGATGCACCCAGCTCCATACGAGCCAAGGCACATACTGCATCTTGAACCCCAAAATGCATGTGTACGAGCTCCAGGTCAAGAAGCCTTTGATGTCATAAGGCCCACCAGAAAGTCAGTTGGAAGAGAAGGTAAAATCTTAACCAGCAACTTTCTTCACATGTTAGACATGATGCAGTTGCAGAAGGAAACTCAAGATGTACAGTAGAAGGTGGGGTGTCAAGAGCTTGAGCCTAACCTTCGCCTGGCAGCAGAATTGGATGTGCCTGTGGGCTGCAACTTCACAAGCTTAAGAGCATCACTCAGCTTGATGTCTGGGACCATGTCAAAAATCACCTACATGTCAAACACATCCTCAATTACAAATATCACAATGAGATGTAAAGGGTGCTGTCAATTACTGCAGACATTAACCAGAGTTGGTAATATGTTTGACTCAGGTGTCAAACTGGGTATCAACCAGTTATTTTATGGTACCAACACTCTGCAGCATTCACCAGTTGTTATCCTGTTGGTACCTGAACCTGCATGGGCTTCAACAGTTAACATCTAGCTGATGCCCAGAAAAATCTGGGTGGTGTATCTTAAGCATCACTGAACAGAGATGGCTGTGCCTCCTTGGGACCTCTTCTATTTCATTTGTGGCTTGTACATATAGGGGAAGTCCCTGCTGTCAGGGCATTGTGACCTGGGCACCAAGGGTGTAGGATGAGGATGCGATTTAATAACCCATACTGGCAGGTATTGATACAACACAGATCTCATTGAGGACTCGAAACTTGAACTGATGTCAGAGTTTTGCAATTTGACAATTGTACAGATGCACATGTTGAGACCAAGTTGCAGGAACCTATCTTTTTCCTGTGGAGAAAATCTGACCAACTGATGCTCACCTGCACAGGGGAATGCATGGCCAAGCGCTCAAGGACAAGATTTGCAGCAAATGAGCTGGCTGGTGCCCCATCAACATCTTCATTTGTAGCTTGGCTTCCCTTGCTGAAGATCTGAATGTTGCTCGCTAGACCACTCTTTCCCGAATTTACACGTGCAACAAAGTAAGCCAGCTCTAATCGATAGCATAGCTCCTCACATAGCTGCTCCACACACGACATCTGAAATCCACCAACTTGATAGTCAGCCCTGCAGTCATCCCTGAACCATAAAGAGATGAATGTGACACTTCAAGTAACAAGAAGGAAGCCAGTAGAGATTATGTTGTTCAGGGCACCATCATACGAGCAGATATTTGGAGGTAAAGTACAGGAAAAATTGGTTGATTAAGTTACATTCTCAGAGAACAAAGAGAAAATGCCAACAAGAAGCATCAGAGGAAACCAAGAGGAATTACTCCTATTACATTGTTGGGTTTCTTATTAAGCATCATTGTCACTCAATCTGGGCCCACCCTAATGATAAAATGCAAAGATTATGGAGACAAACAGGTCCATGCTCCAAGAAAGTCAACCTCCTCAGTTGAATCTGCATGCATGTGTCCCTCAGTTGTGTGTCTTCTGATCCAGAGAAGCTCCATCAGCTGCCGCCTCTCCTTTGTCTGGCCAGCTAAGAGATCCCAACCCATTACCGCCACCAAAGGCTTTAGTCGAGGATAGGGGGCCATCACATCTGCCACTCTTTGAAGCTGACCACCCTTGATGGAAGATAGTGCAGCCTTCATCACAGACTCCAATATATGAGCTCCATTGACACGTGCATGTTGAAAGGCCTCCCTCAAGTACATAGAAATTGCAAAGGCCTCTGTTAGTGAGCTGCCTTCTGAAGCAGACTGGTCATCCAAGCGCAACTGCTGAAGTTGTTGATGAAGGTGCTCAAGTGCTGGTGGATAAAGTTCATCTGGAGAAACTCTGGTTTGTTGTAGTTCTTCTCGAAGTATGTTGTCCTGTGCAGACTGGTCAAGTTCAAATGCAAGCATTGTCAACAAAAATCAGAGATCTGTCCATAGACCAGATAAAGGTAGGGACAAAAAAGTTTCCAACATCTTTCTGTACTTCCACCACATCTCTGGCCTACAAGTGTCCATCTTCAGAAAATAAGGTCATAGGTTCTGTCCACATTCTATTTCATGGTATTGTTACACAGTATGCTGCTGCTTCCTCTCCAAGGTGCTTATCATCCCACAAAGACATAAGGTTCTAACAGTTTTAGATAACAAACATGCTCAGTTAGCTCATTGGTGGTGGCTACAACTGGGGTTTGACACTAGGCCCACTGATAAGATGGTAGTGAGCTCTATAACAAGATTATTAGCTTGATGCTCTTTCTCAATGTGTGTATGCAAACACATCAGCTGACCATGGATGAGCCAAGTAACTATATGATCATGAACAGCATACCTCCACCAGCCTAGGGATCAGGCTGCTCCCAGAGGCAAGACTGCATTCATGTATGGTCATCATGATATGAGCATGTTCCTCTCCCACCTTGGATTTGGTCTCCCTGAAGATGGAGGTAACTGCATCACTGGATAAACATCCAAACAAAAAGACAGGACTGAGAAAGGCTGGATTGTATTGAGAAAGTTGTCTTCCCGACAATGAAGGGAATTGGCTTACCTTGATATCTCCCCATATCTCAAATTGTGACCAAGAGAAAAGTGGATGCCATGTCTGCTAACAACCATGAGTAAGTGACACTCTTCACCTGAATGGCTACTCTCCAGTCATTCTGAGACATGGACAAATTAATAAAGCAGACGCCCTTCTTTACATTATCACACAGCAGAGTAACATGAGGATACATGTTGACACATTGAGAATACCAATTGGAACACTACAAACAGGCCAGTTGCGGTGATGCAAAATGACGCTTATGCAAGACTGCAACCATTGCAAAACTGTGAATGAGAACCCAGCCAAGAAATCACAAAGAACCTGCATTCAGCTTCACTAGGTGCAAAATCTTCATGGAGGTACTGCAGGTGCTGAGCTGCCTTGACCAGCTGGCCTGCTTTCATGTCCTCCCCAATTTGCCAGAGATGTGCATGCTGTACTTCCCTCTGAATGACAGAACCCATCTGCATATAAAGCAACCACTTTTCCATGAGGGCTGAGCTGCCATGAAGCCCAACAATTCTCTTGCATGGCTGGGTTTCTTGCTCACAAAGGTATCCAGCTAGTGATGAGTTGAAAATGATGTGTAACACCTAAGGGGATTGTTTAACCTAATAACCAATTACAAAGTGTCCATAGGTCTGATTGTTGAGCTGCTGGCTTGATGTTAGCAACCAAGCACAATCCTATATCTCAATTGCACATCAAGATTGTGACAAGAAGTAGGGTGCTGGCAAAAAGTTTGAGTCTGACCTCAAAGCCTTCAGGGCACTTAAAAACTCTCTTCAGTTTTTCAACTGGATCTTCATTCCCGTCTTCTTCTTCTGCCCTTTTGATGTTATCTCCATTGACGCACCTATCAGACACCATAGTCAGTGAATCCAAATCAGCGCTACACTGTTGCCTCCAAATGTTCTGACACAACACATTCAGAAGCTGAGGATGACGAAGTGTCACATGGTGTAACCACTTTCTCTCCATGGCTGACAGGGTTTCCTTCCCATGTCCAATTGTTTGCAGTGACTCTGAAATGTGCTCTTTTCTATCTGCATCCTTCTCTTCAGTTTGTCTCTCCCTCTCGGTGTTATTAACTTGCTCCTCTCCATACCCTCCTTCTGATACAAATCCTGTGATAAATTGGAGTGTTCTGTTCAGCCGATCAAGACCTGCTGTCATCATCTTCTCCACAAGTTGAAGACCCACTGTTTTCACATTTTCAGAATTGTCTTCAGTTCTATTTGCACTTGCTTTACCTCCAAAGAGAACCTCTACTTCATCTCCCTCTGTTCCTCCCACCCCTACAAGACTCCACACAAAGTGACATGAAATGCACCCCATTAGTTCTTGCTACTTCACAATGCAATTGACTTCACCAAGCCCATAAACAAAAGGGCAAACAATCCAGAGACAAAGGTCTGTTCACACCTTCATCATCTGTTCCCAAAGAAAATCCTGGATACCCAGTTTCATACTCCCAAAATCACAGTTCAGTCCAGACAGGTGGAGAAGAAGATATCTATGAGATTATGAAGAAACTCCACAACAATTGAAGGTAACAAAACAACATGGTCATAACCTTCTGAAGGTTGCTCAGAAAGTGTCAGACCATCATCTTCCCCATGAATAGCAGTGATGAGCTGCCATGACTCCCCACTGACTTCATCAGCTTCTGACTGTAGGTGTAGATACGTTAATAATAACCTGCCCAAAATATTGGGCAAACCATGACACAAAAATCTGTGTCCTGAGTTTCTGTTGCATTTCCAGAAGCAACAAGAAGACTTAGTCATGACGTTGGCTAGCAATCAAGAGACATTGCAAAAGGAACAACATGCAAAGCCCTCACATGACTTAAAACTTGGTCAGCCACAAAAGAACTCCCAAAGCAACCCATAGTAGTCAGGAACACTATAGGATCCTTCTGTTTTTGAATCACAAGCAGCAGGAGGGATGAACAAGCCCATTTAGAATTGTTACTCTTGGCAGCTTATGAAACAGACACATTTAAAATATGCATCTTCCTCCTCTGCCTACCTAAATCAACAAAGCCCCTGTGCTTGATGTCCCCGGCAATCGCCTCCCCATTCTCAAGTATAAAGCTCTTCAGAAATTCCACTAAAAGAAGGAACTCGATTCTGTCATAAACAGGCTGGCAATTAAAGCTCCAACAATGGTCTCTTGACAACCTATAATTCAATGTCTCCCCCCCTTGTTGCAGATCATCATCAGCCTTGTCCAGAAGTTTCTCCTCCATTGCATGAAGCTCTTGGAGACACATCCATGCCAAATGTGCAGAGGATGGCACACTTTCAGACCACACAATGCCCTTGAGCTTCCAGACCTGCAGGATTACAGCGCGATAGATGTCACATGCTGCCTGTGGATTCCGCTCACCTAAGCTTAGCAAAGTTGCACGCATAAGCTCAAATTGCGATAGGAAGAGGTAGTTGGCGATTGCCCCCCCAAGCATGTGCTGCTCCTTTCCCTCCATCCTCAGTGTCCTTTGCAGCAACCTCAAAACCAAAACGCTCAAATCAACCAAGCTCTTGCCACCAACATCTTGTTGAAATTTGACCGTGCACAACCTAATTCTAGGTCTCCATGCCCAAGCTCAATGCAGTTGTCTGTTCAAGTTCAAACAGCTAAAGGAGGGAAGGTGGCGGGCAATCCCTGCCCTGAGCATCCCCTCTCCATCTCCTCAAGGTCTCTGAAGCAACCAAGCTCTTACATCAAATGCTCCAAGCTCTCACAATGCTTCACATGCCTGTGTCAGAAAGAGCTTCTTGAACACTCCGAAAATTCCACCCAACATGTTGCCTGATATCCTGGAGAGTGGAAACTCCAAACTGCCAGCACAAAACTCCACCTCTTGAGTGCCTTGGTCAATCTAAAAATAAACAAAAACACAAAGAGATCATTCCTCAGTGATCTTCATAGCAGGATGATATTGGAACACAAAGATTGAAACCCTACATAGATTTCGACTTGGGGTTTTGGCAGCAAAACCCACAATTCCATATTGTTTCTTCCCATGAGACAATCACCCATATCCTTCAACCATTAAGAACAAAACAGTGCACTGAATTGTTCAAACCCTGAAACCTAATCTCTCAAATCCAATTTGCAGAGTCTGGATTAACACAATTGCAGAGTTTCCAACTTATTCAAGCTCCTGCTCACAACAATCCACTGAATTCTCCCATCCTGAACATAAAACTGAGAACCCATTGGTGGTGCCACTAGTTGCAAAACTCTCAAAACTGAAAAACTCTTTGTGAATTCAGTCTTCGTGAATCTAAAGAAAACCTGACCACATTCTTCAAGATCTTTCCCTGGCACAAAACTGCTTGACCCTGAACTCCTGCTGATCGAGTCCCTTCAGCTACTTTCTGGCAACAAAACTCTGGAATCCCTTTCTCAATCCCCGGAGAAAAAATAATCACCTAGCAATCTGCAGTTCAAGGTTTCCTTCAGGAGGTTGTAGGTTTTAGCGCCAAACCTGTGGGGGAGGACGCTATCATTCCTCTGTGTTGCACAGTCTCCAAACTCCACTCTCGATACGAGATTCTCGGAAAAAGCTCGAAATCTGTCGCAGGCAGCAACAATAACGGACGCCACAGGAATTTCGAATGCTTCAAGCTCTTTTTCTTGACAGCAAAGATAAACATATATTTTCACTTCCTGTGATCTGAACAAGATTCCCCCGAAACTTGAAATTCTTTCAAAACTTTTTGCCCGGCAACAAGTCCGATGGAATCACTATTTTCAATCGCAACAACCAGCTGCTGCTGATCCGTTCAAAGTTCAAACCTTTTGGCTCGTTCCCTGGCTTCTATTGCAAGCAAACTTCTCTACCGGACGCGCACTTCCGCACAAACTACTCAGGCATTCGCCGAAGAACGCCAAAGAGAGGAAGTGATACGATTGCTTACCGTATAGCTCGTCTTCTGTCACACAGTAGTATGCCATGAAATCACGCAAGAAAACAAAAGCTGCTGAAATTTCTTGAAAGCGCCAACTTCTGTCTTTTCCAATATGGAAATGCGCATCTCCGCCAGCTCGCTCCGGATAGACATATAGAAGAGCTTTTCTGGCACACCTGGTGCCTGAAATAGGGGCGTGGACGGTGCCACCTGTTTGTCTCTTCCGCGAAGAAGATCAGGGATACTGAACAAACACAAAAACGATGACAACGTGGAGAGAAGAATTCTCTGTTGCGGAACTAGCAAGCTGTGCAGGAAACAACAACAGCATCGTTGAGATAGTTTGTTTCACAAAACATCGGCATCATTCCATCATCATCATCATCACGTTGGTGAGTTCCTTAGCTCACAGAAAACTTTGATCAGATCATTTCTTACAAGCATTTTCTGTTGTTAAACTGATCATATAACTAAGCTTAAGTATGCCAATTGGAGATGCCGCTTGCGGAAAACAGAGAAAGCAACAGAGGAACCTGATCTGAAAACAAATGCAGTTCCTGCGCTCCATGAAATAAGCGATTCAGATGAGATCTTTCCAATAGATTCAATCTCCTCAATAAAATTGCATGATCACTAGAATGCATGTTTAGATTCAAAGATTGCTTCAACGATTGCTTCAACAACGGATTTCTTCAAAGATTGGTTCATAGACTAGTGCTTCGAAGATCGATTCCAAAACAGATTGATTCAGACGAGATCTTTCCATTGGATCCAATCTTCTCAATAGAATTGCATGATCACTAGAATGCATATTTAGAGAATGCTTCAACGATTGCTTCATCAACGGATTTCTTCCAAGATTGATTCATAAACTATTTGCTTCGAAGATCGATTCCAAAACAGATTGATTGCAAAATTGCTTCAAAGATCAATGATTACAAAAGTGCTTGAAAGATCGATTTCAAAGACTTGATTCAAAGGCTTGCTTCACAGATAGATTAATACCAAGCAAGATTTCTTCAAAGATTGATTCATGGATATTGCTCCAAAGATCTATTCCAAACATTGATCGCAAAATTTGCTTCAAGGATTATGATTCATGGATTGCTTCAAAGATTGTGATATCAAAGATTGATTCCAAAATTGCTCCAACGATCAATTCAAAGGAACTTTCTTCTAAGATTGATCCCAAGACTGCTTCAAAGTCAGTTGCTTCAAAGATTATTGATGATTCAAAGTTTTGCCTCTAAGATTGATTCTAAGAAATTTTCTTCCAAAAATCTAGTTTCAAAGATTAATTCCAGGATTTGATTCAAAGATTTTGAACTGCTTTGAAGCAAATTTCAGAAACCATTGTTGGAGTAGCTCCTCGAAATTGTGGACTATGGTATGAAGTTGATGATCTCTTTGCATACAATGGAAAAGAAACAAATGTGTAATGTAAAATCTCTTCTTGTTTGAACCTTTTAGAGAAATAATTCCTAGCTCGAAAACATAACAAGATGAATTTGTAGATAAATGTTTTAGCTCTAAAACATAACTAGATAAATTTGTAAATATATTCTTAGCTCTAAAACATAGCTAGAAATTGAGTATTCTTCATCAAGGTCAGATAAAATGGATGATCTATTTGCATGTTATCGAGAAGAAAAAATAAATTCTAAGTTTGTTCCTATATGGAATTTGTATAAAGATTCAAGTTAGCTTCAAAACCATGACTAGAATTTGAGAATTTCTTCATCAAGGTGTTGGAAATTTTGTTTTGAGAAGATGCTAGTCTTGAGTTTCTAATGATGATGATGTTGTTGCTCAAAGTCGTTGTCATTGACCATGTTGGTGATGAAATTGAACATTTTGAGTGCAAGTCTCAAATATTTGATAATTAAGCAAATGGGTTTTCGAGGCCTTTTGTTGTTTCTATCTCGATCTGAGAATTGCTTTAGTAGCAAGGTGTTTTGTTTCTTATCAATGTTGGATCTCCTAGCTCATAAAACTTAAACCACTTTCATGTTGACAAAGTTGTGCAATGAGTTGAAGTTAGTGTTAAAATTGGACAATCAAGTAATCTGGTAATGCCCTCATCCTAGGGCCTCCAGAAAAGCCTCTCAAGAGAGACACCAAGAAAATGGGTTTTCATTTTGCTTGACCAACCTTCGAAGCAGCAGCACTTTGAGACTGAGTTTCAGCTGAGGCAGGCTTTCTTCTCAGTAGGCAAGACAATGACTAAATGACCACCAAGTTTGCCACATCTGGGCAACCCAGTTTTTCATTCCAGAGAATACTTACAGCACAAGCTCGGTACATCTACTTCAATTCAATGCCTACACATACCACCTGTTTAGATTTTTCAGAGAGCAGAAACATGGAATTTCTTAGGAGTGGGACTCTGGCATGCATCCAAGCAGCTCTGTTTCACATACCACCTTCATGCTTTGAACATGCTTTGGATCTCTATTTTTTTATGGGATAGATCTCAAGGCAGTGAGGAATCAAATTGACAAAGACATCACACTTCAGTTGCAACAAGTCTCAGCTTCATTGCCATAGGCTTAATTTTATGAATTTCCCATGTGCACATTAAGGCTATGTTTACCAGGATCTTGGCATCATTGGATGTAGGCTGCTCCTCAATCAGTCCATCTGCTTCTCCCAAGCCCAAGGGCTCTTATTGTGCAAACCGCCGAGTCCACTCAGCTGCAGTTTTGTCATGTGAAGTTCGGTCACTTAGATATTGCTGTGCAATGCTGCCCACCAGTGGATCATCTGCAATCTCCCCACTTTCTTAGTCTGAGAAGTTCAATGACTTGAAAGCTAACACCTTACATGACTGTCCCATTGCTACCCTTGTTCTCAAAGGGCATACTCAAAGAGGAAGGATGAAGCTTGACCCCTGGAATGTGCATAGACCAGTTCTTGAGTTGCATTGTACTGAAGAAACTCTATGAATACTTTGTTCTTTCAGTAGATCTACTCATTACAAACCACAATGCAGAATCTGCATCCTGAGTTTCTGTTTCATTGTCAAGAAGCAATGGCAAGACTCTGTGATGTTTTTGGTGAGCAAAGTTTTGACAAAGGCAAGGAGTTGTTGCTGTTGTATTTCCAGAAGCAATGGGGAATTAAGAAAGAGTGAGCACAGAGAGTGACATGTGACTTACGTGGATTTGCATCTGTCAGCAATGAACAGATGGACAGTAAGACTTTAGAGATGGTAAGCGCAGGGCTCCAATTGTCCTTGAGGATGTCGAGACAAATTTGACCATTGCTATTTACGTTGCAATGATAGATGCGTGTCCGGAATATCACCTGTCCACTCCCCCCACCATACCAAACATCTCTTGTTACCCTCTCTTCTTCCCAACTACTTACTACTCAATGCTGATTGCAATTCTTCAGGCACTCATCTAAATGCAGTAGCAGAGTTTAGAACCTGTCACCTCATCACAGGAAGGAGAATAAATGACAGATTCTCAAGCAGCAAAAAGATACACATCAGCAGATTCTCAGGTGGCAAAAGCTACACATCATCAGATTCTCAAGCAGCACAAGCTACACATCAACAAGTGGCACAAGCTACATATCATTCAGCTTGAGTAATAGCCTGTGAGTAATGTCTTCATCTCAAAACCTTTGATATGCACAACATGCAAGAAAGATGTGCCCCATCCATGCACTCACCTTGGAATGCATACAAGGAAGATGTGAGAAAAAATTGTGGCAAATAGCTCTTATAAAACCAATGATGGAAGAAGAAGATGAGCAGAAACCCCCTTGAAGATGCTGACAGAAGAGATTTACACACCTTTGGTGGCTTGAAAGGATAGTCAGTTGGGAAGTTGATATCCAGGAAGAAGACTCCTCCTTGATATGGTGAGCCTGGCAATGAAGGAAAAAAAAAAAGAATTTCAATCCTCTCCCCACACTACACAAACAAGCTTCAAGCCATTTTTCAGAGAGAAAGAAGCAAGCTAAAGAAATGAGCATGAGCTCATGAAACAACGGGAGGAAAACAGAAGAAGATGAAGAAGAAGAAGGCACAGTACTTCCGGGACCCATGATGGTGGACACCCACTCGTAGAGATTGTCGCCCTTGGGTCCTGCAGAGCAATTGGAAGGTGGATCCACACTGATCTCCGCAAGCTCCTTCTGTATTCTCTTGGCGGATGCCGTGAGCGAGGTTGTTGATGACCATGGTCTGCCCGCCACTCCGGTTGCTGTTGCTCCTGCACTCGCACTCATCTCTAACTCTGTGTCTCTGGATCTGTTTGTGGGTCTGTCTGTGAAGAATTCTTTCTGTTGTGCGGGTCACGCAGAATTCTCAAGAAGAGGACAAACGGTAGCAAGGAACAAGCAAGGACCCGATACAACAACAGCAGCCCTAATGACCTAATTCTTGTGAAACCTTTTTCTGTTTGCTTATAATTTGCTGCAGATCAGGTGTGGGTTTTGTCATGATTTCTTACAAATGCAGCTTAGATCTTGCTGTTTGCTTTGTCAAATAATGCTAGATTCCTCCTGTTTTCAGGTACCTATGCTTCATGAATTCTACAATTCTCAGCTGCAGTCCTATTTGTTCTGGTACTCTTTTCCTCCCAGTTCCTTCAGAACCACACCTCGTGTTTGTACCTCCTTCCTCTCAGTTCCTTTAGAAGCACCTCTTGTACCTGTCATGGCTAGGCACTGATTGTGTTCCAAATGTTGTGTTTATGTACAGGTCTCTGATGTAGTACCGTATGGGCTCGGGGAAGTTCTTTCGATTTTCATATGAGAAAGATGGTAAAGCAAAAGGGAAACAAAAGACTGGTGAGAAGAAAAGGGAAGCTGCAAAACTGGCAACTGATACCTAAGCAAGAGGAGGAGCTCACTCTCTTCTTCTCCAAGACTTCCAGGTGCAACTGAAATCCAGTGATGCCAATTTGTCTTTGAGCTTAATGATGTCACTGATGGATTTCTTTCACAGCTTGTCAACACCTGATGAGTGTCAGAGCAAGCATCTGTAAGTAAGAACGAGTTGGACAGCAATCCAAAGAGAGGTAAAGAAGAGTTCCAACAAGTGATTGACTTGGTATTTTGGCTCTGGAGATGAGGAGGATCTGGGGGATTCCAATGAAAGTGGGGAGGGAGGACAATGAATGCCTGGAAATGTACATCAGATTGAGGAGGATGGCAAAGTGTATGATGGGTGCAAGCTCGCATGGTTAACAAGATGAAGCTCTTTTTGTATGTTTGATGTCTCAGAGATGAGGATCTGGGGGATTTCAATGAAGGTGTGGAGGACTGGCAGGGATGCCTGGAAATGGACATCAGATTGAGGAGGATGGCAAGTATGATCATGGTTGGAAGCTGTGATGAAACTCTATTGTATGTTTGCAGCCTCCTTCTATGCATTGGGAGGATAGCAAAGCAAACAGAATAAGTTTCATGGCTGGAATGGTGTGCATGGCCAGGGAATTGCAAATCAAGGAAGTCTTAGACTACATGTATGACTGGCTCTTGGTACTAAACTGCAGGATACAGACAAGACAAGTCTGGCCTTGCAGACCTTTTTGGGAGAATCTGGAATCACCACATTCATTCTTTATCCCATGGACTTGAGGAAGGATGATTTGCAAGGGATTCCAACACAGTCAAACATAGTGGATTGGCTGCATTAGCTACACATGAGGTGCTTGCAATACCTCTTGCGCCATCTGCATGAAGAAATACACTCCAGCAACTCTGCAACATCCCTTGTTTTAGCAAGACATAAACTCACCCTTGATGAGGGTGAAAGCTATATGGTTCTCCTTTCACAAAATATTGAGGTATTCTGGTGGTTGTCAGCAATCACCTACCAAGCAAATTCTGTCTACATCCTTATACAATTTCCAGGTGCCACATTCGCAACGATCTTTCATGTGTTTTTCTTGTCTTCACTTAGACTTGCAAATTATGTATAGGGCAAGGATCTTCCTGGATTCGAGAGCCCAGCTGAGAGCAATAGTCAGAGGCAGGGCCCCAGAATCTGAGAAGAGCCTCAAAGAGCTTTTAAAATTTCATAAATCTTACAAAGGCATAAGGTACCTGCCTTCCACTTTTGTAAGATCCCTGAGATTTGAAACATGAAATTCTCTTGGGGAGGTGCATTCAATTGCAAAGATGAGGTGCTCCATTGTACTAGATCATGGCCTAGTATCAAACCTCTAAAAGTGTGACGGGACTAAAGATTTGTGCCATCAAAGATTGCTAAATACTACACATATCAAAGGACTCTACCAATAATGGAAGATGAAATTCTCCTTTCAACCTTTCCTTCAATCACCAAGTGGTGGTGATTGGTTCAAATGAAAGCTTGAAAGTAAACTGCAACGTTCTTAATCCTTTCTTAGTCTGAGTCACTTGACTCTGTAAATTGATGTGCATAAGTGGTGCATTTTTCGCTCTAAATTTGCTTCTTTTTAGGTTGAAAGAAATCTTTTTGATTTGAATTAATATTTCAATTTTTTATTCAATTCCTCTTTCATGATTTAACCATTATTTCAATACACCTCACTTTTAGTTCAAGTATTACTAGTGTGGCCTGTGCCGTTGGCCCAAGTGTTACCACGTCCTCAACTGATTTTTCCTTCCAAAACCTGGTTTTTTGGAATTTATTTGAATTTTCAGCAGCAGAAATCACTTCAAATCAATATCTCCCACATTCTGAATCCAAGTCTTACCAAATCAATTCCATTAAATCCTGCTCATCGAGATCTTTCCAACAACACCAAAGGCACGTTCCAATTCTTGTGAAATTTTCAGCTATGATTTAATTTAATTTTCAGTGAAGAAATCATTCAATATTCAAGAACTTTTGCATTGCAAGTCTAAACAAAAAAATCATTCAATATTCAAGAACTTTTGCATCACAAGTCTAAACGTCATGGAATCAAGCCCATGCACCCCTCCTCATCAAGAGCTTTCCAAAGACACCAAGAATGCAATCTGAAGCATCGTGGTTTAGTGGATCTCATTGGTACAAACAAACCAAAACAACACAAACTACCTTCCTTCATAGATAGATTTTCAAGATGTGGTATTATATTTTAAAGAAAATCTGCATTGAAATGTTCAAAAACCCAACACACACATTCTAATGATGGACATAATTTGGTAATTGATTTGTGGAGAGTTTTGGGAAGGTGTAAATCTTTTGTGTAGGAATTTGTTTGGTGTGATGGTCAATAGCTGTTTCTTTTGTTTAGGTTTTTTTTTTTGTTAAACTTCTAAACTTGAATTCAAGATATGATATTGAATGTTTATGTTAAGATTTCTAAAAAGTAAGGACTCAAATTGGTGCAAACACAATAAAAGGAGCAACAAGTTGTGTGGACAATGTTTAAGATTGTAACTTTTCATTTTTGAAAAATCATAAGGGGACCACAATAGTGGGATAATAAAAAAACAAATTTACAATACGTTCCATTATTTGCAAATTTTCAATGTTCCAAAATTGAAACAATTGATGAAAGTGTCTTTTTTCCTTTTACATGTGTTCCTTATAAAATTTGCAACATTCCTTTTCAATGTTAATGATTTTTAAAATTTAAAAATAAAATAAAATGTATAACACATTTGAACACCTTTGTTTCAAACATGTTTTTAGCCCTAAAAGTTATGGATTTTGAGTGTGTTTTCATCAAAAGTTATGCATTTATATATTTTTAAAAGCATGGATATAAATCATACATCACATAAAATCAAGATGTAATTAAAATGTATTATATATACCTTAGACACAATTGTAAATTAAATATTAAAATACAAAATTAAAAAAAATGTCAACACATAAATGTTACATTTCAAATGTAGTTCTTGGGAAAGTTTTTGATTTGAGTGCCCTTGGTTTTCTTTAACGTGTTTGTACCTTAATGTTTGAATGTTATGGTTAACAATTGTGATTGATTTTTCATATTTGAATTACATAGTCAAACTTAAATTGATTTGTTTGAAATACTTAACACAAGGAACAATAAATAAAATATTGTTCATTTTGGATGAAGGATTTCTTTTTTTTTCTTAAAAAACTTAAATTTAAAAATATGAAACTGAACCTTTAAAAACATTCCAACATTACCATACAAGGTTTAATTTTTTAAGGTATAGGAAATAATGTAAAAATAGGAACACTATTTAATGTATTCTGAAATAATGTAAAAAATAATGTCACAACATGATTCAAGAGCCATTGATGGTTCCTTAACCATGTTATTATCTCATAACATTTGAGACTAATTGTGAGTTATGGGGATTTAATTGTCAAATGTATTAGGTGTAAGGTTCCTTTTGTTCAATTCATTTTTTTTTTTGAAAGGTGTTTTGTGAAATTTTTGAGATGCATGAATAAAATCGTTGTTTGTTGATGATGATGACAATGGCATATGTGGTCTAATAAATTGATACAAAATTTTCTAAAAGGATGACATAATTATTTTGAGTTTTTTGGGAAAATCTATAACTCAATGGTTGTTTTTTCAACAAGTTTTGTTTGAAGGGTGAAAGCTAATTTTACATAAATTTTATCATTTGTTTAGTTTATTGTTGTTTAAGGTTGAAATGAAAGCAATTTTTTTATAATGATACAAAGATATTGGAAGGTATATATGGAGGAAAACAATTTAGATAAAAAACAACAATTATATATGTGTGTGTCTGTGTGTTTTGTTGTATTTATAAGAGATGAAATATTTGAAAACAAATAGTTTAATGATGGAAAAGACATGATTTTTTTGATATATAATTGTGTGAATTTAATTGATTATTATTATTTTAATTCAAAGTGCAAACATGCAAAACATGAACCACATTTGCTTCTTTTATCATGTGCTTAAAACTAGTGGGTTAAATAATCAAAATAATGTGCCAAAATTAAAATTGACTTTTTAAAAAGATTTTTTCTTAAATTTTAAAATTTTAAATTGACATAATTTTTTTTATGATTGAAAAAAATGTTCCATTCCTTTAATAGTGATGGTTTGATGGTATTATGTTCCTATTTGGGATCCTAGGACCTCAAAAAAAGTTTTAAGTTCAAACCTATCTCTGTGTGTGTAAGTGAAAACTTCAATAACCTCTTGCCATTGAACTTGATTTTGAAATGTCAATAACTTGTCAATTCGATCTACTATTATGTTTTAAAAAAAAAACAAAAAAATTAATGTTCCATATGTAAAAGTGTAAATTATAAATATTCATGATTATAATGTTATTTTAAAAACATTTCAAGCATTTAGAAATGAAAAAAATGAATATATATAACACTTGTAATCAAATTATTTTATATTTATTAAATTCACGTCAACTTATCCAAATGTTCTCATAATATCTTAAGAAACTTGTTATATAGGTACAACAAGAAAAAATTCAATTCCGATGAGTATCAAAAATGAGAAATTCGAGGAATGAGATGAAAAGATATTGACAAGCATTGCAAATGAATAGATAATTGTTCAACTTGGACTTCCAAGCAAATATAAGTCACAATTCCCCCACCGAAAATGCTAAGACATACCATATCACTATTCAATATTGGCTCTATAATTTTTGATAGTGCCTTTTGGTAGATTTCATTTTGGTATAAACACTAGTCTTCAAAAAATAAAATAAAAAAATGTTGTCAACGAATGAAGGCAGCTTCTTGTTCCCTAAAAAATAAGAATTGCATGGACTTTTCAATCCTCCCCATCAATATTTACACATAAAAAAGTACAAGCTCCTTCATGATGCTTACCATTTAGTTCAGAGCCTTTGCTTTTATGGCCATGCATTACCCAAATTTGAATCGCTACTTCATGACAAAAACTAACTTCATGACGAAAATTGACTTCATGATGGTTGATAGAAGAAACCTGAATGATTTTTGATCACAAAGGCAAACCGCCTTGAATGTCACCTTGGCATTCAATAATGCATTAAAAAATAACTTTCAATCCAATCCTTTCCACACAATAGGGATCTCCTTGGTTGTGTGTGTGGTTGAAACGATAACAATAATAATTGTGGTGTCATCTTGCAAATATGAGATCGTTTCCCTTTTGTTAACAACATTTAGAAGCTTTACCATGTCATTGAATCTATCTTACTTGTAATGTGTGTTTAGAGTAATGAACTCCGCAATAATTGCCTCCAAAGTTGCATTGATTATCCATTTTTTTAGGGTAGTTGTAAATTCAAAAGGTCGCATAAATCAAGAAAACAAAATTTATAATAAATGTTAGTAACAATATTTAGCACACATTGAGATGGAAAGAAAATAAAAATGAATTAAATCCTATATTTGCTGCAACAATCATGTGTTGCCCACACATTATAAGAAATTATAAATTTTGAATCTCCTCCCAAGTCCTTGGTGCACAAGGAATAATCGAATTTGGTCTTGTTGGGTCCTTTGGAATTGCAAAAAATGGAGCCTTGGTGTTGAACTTGTAGATCGTGATATAAGTTTTTATTTCAATTATGTGTGTTTTTGACAAGGGACGATACATAATTTCTTGTAGTGCAATTGTTTTGTCCACAATTCTCCTCGAAACCTCTGGATGTTGCCAACTCTGCAGAATTGATTTCTAGCAGTAATTCCAAGAACGGTGATTCAGTCTTTAGAGACCCAGCCAAGTTCTCATCCTTCTCTCAGTCCTTCCAACCTCACTTTTCTTCCAAGCCTGTCATGGAGGTACACACTGTTCAGAGTGGCAATAATACTGCATATCAGAATGTTGGCATTGCCAGCCAGAATGCCTCTCCTTCCCTTCTGAGCACACCAGTGAAGCCATCCACAGAGCAATCTCATGCACACACATATGGTATGATCAACAATTGCTCCCCCTGTACACCACTGTATCTCTAGCCTGTTGCCATGAGTACTCTCTGCCAGACGCTCTTGTCCTCATCAGCTTCTTCTCCTTCCCACTGTCCTGATGCCTCCGGCACCCTTGTAAAGAAAACTGCTACAATGACAACCCTCACTTTCAAAGACACTGTGAAGATACCCAGCAGATCCCTTCTTTCAATCTGAGGGCTTTCAGATTTGAAGTGCACTTCAAGTGTCACTGATGATCATGATGCTTGCAAGCAGCAAGAAGTTTCTTGGTATTCAAGCATCACTGATGGTGCTGTTGCTCACAACTAGGAAATTCCTCTCCCTTCTGAGATGGAGTTGGTTTCAGATGCTGACATGAAGATTATACAGTGTCTACCAGCTGAACTCGTGCACTTCCTATGTGAAGCTCCCTCTCACTTAGTCTCTCTCCAAGTAAAATCACTGTAGAGAAACAGATTAATTGCACTTGTAGCATTTGCCATGTCTGGAGTGTTCAACATGATGCATTGTACATGAAAGAAAGCTAGGATCTAGATCCTAAAGATGGTGAATATATTTGTGGCAGGTGATAGATGAAGAGAAAAAGGTGTTGGAAGAGCGAAGTAGTGAAACTTTGAAGTGATGACAGTGACAACTAATGCTATCAGGTCTACCACAACTATTCAACCAGCTTCACCTCATCTTCCAATCCTGCAACTGGACTGTCATGCCTCACAACGAACTCATATCCAAAGTCTTATCCTCAAATGCTGTGACAACAGATCAAGGTAAATACCCACTTTGCCAGATCAAGCTGGTACCTATGCTAGATCAAGGTATCTGCTTTGCTAGATCTTCCCAGCAGATATCCACTACTGTGGAAGAAAGCGAGAAACTTTTCCTCAAGTCAGTCAGGTAAAAAAAACAGGAGAATAGATGAACCACAGAACACATAGAGTCAGGAGTACACTCTTGCAGTTGGTGTTCACAAGTTAACCAGTGCTAACCAGTTGGAAGGACTTTGTGGGTTGGAACAGGAGAGGTAGAGGAAAGATTGATGCTCTTGGTAGAATCAAGCTCTTGCTAGCAAGAGCTTCAATCAGCCCCTGATTGGATCATTGTCAGGCCTGCCTTTGGGAGAGATAATTTTTACATGCAATGTTTCCCCTTTCCTTTGGAGTCATATACAACAAGATCATGCATGTCCTTGCAACTTCAAAGCTTGAAGGTGATAGTTTTGTGTAGATTGAATTTTTTGGAGTCAAAAATGCAGTTTTGGAGCAAAACTGTAAGACTTAAGCAAACAACAGTATGCTTGTGTTGAAGTGTTTTGAACATAGGAATGGTCAGCTGTTTTAGCAATCTGTTTTGTATAGAGATTATTTGGCTTTTCTTGTCAACATGTGTACTGGGAGCTGCAGATTTTAATGTGCAAATGCAGAATTATTATGAGCATGCTTGTAGTGGGTATTCACAAGAGGCTGTGTTCCACACAATAACATCCAGTCCATCCTCCAGCAGCAAGTTCCATAACAGAAGTATTATCATCACCCATTCTCCAGCAACAAGCTACATGAGAGAAGTAATAGAGATCATTGTTTAGTGTGCAGGAGTCACTGAGGACCTTAGTTTTGCTCCTGGAGCTTGCAGTGTGCCTCATTATTCACCTCAATCCAAGTGCAACCTGGCTGTTTCTTCAGATCTTTATTCCTTTCTCTGTGCTCAGAATGCTCACAGAGAAGCCTCTTGCCAGCACCAGCATAGATGTTTGACAACAGCACATACCCAACAGCATTGTCAGGTTCCATTTCAAGAATTCATTTGGCAATGCCATCTGCCACCTCCAAATTACCACAAATTCTGCAAGTGCGAAGCAAGCCACCCATGCTGCCACATTTAGTTTACAGGGCATTGTAACGACCATATTCTCTGCCTCCTGTAGATGGCCAGCACAGCCAAGAAGGTCATCCATAAAGGTGCAATGTTCCAATTTTGCACAAATCATATACTCTGTGACCATTGAAGCATACAAGTGCACACCTTCATCCAACAAACCTGAATGGCTACAAGCTGACAGAAGACAAATAAAAGTGATATCTTTTGGTTGCAAACCTTCTTACACAACTGTTCAAAATGTTTAAGAGCTTCCTTATCATGTCCATGCAGGGGCACATCCTCCAAGTACGGCACTCCAAGTTATCACGTCTTGAGATGGCATCCTCCATGCTCCTACATGTTACATTAATGTCAACCAAGCTACTCCCCACAAAGACCTCAGACTCCAAATCACTTTGTCTGCACATTGCTGCACATGAACACATCTGCTCTCTTCAAGCGCAATCATGCTGGCACATGCATTCAGCACCTCCAAAAAAGTCACAGAGTTTGGCCATACACTGTCGTGTTGCATTTGTCGAAATTGCTCCAGTGAATTCTACCCTTACCCGCATTTTACATGTCCCAATGTCATGGCATTCCAAGAGACCACATCTCAAGATGGCATCTTGTTGAAAACTGTCCAAGCATCTTCAATGCTCCCACATTTTGCATATATGTCAATCAAGCTATTGTACACAGTGAATTTGTTGGGACTCATTCTTCTGGTTGCCTTCTCAGATTGCCCACCCTTCACCTATGTTGTAAGCTTCTCATTCCATGGAAAAATGTGTAATTCTGAACTTGGGCCTGGTGCCATTGCAGCCATCTCTGCTGCCACCCATGGTGGGTTTCATCAGCTCTCAAGCCAGAGTGCTTCTGCTGTGTCCTTAAGTGTGAAATCTGGGTACCTTTCCTTTGTCTACAACAAAGATCCAGGTCAAGCTGATCAGCCATGCAGGATCCACATACCAGGTATAAATGTTATCATAAGAATGAAGAACGCTGCACCGACCTTCTCCATCAGCATATTGCATCTACTTACCTTCTCCAGCCTACTACTATCATCCCACCAGTGCAAAGGATGTGAAAGAAGTTATGCCAATGTTTAGACCTCACAACAGGATAGCAATCAAGAGAGAGCAGCAAAATTGACATCAACAAGACAGGTGAATTCTAACAGGATTGATGTTCAGTTTCCTTCTCTGATCTGTGACCCCACCATTGGGAAGGATCCAAAGAGAACTCCTGCCATGGCTTCTCTCTCTCACCCACAGGGACTGCAGAAAAACTTCCTTTCAAATCATGTAGTTTGATCACATAGGAGCCACCATGAGGTTCTGTGCCTTGCACAGAAGGTGTCCAATTTTTTGATTTGCTATTATAATTATATATCCCCTAACTTAGGAAGACTCTAGATAATCTTCTGAATGGTCCCTTAGATAGCCCTTACATAACCTCATAAATTACCCTTATATACCCCCTCACTTAGAAAATCCCTTAATAACCCCTTAGGTAGACTTTATGTAACCTTGTAAATTATCCCGAGGTAACTTTAGGTAGTCTTTAAAATGGCCCTATGTAACCCCCCGCATGTAAGCTTTTGATAACCCTTATCCCGAATAAATAGGTAGGTAAGTAACCCATAGATAGGAAGGTGGGTAGGTAGGTGGATAGGCCTAACCTAGTTAATCCCTTACGTACTAGGTAGGCCGTTAGTCTATGTGACCATATTGTATTTATTTCCATCTAATTATTTAGATTATAAAACAATAACTCTTTAATTTCTGAATCTGAATGTTTGAATTTCATCCTGCCCATTTGGGGGGGGGGGGGGGTTTTTTACAAGGGTTAAAAAATGTTCTCAAAAATTCTCCCCGACAACCAAGGAGGAAAAATAAAAAAAAT
>Ga0116227_10001437_pt1 | contig 53042 bp, 40 predicted proteins | sample S1TSphgellanicum_FD_89693 | JGI IMG/M metagenome (GOLD analysis project Ga0116227, IMG submission 89693) | Host-associated microbial communities from peat moss isolated from Minnesota, USA - S1T2_Fb - Sphagnum magellanicum MG | ecosystem: Host-associated > Plants > Peat moss > Unclassified... | reverse complement strand
TGTGGGGGGGGGGGGGATTTGGCATTTGCACATATATGTCTGAATACTTTTTTTTCCTCCTTTTCTCTTAAAGAAAGTGGAGAAAGGCTTACAAGCAAAGACCAAACTAAGAGGTAAGAAACACACCATGGCTTTTATTCATTTGTTTGTTTCATTTAGTTTTTTCAAATTAGGGTTTAATTAGTGATTATAATGAGGTTTCATTTAATTTGTGTTTGAATATTTGACTTCAATAATGACTATGTGTATTTATTTTTTAGGATCATGTGTAGTTGTTTGTTTATAATTATCATAGTTCATGGCATCCACCATTGGAATTATTTAGGGCTTACAGTTAATTTCTTTAATGACATCCATGTTGATCTATCCATGGATGTGTTTTCATATAAGGTCAAACCTCATTGAGCATCAATGCCATCACCCTAGAACATCAACATTACAATATTCTCTCTTAATAAACTCCTTTTGTCTTGTTTGGTTTTTGTTTTTACTTAGGATATTTTGTTCCCCCTTGCATATGGATGGTCATGGAAGTGTCAATTGCACGTGGGTATTGCACATCTAGATTGAAAGCCCTACATTTTTTCCATCGATTTTCTTTAGGAGGATAATTTTTTTTTTTTTTGCGTAAATCTAAATAGCCATAAGATAGTTGCATGAATTTTTTTCCCATTTGTAAAATATTACTTGTTTATGGGTTGTGGTAAGGTTCACTTGTAAGGTTTAAGGGTTTTGTTGATTAGGGTTTAATGGTTTTGCTGATTAGGGTTATTACAATTTGTAATCTTGTGAGGGTATTCCATGGGTTTTCACAAGTTGGGGACTCCTACTACAAGGTTATTCTTTCGGTAATTCAAAGCATGGGGCAAACTCCATTGTCCCAATCCATCAAAATCCAAAACTCGACAAAGTCACTTTCTCGAATGTGGACTTGGTGTGAAAAGATGGGTTTAAGCATGGAGGCCAAAACAAGGTGGTAATTGAAACCACATACATCCCTCATGCTTGTGTCCCTACCTTTTTGCAAGGTGAACAAGGGGATATGCAAACTGCAGTTGAGTGGAACATCTCGAAGAATTTGTCCCCTCAATAAGATGTAAAAAAACCGACAATAAATAATCACCTTGGACATACTTGGTATGGTTTCAAAACCTATAAACCATTTCCATTGGTCATTTTTGCAAGTTTTAAAGTTAGTTGCTCTTATGTCTTTTGATTTGATTGAGTGGAAATTATGTTTTGTAGGTATGAATGTGGTTATGGGCTGGAAGACCGCTACGAAGACCCCAACCACATGAGGTCAATCAAGCACAATTGTTTGGCCCACTTTTCCATCAAGAGATTTTACACACGGCCATATGTGGTGGAAATCATTTTTTACCATCAAACTCAAATTCAGGCCAATGGAGATGCCACTCATAGTGCATGTGACCTAAGGTCCACATCACGGATGTTGACATATGCTCCACACATGTCTCACAAGTTGAAAGAATTTATATGGACCTAATTAGGGTAAGGGTACACCATGAAGCAAAATTATGACAAACACAAAGAAATTTGGTGGGCATAGGTGAATGCGGATGAGTGGATGACCCGAGATGATTTCCTATGACTCCAAGATATCACCTACTTAGACCAAAAGCACAAGAAGGGCACTTGATGCTTGCACACAAACCCAACACTTTCCATTCAATCATGGGTTTGTGTTCATCTTGATGATGTTTTTTATTTCTAGGATGCAAGTGAGGTGAATGGGATTCATGTCCCTTTCACCATAGGGATCCAAACACCTATGCAACTTCAAGCCATGTTCGAGCACAATGGGCTTATTTCTTGGATGCCATGTTTGGCACAAATGATGATGGTGTTTAATTTTCATCGCACAGGGTGCCAATTACTTAGGTTATCATGAGTCGACAAACATGTGAAGACTTAATGGAGTGATTAAATGCCCTACGAACAAAGCTTTTCTCACATATGCCATATTGGAAACCAAAATGTTTCATTGTGGATGATGCCCCATAAGAATTTCGAACATTGCAGTAGGTTGTACATTTATATAATTTTTTTTGTTGCATTGTCTTATGTTTTGGTACTATGTTAGCATGGGGAATCCATAACATATTTATTGTTCATGGTAAGCACATTGATGTTGGGTGTACCATGGCATGATTGTGTGGGGTTGAGATCCTGTCCCAATTTTTCTTTGCGCATGGCATGTGTTGAAAACATGGTCTTTGCATTCCATGGAAAAAATCAAAGATTTAGAGGTGAGGCATGCAATATTTGATCACCTCCACATGGTGATGTTCATGTTCATCAACCCATATGAAACCATTGATGATTTCAAGGCATGTGGGAAGGAGATGGCAATGGGGAGTTTTAATAACTTACAATTTGGTGTTGCTTGGACAAGATATTTTTGGGCTTATTATTGTCAACTTGGTAAATAAAAGGTCCCCTTCCAAGTATGGCATGTTTTAAAACCTTTTTGTTATGGATGCATTACAAGTTGCATGTTCACTTTTCACACATTCAAATTACATCATGTGTTGAAAGTATGTTGTGCATGTCCATGCAAAGCTTTAGATGGTTGGGCTTTGTCGAGTGCCACACTTGAATCAAGACACACAAGCTAGCATAAAGTTTTATCATAGGGTTTTAAAACGTCAATTCTCTATTGAAACCAAGGGTTTGAAGGGGCAGCGCAATGACTAGTTAGTGTGGAGGCTAACCACAATTCTAGCACAACAATATATGCACCAAGCCAAAATGAAGAGGTAAAGGTTCATAAAAAATGAGGTCATGGCATAACTTTGTGGTGGCAAATGTTGACAAAACTAGTCAGATTCCACACATCAATGTGATTTCACGTACTTTTGAGGGGGATGATGGTGATGATGTTTGGCAAGTGCGAAGCCAACACCATCTTTGTGTTACTTACAAGATCTGTGCCTTTTCACCAAGTACACAAGTTGCACTTCTGAATGGGCATTACGAAGCAACTTTTGCAAGCATCAAATTGTTGTTCTATTGACGTGTATTAACCTTACAATGAAAAATATCATTGAGTATTGTGGCATGTATTATGGAACTCACCATGGTGGTTTGGAATGCATGTTTGCTAACTTGGCATACTTACAATTGGATGATGGTGCGTTCGACGATGAAGATTGCAACCAAGATCCGATCGATGAAATTGATATTATTGACATTGGGGGGCTTATGGCCATGGATGAGGATAGTTGTTTTGACAATGTTGATGTGCTAAAAGGTTCATCCGCACCCATGGATTGAACCTTAACATGCTTGTATGAAACAATGGCTAAGATCACCACGGAGTGTATCATGGGTGCAAGTGTTGAAATGTGTAACCATGCAACATCACTTTTTTGAGGTGTTGGATCAAACATTCACCACCTTCATTTGGCCCAAGTCAATGAATCCATGCACTTGGGAATGGTATTTCATTAGGTGGATGATGGCTTTAGGAACTCCATCAACCTGACGAAGGATTAACATGAAACAATGGTGGAGCACTTAAACACCTGTAAAAAGATAATTATGGAATAAAGAAAGGTTTATCACTTGTACCCATACTTATACTCAATATATGTGTGACTCAATTTTCATTTATACTTAACATTTTACACCTTTCACCAAATCAAATTGAATTATGCATAATTTGCACCCGAAAAAAAACTCCAACACATGTGTTAAAGTAATATCCAAATGATTTGGTAACTAATATGTGTCAATGAATAATTGTTAATCACAACTACTTGTACTTAATATAAAAATCTAAAACTCCAAGTAATGCACAAAACAATCAAAGTTTCTTGCTTGTATAGATCCAGTTAATTATAATACCTCACACTATGTAATCCAGAAACATGCAATACCTTTTTTGGGTATCCAAAAAATGTTTTGGGGTCAATCAACCATCGTTGGACATTATGAAGGGTATTGCATAACCAAACCAAAACCTAAATGGATAGCAATATTTGTATTGGGGTACTCTATAAAACACCATGTGTTGATTCATTTTGGCCTATGATACTAAAAAGGTATTGCTCATGACCAAAAGGGTGGAATGAAGTTGTAATACCCCTTTCAAGGTATCTCGAAAATGTCAAGTGGTTAATCACATATATTTTGACAAAGGCAAGGTATTGCATAACCTTACCAAAAACCTAGAAAAAAATCAATACCCTAATGGGGTGTTTTGTAAAATGCCATGGGTTAAATCATTTTTCGTTTAAGTTATCCAAGGGGTATTGTTCATGGCCAAATGGATAGACTTAAATTGCAATACCTTTGTCCAATATCTCATAAATGTTTTGGGGGTCAATGACATTTTTTTTAACACTAAATGGGGTATTGCATTTATCCCTACTAAAACCTATAAGGAAATCAATACCCTAAATGGGGTATTCTATAAAACACCATGGGCTAGATCACTTTTCACCTAAGCTATTAAAGGGATATTGTTCATGGCCAAAAGGATAGATTTAAATTACAAAACCTTTATCATTCATGGTTAGAAGGATGGAATGAAGCTGCATTACCCTTCTCAAGGTGTCCCAAAAATGCATTGAGGTCAATCACAAATATTATGACAATTAGCAAGGTATTACATAACCCTACCAAAAACCTAAAAGGTAATTAATACCCTAATCAGGGTATTATGTAAAATGCCATGGGCTAAATCATTTTTTGCTTAAGCTATCTGAGGGGTATTGTTCATGGCTAGAAAGATAGAATTAAATTGTAATACCTTTGTCCGGTATCTCAAATATGTTTTGAGGTCAATCACATATCTTTCTACATTATGTGGGGTATCACATAACCTTACCAAAACCTAGAAGGAAATAAATATCCTAATTGGGGTATTTTGTAAAACACCATGGGCTAAATCATTTTCTACTTAAGCTATCTGAGGGGTATTGTTCATGGCCAAAAGGATAGAATTAAATTGCAATACCCTTGTCTAGTATTGCAAAAATGCTTTTGGGTCAATCACATATCTTTCTACATTATTGGGGTTACAATATCCAAAAGATAATTTATTAATGATGTATATTTAATTAATGCATGTAATCAAACATTTATTCTAGTAAACTAAAATTTAGGGAATAACATATCAAATAATGCCATTAATGATCACTAATTGTCACACTTCAATTTGTATTCCCTTTTGTACAAAAATATGTATTTTCTTCATCTTTTATTAAACCTAAAACACATGTGAAGTTTATTTGAATAAATGAATGGTTGTTTATGATTCAAAAAATATAAATGGTGCATAATCTATCAATTTTTAGTTTAAAAAATATTATAATTGAATTCATGATATAATTAATCAATTAATATGTGAAATTATATATATATTATACATTTATATAGATATAATATTTTCCTACTTGTTTTAACTTGGTAATATTTTAATTAAACATTATAACTTAAAGTCATTTTCAACATCATAAACGACAATAATTCATTAATGGACCAATGCAAATTGGAATGAAGGTATTGCAAAACTAGCCACATTAATGGTATAAAGTTTATTTGAACAAAGTTTATAAAAGTAATTCTAATACCCTCATTGTGTTTTCATAATGTCATTAACCATGAAATATATCTAGTTTTTTTTCTCATACTTAATCCATGTTCAACATATCATGCCATGTCCATATTATAACAAGTAAACAAGAGTATTGCAAAATTGGTCACATTAATGGTATTAAGTAAAATGTTGAAGTGTAAATGCAATATGCTCATTACTTTATTGATAAATTCATTGACCATGAGACATAAGAATAAAGTTTTAAAAATCTCTACTTAATTAAATTGCATGGATTTATTAAATTTGTTGCATTCTTCAAAATATAATATCTTAATTTAAAAAATTATGTTAAGATTTTTAATTAAACATTAAATATAATGGAAAGATATTTTCAAACTCATAAATGGACCAATGCAAACTCGTTGGTATATGTACATGAAAGTATTGCAATATTGGCCACATTGATGGTATAAGGTTTTTTTCAACAAAGGTCTAATGTGTACCTGCAATACTTTCATTTTAGTGATATTTTCATTACGTTTTACCATCAATGTAACTAATTTGACAATACCCTCATTTGTATCATGGTTTAGGATATTGTCACAATATGGTGCAAGTATTATATTCCTTTTAGGGTTTGGTAGGGCCATGTAATACCCCTCCACATTTCATGGTGAATGTAAAGATCCCAAGATGATGCATGTATTGTATTTAAACTCCATAATTTTGTTCAAGTGGACCTTTTAACATCAATGTGAAGAACTTTGCAATACCCTCATTTAAAAAAATTAATATGTCTAACATCATACAATGAACATGGAATACGTATTTTGAAAAACATTGTTCTATTTCATAGTTTATAATATTATTGCAAAATAATAATTGTATTGCTTGCATTCCTTTTAAGTTTTGCTTGGGCAATGTAATACCCTCCGGGAACCCATGCTGTTTGCAAAAAACCCTAAATAGCATATTACTTTCCTTCTAGGTTTTGGTATGGCTATGCAATATATCTCCAGGATTTTTTAGATATGTTATTTAATTAAAGGAATTTTAATATACCTTAATAGGGGTATTTCATGTGCATTAAATAATTTTGGGCACTAGTAATACCCCTCCAATAGCATGAACCAAAATAATTCAATCCATATTGTTTAGAGAATATCTTCATGAAGGTATTGCTTTCCTTCTATGTTTGGACTTCTTAAATTTTGGGGGTAAAGAAAGGTTATTTAGTTTGAGTGTAAGATTATAATCAAATTTTTTGATAATTTCATCAAACATACATATAAGAATATGTGAGAATGTATTTTTAATTATTAACACAAGATGTTGTAAAGTGAAGGTAAAATGCCTTAAATAAAAAAACATGGGTGACATGTGTTACAAAAATGTGCAAAAAATGACCAAGTCCAAAACAACCCCACCCTAAAATGGGGAACATGTCATAATTGTAAATATGTGGTTGCTTCAAAGATAAATTATTGCCATAAATCGTGAAGACCATAACAACACCTTAATCAAAACTAGGATAAACTATGGGCTATCTATATCACTATCGAAAGAGGATGGGATCCCATTGGCCCTCTTGTACCACGCTAATGCAACCTTTGCATCATGGGTATGTCATTGCATAAATACCCCGCAATTGGCCAATGCTGCGTCCACAACATCGTCCACAAACACCTCTTTAGTGATACCTCAAACTCTAAAACAAACACCACAATATAATAAGTATTGCATATGAATTATAAAACTTGGAATTCAAATAAAATTAAGTATGGCATTGTTATAAACTTTTCAACCATGAATCATTTTAAAATCATAATATTACATAAGGAGGCTAATTTCCTTATGCAGCACTGTTTTATTTGATGCAAATTTCCAGTCATGCTCCATTTAAGCGCCTTTGAATGTCTTTGCATACCTTGTTCAAATTGTTTGAATCACAAGTGCAAGGTCATCATTGCATTCCAACTTGGCCTGCACATTGAAAAAGATGGCCCTCACACACCATGTAATCATGCCAAGAAGCTAAATAATGTGGCTAGAGGTTAACCTCACAAGTGCGAGGTTAAGCACCTCAAGTGTGTATTGCAAATAAACCTAAAGTTTATCCCATTCCACAAGTGCATGCCTTTTAGCCCTAACAACAACCTTTTGTTCATTGTGATGAAATTGGGCCAAAAGGTTGCTTAAGACCTGCACATTCATTGTTGCATGATCTTGAACCTTTGGGCCTTGCTCCCAAATAGATGGACGTTTCAGCTTGCCTGACTCCATGGTAACATTATGACGCACCTGCAAATGCTGCACCAAGTTACACTTGATCATATAGAATGCATCACGCCCATTAACACTACAAGAAAATTTAGGCCCATCCTTTGCCCAATGCACACCTTCTATGGCAACTATGGGAGGGGCAACCACATTTGAAACCAAAAAAACATAAGCATAAAAATATAATGTCAAAATTAACAATCTAGATGAAAGTTATCCCCTACAAAATGAAGGTATTTCATAAGCAAATAAAAGATTAAAACACATGATGAAGGTATTACAAAGATGGATGAAAAATGAAAAACACAATATAAGGGTATTGCTAGAACCTGAAATTCAAATTTGTAGAAAATAAAGGTAACCCTAAAAAAAAATTGTCATTTGCAAAGCCTTGAGGTATTGCTTATGCAATTAAACCCAAAAATAATGCCCCACCCATCCTTTCTATTTGAAAAAATGAGTGGGCAATTAATTACAACAAGTTCAACATGTCATCTATATCCATTTCAACATGAGGTTCCACACTCTCTCACTTTGGCATTGTAGTAGTAGTTACAATTGTTTGTTCCTCTATCATGTTAATTGTTTTCTACAACTCAACTTCCACTCTATTAACATTTGCAACAACAACATTTGTCAAATGTTATGCAAACATCAACACGCACTAGTACAAAAATGGGGTGTGGTTCATTAGCTTAAATCAATATGAGACTTTAAAAGTGAAATAAGTTCACCATATTTTTGTGATTTCACCCTGGTTAAAGTTATTTCATTATAATATCTCTATGTAAACATTGTGTTTCATTACTAGTTGACATAATTCACTATTATAATTTACTATGGTAAATAGGTTTATTTTTATGTTGTTGTTTTAAATACCCTACGCTACTTTATGATATACCTTATATTATTTTAGGCTATTTTAGTTATTTAAATTTATAACCTAAGTTATTATAAATTATTATACCTCAAACTATTATACATTATTGTACCTTAAGGTATCATAACTAGTTTATTATAGGTTTTTTCCTTTAAATTAAATTAAATTATTCAACCAACCTTAGCTTATACTTTATGTTATTTTAAATTAACATATGTTATTTCAAGCTATATTTTAGGTTATTCAAGGTCATTATACTTTATGTTATTATAAGTTATTTTATTTTAAATATAAAAACTTAAAATAATCTAAAATATAATATAATGACATAAAGTAAAATAATAGGTAGAATAACCAATAATAACCTATGAAAAATAATTTAAAATTGCCTACAATAAAATAACTACTAATAACCTATGATAATATAACCTAGAATATCCAACAATAACTTATAATATAATAGCCACTAATAAAATAACCATTAATAGAATAACCATCAATAACCACCAATAGAATAACCATTGATAACCACCGATAGAATAACCATCAATAGTCACTAATAGAATAACCATCAATAGTCACCAATATAATAACCATCAATAGACATTGATAGAATAACCAATAGGCACTGATAGAATAACCATCAATAGTCATTGATAAAATAACCATCAATAGTCACCGATAGAATAACCATCAATAGACACCAATAAATTAACCACCAATGGCCTACAACATAATAACCAATAATAGCCACCAATGGCCACCAATAGTTTATGGTAATTTAACATAAACTAACCACCAGTATCCACCAGTAAAATATCCACTAATAGCCATTAATATAATAGCTCCTAATAACCATTAATAGAATAACTACCAATAACCATTAATAGCCACCAATATAATAGTTATTAATAGCCACCAATAGAATAACCATTAATAGCCACCGATAGAATAACCATTAATAGCCACCGATAAAATAACCATTAATAGCCACCTATAGAATATCTACTAATAGCCACCAATAGAATATCTACTAATAGCCACCAATAGAATATCTACTAATAGCCATCAATAGAATAACCACTAATAGCCACCAATAAAATATCTACTAATAGCCACCTAAAAAATAACTATTAATAGCCACCAATAAAATAATTAACAATAACTAATAGTAGAATATATAGTCAGCAATAACCACCAATAAAATAACCAACAATAGTTACTAATAGAATATATAGTCAGCAATAACCACCAATAAAATAACCAACAATAATTACTAATAGAATATATAGTCAGCAATAACCACCAATAAAATAACCAACAATAGTTAGTAATATAATATATAGGTAGTAATAGCCACTAACAGAATACCTATTAATAGTTACCAATAAAATAACTAGCAATAGCCACTAATAGAATATATAAGCAATAATAACCACCAATACAATAACCAACAATAGCCAACCAATAGAATAACCAACAATAGCTACGAATAAAATAGCCTCAAATAGGGCTATGGTAATATAACCTAAAATAACCAATAATAACATAAGGTGAAATAGCCTTTAATAACCAAAAGTAACCAACAATACCTTCACATACTCGAAAATAACTTAAGATGAAATAGATTAAAATAATTAAAAAAACTTATAATAGTCGCAAATAACCTAAAGTGAAATAACCTACAATAACAAAAAAAAACATACAATAGCCAAAAAAACCATACAATAATTGAAAATAACCTAGGGTGAAATAACCTAAAATAACAAAAAATAACATAAAATAATCAAAAGTAATTTAGAATAACTGAAAGTAACCTAGGGTGAAATAATTAAAAATAACCAAAAATAACTAAGAATAGCCATAAATAACCATATATAATGTAGGGTGAAATAACTTAGAACAATGAAAAATAACATTATAAACATTTTGTTTTTCAAAAAAATGGTCACTGAAATGTTATTGAATAGTGATATTCTAAAAAACATTTGTTCAAATGATTTTACACTTTCAAAAGGAAATAAATATAATTATGTACATTATTGAGAAAAAAATTAAATTAAACTTTAATCATTTCATTTGGACAAAATCTCAATAAGATATGAATTTTCAAAGTTCATATTCTGATAATGTTTAAAATGAAATATTTGGTAAATAGAATGTAATGTAATACATTATCACAACAAATGTGGTAGCTTGATGGTAAAGGTGTTTGTTTCTAATCTAAAGGTCAAAGGATCAAACCTCACAAATGTTGTGTTTGTGATCAACAATGGTAAGTTGATCGAATATTTTCCTATGTAGTTTTTTACAATAGGTGTTTATTTAGGTTAATTACATGGCCTATGTACCTAGGTTCAATTTTTAACCTAACATAGGTAGTGACATGTGTCAATAATTCATAGGCTAAAAATTATGAAATTAATAATAATATTAAATATTACACTAAATATTGAATAATTTAAATATAATTGATTTCCATGTTACCTAATTAATTAACTAATAAGTGAAATGGCTTGGTAAATTTGTATTTCACCTAAAAATAACCTTATTGCACTAAGTACTAGTGAACTAATTCAATGTTTGTAACAGCTGGTCCCTATTCATTAGGGGGTTGACTAGTTTCAACATGGTAAAAAATCCAAATTCATTCAAAATCTAGTGAAACCTAATGTGAATAAGACGCATTTTGGTGTAGTGATTGGCTTCTCCTTGTTCTTCCATATTTTCACTCAAAGCTTACACTAGTTATCTAATTATCCCTATTTCCACATCTCCTAAATCTTATTGATAAGAGGCCAAAATCCTTCTCTTCCTACTTTCCATTTACCACAAACAAGAAGAGCGTAAATAAAAAAACAAGGACCGCTAGTAGTAGAAAACAAAAAAGGACCACCATAATGGTTAAAAAAAAAACCAAAACACCAAACTTAAAATGGTTGACCAAACTTAAAATGACAACCAATAGTGCAACCTCCGTTGCTCATTATCATTTTTGGCACTTGCTTTAGAACATGAAAAGGACACTCCTCCTTCACACCTCCAAAACCAACAAGGTTTGTCATCTCCTTCACGTTTGCAAAAAAAACATGACAATGATGAGTAGCACAATTGTTTATCGGTATCTTTGGGCACTTGCTCTAGATCATGAAGACGATGACAAACAACTCCTTGTTGTCATCTTTGGACACTCGTTCTAGATCATGCAAACGATGACGAATAGCTACTCGTCATCATCTTTGGGCACCTTCTCCAAAACATGAAGAGGAGGACGACCCAAGCTTGTCGTCTTCCTTCACACATGCAAAACTAACAAAATGATGCTGAACAACTATGATATTCATTGTTGTCTTTGGGCACTTCCTCCAAATCATGAAGATAATGACGAATAGTTGTTCATGGTCGTTTTTGGGCACTTGCTCCAAAACATGAAGATGATGACAAGCTTGGCTCATCATCCTCCTTCAAACTTACAAAAACCACATGACAACAATGAGTAGTTTTGCTACTCATCATCATCTTTTGGCGATTACTCTAAAACAATGTAACTAAAGACCAAAAGACTAATGAAAAAACAAAAACTTAGTACTTGAACCTCCTGCTTTTAACAACTTTGAATTTGTCTTGTCATCGCATTCCTAAAGCTCCTCGCCTCTCCACGTTCCCCAAGCTAGTGAATGGAAATTGTTGGAACTTGAATTCTCAAAGCTACTAAAGCTTTCCTTGGTTCTTGAACTTTAGCAATGGAGGTGAGTGGAAAGCATTGAAACCTTAATCGAAGCTTAAAGCTACTAAAACTCTCCTTGGCTTTCAAACTCTAGCAATGGAGGTGAGTGGAAAATGCTTAAACCCTAATTGAAGTTCAAAACTACTAAAGCTCTCCCTAGTTCTAGAGCTTTAACGATGGAGGTTAGTGGGAAAGGAAGTCAGTGACATGAGGGAGGTAGGTGGGTTGGTAGGAGGAAGGGTGGTAGGTTGGTTGGAGGAACAGGTAAAAGGTTCCCAAAAAAAATTAGGGGTCAAAGGTGGGGCCAAAAAAAACTTGTTGCGAAAGAAAAAATGTAAAAAGGAAAAATGGCCGAGAAGAAAAAAAATGTAAAATGAGAAAAAAAACGAAAAGAAAAAAAAGGTCCAAAAGGAAAAAATAAAATGATGTTGACCAAGTAGGAGACAATTTCATCCCATCCATGAAATCCCATAACATGATTTTTTAGATGGTGCACTAGTGGGTGCTAGGTCATTCAAGCCCTTTCACACTACCTACATTATTGTTACTCATAGAATCACATGAACCCACTAGAATAATTGTACTCCTTCACCAAGCCAAATTGTCCCTTTCGTTGGTCTAATGGTGACATTAAACCCAATGGCAACAACTCTCTCATCCATCCCATCAACAAATATTACTATTTAAGTATTGTAGCACCTAGCATGGTTAGGCACTAATTAATTATTTTTGGAATTGTTGAAAATACATGCGTACCATGTCAAAAATTTGGAAGAAGTTTTTAAACACACTAGCTTCATCATTCAATATAATGGATTTAAAAATTAATATTGTTATTCTTAATACCAAATCAAAATGACAAAATAACACTAATTATTAGGCACCTTGCTTCCAAACTAAAGCTAGGTACTATGGTACTCACATATCTAACTTTTCACAGTCACACTATTCAACACATCTTTCAATACCACAATTTGAACAAAAGAAAAAGATTTCCACTATGGAATATAATTTGTTGGGTTAATTTGCATGTCTGATTTTACCTATTCACCAAGTAGTCAAATCCATATCCACTTCACCAATTTGTGAAGTCGATTTTATTGAGTCATCATGTACACATGATCAAATTGTCAAGTCCACTTTGCTAAGTCATTGAGTACACATTGTCAGATTGTCAAGTCCACATCGCTAAGGCACCATTGTAAAAGCAATTCCACTAGTGCTCATATGTGTGCTTGCAAATTAAAATTAAAGTAAGAAAAGTAAACATTGTCGGTTTGGTTCAACAATATGGTTTTGAACATTTTACTAATGATGGTGAATGGAATAACAAAGCTTAACAAATGCCATACAAGAATGTAATAAATGATTTGATAGTTGCTCCCTATTTTTTATTGGCCAATCATAATTAATGCTCCAATTGCTTTGCTATTAATAGTCTTCCACTTATTTGCAATCACAATTGTAGCTTTAAGGGTGGGGTCTAAATAAGGCCCACTTTACATTAAGAATCAAGGCCCATGTTCAACCCAAATCAAACATTCCTATTCGTGAAAAAGTTGAATTTAGCCCCAAAGGTCTTTACATTTGGAGTCAAGACTAAACTAGAAAAAAAAATTCAATATGCCCAAAGGTACTAATAAATGTTGAACTTTATGGCCTCATATTGGCCCCAAGGCTAGAAAAAAGATACCATACCATCAAATTTGGGAGGCCAATTTGCAACCCTTGGGGGTCAAGCATTAAATAGGCGCAACAAATTAAATGTGGCACCAAGTTCAACATGTCTGCAATACAATGCCCAATAGGAAAAAAAAAAATCAAATTTTTTTATTGTACTTGCACAATGATTAATGTTGTAAATATCTTTCTTAAATATTAATTTCAAAACAAAAAAATGTGATGTATTGGTTAGAATCCTCCTTCAACCCAAAAGTTAAGGGTTCAATCCTTATCCAAAAAAATTTCCAACAAAAAAAATGGATGAAAAAATCCATATAACATTTAAATAGTTTTAAAAGTTAGTTACTCTTAGGAAGTAACTTCCACGAGCAAAAGAAGACTAAGTGCCAATCCCAAGCAAGTTCCCCATGGAATAAAAAAAGTTCCCTAGTGAAAAACACAACTTCTTCGGGGAGCAATAAATTTTCCTTGGGGAAGGGCCCAAGTTCTTTGGGGAAAAAGGCACCTTTCTTGGGGAACAATGTAGTTTCCTTAGGGAAAAGCATATGTTTATCAAAGAAACATGTTTCAAATATTTTTGCAATCACAATCTTCTCATTTTTGTTTTTATATAATCTTATGACCTATCATTGGAAAGGTTCTTTCTAGAAAGCTACAACTTTGTAGGTGGAATATTTCAAAATTAGAAGCATGCATACATTCGAACAAGTCCCTCAGGGAGCAATTTAAATTGTGTTCCCTCGGGGAACAAATGTGTCCAAAACTTTCAATGAACACAACTTTTGCATGTGAGTTCTAATTGAAGTGCTTCCAACTACAAAGTTGTAGTTCTCCTTGAGACCTTCCCAATGGTAGGTCACAAGCATATATATGAAATGACTATGATTGTTAAAAGATTCAAAACATATGTTTCTTTGGGGGAACTTGGGCCTTTCCCAGAAGAAGTTCATTGTTCCTCGAAAAAGTTGGTTGTTCCCTTGAGAATAATCATGTCCCCGAAGAGAAAGAGCTTAAGTTGCCCCAGGGAGCCATTCAAACCTTTTTTTCCCAAGGAATAATCATGTTTTCAAAAAAAAAAAAACTTTTTCTCCCCCAAGAACATGGTTGCTTTTTGAGGCAACTTTAGCCTTGTTCCTTTGGGAACATGGTTGTTCCTTGGGGAATAATTTAAACCTCTTTTTATTTCAAGATTTTTTTTCATCCTTTTCGTTTGTGTATGAAAAATATAATTCAAGAAAATATTCGAACCCAAGAGCTTTGGGTTGTAAAGGGGACAATAACCATTATATTAGTTTTTTTTCTTTCAAAATTATATATATATATATATAGAACCATTCCCCATTGTGCAGGTATAGTAAAAAAATCTCATTTTTTTTTCATGTTGGGCATTGTATTATATCATATTATAATTGTGTCAAACTTGGTGCCACATTTAACTTGTTATGTTTATTTAGTGTTTGCCCCCTTGGGGCTGATGTTTCAACATTAATTGATATTTTAACATCAAATTTCTAGCAGTTATTTGTAACTTGGGGCCAAAAAAACAAGCCAAAAATGCTCAAAGTTGGCCCCAAGTTTTTTCAACAGCTTGACTCATAATATAAAGTGGGCCTAAAGTAAATAACTAAACTTGGATGTGAGAAATATTCTTAGGGGGTCACATATGAGCACAATTGGAGATGCTTGTGAACTTGCCAAGTCCATTTCATCCCATAGACTGCCCCAATGTTCTCCAAACTACCCAAATTAAAAAAATTCATGGGCTGCCCCATGCTTGAAATGTATTCTTGTTTTGCCATTAATTCTAATGAAACTACCCATAATTAAAACTTTTCACATCATGATGTATTTAGAAAAGGGCTTAACTTCCTTTTATTTATACTAATTTGATGGTTTTTTTAAACTTGAAAGAAGCTTTTCAAACTAGCTTTTAGAGTTTTTTCAATATAAATGTTTGGAACAATTTTAAACGTTTAGATTTTCAAGATTGAGTCTTATGTTTTGTTTCTATCCAATCTTTATGAATGATGTGGAATTTAGACCAATAAAATGACATCCATGGATGTGTAAGGATGAATCATGATTTGAATTGGTTTTTTTTTTTTTTTCCCCCAATTTTTTGATGTAGTTAAGGTGGCACTCTTCTTTAAGCTGATTTAGCCAAATTTGGCTGTTAAAAATATGAAAGGAGAAATTTTAACATCCTTTTGGAAAAAAAAGTTGAACTATGTAATAAATTTTGGTGCATTTTAAAAGATCTATTGCATTTTTCTATTTTTGCTAAATTGGTTTTCAAAAAATCATTAAATTTCCAACAAAAGTCTCCAAATTTGTGCATAGAAAAAAAAAGTTGTTCCAAATGGATCATGAATGAAATTCACTAACAAAGTGATGTGATCTTTTATGGATTAAAAAAAACTTTTGTGTTTGATACAATAAATCCTATAGGGCTCATTCATTGGTGTTAAAAGAAATAGGTCGCAATAATAATAAAAAGGTGAATAGAATAATTGGCACTTTTGCTTCCAATAGGACCACAAGGAGTCTAAATCAAACAAACTATAACAAAAAAATATTTAACCTAAATCCAACAACATACAAAATGTAATATTAAAGGAGGCCACCAAAATTGAAACATCATGTAAAGAAAAATCCAAATTAAGTTGTATTCATAACATGAGAATATTAAAAACATGAAAGGAAATGAATATGTTTATAATATAAGGTCATATTCAAATTAGTATTGAACAAACTAAAAATAATTGAAGGACTATTTTTACTTGGGGACTTAGTTCAAATAATCTTTTATATGGCTTATCATCCAATGATATTTTTTTAAATATTTTTTAAATAGTTAGATTATGAATAAAAATAAATTATCATGAATGAATTTAATCCATTACAAAGTTAAATTAAATGAATTATATTAATTTCATTATCATTATAAAATATGAATATATGTATAATGACTTATGTTGGAATAAGCTACAAGAGTTCATTTGTGATAACCTTTGAATCCATTGATCATGTGCATAAAACAAATGAGAAAAATATTGAATGGAATTTGAACCCAAACCAAATTTGAGTTTTGTCATGGACTCATCGTTGGCCCAACATAATGCAAACCCATGAATGGCCAAATATAATTACTTTTCTTCTTTTTTTAATTCTTAAAATCACCAATTTACATGTCAACATTGATATTTTAAATTTACAACCCAAAAAGATAATATTATACTATCATCATTTATGTAAAGGTGTATTTTTAAAATACCCATAAATATGTCATTGAATTTTTTTTTGAAAACCTTTGAGGAATCCATTAAGTAGTGAAAACAAGTGTGACACTACATTAAACATGCTTTTGAATACTCCATAATTATTAGATTTATTTATTTATTTATTTTTCAAAAGTTTGTAATACATTAGGAATAACAGTATGCAACTTTATCCAAAACCTTGCCAAACCTTTAGCTTGTTTTCAAAGACATTTCCCTATCATTTTTTAAGGTCAATCATAAGCCTAATTTAAGGGTACAACATTATATGTCCCTATTGACATTGATAATTCTTTTGGAATCACAACCCACAAAATGGGAATGTATGTCAAGAATCTTGAAAGTTATTTTAACTTCCACACATGTCCCCTTTTTATTGGATGAATGTTTCAATGTACTTGTCTTCACCATGTAATGGGGTTTCTTTCTAATCCAATTTTGTGTATTGTTCCAATATTAGTCATGAGCCCAAAATTAGGGTTGTGACATGTTGATATACAACTTCATATTTGTCATGGCGTTTATGTGATGACTCCAACATTATATTTTCATGGAAACTTTAATTCTTTTTATTCTACTTTTTGTACACATCCACAACCCTCAAATATAACCCACATATCAAATCCCAAATGTTCCCACATTTTCACAAGCTTCACAAACATGGAAAATAAAAACATTGTGGCTTAAGCTTTAAAACAAATTAGCAAGAAAACAATACATTATGCAAACATTTGATAGCAAGAACATAATAATGCATTTAAATTTGTCCAAGAACATAAAATATTGCCAAAAATGATTAATAGTGCTTAGATGCATGAAATTGGGGATCCTCGTTATCCAATATTTTGATTTCAAATGTTTCATCTAGTGTACACTATTGAAGTTTGTTAAAATTTATTAAGAGTGTAAGGCAACCATACACACCAAGTATTTTGTGGCATTAAAGTTATTTATAAAATACCCCAAATTGGTGTTACAGGGAGGAAACTAAAGTGAAAAATTAAGACAAAAACAATGTGCTATAAGGAAAAAAAAAGGAACCAAATTAGTTTTTTCACCTAAGTTGATCTTCACTACAATAGTTTCATTCCCAATTTTGAATTTGCCTTACCTATGCATTTGCAATTTTTCATATTCTTCATTAGATCAAGCCTTGTCAAAATAGGAAAGAAAAAAAGAAACCAAACTAGTTTTTTCATCTAAATTGGTCCTCAAAGGAGTTTCAATTTGAATTTTGGATTTGCCTTACATGTTGCATCTTAATTTTTGCTTCTTCATTAAATCAAAATATTGTTAGAATAAAATCTTACAAACCATTTAAATTGATACCCAATACTTAATTTCATTCCTTTTTATGGCTACATTCAAATTCAAGATAAAAACACAAATCAAAGTCATGTTAGGGCCTAAAAATATAAAGTAACCTTAGGAATATTTTTATTTTTATTTTGTTAGGGAATTAAATAATTCAAAAAATGAAACAATAACCACCACTGCAACATCCCTTGGAAGTAACCTTTTTTGAAAATGAACTAATTTTCAAAGGTTTCAATGGTTACTAGTGACAAAAAAAAAAGGGTAAATGTTATATATTTGGTTTTCAATGTGTAACCTATATGGAAGGTTGATTAAATATTTGTATTTCATATTTGGCTAGATAGATTTGGCTAATATTCTTAAGGTTGATCACCATTTTTTTCCCATCTTCCCATTAATTTTATTTAAATGGATTTGGGGTTTTCACCATTGTACCTACTAATGTCATTTTGAACAAAAATTCATTTTTTTCAACTTGACATATTAGGTAGTGAATCCCACCAAGGGGTTTTTTTTTCTTGCCCCATTTCATAAAAGAACCCCATGGTTTTTTTCAACATGTCACGATGAGGAAAATAAGAAGACAAATGTTGCCCCTTCATTGATGTTGAAAAAATGATTATTCGTTCGACACTTACTTATGTTGAATGTGGAAATTGTCAAATTTCACCAATGTGAGTTGTTAATTTTGCAACCATAATGTTCAATCATATTCTTGTTTTGAATCATGTTTGGACTTTGTATAATGTGCCATGTGCACTATGCATTCAACAATGAACATTTGTGAATTACAACTCCTAAGTTACATCTCCTTTATGTCGTGGGTTCTTCTTGTTCATTGTTTCATGAACTTGCAACTATTAAATGTAATTCATCAAACATTATATTCATTGAACAATGAATAGTCAGCAATAAATTGGAAGCATGTTTTGAAAGATGTTGGTGGTAGTGCATTATGGACTAGGATTCTTGTGCAATGTAATTATTGGAGCTTGGTTGAAGTTGGAAATTAGCAAGTGCCCATAAGTCAAATTGGGCTACAAGACTTAAGAAGTTCCTAAACTTTAAAAACCCCTTGTGTTTTTCATTTCAATTATGTTGTGTATTTGTTTTTTTTTTGACTTTTTATAAGCATGCTTTATTATTTATTATAGTTTCTAGTTTTTTGTGAGTGTGTCTACGCTATCTAGGAAACATTATGTGATGCTTGCAATTTGTCATGCTTGCTATTTTGAAAAATTTTGTGTGATTTGTTTCACATTATCAAATGTCAATGTGATTTAATGGCAAGGTGTCCACTATAGGATGTGATTGGCAATCCTTGCAATTTACACAACAAAATTTTTGTCTCCCAAGTTGTGGTGTGTGAATCTTGCAATCCTCACAACAAAACCCCATATCCTTGCATTTTCACCATAGGTAATGAGGGGTGTATTTTGGTTGTAAGCAATTTTAGGTTTTAGGTTTTCAACACATTTGTATGAAATGCGTATTCTTGTCATAAACCATTTGATGTGTTAGGTTTTTAAACTAAGTTTTTGTCACGGGTGTGTAATCTATTGCTACATTTTTGTCACTATATCGGTATTCTCCATGGCTCTTCTAGTATTATTGAACAATTTCAAATTTCAATATTCCTTTGGTGTTTGAGTCCCAATGGAAAATCTTGTTCCCTTGACCTTGTTTTTTACAATATACCTTAATCAAACAACAATTTTAGGCAAGCAAAAAAACCATCATGATGCCCTTAAACAACATTCTTCTTCACCTTAAATCTAAGATATGGATACCATGCTTGAAAATCTTGATGTCACAAATGTTGAAGATAGATGTGCCCTTTTGCCCAAAAAACTTTTTAAAGTTATAATTGATGTTAATCACAAGTTTTTGGAGATTTGGATTGTAAAAATGCCATGGGAAAAACCAAATTTTAATGAGGATGGATTCATTTATGTTATCTAATGCCATGTTTGTACCATAATTGAAACGAAGGAAAAAAAATTGGTTATTAAATGAATCTTTTAAAAAAACATACAAGTAAGAGGAAAAGTTTTGATTGTAAGTGGATCATGAATGAAAAGTGTATGCATGTAAAAATGAGATTGTTATGTTTAGTTTTTTACAACCACCTTCTTTTAATAGTTGAATAGTGGCCAAATAATAAAAGATAAATGAAAACTTGCTCAATTTGTAATTTTCTTTAAGTTGTTGGATAAAGGTAAGCCATTGTGAGGATTTCCAATCCTTATATGAATTTCTAAAACTTCAATTCAATCCTAAAGGGGGTTTGCTTGCTACAATGTACACAAAAAACTATCATAATTTGATAGTTTTCAATATTTATCCAAGTTTCAAGCATCATGATGAAAATTTGAAAAATCATTTTCATTGAATTTTTTTAATAGATGATGGTTTATGTCCCAATTTAACATTATTTTGTGAAATTAATGCACATATGAATGATATAATAATCCAACAAAATATTATTTTGATGTCCAAAGCATTGAATTTTTTTTTTTACAATTCCAAAAAAGGGATTAAGAAGTACTACATTTAATGATAATTTGTCCATGAAAATTTACACATACAAAAAAGACACCATTTTAAACAACAATTTTCATCGTTAAAGTTTTCAATTTTTCTCGAGGATGTGGAATTTAAATAAAACGATTTAAAAATGCTCATTAGTACATTATGGTATGATATTGTTGATGATATGATTTTTTAAGGTGAAAACTTTCTTCCATTGAAGATTTTTAATCACTTGAAAAAAATGAGATGAAGTTTTGATTTTTTTTTAATGGAATTTTTTTGTCAAATAAAGATTTTTAAAAAACCCTTATTAAATCATTGTTGTACATTTACAGAAATGCACAATTATGATTCAATTTCATGTTCATGATTCTTGTATCTTTTTTTAATTTCGAAGACCAAATCATTTACATGTGATCTTTAGAATAATTCAAAGTGAATAAAATCTTATGTGTTGTTAATTTTGATACTATATGTACTTTCAATTTTCCAACAAATTGTGTACACCATAACATACAAATGTTCTAAAAAACATTGGTTTGATGGGTTTGGTTGGGAAATTAGAAAACACATTAAAAAATGAAATTATAAAGGTTAACAAATTTGTTATCCCAAATTTTGACTTTATTTGTTTTACTTATGATGAAGTCACAACCATGGATAACACAAGTTTGGCTAGTGTGCATGGTTACATTGTGCAAGATTAGTGTTGGATAACATTGTTGTTGAATGTGTAGCAAATGCTTTTGGATTTGGGGCTAATAGTTTGATTGTGTTGATTATGAATTCCTTGATGAAACAAGGGGACTTAAAACAAGAGGACCTTATTTCAAGGTTGGTGTGTCAACACCTTCTAAGGGTTTTGATTAAGAGTGATAGTCCATATCCAATGTTAATATGCTCCAAATTCATCATTGGTGTGCATTATATGGTTCATCATACAAATCTTGCAATACAAATTCTTTAAAACTTACCTTTAGTTTCTTGCATTGAAAATCTTTTGCATGACTACTTCAATCATAGTCCCAAAAGACATTTCTAGAGTTTACCAAATTGGGGGAAATCATGGAAGCTAAGGGCAACAAAATTTTATGTAACACCAAAAGTAAATGGATATCCATGATTAGTCTTGTCAAATATTTATTGTTTGAATACCACATTTTCTTCATGAAAATGGCATTGGATGCATCCACAACACCTTATGTTGGATTTAATTTTTCTTTATTCATTTATGTGGAAACATTGTTGGGGTTGAATGTAATGATGCCATTATTATATGTAATACATTTTTTGATTAAGTTTGCACAATTGAAGGATTTTTTTGTTTTTGACTGTATAGTGACAATTAAAATTTGTGAAGGGGTTGTATATTGCATATATTGCATCAACTAGTCTTCTTTTGAGGGTGATGTGTTCACTAATTTTACTTGCTTGATCAACTTTGTTCATGAGAACATTAGTCTTCACCAGAGTATAGATTTGAAGACATGAATTAATCATTTGTCTTTTGAATTTGTTGGGAAACACATTTGGGCCACATTTTCAAATCATATTGGGGCATTTGTTTTTGTTACAAGGGACATATATGGAGGGGTGGTTATATATGTGAAATGACAATGTCAAGAAGTTGCCACTCAAGACATTACAAGGCCAATTTCCTATTCGAGATTTAATGGATGCATTATAAGTTGTTTACCCACAATATCGGTTATAATTAGAACTTGGAAAAAAAGTTCAATGTTCATTTGGTAATCATCAAGACAATTTTTTATTAGCTTAAAAAGTTAGGACAAGTGATGAATAATGAATTTTAGCTTTGTTTTTAGTTATTGCTCTTGACCTTCAAAGATTTCTATTTATGCTTTTAACATAACAAACAATATTATGTTGGCAATGTAAAAACCTTTTGATGTGAATCCATTAACCAAGTTGTGGAGAACCTTTGCTTCCTTTTAGATTCTTGAAAACAAAATCTTAAAATACATAAAGTTGGTTAAACTTGTTATTGTGCAAGTAATTGATTGTGTTGAAAATGATCATTGTTTTTCTATATTGTTGACCTTCATGAAAATTACACTACAAAATTGATTAGCCATGCATTTGGAGCTTGTCATTTGCATGTTCAACTATAAGTTTTTTCACTTGTGTAACTTTCCTTTTAGAGTGGTGATTCAAAATTGGAAAGAAATTAGAACTCAATATGATGTAAAAGGTTAAAGCTTGAAACAAGAGTTTGATGGTTGAAAATTAGCTTACAACAACGCTATTAATTTCCAAGTTTTTTGGTTTTGATATCCTTCCAATCTCTTCCTACTTTTAAATATTTATTTGAAATATGAATGCATGATTATTGTTAAGAAGTTTTAGACAATTTTTTCAAGCAAGCAACAATAATAGCCTATTTGAATTTGGATTGGTAAAGTGAAGATGTTACCCTTCGTAACCATGGTTTTTTGTAATCTACATCCAACCCCCTTGTTTAGGCTTGTAGGATTTGTTTTTGCATTCAATATTACCAACTAATGATTTTTTTTGGGTGCACATGTTAAGGTTTATGGTGCAATGGGTATGGGCTTTCCTAATCGATGTTCAATTCCCAATATAACATGTTATCAAAATTTAAATGTAAATAACATTCATTCAAAATAAAAAATTCAAATAATAATGATGCATTATAATTGTAATTGCAATTCAATATACTTTTTTTTTACCAAATTAGACATGTTCGTTTTTTTTTTTATCTTAGAAAAAAAACCATACATTTTCCCACCTTGTAGTTGGGCGAATAAACAGTGCATGTGTCCATGTGATAATTAAAGTTTTAACAAGTATTGACATGTAACAAACTTAGCTAAAACTGAAAATTAAAAAACAAAACATTACCAATGTGGGTGCTAGTTCACCCAAGGCATAAAATCATCCACTAAGCTAACCTATTAATAACATTTCATGTGAGTAAACCCATCTCCTTTCACCCCCTTCCCTTTAATCTTCTTGTTGGTAAGTTGACATTGTGTTATTAATTGATGGCATATGCACCTTGGTGAATGTGGTGATCACCGACCCCACCTAATTAGATTTGGTCTTTCAAGTTGTTTCATCTCATGGGATGGCCGTGATGGTGACAATTCAAGCAAAAGAAGGATTTTATCACAATTGACACTCAACAAACACATTTTTTCCGATTGCCATAAAGGTTTTTGGGTGCTTACACTAACAAGCAGACGATTTTCTCCATTGATGTGCTAGCATGGTATGATTAGCTAAAGGCACTAATGGCCTTCCTTTGATTATTCTACTTGTTTTTAATAGGTAGAGATTGTTGATAGCTTTGTAGAAAGTGCAAGTTGCCTCTATTTTGAAATGTGCCGTCATAAGTGGTGAAGATTTTTCTAGGCTTACTATGCTTTTAAATTTCCTTTCCCTTTCCCTCTCTCATATGTTCTTGCAAATGGTCAAGATTTTAGAGCATAATTTGTTCCTTTGCCCCCCTTATCCCCTTTGGGGTTTGTCTATTTTTGGCTCGGACTTGGGTCCTCTCTCTTTATGCTTCCTCCCCCCCCCCTTTGCTTCATGTTTGTTTGATAAAGTTTACCGAGTTTCATCATACTATAGTAGAATAGCCCATGAGTAATCACTTAAGGTTTTTGACTTGAGTTTTAATAATCATGCATTTTTTCACAATGGTCTTCAAAGAACTTAGGTGAAGCACTAGTTTAAGCATTAGTGACCATTTACATAACTCAATTTCGATTAAAAATGAGATAAATTGACACCCCAAAGTCGGTGTGGTTTCATTGTTTGAAAATAACTTGACATGACACATGATGCTCCTATCTCCATGTAATTTACAACCTATGACCAAACACATTAAACTTTATGTAAGGATACCATTCATCTTATGAACATAAAATTAATAATTTAAATAGGTTTGAATAAATTTTTATTACCGTTCAAATTCAAAAAATATTACAAAAATGTAAAAAAATTCAAAAACTTTACAGGTAGTTGCACAATGATGGGTGTGTTTAAGGTTCTGAGATAAAAGGTTTTTTGAATAGCAAACTTAAAACCCTAAAATAGACAATTGATGTGGTGCCACATGGGGCAATCCCGTGACACCTTACATCTCCCCCAAATATTAGAAAGGGATGTTGAAGTGATGGCAATTGCACTTCTACGCTTAAGTCCTTTCTTTCTTTGTCTGAGTTTTTTTTCCTTAACACTTTTGTGTTGTTTGTTGCTACAAGAACTCCATGATCACCATTGTTTAGCTTGAGAAAGAAGGAAATGCTAGTGGGTTGCCCATGTTTCCTTGATAAGGAGCAATTAAAGCTTGTGTGAAGAGTTGGGGTCTTTGCTAATCACAATGTTGTGTGTTTTGTTTAGCATCCTCGATTAAATTAGGTCTACGTTCACCTTAATGTTCTCATGCCATCCATGTTTTGTTTTTCCAATGAGGTTTTGAGCTTGCAATGTCCTAAAATACACCTCTTTCGCTCTTTGCTATCTATGTGAAGTCTCTCTCTCAATGGTTGACCTTAAACTATTTGTATTTTTTAGCAACAATGGGAGATAAAAAGGAAGGTGCAATTCATGTTTTGTATGATCCAGTAATTAGTGAGAGAGGTGTTCTTGTGTAACATGGTGAGATTATTATGTTTTGGTCTATCTTTCTTGCCTTTTTATCTAATGTATGGTTATATTCACTAACTAATTGACAAAGTTTCAAAATGTAATACAACTCAATAGTCTTACATTGGTTCTTTTGGAGTACTGATTAGAAGTTCATTAGCAAGGAATCCATCTCTTGGAAAGGTGGTTGCCTGTGTCACCCTCCTTGGTGTTGATAGGTAAGCTTCACAATGTTATTTTGATGTTTATCTATGTGGTATGTGTCATCTTGATCTTTCATTGTCTCCCTGATTGTAATCTCATTTTTGTTGTAGATATCAGAAGAACATTGAGGCAACACTTGTGTGTGCTGATAAAACCAAAGACCTTGTCATCTTGAAGGTATGATACACCTTTTTTTTATAGCAACTTTGTGTGCACGCATGTGGTCTTGTTCACTTTTTTTTTCCCTTTATGTAGAGTGGAAATCCATAGAACAATACATATGATTTTGATTGAAGAAACATCTTTGCACACAAGTTAATGGTCCAATTGAGTTACTATGACCAGTTAATTTAGGGCAACTGTCAAGGCTTTAAGTAGGGTAATGATGTTTGGCCATTAGGAACCCATTTGGATTCGACCACACCTTAATTGTTGGAGTTGTGAGTGGACTAAATCGAAACATCCAAAGCTAGATTGGTGTGGTTATTGGATGTAGTATAGACTGATGTTGCCATTAATCTAAGAAACAAATGTCTTTATTCCTGGTAATGGTTTGGTGCCATCTCAGAAGGGAATGCAAAAATGGAAGGACTTCATGTGACCACGGTAGGAAAATTTTGTGTTCGAGGTCCTATTCCCCAACCAACACATTTTTTACTTGACTCTATGAAATAGAGTTATGTTAATAATTAACCTATTCAATTAGAACCATGTGATGTTTTCCACACTGGCAAGGACTTGGGAAACCTTTAACTTGGTCGTGTGGTAAGTTCTTAAGGCCTTTGATTGTCTTTGATAGGAGCCTTTAGGAAACTAATACCCATTGTGCTTGCAAATTGAATTTTAAATCTAACTTTTGCAATGTCCTTTTTTTGATTGGTTCCAAGGTGATATACACTAGGTTAGAGTCTAAGACTAATGGGGAATACTTTGTATGTAGTGGAGGCCCTATATTAGATTCAGGAGGCAACATAATATAGGCATCAATACAACAATCTTTACTCAAACAAGTTACTTGCCTCCTCCAAGTATAAAAGATAGTTGTTTCCTTTTAATTGGCTCTTTGGTCTCAAATATAGTTAGACCATCATGGTCATTTGATATAAAAATTTTCTTGAAAAATTTGCAAGGACATCGACCATCTTGAAGCATGTTAAAGTTACTACAAATCACCCATTATATATTGCACCTACATATGCAAAAATTCAACCTGAGACCATTTTCCAAGAATTAAATGAAGAAAAAAAGACATGAAAACTTTTGTTAAAAAGATTAGCTAGTTGTTCTTTCATGTTTTTTTATTGTTGTGAATAGAGGAAATTTAAGATACATGGTGCTCATTTTGACAATTTACCCAAAATTACACAATCATGATGAAATAGTCTTTGCCATACAATAGTTACATTTCTAAGCTTGAATTATTGCAAAAATCCTCTTGAGTGCACCCTCCATTTCCTTTTTTTCACCCTAAACTCTTTTATCAAAGTCCTTTTGAGTCTACTTAAAAAACCTTAAACCCATTACCGCATGTAAACATTCTTTTCTCTTTTACCTCTATTTTTTTTGCATTGCCATATGTAGACAAATTGATTTTATTTTTAAAAATCTTTCCCCTTTTAGACACACTCATGCACCCTAAACCCTAGACCCTTACCCCTTTTTTTGTATTTGTTAAGAAAAGGGTTGCAACCTAACTAAGACATGTCTAGCAAGCTGCATTCTTTGCTATGTAGATGTGATTATTAAACCAAACCTTTTATAACCTAGAGGATGGCCTCAAACACTACTAGAAATTTTGGGTTTTGCAACTTGTCTTATGCAACTAAAAAATGTCGCATGCAACTATTTTGCAATTGCACATGTTGCATGCAACTCCAAAATAGTTGCATGCGACATCTTTTAGTTACATAAGACAAGTTACAAAAGACAATTTTTCTAGTAGGGAAAATCCTATTATGAAATTATTGTGGAAACATTCACCGGCAACCTGAACTCTAATAGTAGACCACGTTTGATTAAACGTGATTTTCTGCTCCTTTTCAATGATCTTTTGAGTTGTGCATTCGGTTGGGGTAAGTGTATCTTGAAACCTTCTTGATATTTTCTCCTCCTCTTTTGCTTTGAGTTACCTAACTTTGTTCGTAACCTCTTTGTCCGTTACTTTTTGCTTGAGCACAACTAAGTATTTATCAAATGTCACGACATGTGAACTAAAGTAATCTACTAATGGTTCCTTCCCAAAAGTTTTCCTTGTTGGCAATCGTGGTAGAAATAACAAGTTTGCTAATGCAAGAACTTGTTGGGTTTGGTATGAGACATTTAGGTCATTTGATTCAAGATAGGGATCTTTTAAATTCACAACTAACTCACGGTTGGTTGTTGGGGTGGTAGGGCTACATGGCATTTTTACATAGTAACGAAGTGTGGGTGAAGAGGGCCATTCAACTTTGGTGTGAATTATTATAACTACTCCTTGAAAAGCTTTTACAATATTCAATAACTATGTGGTAACTTCAACTTCATCCTCATTGTCATTGGTTTGCATTGTTGTATTTAAATGGTATGAATTTCTAAGATCCTTTTCTTTTGTTGCAGTGAAACCTCATTTGGACCAAATTTTTCGAGCATGGCATTATAATTCAATGGCCAAATTTTATAAACCTTAAACCCAGACTTCATGCTTTTTTTTTATAAGGATTGTTGCAAAGCTTTGTCCACCATTTCTATCAAGGTGATTTTGTTTGGTTCTAAAAAGTTATTTTTTGCCATGGTGCCATCCCATTCCTTTCTGAATGTAAATTTAAATAGTTTGAAACAAGTCACATCCAAGGGTTAAAACGTGTGTGAAATGTGAAAAGGTAAGGTGACCATGATTAGTCCAAATTTTATAGCTTGTTCAAGTCTTTCTGTTGTGAAATGTGATCCATGGCCATTTAGAATCAAAAGGTGACAATTTTGTTGAAAAATCCCCCTTGGTATAAATATGCAAAAGAAAATAAACCATTAGTTGAAAAAGTATGTAGTCATCCAAACATTCTTTTGCATGACCATGCACGATCATGGTTTACATAACTTTATGCAATCTTCTCTTATTCGTGAACCTCTAAAGATGTAAAAGGCATGTAACGTTGCCCCTGTTGCATTAACAACACAATTAATAGTTAGCCATTCTCAAGACTTAATGATGGTGTTGTAAACTTCTAGTGAACCCCACCTAGCCAAAACTTGGGCATTAGATTATTGCCTTGTTTGAATCCTTGTTTCATCTGAATTCCAAATGTGGTTTGGTGGGTATTTATGCTATGTGTACAGGTTCTTTAGGTTTTGGTAAAAGGTATGGCATGTTGCACTTGTCAACCCTTTAGCCTTAGAAACTTCCAATCCTTTTACAAGATGTATATTGATTTATAGATGGCATTTTTTGAACTAGTACCACCAACCACTTCTTGAAACATCATTTCGAAAGGGCGTCGGTTTGGTTTGTGTAACTTCAATTACCTTTGATTTTAGTTGCTGCAAGGTGATAGATAAATTAACTTTTTGCATGTTCAAAACCCAACTAACTATTGCTCCATCCTTTACTTTTATTAGCACACCTTGATGACCCATTTTCTTGCTTTTGGTTTACCCATTAAAGTGATATGAAAGTGAGGTAAAAGGGATGTCGCAACCCTAGCTTTGGGCTTGTGACCAAGGCAAAAGGGTTGCAAGGTTGTAGGCCAAGAGGGAGCTCGGGAATCAAGGCAAAGAGGTTGTAAAAGTGCGGGCCAAGAAGAAGCCTAGGAGTCACATCACATACTCCCAAGAGTGTAAGGGAGTGTAAGAGTGTAACAAAGTGTGAGGGAGTGAACCCTCACACTCCCAAGGCAACTCCCACTTTGGGAGATGGAGTCCCGGTGGACTCCCGAAATTTCAGAGAATGATTTCAAGGGCCAAAACTCAATGGCTTGTGGTGTTCTTTATGTCATTGGAAAGATTTTGGAACGTAGATGTCTTAAATGGGCTCGCATTGCTCATTTGGATATCTGAAACACAAGTTATGGCCAAAAGAAGGGTCGGGAGTCAAATTGCTAGTTTGACTCCCGACTAGAAAAGTCAGTAATTGACCCGATTTACTTGGCTGCAGAAGGCGTGCGACATACCGTTGAAAAACTCTCGACGAGAACTACAACTTTGCTTTAGATCGCATCTTGATCTAAGGTCTGTTCACAAAGTTATGGGGCTCCAAAATCGTGGGAGTCCCAACCGGCGTGATTTCGGGACTCCCACTCGAGAGTCCTGAGAGAGAAAAACCATTTGGATGTAAGCTCCCTGGCTAGCCACAAAGTATACTATAAGGGGGAAGGTGGTGGTTTCCCCCAAGTCCGGGCCGTGGTGAGTCTAGTGTATCCCTGTTGCCCATGGCTTGTTTTAGCACCAAAGGTGCTCCAACTATGCACTAACCACTTTGTGTGGGTTGTGTGCAGGCCCATGTGAGTGAGTGAAGCTTATCAACTCTTCCTAATCCCATCCCGGAGCTCCAACATGCCCCTCTACCCTTCAAAGTGTTGTGAGCTAGGGAACGTGCCCCGACTCTTCCCTCTTCCATTGTCTTCTACTTGGACTCATATTTGAGTCCTTCAAGGAGTTGGGAGTGCGTCAAGGGATGTTCTAATACCTGCTAGCTTTTTCAAAGAGGTGTGTCCCTTTTCAATTCCATCCATTGCATCTTCTAGTTGTTGGTTTATGCATTTGCCTTTACTTGTTGTAGTAGGCAATTTTTATTTTATTTTTATTTTTTTTTGTGGCAAGATGGGGGCATTGATCTTGTGTTGTTGATATGGCTATTGTGGCAAGTTGAAATTGTTGTTGGTCTTCTGTTGTTAGGGTTCCAAGTTAGGGTTAATGGTTCTTTTGATTTTCATAACTTTGATTAAAAACCTCATTTTAACACTTTCTTGGCACATTGAAATATTTTGATGAACAATTTACAAGTGGTCCACTTCACATATGTTGTGGTATGGATTACAAGGTTTTTTCTCCCATTGGTTTTCTCATCTTAGCCCTACTTTTCTTAAGCCCAGCCTCCAAGCAATTGGGGTGTCCTGTTAGGTCTTATTAAAGGTGTAGATCGAAGTTTTTCGTATGATGACTAAGAGACTAGAAAGTGTGTCAAATTTGGACAGTGATTAAGTGCATATGTTTCCACTTCCTCACAAGAAACAAATCATTCATACCATTCAACAAAGTCCTTCCAATTTAATATGACATTAATTGTTGGTGTGTAGGCAGTGGGAATGTATTTCAAAGTGCGTGTTGATGGAAGAGAAGGAAACCTACAACTTGTGCTACTTCTAGAATGTGATGAAAATTGTAAGATTGCTACTTGGTGAACTCAATGATAATATAAGTATTGTGAATATTTGTTTGTGTATTCTTGCACCAACTTTGGCATGCCACTTATATTTGCCTTTTTTAGCACTATTCTTAGATTTTTCAATTTAAATTCTACTTCTTGTTTGATCCCAAATGTAGTAGGATCTTCTACTTTCTCCTTAATCTCAATTTCAACACAAACTATCTCTTCTACCTCTTTCCTTAACTTAAATACAATAGAGACTATACCATTTACTTCCTTCTTGACCTCAATGCAACCAAATTTAAGGTTGATTAAAACTTTTGCAATGAACTTGTTGCTAGATCTAATATATTTAGAATTGGAAGTTTTTATTATAGGAATTCCAAGTTAAGAATCTCTTTTGTTCCTACCAAGTGGTTTTTGGTGGGAAAATCTTGCATTCATTTCCTTGGTTCTTGTTCTTTGGTATCCAAAACTATCTCTTCATGGGTTGATTGAACTATTTGTGGTTTTGGTGTCTAGCTCAAATTTGAGCAATTTATCTAGGAACAATTAGACAAGGGCTCAATTTTGTGTTCTTGGATGTTGTTTTTTATACACAAAATGTCTCATTTCTAAGCACTTGATTAAAATTGTATGTGCTGAAAGCCTCAAATTTGTAGTCATCTCCTCCTTGTTTAATATAACCTTGGACCCCCATTACCAATCAAGAAGTCGTACAAATTTGATAAAAAATTGATGGGCTCTTAAAGTTTTCACAACGAAGGGTGGTTGTCTTGCACCTTATTACCAAACATTAAATTCCCTTTAAAATCATGAAACAATTAAATTTTTTTTTGCACAACTCACTTATGTGTGAACAATCAACCATAGATGAACTTTTGATTGGTCATCACCAGAAAACAAAACAAAAAACTAATATGTTACATGGTGAAATCCCGGATTGGTGATGGGTTGTTCTACCCTAGTAATTCATGCCTTTTTCCCCCAAGATCACTTCAGTTATTAGTTTTTTCACATGGATTGTAAAAAGCTCAATCTAAAAGGATGCTCTTTTTGTTTTTGTTGATGAAATTGCTCCACGTGATTTTCTGTTTTGTTTAATGCCAAAAGATTGCCTCCCACACCATCATCCATGAATGAATGATAAGATGCAGAGTGGATGAATGAGAGAGTGTGATATGAGGGTAAGGAAGATTAGGGTATATGAGATTAAGTAAGTGAGCTTGGAGCTCCCAAGTTCTATTTTTCGTTGGATTTCCATCCATTCAAATTACATACAACTGAGGCTTGTAACTTTTGTGGAGGAAGGAAGAAAGGAATGAATGAATGAATGATTGAATGGGCGGTAAAGATGAAGAAGAGTGGATGAGAGAGAAAGAGAGAGATTAGGTCAGTGGGATTGGGGTAAATGAGATTAGAGTAAGTGAGCTTGGAGCTCTGATGTTCTACGTTCGTTGTATTTTCATCCATTCAAATTGCAACTGAGCAGTGTAACTGTTGTGGAGGAAGGAAGGAAAGAATGAATGAATGAATGAATGAATGGGCGGTAAATTATATGAAGAAGAGTGGATGAATATGGGAGACAGAGATTAGGTAAGTGACGTTCTATTTTCGTTGCACATTTCATCCATTCAAATTGCAACCGAGGATTCCTACTGTTGTGGAGGAAAGAAAGAATGGGCAGTAAAGATGAAGAAGAGCGGATGAATGAGAGAGAGAGAAGGGTAAGCGAGAGTAGGGTAAATGAGATTAGTGTAAGTGAGCTTGGAGCTCTGACATTGTGTTTTCATCCATTCAAATTGCAACCGAGGAATGTAGCTGTTGTGGAGGAAAGAAAGAGAGAAAGAAAGCTTGAATGAATGGGCGGTGAAGATGAAGAAGAGTGGATGAATGTGACAGAGGAAGAGGTTAGGGTAAAGTGAGATTAGGGCAAATGAGATTTGTGTAAGTGAGCTTGGACCTCTGACGTTTGTATTTTGGTTTCGTGGTTCTTCCTCGCGGTGCTTGTTGTCGTGTTCTTTCTTGTTAGGGTAACCAAGCAAGCTTCGATCTGAAGAAGAAGTGGGCGGGGCGGGGCGGGGGGGGGAGAGAAGGAGGTGGGGATTTTTTTGTTTTCTCAAGGCTGTTGTTGAGGAAGCCAGCCTTGAGAACGACAGTGGTGGTTACAATGAGGAGCTTGGGAAGTGCAGCCAGGAAGGCTGCAGTTTGTCTTAACGGTAGCGGCTATGGCAGTTCATTGGTATCTCAGCGACGAGCCTTAAGTCAAGCTGCTGCTACTCCTCCTCCTCCTCCTCCTCCGCCACCAGCCGAGAAAACGCACTTCGGAGGATTGAAAGATGAGGATAGGATATTCACAAATCTGTATGGAGTTCACGATCCGTTTCTGAAGGGAGCGGTGAAGCGAGGGGATTGGTATCGGACCAAGGATCTGGTGTTGAAAGGTACGGATTGGATCGTGAACGAGATGAAGAAGTCGGGGTTGAGAGGGAGAGGAGGTGCAGGATTCCCTTCTGGATTGAAGTGGTCTTTCATGCCTAAGGTCTCCGACGGTCGGCCCTCCTACCTTGTTGTCAACGCTGATGAGAGCGAGCCAGGAACTTGTAAGGATCGCGAGATCATGAGGCATGATCCGCACAAGCTTCTCGAGGGATGCTTGATTGCTGGAGTCGGGATGCGAGCTCGGGCTGCTTATATCTACATCCGTGGGGAGTACGTGAACGAGCGGCTCAATCTTCAGAAAGCTCTTCATGAGTGTTACAAAGAAGGTAACCCTTTTCCTGCCATCAGCAAAATAAAACTCTTCCAGATTGATTCTGCCATCATTTTTGCAAACTTGGATTTCCATTCTCCAGATGACAGTTCTGTTTCCACCCTTGGAATCGTTACAGGCATTCAGTTTTCCAGCATCATGATGATTCTGATTTTGTGATGTATTTTTTTCTAACCCTAACAGGTTTACTTGGAAAGAATGCTTGTGGTTCGGGTTATGACTTTGATGTCCACATCCACTTTGGGGCTGGTGCCTACATCTGTGGAGAGGAGACAGCACTGCTGGAGAGTCTTGAGGGAAAGCAAGGCAAGCCTCGGTTGAAGCCTCCCTTCCCTGCAAATGCAGGTCTCTATGGATGCCCTACGACAGTCACCAATGTTGAAACCGTTGCTGTTTCTCCAACGATCCTCCGAAGGGGGCCTGAGTGGTTTGCAAGCTTTGGCCGCAAGAACAACTCTGGTACCAAACTGTTCTGTGTGTCTGGACATGTGAACAAGCGGTGCACTGTGGAAGAGGAGATGAGCATTCCTCTGAAGGAGCTCATTGAACGCCATTGTGGTGGGGTGAGAGGTGGTTGGGATAACTTGTTGGCAATTATTCCTGGAGGATCCTCAGTGCCTCTTCTTCCCAAGAGTATTTGTGATGATGTTCTTATGGACTTTGATGCCTTGAAAGCTGTCCAGTCAGGTGAGTTTGATTTACCTGCTGTTTAGTTTTGTTGGAAATGTCAGCCGTTGAGTTTTTTGGCAACAGGGCTAAGGAGCAAGGTTTAATGTTTGTTCAGGTCTTGGAACGGCGGCAGTGATAGTGATGGACAAGTCAACAGATGTTGTGGATGCCATTGCGCGTCTTGCCTACTTTTATAAGCATGAGAGCTGTGGTCAGTGTACCCCATGTCGAGAGGGAGCTCCTTGGCTATGGCACATGATGGAGAGACTCAAGGTTGGGAATGCAAATCTTGAGGAGATTGACATGTTGCAGGTCAGATTTTGAATGGCTATTTGTTGTTCTTTTTCTATCTTGCTCATGATTGCTTTGATGTGCTTAAAGGATTTGTTCAGAGTGCAGGAGGCCCCCACCACTATCCTCTATGTAGGCCTCTCTATGTCTTAGTCTTAGATGCTTGCTTGCTTGCATAGGGACAAGTTAAGTTGAGATGAATTTTACCCTTACAAGCTTGTTGCAGTTTGAGTTATGATACTTTTAGTGCTAGCCAACATCACAACCGGGTCTTCCAATTTCTTCTGGAAGTGTGATGGAAAATCAGGACACAGATTGTGTACGATGGTTTGCCCAAATTTTGGGCAGATTATTATATACCAATCTACACCCACTGTTGGAAGCTGACAAAGTCAGTGGGCAGTCATGGCAGCTTGTCACTGATATTTGTGATGAAGGTGAAGGTCTGACACTTTGTGAATTTTCACAAGGTTATGACTCATCTCATTTTTGTGTTACCTTCAAAGTGCTGTGGAGGTTCCTATGGAATCTCATAGATATAATTGGAATTCTTCACATTTACAAATAAGGCTGTATGAAAGTGGCGCTTTAAATGCATTGATTGTCTTTTAAGGGGTGGCAGTAATGTTTGATGGAGCCAATAATACCAGTCAAGTGCTGATAGTTGGGCTTTTCTTGTACCAGGAGGTTACCAAGCAGATTGAGGGACACACCATATGTGCATTGGGTGATGCTGCTGCATGGCCTGTGCAAGGTTTGATAAGGCATTTCCGCCCTGAGCTTGAGTCCCGCATTTTGGAGAGAGCAAAGCGTGAGCAACAGGAATTGAAAGTGGCATCTGGGTGAGAAATATGCATGCCATGAATTTAACTGAGTACAGTATCTTTGAGTGATAGAAATAGATGACTTCTTGGAAAGGAAATCACTGTCAGCTCAAGTAGGCACAAGGGTGAAGGTGCAAGTACTTCATTACAAATTTGTTGTCACAACTGGAGTTGACTGTCTCCAGAGATTGTGAAGTGATGTGGTTCATATGGTAACAAGTATGGGTGGCCATGATTATTAGTGTCGGATTAGTGTACAGAGATTCACTATGGCAATTGAATTGTCAGTGTGCATCATTTGTGCATGTGATTAAAAGCAATAGACAGATGTAAGAATTGGAGCATGATATTAGCAGATGTGGTTGTCTTGCCAAGGATTCAAAAATTAGGATTTCAAGATAGCTTGATTCTAGCAACTGTGACCACTGATGACCATTGTCTGTGAATGTAATAAAGAGCACTGTCTTTTACCCTGATGCTAGTGTGACTGAGGTGTTCTTATTCTCACTCAACATTTGGAATATACTGGTGGAAATTTGAAATATCATGCAGAGTTTTCAAGACTTTGAGAGAGAGATATTTGGGTTTTACAATCATGTTACTCTTGGGTGAACAGGCCTTAAATTTGAAGTGCCTTTGTGCTCTTCACCTGTGAAAGATTTCACCACTAGCCTTCACATGGAAAGACTGACCACAAAAAAAGTGGTCTTTGCAATTGAAAAACTCTTCAGAAATGTTCCCTTTGCGAAACCAAAGATGTATGACCTTGTACTGAAAACACATTAGAGGCATATTGAAAGCTACATATCTTCAAGGACCCTTCTATCTTTCACATTTCTATACAATGTATGTTTGCTCCCAATCTAACAAAGTTGGTGCATGCTCAACAAGTGATAATGCACATTACAACATAAAATTATTCAATCTCAAAAAACATGTCTTGATATTTATGCTCAGATTCTAAAAATTGAAAATCCTGTAACATGATACTAGATTGTGATACTTTCATATATAAGCGTGGTCGAGGTATTGGAGTGGGATTGGGCCCAAGGATGATTTTTGCCTGGTATGAGATAAGTATAAACTTAGTATTGAGAGTGATATAAAACTAGTATGAGGCAGGTATTATCTCAAATCTCTGCTGGTCTGGTATTGATATAAGGCTTGTATTGCCTAAGGTGATACCAGATTGACATGTTCTTTCATACCAGTATACATATCAATACTATATATGCCCAGGGTGCTCCACATATATGACAACAACATCGGTTAATACATAGCTAACCACTGTGATTAGCTTTGGGACAGGAATACAAAGAAAAATTGTTTCCTGCCCACACACCATCCATAGTGCATGGTGTGACATGGTGAATTCTCGTTTTTGTCCAGCCAATGGTTAATACCAAGGTAATGGCTAGTGGGTTATGAGGAGTTTGGTTGTAAAACTAAAAACCAATGTTGGCTGGTTTCATGTTAATGGGTAGAAATCTTTAGACTAGTTAGTTCCATAGGTTTTCTAGTAATTATTAGTTATTAGTGATAGATTTATTGTTCCTTTTCCAAGGGGTGAAGCTAGTGGGATTTGGTAACTCGGGTTAGTGAGTGGTTGGGGGTAATCCATTCAATCATTTAGGAGATTTTAAAGAAGGGATTAGGATAAGAGTTTTATTTTTTATGGTTTGTGTGTGGTATGTGAGGAAGAGGTACTAAAGGAAATGGAAGAGGAGGGGGAGAGGAATTCAATACTTGAAGGTGTGGAGAATTTGAGAATGGAAGACTCTTATGGAGAGGGATGTATGGAATGGAAAAAGATATATGTATCTTTGTGTAGATTTTAATGGAGGATGGTTAAAGGATTCAAGTCTCTTGTGATGTATTGTTATTCTATTGAGTGAGGAAGGTAGAGTAGTTGATAATCTACAAGAAAGATGCTTCATTAAGTTAGTAGTTACATATTTTTTTAAGACAAAAAGTAATGAGGCTTAACCTATGGTAGTCTTTGGATAACTAAGCTACTAGTTGCCACTAGAAAGTAGTAGCTAGTCTTTGATGGTAGAAAACAATGAAAAGGAAGATCAATGAAAAGCTGCCTTTAGATTGAAAGATACTTTTGTAAGTGGTAAGCAAGGTTTATGAAGGAAGGCAACGAGTTGTAGATGGTTGACAACAAAGGAAGGACTTCCCAAGGTGTTGCAAACCAAGTCACCAAAGGACTTACAAGGCTTGAAGAGGAGGGACAATAGTAGTAAAAGGTCTATAAACCCCTTAAATAACATCCATGAATGTTCAAAGTATTGTAAAACCAGGGAAAGTAATTACTCTTGGGTTTTGATTACTTTTCATATTTCTCCTCTCTATTTTTTCCCCATTACCCCTTAGTTTAGACCATTTATAGAAGGGTAGGTCTAGTTTTAAGTAATAGACCCCTACCTACATCCTTCCTCTTGGTATGACGTCTTACTTACTATTTGGGTAGTTGTAGTAAAGTCAGCTTGTGAGGGTAATTCTTTTGTGCATTTATAAAATGTTGACATTGCCCCCTGGTCTTATCACCTCGAGGACAATAACGATTGAAGGCTGTAACTTCACCTTTTAACATTCCAGTTAATGGGTACATGGACTATTGGTTTAAAATTTTGAATTTTTTCAAAATCGAAACTAGAACTGACAACTAACCTTTCATTAAAATAGGACCTAGAACAAGAACTAGCCCCAAAATTCAATTTATCTAGGTTTTAGTTTTAGTTTTTTAATTAAAATTTTAATTTAATTTTAAAAAAGTCTCTTATTGGGGTTAGACATGTTGTTAGTTTTAGAAAAAAAATCAAAGTTTTAAATAACAATAGCAACATTCTTTTGAATAAAAATTTGGGTTTAATGGGCATTAAGCATGTAGTTCTTACTATTAGAATGTGTCTCAAGTATATATTATTTATTTAATTATTTTGTGGGTTTCGGCATGTAGTTCATATAGTCGGTCACATTTATTCATGGTACAATGATAGTAAAAAAAAGAAAAATTCAGTTTTGGGCTTTGAATAATTCAATAAAATGGGATTTGGTATGGAATCAGACCTATTTATAATTTTTTTTTAAAAACTCCAAACCCAAAGGTTTCAAAGGTGAAGAACTAGGTCCAAAACATTTTTTAAAAATTAGGTTATACCTTATTTTATAATATCTCAACTTATTTTAAATTATTTTACCTTAGGTTATTTTAGTCTATTTCACCCTAAGATATTCTAATGTATATTTGGTTATTCTAAACTATTTCATCTTTTGTTATTTAAAACCATATTATCAAAGGTTTTTTTAATTATTTTAAATTATACTTCAGGATTTTAAAATTATTTTTTCTTAAAATATTTTAGGTTATTTAGGTTATTCTAAAATATTGTGTCCTAGTTTAGGTTATATATTTTATAATAATCCAAGATGTAATAACTTATAATAACTTAAGGTGGAATAACATGAAATAATTAAAAATAACATAGGGTGAAATGACTTACATTAAAAAAAAACCTAATTAATTATAACATAGGGTAAAATACCCTATAATACAATTAAATGGAATAATTCAAGATAAAATAATAGCCTAAGGTGGAATAATCTAAAATGATTTTAGAATAACACAAGGTGGAATAATTTAGAATAATAAAGAAACTAAAGGTAGAATAATTTTAAATAACTTAAAATGAAATATTTAAAATATCCAAAAATAACCTAAGGTAAAATAATTTTAAATAACTTAAATTGAAATATTTAAAATATCCAAAAATAACCTAAGGTAAAATAATTTAGAATAACCTAGTGTGAGAAAACTTAAAATAACCCAAAATAGTAAAAAAATAGACTAGAATAATCTGGAGTGAAATAACTTGGAACAATTGGAAATAAAATAAAATAAAATAATCTATGGTGGAATATCCAATAATAATTTAAAGTGGAATAGCCTATAATAACCAATAATAGTTTAAGGTGGTTTAATCTAAATAATTAAAGGAAAAATAATTTGAAATTTTTTATAATAATTTACAATAATTAAAAATAGATCACGATTGAATAAATCAAAAAAACCAAGGATAACAGAAAATAAAAAGACCTAAAATAATCAAGGGTGAAATAAATAGAAATTGATTAAAAATTTTAAAATAAAATAATTTAGAATAACCAAGAAAACATAAGGTACAATAGTTTAAAACTAAGCTAAAATCTTAACTTGTGATAATTTATAAATAACCTAAAGTATCAAACATTAGTTTAGGAATAACTTATAATAATTTACACTGATTTAGGAATAATTTAAAATTAATGTAAAAACTTAACTTATGGTAACCCATACATGGACTTGGGTAGTTTATAATAACCTGCATTAACCTAAAAACCTAAGTTCCAATAGCTTACACATAGATTTGGATAATTTGCATTGGTTTAAAATAGTTTAAAATAACTTATTAATATTTTTGGCTATGTAAGTATGTAATGACATACCCCCAAATTCCTCAATGGACCCAAAAGTGGGTTCTAGAATGAAACATTGGAAGAAGGATAGAATTAGGGCACGTTCTCTAATTCACAACACTTTGAGGGTGGGAGGGTGTGTTGGAGCTTTGGAATGGGATTAGGACAAACTCACAAATGAGAGTTCAAGATGACATAAACCTACATAGCCAAGAAAAGAGGGTGATTAATGCAAGTTGAATGGAAATGGTGCGACGAACTTAATAGGGACAATCTTAAGCACAAATTTCACACGACCCGTAACCTTTGGAAGGAGGCACCACTCCCCTCCCTATAATATACTTTGTGTCTTTCTATGGGGACCAAATGTCACTTTTCTTTGAAAATCCCAAATGGGAATCTTGAAACTAAAATTTTTGTTGTCCTAAAATTTTGGATGCTCATATCAAGTCTTTTTTGAAAATGTGAGCACAATATCTTATAGACCTTAAAAATATTTTTCCAATGGTGTATAACACGTTCCAATAGGACCTCATTTGACCCCTGATTTCAAGGGATTTGTGGTTAGGAATCAAATTTCCAATTTTATTCCTAAGCCCAAGGTTAGGGCTTGTGGAGGTGTGGACTAAGAGTGAAGCCCGGGAATCACATTTCATGCTTTTGAAAGTGTAGGAGAGTGTAAGAAAATGAACCCACACATTCTCAAGTGTGTTCCCACTTTGGGAATTGGAGTCCTAATGGACTTTCAAATTTTCAGAGGGCGATTGCAAGGGTCAAAACTCATTGGATTGAAAATTTTCTTATACCATTGGAAATCTTTTGAAACATAGATGTCTGAAATGGGTTCGCATGACTTAATTGGGTACTTAAAACATAAGTTATGGCCAAAACAAAGATGGGAGTCAAATTGCCAATTTAACTCCTGACCACTAAAAGTTAGGAATCACCTTTATTTACTTGCGTACAGGTGGCATGTTAAATATTGTTGGAAAGCTCTTGACAAGGGCTACAATTTTTCTTCAAACCTCACCTCAATCGAAGGTCTACGTAAGAAGTTATGAGCCTCCAAAGTCACAAGAGTCCCAATTTCGAAAATTTCGGGACCCCCAACTTGAGAGTCCCGGGACAAAATGACATTGGGATGCAAGCCCCATGACCAGGCATAAAAAAAACAATAAAGGGGAAGGAGGCAGTGGCTTTCCCCAAATTCGAGCCGTGGTGAGTCTTGTGAGTCTGTGGTTGTTCGTGCCTTGTTTATGCACCAAAAGTGTTCCAATTACACATTAACCAACTTATTGTTTGGTTTGTGCAAATTCATGTGAATAATTGATCAGTTTGTCATTCGTCCTAGTCCCCATCTCAGAGTTCTAGCATGCCCCTTTACCCTCGAAGTGTTATAAGCTAGGGAGCGTACCCCAACTCATTATCCTTCCATCGTTTTCACCTTTGGATTCGAAGTTGAAGTTATTAAGGACTTTAGGAATGCATCAACCGCCTCTTCTTTTAATCATAACTCATACAAATTACGTTTAAATGAACAATGCGGGGGCACGTTAAACATTTACACTTCAAAACCTTTCTAATGGTATCATGAGGGCTTAATTTGGTGCTTGTTTGTCTTTTCAACGAAGGCTTTGAACATTCACAACTCCCACACAAGTGCAACTCCCAAAGTGAGAATGCACTTGAGAGTCATTGGGCTTCATCCCTTGCATTCTCCCCCATTTGTGAGAGTGTGTTTCACACTTAAACAAACTTTTGGCCCCATGGGCCCTTGCACTTCACACTTTGTCGTGAACCCAGTGTTAAAGTTGCGACATGTAAAGTAAAGTAACAAGGTAACATAGACAAAAAAAATATTTAAAATAGATATTTAGGTAAGTTAGGAAAAGAATGTGCAGAATAATATGTGATGAAAAATCATATCATTAATTTAAATAGTGGTTCAATGGTTAAAGACCTGTTCTTTAAACATGGAGGTGAGGGGAAGTGAAAGTTCAAACTTTCATACTTGTACGTTAAGTTGATGGGCTTAAGTGGCCTAGATTCTAAACTTAGGTTAAGTGGTTTAGTTTAGATTCCTAGCTACTTAGTTTAGGTTAAGTACTTAGCCTAGCTTAGTTTTGGGTTCTTATGTGCTTAGCCTAATTATCAACTTTAAGGTTAACCTAATGAATTAACTATTAATGAATTCGATTGATGAATTCATTTGTCCATAGGAATTGGTCTCTATTCATTAGGGGCTAACCATTTTCACCATGGGAAATTTGTTCAAGTTCATTCAAAATATAATCAAACACAATGTGAACTTGAATGCATATTGGTGTAATGAATTATCAAACCCTTGCCCATTATGTAAAATAGGAGCACATTGATTTGGAAGTCTTTGCATGGTAGATAATATTTTGGAATGAATGTGTGATAGTTGGAGTTTCCATTTAAGATTTGATGTTGCTAAACCTAGCTAAAGCATGTTGGCATAGAATCTTGGTTTAATGACATTTTGTTTATTTTGGAGATGGGCATTCTTGTGGTGCATGAAGTGTGCCATGGATCTTGGTGTATAAGAAGGGGACAATGTTGCTAGTGACAAAGGAAATGTTATATATACAACTCTTAGTATGAAAGATTGTAGAATCTTCTTGTCTTCCACCACATCTTTAGGCATTGCATTTTATTTGTTTACTATAAGGATGTATCAGAGGAAGAGGATGACAATACTAGGCATTGCCAAGGTTTGGTGAGGAAATGTGGGGAATGTTAAATTCTAGAATTTTTTGGGTGGATAAACTTTGGAGCATGCAATTGTGTACATTTAGTGTTTATGAAGTTCAAATGAACTTGTGCGTCTAAATCAAAATTTGACTATTAATTGGGTGCTTGTGAAATGGAGGTGTGGCAATTGGTGCATGGGTACGAATTGACTGCAAAAATGTTGTACTTTAGATTTGTGATTTAGATGACCTTTAGGGTCTGAGTTTGTTGGATTCATAATTGTGATGATCCTATGTGTAAGGGAAACATTGTGAAATTATGTTATGGGTTTAGAGTAAGTATGTAAGAATGTCTTGATGGAGTGTGTTGACTAGATTCTCTTATTGAGCATTAAGGGGATTGGGTAATAAGGGTTTTATATGTTCATGATCAAACTTATGGACATTGCTATCCTAGAAGGTGATTTCTCTTATGTCTTTATTTATTTTTGACTTCTAGATAACTTCTGCTTGAGATTGTGGGATAGACTTTGGTAGAAACAATGTTGTGAGATAAATTTAGTGTAGTAACCCTAACAATACGAGCTCAAACATTTAGTGGCAACATGTTGTTTTGTTGTTTGTGGATGGTTGTGGGATTGTTCAAGGGGTTAGATGGGACCTGAGAGAAGGACCATATAATAATTACAAGATAGTGTTTTATCCTGCGAAGAATCCAAGTAAGATGAGGACTTGAGTTAGCTAAGGTGCAGCAGATGGCTTCCAGAGGGAGTTGTATTAATCAACCAGCAACAATAAATTGATGTGGTGATTTATCCCATGTATCAACATAGAACAAGAACATTTCACAATCCTATATTGTGTGTTTGTTAATCTCTGAGGTTTGTGTCATTTAGCTGATGACCTTCTTTTTGTTCACATGTGCTCATTACCGGAAGATCATGGAGTATGGTTGAGAAAATGACATAATCTGCCAACCCAGACCTTAATGTTTTGATTTCAATTGCTTTCCAGAGTAGCTATTAATTTCTGTGAGTAGCAACGTATCATAAGCAGAGGATTTCCAGCTTTGTTGATGATTACTACTACCACTGAACTTGGATCATCACACAACATCCAAAACTATGAAATTGAAACATCCTTCAGGCAATGAGTGTTGAGCATTGGAGTATGTAAATCCTGAGCATTGAATAAACCCTAAACCCAATACTTTGGTTTTCAGCTCAAAATAGAATAGAGGGACCTGTTTCAAGCCTGTTTCTGCTTATTTCCCAATAGAAGATCACAATTGGAAAATTTTCTGCACCACCACCACCATAAGTTCTATAACTTGGAGAGCAATGTACAAGGAGAAAGATGTCCAGCAAGATGATGAATCAATTGCTAAAGAGTAGTTTAAAAAATATTAAACCACCCAAAAAGCAAGCTTCAAAATCTTCAAAGCCCCTTTTCTTTTGGGTGAAAATTGCACAACTTTTTTTCACCTTTGATTGAATGGTATTAAGAAGGAAGGAAGGAAGGAAGGTGTTTTCTAGAGGACCTTGTTTTGAATTGTATGAAAGAAGAAAAAGGTTTTCTAGAAAACCTTGTTTTGAATGGTATGAAGAAGAAGAAAAAGGTTTTCTAGAAAAACTTGTTTTGAATGGTATGCAGAAGGAAGGAAGGTTTCCTAGAGGACCTTACAGTTTTGAGTATGAGCTTGTTTTGAATATTGGGTATGAAGAAGGAGATCTTCAAGGTTTTCTTCTAGCTAGATGCACTAGCTGTTTTGATTTGAATGAAGAAGGAGGAGGTTTTCAAGAGTGATATCAAATGCATCTTTGGTCTTGAGATTAGAGCCAGGTTTAGTGTACAAGAGGTTGGGAAGAAACCCGTTGATGGTCTGTTGCATGGAAGCAATGGTGGATGCAGGAATCGTGTTGAGCTCCTTGATGACATTGATGGTGCCATTGGCAACAGCTTTCGCATTGAAGAAAACAGAGTAACTGCTACCATTGGCAGGAAGATGCCACATGTATTGTCTATAAGCTGTGTACTTGCTGAAGAAAACAGGTATGCTTCCAGAAATCAAGCAATCAAACACACCCTTCCTTGTGGCACTATCACCTCTTGGTTGCAAGCAGAAAACAGAATTCAGAAAAGCTTGAGCAAGGATTTGTGGGCTTCTCTCACAATCCACAACATTGCAGCTGAGAAGAGAACAGAGACGAGGAGAATCCGCGCATTGGGTCATCAGTTGGCTTCGTAAGGAACGAGCCAGAACAATACCAGGACGAGGAGCACCAGCAAAAAGCACAAGGAATTTCCGTTTGAACCTCAACACAGTTCGTTGCCAGGAGAAGATCTGCTCATCTGTGTAAGGATGGAAAGAAGTGGGGTATGGGATTGCTCTCTGATCTTCACTGTAGTAAGCTCTCTCGATCGAAAGCTTGGTGACATTCTCCAATTCTTTGATTCTACTGAGTGAGTTCCCCCATCCATCTGCTGCATCCGCAAACTCCCCTCTGTTGTAATCCCAGATAATTCTTCCCAACAACAACACATGCTTGTGTCCACCACTGCGCTCCCAGTGAGGACTGCTTTGCAACCACCCAATCAACCTCTGACTCGCTCGATCTTTCTCCAAGGAGCTTGTGTTGTAAAGCTTGAGACTCAGGTCCACAGCGCTGTAGAAGGGAATGTAGCTCAAGATGGCCTTGTGCGGATCATCCGTGAGACAAGGATACGCTTTCAATCTCTCATGGTACAAAAGCTCAAGAGAGAATTGGTGGGTTTTGTACCAGGCATCAGGGGGGAGCAAGAAGTTGGAGAGAGGATCGTAAAATTTCAGCTTGATTTGGTCTCCTAGTCCCTTGTTTCTCAAACCTCCGCAGATGTGCACCCAAGGAGGATCCACACGACAATCATCCACCAACTGTTTGTTGAACTGGGGTGGAAGATCATACATGTAGACGTATTTCCCCGCACATTTGGTATCAGCTTCTGGTTCTTCTTGCCTTGATCTGCTCCATGTGGGCGGCAGCATCTTTTTCTCATCTGATCCTGCTCCACTTCCTCCAGCTCCAGAACCAGCTGCTGTGCCGAACAACTGAAGAGACCTTGGACACTGAAAAGACACATCTTGCAAGAGACCCACGAGAACACACAAGCCTATGAACATGCACACCACCATCACAAGCATGCTTGAAACCATCCGGATTGAGCCATGAGTGAGCTTGTGAGCTGGGAGGATGCTCATCATCCGGCTGCCCGGCGGCTCCATTGAAATGCCAAAGAAATTAACACCCAACAGAATATAGACTTGGATAGTTCTAAAGACCGTCCAGAGCTGCCAGAGAGCGAGCTTGCTTTTTTTATAACACAAGGGGACTTGTTTCCAAGCAAAAAACTAGAATTCGAAGCTCTTCAAGCAGGAGCTGCAGCTCACTATCTACCATTGAAACAGAAAAAGAAAGTGAAAAGCTAAGGAAGAAAATCTCAAGACTCTTCTAAACCTCACAAAAAACACACCCATCATCAGCTGCTGCTGCTGCTTCTTCTTCTTCATCATCATCATCATCATCAGCATTTTGCAAACTATACCAGCTGCTTCTTTCTTTCACACAAACACTCCGAACACCACCTGCCTGCATGACCCATTTCAGGAATATTGTCCAAATGGGAACCAGAAAATTTGCTGCAAGAAAGAATGAAGGGAATGTACGGTTGATTTCTTTCTTTCTTTCTTTCTTCCTGTAAAGAGATTTTGTATTGTTGGATGCAGAAGGGAGGGGAAGAAGGGAACTAGTACTTCTGCTGCTGCAGATGCAGATGCTTTCTGTACTAGTGCCAATGCTGCAACTCGCTTAGTCCTGTAAGTCCTGTTTGCTGGCTGTCTAATGACAATGATATTACCATTATTCTAGTGTTTTTGGGGTGTTTTATTTATTGGCTGCGGCTGCTTCCCATTGACTAATTCCCTGGGTAGCAGCCAACTTCAGTTTTTTTCCAAAATGCCTCACGAAATGGTATGCTCTGTATCATGATCTGTATATACTACGCATTAGAATTTTCTGCCCCGTGGCCTAATGTAACAATAATATACATCATTTTTCTTGTCCTATTCAGGCTTCAAATGAGTGACTGGATTTCTTCCTTTCTCCACACGCCACGCTGCCTTCCCTCAAATCTCTCCCCACCTTTTTTTTGTTTGGTGTAGGATACAGGCCCGAGGACGAGAGCTATTTTTGATTTTACTTTGTAAAATATTTCTCTTTGAAAAATTATTTTAACATTTTCAAAATTTGATATCTCCTCTGCCTTGGGTCTAAAGTTTCCCAAATCACCTTCATTAAATCCTACTCACTACTGAGGGCTTTCCAACAATACCAAAAGTGCACCCAAATTCTCTTATAATTTTTAGTTTTGATTTAAATGATTTTTTAGCCAAAAAAAAGGAAAAAGTTGTTCAATATTCAATAACTTCTCCATTGGTAGTTAAAACATTATGGGCCCAGTTGGGTGCACTTTTACTCATCAAAGGCTTTCCAACAATACCAAAAGTGCACCCAAATTCTATTATAATTTAAAAGTTTTGATTTAAATGATTTTTCAGCCCCAAAAAAAAAAGGTTGTTCAATATTCAATAGCTTCTTCATTGGTAGTTAAAACATTATGAGCCCAGCTGGGTGCACCTTTACTCATCAAAAGGCTTTCCAACAATACCCAAGAGCATGGCAAGAGGCACCATGTTTTGGGAGATCTCAACATGACAAAAACAAACAAAAACAAACAACCTTCCTTCATAGATGGATAAGGAGCAAAAAGAAAAAGTGCCAATCATCCCAAGGAAGATTTAGCTGAATCTGGCTATTTAAATCATATATGAAAATTTACCCATCTTTTAATCATCCTTCTACATTTTTTATCACATAATGAAAACCAAATATAGAAATCTGGTGATTTCTTAAAAGAAAAAATTCACTAAAGGCACGGTTGAAACCCTACAAAAATTTTGCATTAAAAAATAAATAAATTATTATTTATTTATTTATTGGGAGGGGGCATAATTTGAAAAGAAGGCTCATGATCAATCATCAAATGATGCAATGCCAAGCTTGTTTTTTTTGACTGAAAATTGTTGGTTGAGACAAGAGGGATCATGTGACCCATAGCTAGCTAGCCACAGTGATTATGTATGTGACATGAATACAATGAAAAAGTGTTTTCCATATCCACACATCATCATCATCATCATCATCATCATCCATTATGGTGAGACTAGGGAGAGAGTATGTAACCCACAGATAATGAGAGAGAAATGGAATGAAAAAATGTTTCTCATCCACACACCATCTATCTTCTGTTGAGACTAATGGGATTATGTGACTCATAATAATTTGCATGCAGACAACATTAGAGGAGGGGCTATGGTGGGTGAGATTGCTTCTTATTGCGAGAGGGACTAGCTTTCTCCCTTGAACTATGTCCAAAATTCAAACTGGTGGGGGTTTAAATTATTTTTCAATTGCTCCTTTCCCAAGTAGGCTATTGGAATTTGGGCCAAGTTTTTTGGCAAAAGAGAGTCAGTCCAGTGTGGGCAAAGCTCTGACAAGAAACTCTCTCTCTACTTTATTGACTTCTGGTTCTCTACTTATCATCATCATGTGTCCCTTGCAAGTTGTAAGCTGAGAATCATCCTTTTCTTCTTTCAGAAAATGCTCTGACAAGGTGCTGATAATTGCCCTGGGCACATGCTCCAAGCAAACCCCTGGGAGGAGGGCCCAGGCCTCACACCTACAGGCTACTGGTTGGCCTATCTAATAGCCCATCACCACTTGCTCCTCCCTTAGCCCAGGCAACCTTTGCACTTTTTTGGCAAAAAACACACGTAATTTTTATTTTTTTCCACAAGACTAAGGACATTTTTTTTTAGTAGGGGCTATTATGACATAATATATCATAATAATATTTTTTTAATATATTTTTTAAATTATAAATTTTTTACATTAATTAAATGCATGAGATGTGAGAGTTGTGAGTCACACCACAATGTGACATTTTAAAAAAATTAAATTAAAACCTATTTGTAACTAAAGGTATTTATAAAAAAATTAGACTATCAAGCTATTAGCATTCATTAGTTATACATTTTTAGTTCATTGCAATTTATGCAATGGAAAGCAATTGTTCTCTAACAGGGTCCATGTTAGTGGCTTTCCATTAGGCATTTGTGATCACAATTTATTGTGTGTAGCTATTATCAGAGTAGTTCCCTGGAAACACACCTCACTCCAAAGACCAGATATGAAGATCAGGGACCAAAGAGAGAAGCCAAATACCAGAAACCTTGTTTTGTGCACTACATATTTTATCTCAAAAGTTTGCTTGAGTCATTTTCATGATATGGGCATTTTATTTTATTTTTTGGATTTTATTTTATTTTTTGGGTGAAGGATGCCTTGAAAAATCTATAGGGATATTTCAAAAGTTTTTTTGGGTGAAAATTTGCATATTTCTAATTTTTTTAGGGTTTGTTGTTGTTGAGCTTAAGATTTGTGATCATGGATCCAGTTTTGCTTGGGAAGGGTTTTTCAAAGTCGATCAAATTTAGTGAAGAATACAAATACAAATCAAAACCAATAAAAGGCAGTGCAAAATGAAAAAAAAAAACTTATTGATGTGTTGAACCAAAGCTTACGTTCTATAGCTATCAATTGTCACTACCACCACTACCATTTGCGGTCCATGCTTTCAACATAGTTCCAAAGAAAGCATTCATTTGTAGTTGTCCTTGAACTATCATATGTTTGCCATTCTTTTCAATTTGTAGCAATTGAGATTTGATGAACTTTGTCATTTCCATTTTCTTCATTTTAAGTTCCTTCACTATGTGTGAAATTAATGATGGCATTTGCAATTGCAAAAGAACAAGTAAACAACCTCCCCCTCTTCCTTGCCTTTTTGTTAGGTTCCCTTTGCACAATAGGCAACTTGCATGTCCTAGTTTTAGGACTAGTAGAGTTAAAAAATGGAGTAGCTCCAACATTTGGAAAGTCATCCCAAAACATTAAAGTTTGTCTATAAAAGCTATTAAGAATTTAAAATATTTTAAGAATAGCATTTTTTCATCAGTAATATTCACAATCTCTATGTTTAAATGCATCATATGCACACCTTGATCTACTACATGAGGTATATAATATAATATATCATGACAAAAAGAATGATTTATTTTACCATTGCAAAATTCATCATTTTTTAATCTATTAAATTATGTAACCAATTTGAGTTTGCCACATCATTGACATAAGCATTCCCATTGTTTTTAAAGAGTAAAAATTAGTCTATCATGTAATCGAATCACAATGGTAAAATTAATTTGTTGTGTGTTACCATATCGACACTTACAACTATCATTGTCCACATCCACATATAACTAAAAATATAAAATCATCCTAAATGGTGTGTCACCTCCAAACTGGCCCCCTGTTTGGGGTTAAATTCCCTTAAACCAAATAGCAACATAGGAATTATTTTTTGTAAATCCATTGGGAATGAACAATTTGATTTTAAAGTGAAAAGGTTTTATTGGTTAGGTGTAAATGTGAACTTCATCATTAATTGCCTAATTACAATCCTCCCAAATCCTCAACCAAATGTGAATCATCATGGATAAAAACTTAGGATAATCTTATTATCTAATTATAAGAATATGTGCTTAGGTTTGCATAATGCACCAAAGGCAAAACCATTTTCCAATTGGTACTTTTTCCAATGGTGGTATAAGACATCCCATATGCCATCCTTAAAATATCAATCACAAATAAACATAGTGACAAACCCTGTAAACTGCCCACACAACATACAACATAATTTATTGAAAAAATTGGCAAAGATGGGTTAGCTTGCCAATTAACATGCAAAAGATGACATAATGCAAAATTTTCCATGTGATCCTTCCATGTTTGACATCATATCCTTCCAACAATAACACTTTTAAAGGTAACACCTTTCATATTCGCAAAATGATACATCTTACAATCACATCCAAAATAGTAATTTTGTTTTCATAGGTACACATAACCTATAAGCTTGAACATAAAGATTTGAGGTCAATAACCACATTCATTAATAATGACATGTTGAAGTGTATTTTAATGACATTGAACAATTTCCAAATTTTCCATTACCATTAGCATTACACATCGAAACAAAGTTATTTGTTCACATGCTTGAAACCACACATTTGAATCATCTAAATTGAGTATTGCCATCACATTTTGTTGAATGGAGTTTGGTAGCTTAGGTTCATGACCAAACAATAGAAAATGTGGTGAGATTGATGCAAAAAGAACTTGTTAATTAAACTTGTACCCCATAGCAAACGATGGTAGTTGTAAATTATAATATTTAATATGGCCTTTTTGAACCCCATACCTTCACAAACCTCCTTTCACCATCGCAACATCCATTCAACTATTCCACTTGAAAATTAACTTTTGATTTTCCAACAATGGAAAAATTATGTGACAATAATTACCATTAATGAAAAGTCAACATTACTATTGTTGAGGGATATTCATTCCTAAATAGTTTTACCAAATCAACCTCCAACAATTTTGTGGTTCAAACTTAAATTGAGGCCCTTTCCACCTTTGAGGTGTGTAAAGTTACCTAAAAATCAAATTATCATCTTGAAATATGATTCAAATTTCTTGTCTTTTAATTGGCTTAATTCCTTCAAGTTGAATGCAAAATGTCCAATATAACTTTACAATAATTATTGTATTTCCTGCACCTCACCTCTTTTAAATATTGGATCAATATTTAATTCCCATGTTTATTTTGGTCATTAATATTTTGGGCTAGAATGACAAAATATCCCTAATGCCCAAGGTTAAGGCCGTGGATTGTAATTGTTATGTAAAATGTGGGGATACATTTAATTGATTTGGTACCCCCACATCACAAACCTCTTGTCCAACACCCATAAATTCCTTTTGGTGTTCTTGATGCCATGATTGCCAATAATGTCCAACTTATTATAACATCACCCCCTTGCATTAACATGGTTGTCCCAACTTATGGGTGCAACAAATAGGGTGTGTGGGTGGGCTTAATTGGCCAAAATGTTTTTTGTTTTATGAAACCCAAATTTAGGATCTAGGTGAGGCAATTAAAGTTGATGACCTAGCTTAAAATTTGCCTTCATGCATCTTTTAAAAGATTTGGCATTACAACATTGCTCATGTAAAAACCCTATGGTTTGTTCCTTTTCATTTGCATTGGGTTCCTCCATGCGAGGCGAATTGACATCCCAAATCATGTTTAATTTAGTATCCCAAAATGCATGAGATTGAAGAAAATTCAAATTAAATGTTGATAGGTCTACTCATGGAAGTCTAACCTTATTGACCATAGTCAAAGGTGGTCTATCATCACAATGGATCACATATGACAAGTGTCCTAGATCTATCATTTAGTATGTCATCCACCAAATATGTGGGTGACTTCAAAATGAGTTGATATACTCATTGGATCAGCTTTGGTGCTGTTAGGTTAATCCACATCCATTACAATTGATGGACACATGAACCAACGGTTGTAGCCCCCACTTGCATCAACTTATCAATCCAAGTTTGAATATGTTGCCATTTTGCTAAAAAATCTCCTAGTGGTGGAATATACTTTGACAAACATGTGTAAGAGTGCATCTATGTGATTTACAAATACTACAAAACACAAAATAATTCCCCCAAAAAAGGGAGGGGGGGGGGGGGTTTTAAAGGCCTTTACCCTTTTTAAATTTGGAAAAACCTTGCACAAACCCCCCAAAATAACTAAAACAATTGCCCCACCCCATCCCAAAACTTTGGTTTTTTGCCAATG
>Ga0116227_10001436_pt1 | contig 53045 bp, 49 predicted proteins | sample S1TSphgellanicum_FD_89693 | JGI IMG/M metagenome (GOLD analysis project Ga0116227, IMG submission 89693) | Host-associated microbial communities from peat moss isolated from Minnesota, USA - S1T2_Fb - Sphagnum magellanicum MG | ecosystem: Host-associated > Plants > Peat moss > Unclassified... | reverse complement strand
GTGCTGTCCACCAACGGCGACACCTTCCTGGGCGGCGAGGACTTCGACCAGCGCATCATCGACTACATCGTCACCGAGTTCAAAAAGGAACAAGGCGTCGACCTGACCAAGGACGTGCTGGCCCTGCAGCGCCTGAAGGAAGCCGCCGAGAAGGCCAAGATCGAGCTGTCCAACTCCTCGCAGACCGACGTCAACCTGCCCTACATCACGGCCGACGCGTCGGGCCCCAAGCACCTGAACGTCAAGCTGACCCGCGCCAAGCTGGAGTCGCTGGTGGACGAGCTGATCGAGCGCACCATCGCCCCCTGCCGCACCGCGGTGAAGGACGCGGGCGTGGCGCTGGCCGACATCGACGACGTGATCCTGGTCGGCGGCATGACCCGCATGCCCAAGGTGCAGGACAAGGTCAAGGAGTTCTTCGGCAAGGAACCGCGCCGTGACGTGAACCCCGACGAGGCCGTGGCCGTCGGCGCCGCCATCCAGGGCCAGGTCCTGGGCGGCGAGCGCAAGGACGTGCTGCTGCTGGACGTCACCCCGCTGAGCCTGGGCATCGAGACCCTGGGCGGTGTGATGACGAAGATGATCAAGAAGAACACGACCATCCCGACGAAGTTCTCGCAGACGTTCTCGACGGCCGACGACAACCAGCCGGCCGTGACCATCAAGGTCTACCAGGGCGAGCGCGAGCTGGCCCAGGCCAACAAGTCGCTGGGCGAGTTCAACCTCGAAGGCATCCCGCCGGCACCGCGCGGCACGCCGCAGATCGAGGTGTCGTTCGACATCGACGCCAACGGCATCCTGCACGTCGGCGCCAAGGACAAGGGCACCGGCAAGGAAAACAAGATCACCATCAAGGCGAACTCGGGCCTGTCTGAGGCCGAGATCGAGAAGATGGTGAAGGACGCCGAAGCCAACGCGGCCGAGGACAAGAAGAAGGTCGAACTCGTCACCGCCCGCAACCAGGCCGACGGCATGGTGCACAGCGTGCGCAAGTCGCTCTCCGAGCATGGCGACAAGCTGGACGCGGCCGAGAAGGAGAAGATCGAGGCCGCCGCCAAGGACCTGGAAGAAGCCATCAAGGGCGAGGACAAGGCCGACATCGAGGCCAAGACCGAAGCGCTGATGACCGCGAGCCAGAAGCTGGGCGAGAAGATCTACGCCGACCAGCAGGGCGCACAGGCGGCAGCCGCCGCGGCGGCCGGTGCGGGCGAGCAGCCCCAGGCGGCGCCGCAGTCGGAAGCCAAGCACGCGGCGGACGACAACGTCGTGGACGCCGAGTTCAAGGAAGTCAAGGACAGCAAGTAATCCTTCGATGACTTCACGGCCCGGGAGCGCTCAGAAGCGCCCTCGGGCTTTTTCCCTTGAAGAGAGACGCGGCAAGCATGGCTTCCAAGCGCGATTACTACGAAATCCTCGGCGTCGCCAAGAACGCGACTGACGAGGACATCAAGAAGGCCTACCGCAAGCTGGCCATGAAGTTCCACCCCGACCGCAACCAGGGCGACGGGGCGAAGAAGGCCGAGGAGAGTTTCAAGGAGGCCAAGGAGGCCTACGAGATGCTGTCCGATGCGCAAAAGCGCGCGGCCTACGACCAGTACGGCCATGCCGGCGTGGACCCCAACATGGGCGCCGGCCGCGGCGGCCCCGGTGCGGAAGGCTTCGGCGGCTTCGCCGAGGCCTTCGGCGACATCTTCGGCGACATCTTCGGCGGCCAGGGCGGCCGGCGACCCGGCGGAGGCGGCCAGCAGGTCTACCGCGGCAGCGACCTCAGCTACGCGATGGAGATCACGCTGGAGGAGGCCGCGCGCGGCAAGGAAACGCAGATCCGCATCCCGAGCTGGGAGAACTGCGAGACCTGCGGCGGCAGCGGCGCCAAGCCCGGCACCAGCGCCAAGACCTGCGGCTCCTGCCAGGGCTCGGGCACGGTGCACATGCGCCAGGGCTTCTTCAGCATCCAGCAGACTTGCCCGCATTGCCACGGCAGCGGCAAGATCATTCCTGACCCCTGCACGGCCTGCAACGGCCAGGGCAAGGTGAAGAAGCAGAAGACGCTGGAAGTGAAGATCCCGGCCGGCATCAACGAAGGCATGCGCATCCGCTCCGCGGGCAATGGCGAGCCCGGCGTGAACGGCGGCCCGAGCGGCGACCTCTACATCGAGATCCGCATCAAGCAGCACGAGATCTTCGAGCGCGACGGCGACGACCTGCACTGCACGATGCCCGTGTCCATGATCACCGCGGCGCTGGGCGGCGGCATCGAGGTGCCCACGCTGGGCGGCAAGGCCGAGATCGAGCTGCCCGAAGGCACGCAGCACGGCAAGACCTTCCGGCTGCGCGGCAAGGGCATCAAGGGCGTGCGCTCCAGCTACCCGGGCGACCTGTACTGCCACATCGCCGTCGAGACGCCCGTCAAGCTCACCGAGCACCAGAAGAAGCTGCTCAAGGAGCTCGACGAGTCGCTGAAGAAGGGCGGCGAGAAGCATTCGCCCAACGCCAAGAGCTGGACCGACCGCGTCAAGGACTTGTTCAAGTAAGCCCGGCCCGCCGCCGGCATGGCCGCAGTGCCCCCGCCATCGCCGGCGGGGCCTGCGGTTTTTTGTTGCCTGGCGGGCCACCGGCCGGGCCGCGGCCTCCCCGCGGTGGGTCCCGGCACAGGGCTGACAAGCCCGGCGAAACACCCGACGGCGCACGGTCCGGACAGCCGCGAGAATGCCGCGGCCTTCTTCTTCGCTCCCGCCGACTCTCCATGTCCCTGCCCAAGCGTCTCCTGGCCTGGTTCCGCCCCGACACCTCGCGTCCCCTGACCCAGGCCTGGCTGGCCGCCCTGTGGATGGGGCTGCTCGCGAACTGGCCGCTGTGGACCCAGCTGCACGCCATGGCGGACGTCAGCGGCGTGTTCATGGTCGCGTTCGCCGGCATGGTCATCGCCGCCACCGGCGCGCTGCTGAGCCTGCTGGCCTGGCCGCGCCTCATCCAGGTGGTGCTCGTCGTGCTGCTGCTGTCGGCCGGCGCGCTGGCCTACTTCATCGGCAGCTACGGCATCGTGTTCGACCCGACGATGGTCACCAACATGCTGCAGACCGACGCCCGCGAGACGCGCGACCTGCTGAGCTGGCGGCTGCTCGTGAGCCTGCTCCTGCTGGGCGCCCTGCCCGCCTGGTGGCTGCTGCGCCGGCCCGCGGCACCGCCGCAGGCCGTCGCCGGGCGGCTGGGCGGCAACCTCGCCTCGTTCGGCCTCGCGCTCGCGGCCATGGTGCTGCTGGCGCTGAGCGTGTTCGCGGACCTGTCGTCGACGATGCGCAACTACAAGACCCTGCGCTACATGGTCACGCCGCTGAACGGCGTCTATTCGGTCAGCGCCGCGCTGCTGCGCCGCCAGGCCACGCCCAGCGGCCCGCCCACCGTCATCGGCGCGGACGCGCACCTGCTGCCTCGTGCCGAGGGCACCAGGCCGCCGCTGCTGCTGCTGGTCGTCGGTGAAACCGCGCGGGCGATGAACTTCAGCCTGAACGGCTACGCCCGCCCCACCAACCCGGAACTCGCCAAGCTGCCCGCCACCAGCCTGGTGAGCCTGCGCCAGGTCACGTCCTGCGGCACGGCCACCGCCGCGTCGCTGCCCTGCATGTTCTCGCCGCTGGGCCGCAGTGCCTTCGTCGACCTGAAGGGCACGCAGGAGAACCTGCTGGACGTGCTGCAGCGCGCGGGCCTGGCCGTGTTGTGGCTGGACAACCAGAGCGGCTGCAAGGGCCTGTGCGACCGCGTGCCCAACAGCCCCACCTCCCGATTGCCCGACGGCGCCGCGCCGCTGCCGGCCGGCCTGTGCAGCAAGGACGAACTGGGCGACGAGGAATGCTTCGACGAGTCGCTGCTGCATGGGCTGGACCAGCGCATCGCCGCGCTCGACCCCGAACGCGTCAAGCGCGGCCTGGTGCTCGTCATGCACCAGATGGGCAGCCACGGCCCGGCGTACTTCAAGCGTTCGCCCGCCGACCTCAAGCCCTTCCAGCCCGAGTGCCGCAGCAACGCGCTGCAGCAGTGCGAACGCCAGCAGGTCGTCAACGGCTACGACAACACCATCGCCACGACCGACCGGCTGCTGGCACGCGCCGTCGCCTGGCTGCAGACGCAGCAGGCCTTCGATGTCGGCATGCTCTACATCTCCGACCACGGCGAGTCGCTGGGCGAGAACGGGTTGTACCTGCACGGCATGCCCTACGCGATGGCGCCCGTGGAGCAGACGCAGGTGCCCATGATCCTGTGGCTGCCCGAGGCCGGCGCCCTGGCCGCGTCGCTCAAGCCCGGCTGCCTGGCCGGCCTGCGCGACCAGCCGGCCTCGCACGACAACCTGTTCCACACGGCCATGGGCTGGGTGGGTGCACGGGCCGATGTCTACAAGCCCGAGTGGGACCTGCTCGCGGGTTGCCGCCGCTGACGCCTTGACCGGGCGGGCCGGCGCGGCCCGGCCCCGCGCGCTAGAACAGGCTGCCCTGCGCCGACGGCTTCACCGGCCGCCGGAACAGGCTCAGCGCCACCGGCCGGCGCTCCATGCGCAGCCCGTGCTTGCGGGCCACGCGGCGCAGCCGGGCGCGCAGCAGCTCGGCCCACACGCCCTCGCCCGTGAAGCGGCTGCCGAAACGGGCGTCGTTGTCCTTGCCGCCGCGCATGTCGCGGATGCGGGCCATCACGCGCTCGGCGCGGTCGGGGAAGTGGCGGGCCAGCCAGTCCTGGAACAGCGGGTTCACCTCCCACGGCAGGCGCACCGGGATGCTGAAGGCGCTGCTGGCGCCGGCCGCGACCGCGGCGTCGACGATCTGCTCCAGTTCGGGCTCGTTGATGAACGGGATGACGGGCGACACGCTGACGCCCACCGGCACGCCGGCATCGGCCAGCGCCCGAATGGCCCGCAGCCGCCGCGCGGGGGACGCGGCGCGCGGCTCCAGGATGCGGGCCAGGTCGTTGTCCAGCGTCGTGATGGACAGGTAGACCGACACCAGCCCCTGCGCGGCCATCGGCGCGATCAGGTCCAGCTCGCGCTCGATGCCGCTGCTCTTGGTGACGACCGAGAACGGGTGGCCACACTCGGCCAGCACCTCGACGATGCGCCGCGTGATGCCCAGCCTGCGCTCGACGGGCTGGTAGGCGTCGGTCGCCGTGCCCAGCACCAGCGAGCGCGGCTGGTAGCGCGGCGACGCCAGCGCCTCGCGCAGCCGCTCGGCGGCATTGACCTTGGCGACGATGCGGGTCTCGAAGTCCAGCCCCGGCGACAGGTTCAGGTAGCTGTGCGTGGGCCGCGCGAAGCAGTAGATGCAGCCGTGCTCGCAGCCGCGGTAGGGGTTGATGGAGTAGTCGAACGAGATGTCCGGCGACTGGTTGCTGGAGACAATGGTCTTGGCGTGCTCCTCGATGACTTGCGTGGCGACGGGCAGGTGCTCCTCGGCGGCATCCTGGTCCAGCGTGCCCCAGCCGTCGTCATAGGGCTCGCGCTGGCGCTGCTCGAAGCGGTGCGGCATGGCCGTGGCGCTGCCGCGGCCCTTGATCGAGTCGACGGGGACGAGGACGGGCTGGGCGGCGGCGATGCGGGTGGGAGCAGGCGACATACTGTCAATATATACAGTATTGAGCGCCCGGACCAGCCGTGACGGCCGGCCGAACCGACCACCCGGACCACCGGCCCTCAGCGCGCCTTGATTGCCTCGTCGGCGGCGGCCACGCGCTTGAAGGCAGCCGACTGCAGGCCGGCCATCGGGCCGCTCACGGCGGACGCCGGCAGCCGGCGGATCTCGCGGTTGAGCGCGTGGATGTTCTCCTCGTGCCGGGCGATGTTGTCGCGCAGCGCCTGCAGCTGCTCGCTCGTCAGATCCAGGCTCGCGCGCGGCGAGGCCAGCGCCTGACGCTTGGCGGACAGCGCCTTGGCCTCCGTCATCAGCTCGGCATTGAGGATGCTGAAGCGCTCGCGGTCCCGGTCGACCTGCGTGCCGGCCGGCACGCGCTGTGCCTGCGCGGGCTGCGCCGGCGCGGCGGGCAACGGCGCGGGCGCCGCCATCGCGGCCATCGGCACCGACGCTGCGGCGGACACCGGCGCCGGCCGGCCGGTCAGCACCTCGATGCCGTCCGACGTGCGGTAGCGGCGCGCCTCCAGGGTCTGCGCCAGCGCCGCGTGGGCCGTGCAGGCGGCGAGCAGCAGGGTCGACCAGGCTTTCACAGATTGCTCCTGTAGAACGGGCTTTGCATGCGCACCACCGCCTCGCTCTGGATGCGGATGCGCGGGCCGCTGACCAGCGGGCGTGTGCACGAGTCCACCAGCGGGGCGTCGCCGACGCTGAAGGGGTCGCTCATGCCTTTGGCCTGCAGCGTGTGGCCCAGCGGCAGCGCGTTGACGGCCGCGTGGATCATGCGGCCCACCACCGGCACGATGAGGCGGTAGCAGTAGCTCACGCGCACATGCAGGATGTTGGCGTCCTGCACCGAGATGCCCGACGCCGTGCCCGGGGTGGGGTTGCGGAAGTTCAGCGTGTCATTGGGGATCTCGCGGTCGCCGCCGGCCGCGCCGTCCAGCCGCACCTGACCGAAGTCGCTGAAGGCCTGCGCCGTCGGGTTCAGCACGTCGATGCTGGCCAGGTTGGCCACCGAGATCTCGGTGAAGGCCTTGGCGCGCGCCGTGGCGAAGCCGGTCATCGAGGCTTCGCTGGCGAACAGCGGCGTCAGGCCCGCGGCCAGCGCCTTCTTCATCTCGCCCTTGTTGCCGTTGTGCACGGCGCCGGCACGCGCGGTCAGCAGGCTGGCGTGGTTCAGCACCGCGCGCGCCTGGTACAGCAGGCCCCACTGGATGACGCCCAGCACCAGGAAGATCAGCATCGGGAAGACGACCAGGAACTCGGTGGCCGACTGGCCGCCCTGCTTTCCCCACCGCCGCCCCGGCCGCTTCATGACCCGTCCGCCGCGAACGCGAGCCGCATGCCGCGCTGCCAGCCGCGCCGCGTGGCCTCGCCCGCGGCCAGCTCGATGACGCGCCGCGCCCGCAGGCAACTGCGCGCACGCCACGGCGCCACGGCCGGGCACACGCGCTGGATGACGCCCGCGCGGTCCACGAAGACCACGTCGATGGCGTAGCCCATGCCCACCGTGTGCACCATGTTGCAGCCGTCGATCAGCAGCGCCTGGCCATGCCTGAGCGGCGGGCGGCCCAGCAGGCCGCGCATGCGCTCCAGCATGGTCTCGGTGCGGCGCAGCTCCAGCGGCAGCGCACGGCCGGCCAGGTCCTCGCTGCTCATGGTTTGCTTCAGCATCAGACGGTGATCCCGGACTGCAGGAACTTGACCGCGATGGGGAACATCAGCACGACGAACGTGATCGGGAAGATGAACACGACCAGCGGGAAGATGAGCTTGACCGGGGCCTCCATCGCCAGCTTTTCGGCGCGCTGGAAGCGCTCCACGCGGCGCTGCTCGGCCTGGAAGCGGAACGTCGACCCCAGGCTCGCGCCCATGCGCTCGGCCTGCACGACGGCACTGACGAAGCTGGACACCTGCGGCACGCGCACGCGCTCGTCCATGCGGCGCAGCGCCTCGCTGCGCGTGAGGCCCGAGCGCAGGTCACGCAGCACCAGGCTCAGCTCGCTCTTCATCGGCCCGGCCGGCCCCTTGGCCACGGCCTGCGCGATGGCGCCGGCCATGTTCAGGCCGGCCTCCACGCCCATGGTCAGGAAGTCCAGGTAGGTGGGCAGCGCGCGCACGATGTTCTTCTGCCGGTTCTTCAGCGAGTCGCGCAGCCAGATGCGCGGGTACACGTAGCCGAAGGCGGCGGCGATGCCCACATAGAGCCAGCTGAACATGTCCACGGCCGACAGCAGCACGCCCGTGATGGCCGCGAAGCCCAGCAGGCTGATGAGGCACAGCGAGATGAACTGGCGCGGGCTCATCAGGTACAGCAGGCCCGACAGCCGCAGCGCCTCGGCCGGGCCCGACACCAGCTTGTCCGGGATGCGCTGGCTGACGTGGTAGTCCATGAACCGCACCAGCGGCCACAGCATGCGCAGCGCACGCGGCAGCGGGTCGAGGAACTCGCGGTCTTCGTCGGGCACCTCGGACTTGAGCCGGCTGGCGCTGAACACCACCGCCGCGGCGAAGACGACGAAGGCGATGCCGACCAGCAATGCAACGAGGATCTGCTCCATCTCAACCCCTTCAAACGTCGATGGCGGTGATGCGGCGGATGAAGAAGTAGCCGATCAGGTCGGCCACCAGGATGACGCCCGACACCACCCAGCCATACCAGGTGGTGAACAGCGGCGCCATCGCCTCGGGCTCCATGGTCTTGAGCACCAGGATGAGGAACAGCGGCAGGCAGGCCATGACGATGCCCTGCATCTTTCCCTGCGCGGTGAGGCTGCGGATCTTGCCCTCCATCTGCAGCTTGGCGCGGATGGTCTTGGCGATGGATTCCAGCGTCTCGGCCAGGTTGGCGCCCACCTCACGGGACAGCGCCATGCCGGCCGTCACCATGGCCAGGTCCTGCAGCGGCACACGCCGCTCCATGTTGCGCAGCGCCACGCTGAAGTCCACGCCCAGGCGCAGCTCGCGCAGCAGCAGCTCGAACTCCTGCGAGATGGGCGGCTTGCCCTCGCTGGCCACGCTCTCCAGCGCGATGGTCAGGCTGGCGCCGGCGTGCAGCGCGCCGGTCACCATCAGCAGCGCGTCGGGCAGCTGCTGCTCGAACTGGTGCAGCCGCCGCCGCGCCAGCCAGCGCACCACCCAGCGCGGCGACACGAAGGCCGCGACCACGCAGAGGGCGACGATGACCATGTTGCCGGTGGCGAACCAGGCCACCACCGGCGACAGGATCAGCACGACGAGGTTGATGACCTGCAGCCGCTGCGCGCCGGTGAAGATGAACATCTCCTCCAGCGCCATCGCCGCGGCGCTCGCGTCGCGTGTCTGGCGCTGGCGCATCCAGCGCCCGCCGAAGTGCAGCACGGCCCAGATCAGCCCCAGCCCGAGCAGGAAGATGACGACGATGGCGATCAGCAGGTCGTCCACGTCAGGCCCCTCCTCCGCGGCGGCCGGCACCGAACTCCAGCACCTCGCCCTGGCGGAAGATGCTCATGTCCACGTCGATGCCACGCTGGATCAGGTCCTGGTACAGCTGCGGGATATGACCCGTCGCGACGAACTCGCCGCGGATGCGCCCGTCCGGCCCGAAGCCCGCCTGCTTGAAGGCGAAGATGTCCTGCATCTGCACCACGTCGCGCTCCATGCCGGTCACCTCGGTGATGTAGGTCACGTGCCGCGTGCCGCAGGAGAAGCGCGTCTGCTGCACGATGATGTTCACGGCCGAGCAGATCTGCTCGCGGATGGCCTGCACCGGGATGTCCAGGCCGCTCATCAGCGTCATCACCTCCAGGCGCGACAGGCAGTCGCGCGGCGTGTTGGCGTGGGCCGTCGTCAGCGAGCCGTCGTGGCCGGTGTTCATGGCCTGCAGCATGTCCAGTGCCTCGCCGCCGCGGCACTCGCCGACGACGATGCGGTCCGGCCGCATGCGCAGGCAGTTCTTCACCAAGTCGCGGATGGCGATCTGCCCGCGGCCTTCGATGTTGGCCGGCCGCGCCTCCAGCGACACCAGGTTGGGCTGCGTCAGCTGCAGCTCGGCGGCGTCTTCCACGGTGACGATGCGCTCGTCGTCGGGGATGAAGTTGGACAGCACGTTCAGCAGCGTCGTCTTGCCCGAGCCCGTGCCGCCGGAGATGACGATGTTGGCGCGCCGCTCGACCGCCACGCGCAGGAACTCGATCATTTCCCGGTTGGCCGAACCGAAGCGGATCAGGTCGTCGGACGTGAGCTTGCGCTTGGAGAACTTGCGGATCGTGAGGCTGGGCCCCTTGATCGCCAGCGGCGGGATGACGGCGTTCACGCGCGAGCCGTCCTTGAGCCGCGCGTCCACCATCGGCGAGGCCTCGTCGATGCGCCGGCCCAGCGGCGAGACGATGCGCTCGATGGCCGCCAGCACGGCCGCGTCGTTGGAGAACGAGATCTCCGAGCGCGTCAGGCGGCCGTTGCGCTCGACGAAGATCTCGGCGTGGCGGTTCACCATGATCTCAGTGACCGTCTCGTCGGCGATCAGCGACTCCAGCGGCCCCAGGCCCACCACCTCGTTGAGCACCACGTTGCGCAGCTGCTCACGATGGCCCAGCAGGTCGACGAAGGACGGATCGGTCTCGATCAGTTCGTCGATGAGCTTGTGCACCGCGGCGCGCAACTCGGCGTCGCCCATGCGCGAGACGTTCACGCGGCGCAGGTCCATCGCCTCGATGAGGCGGCGGTGCAGCAGGCCGCGCAACTCCATGCCGCGCTCGTTTTCCAGCGGGCTCTTCTCGCCCGGCACGGGCTTGCCCACGACGGCCGGCCGGGACTCGGCATCGGCCGGCGTGGCAGGCTTGGTGGGCAGCGGCAGCACCTTGCGCGCGCTCGCGTCGGCCAGGCTCACGCGCAGCGTGTAGTCGCCCACCTCGATGACGTCGTTGCTCGCCAGCGGCCCGTGCTCGTGCACGACGTTGCCGTTGACCTTGATGGGCACGAGGCCGCCGCCGTCCTTCAGGAACAGCGTGCCCTCGCGCAGGTTGAACTGCACCTGGCGGCGGCCCACGCGCCAGCCCTTCAGCGCGATCAGCGCGCCGGCGTCCTTGCCGATGAAGCAGCTCGGCGTGTCGCTCTGTGCATCGCCGACGACGGCCTCTCCCTTGAACACCTGGACTCTGAACATCGCGCGGCCCTCAGTTGTTGGCGTCGCCCGCGGGCACGCCCTGGGAAACCGGCGGGTTGGGCGGCGGCGCCAGCGGCCCGCCCGCGCGGCGTTCGAACTCGGCCTTGTTGTCGGCGCCGCGGCGGCGCACGTCCTCGGCCATGCCCTGGCCGGCCGTGATGATCTCGGGCTCCAGCAGCACGACCAGATCGGTCTTCTTGCTGCGGAAATCGTCCGAGCGGAACAGCCGGCCCAGGATGGGGATGTTGCCCAGGCCCGGCACCTTGTCGATGGCGTTGGACAGCTCGCCGTTGATGAGGCCGGACAGCGCCACCATCTCGCCCGGCTTCACGCTGATCTCGGTGGACGTGGAACGCGTGAGGAAGGCCGGGATGCCCGCGACCGAGATGGCCGGGTCGATCTGCGACAGCTCGGTGGACAGCTTGGCGGTGATGACGTCGCCCGCGTCGATGGTGGGCTCGATCGAGAAGATGATGCCGTAGGGCTTGAACTCCACCGTCTGCGTGCCGAACGCGCCGGCCAGCGGGATGGGGATCTCGCCGCCCACCTGCAGCCGTGCCTTGCCGCCGCTCTTGGCCGTCAGTTCGGGCGAGGCCAGCACGCGCGCGTCGCCATCGGCCACGCTCAGGTTCAGCCGCGATGCGATGGACGTGGCCAGGCCGAAGAACAGCCCCGTCGTGTGGCCGTTGCGCGTGACGAACGGCGGCACCGGGTCCAGCAGGTTGTCGCCCTCCTTGGCGGGCGGCAGGTTGCGGTAGACCTTCTCCTTGATCGGCGCGGTCTGGGCCGCGATCACCGGGCCGTTGGCATCCCTGCTCCACTGGATGCCGACCTTCTCCAGCAGCGCCTTGTTGACCTCCACGAAGTGCAGCCGGAACAGCACCGACCGCACCAGCGGGCTGCCGGGGTCGGTCTTCAGGTTCAGCACGACACCGGGCACGTTCTTCACGGCCTCGGAAAGCTGCGCCAGCGTTTCCTTGTGCACGGTGCCGGACACGACCAGCTTGGCGTCGTACTCGTCGAGGCTCACGCCCTTCTCGTCGCGCAGCACGTTCTCGATGAGGCGGCGCGTGGCGGCGAAGTCGCTGGCCACGACCTTCACGCGGAAGGTCTGCACCTGCCGGTCGGACCACACCATCAGCATCGTCGTGCCGACCTGCTCGCCAATCAGCATCAGGCTGTCGTCCACCGTCGTGGCGCTGACCTGTGCGCCGTTGCCGACGGCGATGCGGCGCACCTTGCCCTGCACCGGCAGCATGCGGATCTCGCCCAGCGCGAGGTTCACGTCGGCGATGGGCAGCGCCTCGGCGCGCACGGCAGGGGCCGCGGTGGCGACGGGCGCGGCGCGGACGGCGGGCGCCGCCCGGGTGACGGGCAGCGCGGTGGGCGTGGTGATGGCCGGCGCCGCAACCGGTGTGGCGACCGGCGGGTTGACTGGTGCAGGAACGGCCTTGGGCGGCGGCACGTCGGCGGCCAGGGCGGGCGCCGCCAGCAGCAGGGTGGCGCAGAGGGTGGCGATGAATCCGGGGGCGTTGAGCGTCATGGTGGGGTGGCGCTTCAGCGCATCGTGGCGGGGCTGTGGTCGGAGGAGGACGAAGGCGGCAAAGATGAGCGGCTGGCCTCGTCACGGCCGCGCGGCTGGGCGATGTCGTTGATGGCCTGCAGCACGGCGGCCTTCATGTCGGCCCTGCTGTCGGTCACGCGCGCCGAGCCGGGCCGGTCGGGCAGGCCCACGGGCACGAGGCTGGACGCCAGCGCGGCGCCGCCGCTGCCCTTGCCGCCGACGATGAATTCCACACCCTCGCCGCGGCCGGCGGACACCGGCAGCACGTCGGTGCCGGTGGTGGCCCGCATCGCGACGGCATCCTCGTCCTTGCGGCCGCGCAGCGCCACGCGAAAGCTCCCCATCTTCTGCGCCACCAGCAGGCGCGCGGCCTCCTTGGGGGTGACGAGCACGGTGATGGTGTCGAAGCCCTTCTCGCGCGCGCCCTGCACCTCGCCGGGCCGGACCATCTTGGACAGCCGCTCGGCGTCGCCGCCGGCCACATCCTGGAACTCCTGCCCCGTGGCCAGCACGGTCAGGTTCTGCATGAAGAGCGTGGCCTGGTTCAGGCGCATCTCGGCGATCTCGCTGTCCTTGGCCTTGTCGGCCTTGGACATCAGGAACACGTCGACGCGGTGGCCCGGGCGCAGCGTCTGCGCGATGGAGTTGACGCTGTCGATCTCGATGGTGACGGCGCGCGTGCCCGCCGGCAGCAGGCTGGCGACATCGTTCACCTCGGGCGCCTGCAGGTCGGTCAGCCGCAGCGGCCGGCCCTTGAGCACCGGGCGGGCCAGGCGCTGGCCGCGCACGCTGTCGAAGTCGCGCGCCATGACGGTGTCGGGGTAGACCAGGTCCTGCTCGATGTCGCGGGCGACGAACAGGCCCTGATCCAGCCCGGTGCCGACGGGCGCATCCGTGCGCGGCACGACGACGGCCACGCGCGGCGTCTGGCTGCGCGAGGCACGCGCGGCCACCTCGTCCTTGATGCGCTGCTCGCGCTGCTGCAGGTAGACGTAGGCGATGTAGGCCACGAGGGCGGCCAGGCCCGCTGCGAACAGCAGCAGCACCCAGGGGTTCTTGAGACGTGCGAGGCTGACGGACATGGGTTGCTCTGGTGACTCAGATGCCGTGCTGGGCGGGGATGGACAGGGCGTACGAGAAGGCCTTGAAGAAGCTCTTCACCGCGTCGAGGATCTCGTCGATGACGGCGGGCTCGGCCGCGGCGACGACCAGTACCAGCGTGGTCAGCATCAGCACCACGGTGTATTCGGCGATGGCCTGGCCGCGGCAGCGGCTGGGCCGGGTCCGGGCGGTGCGTGGGTGGGGGGTCATGGCGGCTCCGACAGGTTGAGCAGGGCGCGGCTGCTGCGGTCTTCCTCCCACAGCACCAGCGAGAACTCGGCGCCGGCCTTCTGCGCCGAGACGATGCGGGCGCGCTGCGTGGCGCCGCTGCGCACCTCGTGCGACGACACGCCCTGCCAGCCCTTGCTGCCGAGCTGGCGCAGGAAGAACTGGTCCAGGTCATCGATGCCGCGCGGCGACGAGAAGCCGATGGTGTGGCCACGCCGCCCGCCGTCCAGCCCGCTGACGACGGAGTTGAGCTGGACGCCGCCGGGCAGCGCCACGCCCAAATCCTTGGGCAGCCAGGCCTGCGTCTTCTGCGGCCGGCTGACGCCGAAGTAGCCGAACATGCCGTCACGGTCGATGAGCTGCAGCGTCGTCAGGCACTGCTCGCTGCGCGCGGCCAGCACGTCCCAGTGGCCGGCGCGGCTGCGCTTGACCTCGTAGCCGGCCTGCTCCCATTCCTTGGTGAGCCGCTCCAGCAACTCGGCCGACGCACCGCGGCCCTGCACCTGGCGCACCGTCATGGGCAGCCCGTTGACGACGAGTTCCTGGCCCACGGGCTCACCCTTCAGGCCCGAAGGCACATCCTGCGGACACGCCTCGCAGGCCACGGCAGCCACCAGCACCAGGCCGACCAGGGGTCGGAGCAACGCTCGCATCGTCATCGCGGTCCGTCATCGTGTTGTTCATCAGTTGCGCATCCCGCGTTCGCTGCAACCACGACGCGCGAGTCTTGCGGGCTGAGCGCCGGGCCGCTCCCAAGCCGGCCCGCACTGGCGATGTGCTTGCCGGTCAAGCCGGCAAGCATCGCCGTCCCCCTGGGGGACCGACTGGGCTTGCCCGCGTTCAGCGGGGCGAGACTGGGCGAGGGGTTTCATTTCAGTCGGTCCGGCGGGACGACGTCGACCGCGATGCGGCCCATGTCGATGCGCGGAATCTCGGTGGGGTCCCAGGCCGCCAGCGCGGCGCCCGTGGCGACCGTCAGCGCGGTGCCCAGGCCGTTGGCCGTGGGCACGGAGGCCGACACCATGCCCTTGGTGCCGCTGGAGGCATTGGCGGCCCAGGTGTTGCTCAGGATGGCGCCGCTGGCGGCGTAGTCCAGGCCGTCCCAGTCGGCCTCCAGGCCGGCCTTCTTGGACCACAGGCGCTTGTAGACGTCGCTGTCCTTGCCCACCTTGTCGAGCTTGAAGTCCACCACGGCCAGCGTCTGCGTCGGCACCGGTGGCGCCAGCGTGCCGGTCACGCTGGGCACGGTGATCTTGTTGATGAGGCCGATGGCGGTGGCCAGCAAGTCCTTGGCCGGCTTCTGGTCGGTCACCGTGAGGTGCAGGCCGGCCGGGTCGGTCACGAGGGCCTTGCCGGCGGTATCGCGCCACATCGGGTCGGTGCCATGGGCCAGGCCCGTGCTGTTCTTGTCGTTGGCGCTGTACTTGAAGCCGCTCGTGCGGTCGTTGAACACGCGCACCAGGGCCTCCTGGCGGATGGCGGCGGCGCTCTTCTGGTTGGGCGCGTTCTTGCTGGCGTAGACGGACGTGGTGTCGTCGTACCAGACGGTGCGCTCCCAGGTCGCATACCGCGCCACGGCCTGGGCGCCAGCGCGCACGTCGCCCAGCTTGGCGATGGCCTGCGTGGCCAGGTACAGGGGCACCAGCACGAAGATGGCGATGACGATGAACTCGACGAGCGCCGCGCCGCGCACCCGGTGGGAACGGTGGAGCGACCTCATTGGGCTGCCGCCGCGGCGGCCTCCTCGGCAACGGTGGTGGGCGCCAGGCGCGCCTGCCAATAGGGGCTGAACAGGCTCTGGTACTCGGTCTTGCTGTCGCCGCGCTTCCAGCCGTTGCGGGTGAACTGCTTCAGGTCGTCCAACCGCGGGCGGTAGAAGAAGGCGTGGGCCGAGGCCAGCGCGCGCAGGGTCTTGCCCTTCATCGCGTCTTCCAGCTTCAGCTTGTCGGCGCCCGGCATGATGACGGTGGACTCGCGGATGGTGTCCTGCGTGCGTTCCACCTCGAGGGTGATGGGGAACTTGCCGCCGTTCTCCAACGCCGTCTGGTTGGCCGGCTTGGCCGTCAGCGGGCTGGCCATGTCGCGGTAGTGGTCCTGCAGGCCGCCGCCGCTGTCCAGCGTCGTGCCGGGGCCCTTGGCCCAGTAGCGGTAGTTGGCGGGCACGATGGCCGGCGACGTCAGCGCAAAGCCGTACAGCATGCTCTCGGTGGCGTTGTTCTTGTAGCCGTTGGCGTCGCCGTAGGCGCCGCCCTTGCCGGCCACCGCGCCGCCATGGCCGCCGAGGTACGGCGCCGTGGTGCCGATGTCCGGGAACGGAATGGTGATGGTGAACGGGCACAGGCCGGTGATGCACGGCACCATCCACGTGCAGGTGACCATGCCGCCGCCCTGCGTCGCATCCAGCCCCAGCCAGCGCTTCTTGTTGCTGCTCAGGAGGGTGCCGCCGAAGTGCGTGAAGCCGAAGGTCGTGAACGTGCTGACGGCCAGCGGGCACAGGTACGGCTTGACCGTGCTGGCCCACATCGGCACCGGGATGGAGCCGCGGTTGCGGATGAACAGGTCTTCGCTGTCGCGGCTGACGACGGCGTCCGCGAATCGGTCAGCCTCCTTGGACGCGTCGTTGGCGCTGTGGCGCCGGGTCTGGTCGTTGCCCCAGTTCTTCACGCGCAGGGCGGCGTCGCCCAGCATGAAGGCGCTGGTGGTGACGCGGGCCTGCGGGTCGTTCTTCTTCACGACCTCGTCGGCAACGAACATCATCTCGGCCATCGTGCCGAGGTGGTGGATCTGCTGGGCCTCGTCCATGGCGCCGATGAGCAGGTCCAGCGCCTTCACGGCGGGGCCGGCCATCGAGTTGACGGCCGAGTAGGCGGTGTCCACCGGCGCCCTCTTGCCGATGTCCCAGGCCGGCGCAGCCGACGGGAATGCCCGGTAGACGGTGTCTTCCAGCGTGCTGTTGGCACGCCGCTTGGTCTGCGCCGCGTCCTCGAAATAGGACTTCATGCTGACGAACTGGGCCACCGCCACCTGGTTGGCGATCATGGCCCGGTTGGTATAGGCCGAGAAATTCGCATCCCGGGCCTGCAATACTGCGGCGCTGTAGGCGCCGGCGTCAGCGGCATTCTGCAACTGGCTTTTCGTGATCGCCAACATACTGCCGTTGAACAGCATGATGACGACAAGGCCAGCACAACTCAGAAACACCAGGCCGAATATCAGGGCCTGCCCTCGCATGCGACATGATGCCGCAGTGGGCGCCTGGCGGAAAACACGTGAATGTTGATCCGTCATGACGCCACCGGCACCATTGAAGCATGTGAGTAAATCAGCCCCATGGTCAGCTCCGCCAGATTACTTGGCGTCGTTGTCCTTGTTGTACTCGGCCAGGCCCTTGGTCGTGTCGGCACGCGTCTGCGCGTCGCCCGACGAGGTATTGGCGTTCGCGATGGCGGTATCGGCCTTGTTGCCCGACAACTCCTTCGCCAGACCGGCGCTCTGGTTGCGGACGGTTTTGCCGAACATGCTGTAGACGCCGATGGCGGCCACGGCGATCAAGGCCACGATGATGATGTATTCCATCATCCCCTGGCCCAGGGTCTTGCGCTTGGATGAACGTTGCGAACGGATGGTCATGGGAAAGCTCCTCTGAAAAGACCGTAGCGGACAAGGAATGCGGACGAAGCCGCCCATCGACCGACCCGCTGCTGCGGGCCCGTCAATACTTAAAAAACGGTGGCCGTGATACCTGGCTTGAAATTACGAAGGGCTCACGCTACTTGGCATCGTTGGCGTAGTTGTAATTTCCCATGCCGGCCTTGTTGGGGTCGTTGGCACGCCCCGCGGCGGCATTGGCCGATTCCGCCGCCAGACCGGTATCGGCCTTCTGGCCGGCGAGTTCCTTGGCGAGACCGGCACTCTGGTTGCGCGCCGTCTTGCCGAATGCCGAATACACCGCGATGGCCGCCACGGCGATCAATGCGACGATGATGATGTATTCCATCATGCCTTGGCCGCGCATGGATGAGGCACCGAGCCTCATTGAATGATTCGACATGAACGATTGCTCCCGCGATGATTGACACGCCTCGGCGTGACGAATATCTCAATCCATCAATTGACGGCGCCAGTCTAGGCAATCGGCGTGAAAAACGTCACTCCCCTAGTTCAGAGTAAACCGTTACGACAGGTAAACCATGGGGTTACGAGGTGTAAGCGCGACGATTTCAAAAGTATTTCAATGTGTATTCATGGGAGAGGGTTTCGCCGGGGCCGCCGCTAGACTGGCCCGCACCCTGATGTGGAGGATTTCCCGAAGATGACGAAGACGCCCCTCGGATGCCTGGCCGCCCTGCTCTGGCTGGGTGCCGCCCAAGCCGCGCCAGCAACGCCGCCCCCCGGCCACTACCGCATCGACGCCGAATCCAGCGTGCGCAGCGGCAGCGGGCCCGCCACGTCGGAGCGCATCGAGCGCGTGGACGGCGCCACGGGCAAACGCACCGTCATCACCCACGCCGGCCCGCCCGGCACGCCGGCCGGCCAGCAGACCTATCCGGGCAGCGGCCCGGTCACCTGGTGCGTGCCGGCCGTGTCCACGCCGCCGGCCAATCCAGCCGGGCGTTGCGACACGCGCTGGTGGCCGCAGGCCGGCGGCGCCAGCCTGCAGGCCGACTGCCGGGCCGGTCGCATGCAGGAGCAGTGGAAGCAGCTCGACGCGCGCACCTGGGAGCGGCAGATGACGTTCAAGGCCACGGCTGGTTCGGCGGGCAACGACCCGTCCGCGGCCATCGCGATGGCGCAGCGCGGCCTGTCGCCGGCCGACGTGGCCAAGGCCCGCGCCGAGCTGCCCGCGCCCAACGCCACGGCCGACGCGATGGCGCCGGTCTATGCGCAGATCGAGGAAACCATCCGCACCGGCAAGCCCGAGGAAGCCGCCGCCGCGCGGCAGCAGCTCGCGGCGCTGAAGGCGGCGCAAGGTGGTGGTGGCCCGGCCACCACGACGACCCGCCTGACCGAGCGCTGGACGCGGCTGGCCGACACCTGCGCGGCGGGCTCATGAGCGGCCGCAACCGGGCCACGGTGCCGCTGCTGCTGGCCGCCGCCGTCGCGGCCCATGCGCAGAAGGCGCCGACCGAACTGCGCGGCGCCAGCGACCACCCGCTGGTGTCGCGCTACGCCGGTGCCGTGCTGCAGGACGCGGCGCAGGAGAACTTCGCCGCGCTGAAGGTGCCGGTCTCGGCGGCGCTGGACCAGGCGCAGGTCGTGGAAGGCCGCGTCAACGGCTACTTCTACATCGCCCCCAAGGGCCGCAGCGCGCTGGAGGTGTTCCGCAACTACCAGGCCGCGCTGACGCAGGCGGGCTTCACGACGCAGTACCAGTGCGAGATGGCGGCATGCGACAAGGCCGGCATCAAGGGCCGCTTCGCGAACGAGGCCGTGGGGCCGCGCAAGTGGCAGGCCCAGGGCGTGGCGCCGGCCGGCTCCATCGACCGCGACGTGCGCTTCATCAGCGCGAAGCTCGGCCGCGCCGGGCAGGACAGCCACGTGTTGCTGTTCGTCGCCGAGCCCAATTCCATCTGGGGTGCGCCGGCCGTGGTGCAGCTGGTCGTGGAGCCCGCGCCCATGGAGGGTGGCCAGGTGCTGGTCAACACCGACGCGCTGCAGAAGGCGCTGGGCGCGGACGGCCGCGTCGCGCTGTACGGCATCTACTTCGACACGGGCAAGGCGGTGCTCAAGCCCGAGTCCCGGCCGCAGCTCGCCGAGATGGCCCGGCTGCTGCAGGCGCAGGCTTCGCTGAAGGTGCACATCGTCGGCCACACCGACAACCAGGGCACGGTGCCCGGCAACCTGACGCTGTCGCAGCAGCGCGCCGAGGCCGTCGTCAACGCGCTGGTGCAGGAGCACCACGTGGACGCCCGGCGCCTGTCCGCCCGCGGCGTGGCCAGCTTCGCGCCGGTGGCCGCCAACACGGCCGATGCCGGGCGGGCGAAGAACCGGCGCGTGGAGCTGGTGGCGCAGTAGCGGGCGTCAGTCCACGGGCCACACCGGCCGCGGCAGATGCTGGTAGGGCAGTTCGTGCAGGTTGGCCTGCAGGCTGCCCGGCGAGTCGGCGTACACCACGGCCGAGGCCATCGCGTCGAAGCCCGAGCGGAAGTGCTGCGTGGACTTCACGACCACCAGCCGCATCGCCGCCGGGTCGATGCCCAGCTCCGTGAAGCAGGCGGGCGAGAACACCTGCTGGCGGATGCTGTTGAGCACGATCGCCATGCCCTGCGCGCGCACCGCCACGGCCGGCCCGAGCGGGTCGGTGCCGCCGGGCGTGAGGCTGCGCTGGCGCGCGTCGCTGCGGCAGGCCAGCACCTCCACGTCGAGGTCCACCGGGTCGCCGGACATGGGCCCGACCTTGCCGCCGATGCGCAGCGGCAGCCGCGCGCCCACCCCGGCGGCCGTCGCGATGGCCACGGCCTGCGGGTCCCAGACCATGCCCAGCGCCACGTCGCGCACGCCGCGCCTGAGCAGCTCGCGCAGCACGAAGGTGCTGTCGCCGGCGGCGCCGCCGCCCGCGTTGTCGGCCGTGTCGGCGAGCACGACGGGGCGGCCCGCACCGGCCTGCGCCATCGCGGCGACGGCCTCGTCGAGCGCGGCGTCCAGCGGCAGGCGGCGCGCGCTGGCCGGCTCGCGCAGCGCATAGAAGGCCTCGGCCAGCTCGTCCAGCAGCCGGCCGGCGGCGTCCGCACCGGCGGGCGTGTCATGCGCCAGCACCATCACGGCGGCGCTGGTGTGCGGCGTGTCCGCCCACGGGAAGCCGTGCAGCGCCGACACGGAGACGACGCCCGGCAGCGCCTCGCTGGCCTTGAGCCGGCTGACGAAATCGCTCATCGGCGGCAGCGTGGTGCCGAAGATGCCCAGCATGGGCACGCGGCGCCCGTGCGCCTTCACCGCCAGCTCGCCGCGCACCATCGCGGCCAGCATCGCGTGCAGCTCCTCGCCGCGCGCCGCGTAGTCGATGTGCGGGTACTCCTTGCAGGCGACAAGCGCCGCGCCGCTGTCCAGCATGGCCGGGCTGAGGTTGCAGTGCAGGTCCAGCAGCGCCCCCACCGGCACGGCCGGGCCGACCACCTCGCGCACGCGCTGCAGCAGGTCGCCCTCGCAGTCGGGGTAGCCGTCGGCCAGCATGGCGCCGTGCAGCGCCAGCAGCACCGCGTCCACCGGCAGCGACGCGCGCAGGTCGGCCAGCAGCTCGTCGCGCAGCGTCTCGTAGTCGGCACGCGACAGCGGCCCGGACGGCTGCGCCTCGGCGTAAAGCCCCGGCAGCAGCGTGTCGCCCTGCCGCGTGGCGGCGGCGATGACGCCGGTCAGCGTCGGCTGGGCCACCACCTGCTGCAGCGCCTGCGGCTCGGTGCGGCGGATCAGCACGCCCTCGCGGAATGACTGCACGCTGGTGGGCAGCGGCGAGAAGCTGCTGGACTCGTGCACCAGCCCGCCCAGGAAGAGCCGCATGGCATTGCTCATGGGGAAGAGTCCGCTCAGTAGTACGGGTTGAAGCCGATCATGTGGTGGTACAGGCCCACCACCGTCAGCACGGCGAAGGACAGCAGCCACACGGCCGCCATCGCCTTGGCCGACATGTCGCCCGCCTTGAGCACGGTGCGCGCATGCCACAGCGCCGCCAGCAGCCCGCCCAACGCGGTCACCGCCAGCACCAGTTGCGCCAGGGGCAGCAGCAGCGTGGTGTCGCCCAGGGCTTCCAGCACCGCCACCAGCCAGCCCCACAGGCCCAGCGCCACCAGCGCGCCCACGCTGGCGATGCGCACCCAGGTCACCGGCCGGGGCGGCGACACCGCCACGTGGTGCCGGCGGCGCAGCACGGCGGCCACGGGCCACAGCAGTGCCGTCAGCAGCAGCGCGACGACGGCCGCCCCCAGCAGCAGCAGCACCGCCGGGCTGGCCATGAACGGCACTGGCTCGAAGATGAAGGCGAACACGAACGGCTCCAGGCCCCAGTGCTTCACCTTGCCGTTCTCCACCACGGCCTGCAGCCGGCGCTTGCCGTGCTCCTCTTCCCAGAAATAGGGCTTCACCTCGCGGAACACGCTGCGCGCGCCGCCCAGGTCGACGGCGACGCGGCCGTCGTCCAGCGCCTGCACCTTCAGCGGGCTGAGCAGCTGCAGCACCGACAGCCAGGTCGAGTCCTCGCGCCGCGTGTTGCGGTAGGCGCCGGCCATCTGCCGGGCGTGCGCCTTGGCGGTGGCCTCGTCCACCTCGGGCCGGGTGGCCGGGCGGGCGTCGGGCAGGTAGCGGTCGGCGAACGACTCGAACAGCCGGTCGCGCAGCCATTTGCCCTCGCCGGTGCCGGGCGAGTTGACGGAGACGAACAGGCCGATGCCGTCATCCACGAACAGCAGCAGGTCGCTGTGGAACAGCACCGTGTCGCCACCGTGTGCGAGCACGCGGTGGCCGTTGATGTTCTGCTCGTAGAAGCCCAGGCCGATGCCCAGCAGGTCCGGCAGCGGCCGCGTGATCTGGCCGTGCATCAGCCTGACCGTTTCCGGCCTCAGGATCTGCGCGTCGCCCAGGCGGCCCTGCGCCAGGTAGGCCAGCATGAAGCGGCCCATGTCCGCGCCGGTGGAGGACAGGCTGCCAGCCGGCGGCATGCTGATGATCTCGAAGCCCTTGGGCTTCTCGTCCTGGCTCATGTAGCCCTGCGACATCTGGGCCTTCAACGCCTCGGGCAGCGGCTGGCGGAAGGTCGAGTTCTTCATGCCCAGCGGCCACAGCACGTGCTGCTCGATGTAGTCGTCGAAGGACTTGCCGCTGACGCGCTCGACGATGTAGCCGGCCAGCGCGGTCGCGTAGTTGGAGTAGCCCGGCGTGCTGCCGGGGTCGTAGACGTAGGGCGGGATGTAGCGCTTCAGCACCTTGCCGAGATCGGGTGTGCCGGTGTCGTAGGTGAGCAGGTCGCGCGCCACCTCCTCGAAGCCCGTCGTGTGCGTCATCACATGGCGCAGCGTCAGCGCCTTGCCGTTGCGCGACGGGATCTTGAAGTCCAGGTACTGGTTGAGGTCGGCGTCCAGGTCCAGCCTGCCCTGCTCCACCTGCTGCATCACCGCCGTCCACGTGAACAGCTTGGACACCGAGCCCGGGCGGAACAGCGTCTTGTGCGGATCGACCGGGATGTTCTTGTCCCAGTCCGCGAGGCCGTAGCCCTTCTGCACCAGCGGCTGGCCGTCCTTGACGAGGACGACCACCGCGCCGGGCACGCGCGCGCCGCGCAGGGCGCTGGGCATCAGGCCGTCGAGCCAGGCTTCGGCATCGACGGCGGTGAGCGCCACGCCGGTCTTGCGCGCAGGCACGGGGGCGGCGGCGCCGGCCTCGGGCGGCGCGACGGCCGCAGGTGGCAACGCGACCGGGGCGGGCCCAGTCTGAGCCCAGGCGGGCGCCGCGGCGGCGCCGATCAGTGCCAGCGCCAGCCCGCGCAGGCGGGTGGAAAACGTCGTCATGCTTGCATCCCGCATCAGAAGTTGAAGGTCAGGGTCGCACCCACCGTGCGCGGCGCCACCGTGGTGACGTTGAGCGGCAGGCCGAACGCCGTCAGCGCCGTGTCCGCGCCGAGGATGGCGCGCTTGTCGGTCAGGTTGCGCACGAAGGTGGCGAGCTGCCAGGCGCCGAACGCCATGCCCCATTGCGCATCCACCAGCGTGTAGGCCGGCTGGCTGAAGTTGGGCACCGAGCTGCCGGCGGCGTCGAAGCCGGCATTGCGCTGGCCCACCCGGCGCATGTTCAGCCCCGCATAGGACGGGTGGTTGGCCAGATCGAAGGCATAGCGCAGGCCCAGCGTGTAGGCCAGCTTGGCGGTGTTGGGCATGCGCGAGCCGGCCGGGCCCAGGGCCGGTGCGTCTTCGGTCAGCTTGGGATCGGTCCAGGCCAGGCTGGCGTCCAGGTTCCAGTGCGCGTCCAGCTGGTAGCGCGCCGCCAGCTCCAGGCCGCGCACGCGCGCACGGCCCGCGTTGACGACGATGGTGCTGGCGCCCACGGCCTTGGGCTGCTGCAAGTCCTTCCAGCGGATGTCGAACAGCGCGGCCTCGACGTTCAGGCGCTTGTCCAGCAGGTCGGCCTTGTAGCCCAGCTCGTAGCTCCACAGCGTGTCGTGACCGAAGCTGGCCGGCGTGCCCGGGATGACCTGGCCGTTGGCGTCGATGGCCGGCGAGTTGGGGCCGCCAGGGCGGTAGCCGCTGGCCGCGCGGAAGTACAGGTTGCTCTGCTTGTCCAGCGCGTAGCGCACGGTGCCGAGGTAGGTGCGCGAGGTGTCCTCGCTCGGTGCCGAGGAATTGAGCGCCTCGTTGACGTAGACGGTGTAGACCTGGTCGTTCTTCGCCACGCGGGCGCCCAGCGTCAGCGACCACACGGGGTCGACGTTCCAGGTCACGTCGCCGTAGAAGGCGCGCTCGCGGTACTCGGACGGCTGGCCGGTGGTGGTCAGGGTCATCTCGCTGCCAGCGCCCGCCACCTGCGCCCACAGGCGCTGGCCGACGTGGCCGACCTCCTTGTCGCGGTAGTAGCCCAGCAGCCACTCCACGGTGCCGCGCGGCGACGTGAGGCGCAGCTCCTGCGTCTGCTTGCGCAGGCCCACCGTGTTGTTGAGCGACACGAAATCGAACGCCGGGTTGTTGCCCAGCAGCGCGGTGGCGTCCTGGCCGGTGCCGCTGTCGAAGCGCTGCGTGGACGCGATGGCGTTGAACCTGGCCCACCCGAAGTCGTACTCGACGTCGGCCGACGTGAGGCGCACCCGGGTCTTGTAGGCCTCGCCGACGTCGAGATGGCGCGTCAGGTCGCCGTAGACCGGCTGGCCCTTGGCGGCGTCGTACTCGACGACGTTCAGCCCGTTGCGCTGGATGTCCTGCTGCGTGGCCGCCAGGCGTACTTTCATCCGGGCCGTCGGCTCGATCAGGACCGAGACGCGGGCGCCGCGCGTGTTGCCGTCGTTGACGTGGTCGCCCGCCGCCTTGCCCACCGCCCTGATGTAGCCGCCGTCATGGTCGTTGAAGGCCGCCACGCGCAGCGCGGCCACGTCCTGGCTCAGCGGCACGTTCAGCACCAGGTTCTCGGTGTGGCCCAGCGCACCGCTGCGGGCACTGCGCATGCCCACGCCCACCTTGCCGGAGAACTGCGTGCTGTCGGGCTCGTTCGTCACGTACTTCAGCAGCCCGCCCATGGCGCCGGCGCCGTACAGCGTGCCCTGCGGCCCGCGCAGCACCTCGATGTGGCGCAGGTCCAGCAGCGACAGGTCCAGCGCCGTGTTGGCGCCGCCCACGAAGGCACTGCTGGAGCCGAACGCCACCTCGTCGACGTACATGCCCACGGTGGCGATCTGCTGCTCGCCGACGCTCACGCCGCGCATGGTGACGGCGCCCCGGCCCGGGCCGCCGGAAGTCTTCACATCCACCCCGGGCAGCGTGCCGACGTAGTCGCTCAGCGACGAAGCGCCGGCGCGGTCCAGCGCCTGTGCGCCCAGCGTCTCGACGCGCAGCGGCACGTCGCGCACCGGCTCGCGACGGCGCGTGGCCGTGACGGTCACGACATCCAGCTTCTCGACGTCACGGCTGTCCTTGTCGGCAGGGGCATCGCCAGCGGCCGGCGCGGCCTGCGCCCAGGCTGCGGGTGCACACAGTGCCGCGAGGCAGGGCAGCACCAGGGTCGTCAGAAGGGCCACGAGCTTGTGGCGTTGATGCGGCATGCCAGGGCGGGCAAGGCGGATGGGCCGGCTCATGAGCATCTCCTGAGTCAGAAGGTTGTTTGATGGACAAAGTTTCCAATTTGGAAAACTATTTCCAATCGGTGTAAACCTTATATGAAAAGCAGATTCGTGTCAGGGCAAGCAAGGGGACTGCTCCCGCGCGGGCATGGCCTAAGATGAATCGACACCGCTTCCACCCACATGGCCAGCTCCACCCCCTCCCCCGGCGACCACATCCGCAGCGTGCGCAAGCGCCTCGGGCTGACGCTGGCCCAGGTCGGCGAGCGCACCGGCTTGGCGGTGTCCACGTTGTCCAAATTGGAAAAAGGCAACGTCTCGCTGTCGTACGACAAGCTGATGCTGCTCAGCAAGGGGCTGGGCGTGGACATGGCCGAGCTGCTGCACGACACGCAGGGCGCGCGCCCGGCGGCCAGCGGCGGCGGCCGGCGCGTGGTGCACCGCGCCGGCGACGGCCAGGTCGTCGACACGCAGAGCTACAAGCAGACCTACCTCGCGTCCGAGCTGCTGAACAAGCGCTTCACGCCGCTGATCGCCGAGGTGCGTGCGCGCACGCTGGAGGAGTTCAAGGCCGAGTTCGGCGACCTGATCCGCCACCCCGGCGAAGAGTTCGCCTACGTGATCGACGGCGAGGTCGCCTTCCATTCGGAGCTGTACGCACCGGTCATCCTGAAGGTGGGCGACTCCATCTTCTTCGACAGCGAGATGGGCCACGCCTACCTGAAGGCGGCTGAGGGCACCTGCCGCCTGGTGGCCACCTGCGCGCCGCGCAACGGCCACAACGACCAGATGACGCAGCACTTCGTGGAAGCGTCGCAACGCCTGGCCGCACCGGCGCCGCCGGCGGCGGCCAAGGCGGCACGCACCGCCAGGCCGAAGGCGAAGGCGACGCGCCGCTGAACGTCACTGCGCGGCCCGCGCGGCCTCCACGCGCCGCAGCATCGGCGCCAGCGACAGCAACGCCGCCGCCGCCAGCCCCGCGATGCCGGCCAGCGCCACGAAGAAGCTCGTCGGCCCCAGCGTCGTCCAGGCCCGGCCCACCACGCCCGACAGCAGGTTGCCGCCGAACGACGCGAGGAACCAGGCAGCGATGACCGTGGCGCCCATGCCGCGCGGCGCCAGCTTGGCGAACAGGCCCAGTCCCACCGGCAGGATGTACAGCTCGCCCAGCGTGTAGATCACGAAGAAGGCCACCACCCACAGCATGTGCACCGGCGCGCCGCCATGCGTGGCCACCAGCAGCGCCAGCGCCAGGTAAGACAGCGCCACACCGGCCGCGCCCAGCGCCATCTTGGCCAGCGATGACGGCTCGCGTCCGCGTGCCGCCGCACGTCGCCAGCCAGCGATGACGAACGGCGTGAGCGCCAGCACGAACAGCGAGTTCAGCGACTGCACCCACGTCATCGGCACCGTGAAGCCCCACAGCGAGCGGTCCACACCGCTCTCGACCCACACCGCCATCGTGTTGCCGCTCTGCTCGTAGGCGCTGCGGAACACGACGACGGCCAGCGCCACCAGCAGCAGCGGCACGAAGCTGCCGGTGGCGGTGCCCACGGGCGCGCTGGCCGCCGGTTCGGTCGAGCGCGGCCGGTCCGGCGGCAGGTGGCGCGAGCCCAGCAGGTAGATGACCAGCCCCAGGCACATGCCGATGCCCGCGGCGCCGAAGCCCACGTGCCAGCCATACAGCTCGCCCAGCGTGCCGCAGACCAGTGGCGCCAGCATGCCGCCCAGGTTCACGCCCGCGTAGTAGACGTTGTAGGCACCGCCGCGGCGCGGATCCTTCTCGCCGTAGAGGTCACCGACCTGGCTGGGCAGGTTGGGCAGGAACAGCCCGTTGCCCAGGGCAATGAGCACCAGCGCGGGGAAGAACAGCGACTCCCACACCAGCGTGAAATGCCCCAGCGCCATCAGCGAGCCGCCGATCAGGATGGCCCGGCGCCGGCCCAGCCAGCGGTCGGCGATGACCCCGCCGAAGATCGGTGTCAGGTACACGCCGCCGGCATAGGCGCCGTAGATCAGCGACGCGTCGGCCTGCGGGATCTGCAGGTGCCGGATCATGTAATAGATCAGCAGCGCCTTCATCCCGTAGAAGGAGAACTTCTCCCACGCCTCGGTCAGGAACAGCACCACCAGGCCACGCGGCTGGCCGAACCACTGCGCCTGGGCGCGGGGTTGCAGGGAAGCGTCCACAACGATCTCCTCTAAGCCTGGTCACGGCGCACGATGAACAGGATCGGCGCGCGAATCGGCATTGCCCAATGTTTTTCGTAATGGTACATTTATTTTCCATTTTGGAAACTACATGCAAGCGACGTGGGCCAAACGACAACGACGAACGTGGATTTCATCGTCATCGGTGCCGGCATCGCCGGCGCCTCCGTGGCCGCGTCACTCGCGAGCGCGGGCAGTGTGGCCGTGCTTGAGGCCGAAACCCATGCGGGTTACCACGCCACCGGCCGTTCTGCGGCGCTGTATTCCACCCTGTACGGCAACGCCACGATCCGGGCACTGACCCGCGCCAGCCTCGGCGATTTCGTCGCGCCGCCGCACGGCATGAGCAAGCAGGCCGTGCTGCGCCAGCGCGACACGCTGTTCGTCATCGGCCCCGGGCAGGAGCCGCTGGCCGAAGACTTCATCGCCGACGCGCACATCCGCCACTGCACGACGGCGCTGAGCGCTGCCGACGTGCTGGCGCGCATCCCGCTGCTGCAGCGCGACCGCGTGGCCGGCGCGCTGCTGGACGCCACGTCTGCGGACATCGACGTGGACCTGCTGCACCAGGGCTTCCTGCGCCAGGCCCGCGCGCTGGGGGCGCAACTGCACCTGGGCACCGGGCTGCAGGCGCTGGAAAGCGAGGGTGCGAACTGGCTGGCCCACACCGCCACGGGCAGCTTTCGCGCCGGCGTGGTCGTCAATGCCGCAGGCGCCTGGGCCGACGCCGTGGCCGCGCTGGCGGGCATTGCGCCGGTGCCGCTGCAGCCGCTGCGCCGCACCGCCGTGCTCATCGAACTGCCCGACGGCGTGGACGCCGCGCTGTGGCCCGCCGTGGTGGCCATCGACGAGAGCCAGTACTTCAAGCCTGACGCCGGCCTGCTGCTGATCTCCGCCGCCGACGAGACGCCCAGCCCGCCCTGCGACGCGCAGCCCGAGGAACTGGACGTGGCCATCGCCGTGGACCGCTTCGAGACGCTGACCGGCCAGCCGGTGCGGCGCGTGCGCCACCGCTGGGCCGGCCTGCGCGTGTTCAGCCCGGACCGCTCGCCGGTCGTGGGCTTCGAGCCCTCGGCGCAAGGCTTCTTCTGGTGTGCGGGCCAGGGGGGCTACGGCATCCAGACCTCGCCCGCGCTGGGCCGAGCCGCCGCGGCGCTGGCGTTGGGCCGTGCGCTGCCGCAGGACGTGGCCGACGCCGGCGTCGAGCCGCAGCATCTGTCACCCGGCAGGTTCCGCTCGGGCTGACGGTCCAGCGCAGCGGTTTGCGGCCCAGCCTGCAAATGCTGCAGGACGCTTAGCCAGGCCTGTCATGTCCAAGCGCTGGCGTGCGCGCCACCGGGAACGGCGCTTGCCGGGATGTGCGGACGTCCACCCGCCGCTGCCCCCATGTCACTGCCTGTGCTGCTCGTTGTCTCGCCACTGCGCTGGAGCCTCTCCGGCCGGCGCCCGCAACATCTGCTGGCACGGCTGGCCGAGCGCTGGCAGGTGCTGTTCGTGGAGACCCCGCAGCACGACCGCGGCGCCCCGCGCCTGGACGTGGCCGAGGTTGCGCCGCACCTCACGGTGCTGACGCCCCGCACGCCGCTGCGCGCCACGGGGTTCCACGACAGCCAGCACGGCCCGCTGCAGCGACTGCTGCGCCAGCACATCGATGCGCGGCGGCTGCACGTGGCCGTGGCCTGGCTGTGCACGCCGATGGCGCTGCCGCTGGCCAACGCGCTGGGTGCGGACTGCGTGGTCTACGACTGCATGGAGGAGCTGTCGCCCGCCGATGGCGCCTGCCCGCAACTGCAGGCCCGCGACCTGGCGCTGATGCGACAGGCAGCCCTGGTGCTCACGGCCGGGCCGTCGCAGTTCAACGTGCGCCGCCACCTGCACGACAACATCCACTGCCTGCCCAGCGCCGTCGACCCGGGCCACTTCTCGCCCGCCACCCTGGACATCCGCGGCCCGCTGGCGCAGCAGGCCCGCACGCTGCAGTCCGCCCTGCCGCGCGCCCGGCTGGGATTTGCCGGCGTCATCGACGAGCGCCTGGACATGGGCCTCATCGCGGCGCTGGCCGAGCGCCATCCGGCGTGGTCCATCATCATGGCCGGCCCCGTCACCGGGCTGGACCCGGCCCGCCTGCCGCGGCGTCCCAACATCCACTGGCTGGGGCCGCAGTCCTATGACCTGCTGCCCCATCTGCTGGCAGGCTGGGACCTGGCACTGATGCCGTTCGCCCTGAACGCGTCCACCCGCTTCATGAGCCCGACGCAGACGCTGGAGTTCATGGCCGCGGGCCTGCCCGTCGTCAGCACGGCCTTGCACGACGTGCAGGCGCTGTACTTCCCCGCTGTCACCATCGCGTCTTCGCAAGGCTTTGTGCGCGCCTGCGAGGCCGTGCTGGCCGAAGGCACGCTGGCACGCTGCGCCCGGCTCGCGGAGATGGCGCGGCGGGTCGCCCGGCACTCGTGGGCCGGCACGGCCGACACCGTGCACCGGCTGCTGACTCAAGCCCTCGCAGGCGCCCACGAGCCCACGCCCGCCGGCCCGGCGGAGCGCTGGCGGGTCACAGCAGATCGACCGCTGCCGGCCGCGCCCTCGGTGGCCCAGGCATGACGCGGGTTCGCACGCGGGGCGGCGCCGCCATGGCGCGGCGCTGAGCCGGCAGCGCCTGCCAACCTGCCCCTGCACGGCCCGGTGCCGGCCGGCACCCGTGATCGGCCGTGATCAGCCGTCAAAAGGCGGCGCCGCGTGCCTTCGCTGTGGCAGCATTCACGCGAGGATCTGGCCAGCGCCTGGCAACAGGCGGCACCCGGGGCGCCACAGGGATGACGGGGAACACGCACATGAACACGAGCGCCGAGACGCTGGGCCAGAGCGAGGAACGCTTCCGGCTGCTGGTGGACAGCGTGCGCGACTACGCGATCTTCATGCTCGACCCCGCCGGACAGGTGCTGACGTGGAATGCCGGCGCCGAGCGCTTCAAGGGCTACCAGGCGCACGAGATCATCGGCCAGCATTTCTCGCGTTTCTACCCACCGGATGCGCTGGCGCGCGGCCTGCCGGCGCACGAGCTGGAGACGGCCGGCCGTGACGGCTCTTTCGAGGACGAAGGCTGGCGCATGCGCAAGGACGGCTCGCTGTTCTGGGCCAATGTCGTCATCACGGCGATGCGCGACGACACGGGCCGGCTGGTGGGCTTCGCCAAGGTCACGCGCGACCTGACGCAGCGCCGCAACCACGAGGAAGCGCTGCGGCGCAGCGAGGAGCGCTTGCGGCTGTTGATCGAGGGGGTGGGCGGCCATGCCATCTTCATGCTCGACGTGAACGGCCGCGTGGCCTCGTGGAACGTGGGCGCACAGCGCATCAAGGGCTATGCGGCCCGCGAGATCCTGGGCCAGCACTTCTCCATCTTCTATCCCGCCGACGTGCGCGACAGCGGCTGGCCGGCGCATGAACTGCAGCAGGCCCAGGAGGTCGGCAGCTTCACCGACACCGGTTGGCGGCTGCGCCAGGACGGCACCGCCTTCTGGGCGCAGGTCACGATCACGGCGCTGCGTGACGGCAGCGGCCAACTGGTGGGCTTTGCCAAGCTCACGCGCGACATGACCGAGACCCTGCGCATCGAGGCGATGGAGCAGAGCAGCCGGCAGCACGAGGAGGTGCTCGCCGCCGAGCGGCAGGCGCGCATCGCGGCGCAACGCGCCACGCGGCTGAAGGACGAGTTCCTCGCCACGCTGTCGCACGAGCTGCGCACGCCGCTGACGGCGATCCTCGGCTGGACGCAGGTGCTGCTGCGCGCGCGGCCCGGCGACGAGCGGGTCGACATGCGGCGCGCCGTCGAGGTCATCGACCGCAATGCGCGCGCGCAGGTCCAGCTCATCGACGACCTGCTGGACCTGAACCGCATCACGGCCGGCAAGCTGCGGCTGGACCTGCAGCAGGTGGCCGTGGCCGACGTCATCCAGGCGGCGGTGGAGTCCGTCACGCCGGCGGCGGCCGCCAAGGGCATCACGCTGCAGGTGCTTCTGGACCCGGGCCGTGCCACGGCCAACGGCGACGCGGCGCGGCTGCAGCAGGTGGCGTGGAACCTGCTCAACAACGCCATCAAGTTCACACCGGCCGGCGGCAAGGTGCAGGTGCTGCTGCAGCGCGTGAACTCGCACATCGAGTTCAGCGTCAGCGACAACGGCATCGGCATCCCGGCCTCGTTCCTGCCGCAGGTCTTCGACCGGTTCTCGCAGCAGGACGGTTCGGCCTCGCGCTCGCACGGCGGGCTGGGCCTGGGCCTGGCGATCTGCAAGCACCTCGTCAAGCAGCATGGCGGCACCATCCATGCCGAGAGCGCAGGCCCGGGCCAGGGGGCGAGCTTCGTCGTCACCTTGCCGCTGTCCATCCTGCAGAAGGCCGACGAGCAGTCGCGCGAGCACCCGCATGCAGACAGCGGCACCACGGAACACTTCGCGCTGCCCCGGCTCGACGGCGTGCACGCCTTCGTCGTGGACGACGAGCCCGACGCGCGCAGCCTGGTGCACCGCGTGCTGCAAGACCAGGGCGCCCATGTCGTCTCGTTCGCGTCGGCCGAGGCACTGCTGCAGGCCGTGCAGACGTCCCGGCCCGCCGTCATCGTCAGCGACGTGGGCATGCCGCTGATGGACGGCTACGAGATGATGCGTGCGCTGCGCGCCGCCGAGTCGCCGGGCGCGCGCACCCCCGCACTGGCACTCACCGCATTCGCCCGCGCGGAAGACCGCAAGCGGTCACTGATGGCCGGCTTCCAGGCCCACCTGTCCAAGCCGTTCGACGTAGGCGAGCTCATCCTGCTGGTGGCCCACCTGGTCGAGAAGTAGCCGGGGGAGCCCGGGGGAGCTCGCGCCCGGCGCGCGCTCAGACGGGCCAGGGCGTGCCGTAGTGGGCGTAGACGCCGCGACCATAGTCGTCGGAGTAGGCCGGCGCCTGCTCCTTCGCATGGTGCGGCGCATCCTTGAGCTGCGCCATGTCGAGGTTGACGACATAGCCGTCCTTCTCGACGTCGTAGGTCAGCAGGCTCCACGGCAGCGGATAGCGGTCCGTGCCCATGCCCAGGAAGCCGCCGAAGGCCAGCGAGGCGTAGCGCACATGGCCGTTGCGCTTGTCGATGATCAGGTCGTCGATGGCGCCCAGCTTCTCGCCGGCCAGGTTGTAGACGCTCGTGCCTTCGACCTTGGACGAAGAAATGGTGGGGTGGATGCTCATGGTGGTGCTCCGTGATGGGGTCTGCGTCAATGGCAATCGGCGTGCCCGCTGAACGGCTGCCGGTGCCATCACCCTAGGGTTCTCACCAGCCGACAAAAAATCCGTCGTTGTTAATATAAACAATCACTGATAAATAAACGGCGACATCAGCGGCCCGCCTGGCGCAGGCCGCCGATGCAAGGCCGGCGGGTCGTGAGTCCCGTTCACAGGAGACAAGACACCCATGTCGTGCACCGAACTCACGACGTACTTGGCGCCCGGCCGCATACGGGCGTCGATGCGCAAGGACGTGTCACGTCCGCCGAAGCGCTTCGCCATGCGCGCCGGCGGCGCCCGCCCTTCGTCACCCCTGCCTCGCCACCCAGCCACCGTGGAGCTGCCTTGAGCGCGACCCCCGACATCCCTTCGCCTTCCGGCCGCCTGCGCAAGGCACCGGAGAGCTTCCTGACACCGGACGGTGTGCGCACCGTCTTCGCCGAGGCCAAGCAGGGCCGGCGCGACTTCGTGCGCGGCGCGTTCGCGGCGGCACTGACGGGTGCTGTCGCCGGCAGCGCCGCCGCGCAGGCACCCGTTGCCGCCACTGAGGGCGACGCCAACATCCTGACGCTGCCCGAGCACAGCAAGGGCCTGGGCCAGGCCGTCGTGACGGATGGCTACGGCAAGCCGTCGAAGTACGAAGCCAACGTGCAGCGCCGGCAGAGCCCCGGCCTCACGCAGACGACCCAGGCCTCGGTGTCCTTCGCGCCGCTGCAGTCGCTGTTCGGCATCGTCACGCCCAGCGGCCTGCACTTCGAGCGCCACCACCAGGGCTGGTGGGACATCGACCCGTCCAGGCACCGCCTGATGGTCAACGGCAGCGGCGACAAGCTGCTCAAGCGCCCCATGGTGTTCACGATGGACGAGCTGATGCGCCTGCCCAGCGTCAGCCGCTTCCACTTCATCGAGTGCGGCGCCAACACCGGCATGGAATGGGGCAACGTGGCCGTGCCCACCTGCCAGTACACGCATGGCATGCTGAGCTGCAGCGAGTTCACCGGCGTGCCGCTGCGCGTGCTGTTCGACCTGGCCGGCGTCGACTACAAGCGCGCCCGCTACGTGCTGGCCGAAGGTGCCGACGGCTCCAGCATGACGCGTACCGTGCCGATGGAGCTGGTGGAGAGCGGCGAGGTCCTCGTCGCCTACGGCCAGAACGGCGAGATGCTGCGCCCCGAGCAGGGCTATCCGCTGCGCCTGGTGGTGCCCGGCGTGCAGGGCGTGAGCTGGGTCAAGTACCTGCGCCGCCTGGAGGTGGGCGACCAGCCCTACGGCACGAAGGACGAGACCATCCACTACATCGACCTGATGCCCGGCGGCCTGCACCGCCAGTACACCAGCACGCAGGAGTGCAAGAGCGTGGTCACCACGCCTTCGGGCGGCCAGGTGCTACTGGACAAGGGCTACTACCAGATCAGCGGCCTGGCCTGGTCCGGCCGCGGCAAGGTCAAGCGCGTGGATGTGACGACCGATGGCGGCCGCAACTGGCGCACAGCCCGGCTGCAGGACCCGGTGATGAGCAAGTGCCTGACACGCTTCACGCTGGACTGGCAGTGGGACGGCAAGCCCGCTGTTCTGCAGAGCCGCGCCAGCGACGACACCGGCTACGTGCAACCCAGCGCGCGGCAATTGCGGGCCGTGCGCGGCACGCGCTCGATCTATCACAACAACGCCATCCAGTCCTGGCTGGTGGAGGAAAGCGGCGAGGTGCGCAATGTGCAGCTGGCGTGAATGCATCGCCGCGCTGGTGGGGGTGATGGCGCTGGGCTCGGCCGCCGCGCAGACCTACCCCGGCATCGGCCGCCCCGCCACCAAGGCCGAGGTCGCCGCGTGGGACATCGACGTGCGCCCCGACTTCAAGGGCCTGCCCAAGGGCTCGGGCTCGGTGGGCCAGGGCCAGGAGGTCTGGGAGGCCAAGTGCGCGTCCTGCCACGGCGTCTTCGGCGAGAGCAACGAGGTCTTCATGCCGCTGGTGGGCGGCACGACCGCCGAGGACATCAAGACCGGCCGCGTCGCGCGCCTGAACGACAGCACCTTCCCCGGCCGCACGACGCTGATGAAGGTGTCCACCGTCTCCACGCTGTGGGACTACATCAACCGCGCGATGCCGTGGAACGCACCCAAGTCGCTGAAGACCGACGAGGTCTACGCCGTCACGGCCTATCTGCTGAGCCTGGGCGGCATCGTGCCGGACGACTTCACGATGAGCGACGCCAACATCGCCGACGTGCAGAAGCGCCTGCCCAACCGCAACGGCGTCACCACGGCACATGCGATGTGGCCCGGCAAGAGCCTGGGCAAGGCCAGCCCGCCGGACGTGAAGGCCACCGCCTGCATGCACGACTGCGACACCGAGCCCAAGGTCGCATCGCTGCTGCCCGACTTCGCGCGCAACAACAACGGCAACCTGGCCGAGCAGCAGCGCCTCGTCGGCCCGCAGCGCGGCGTGGACACGACGCGTCCGCCCGGTGCGCGCCGCGAGGGCCCGATCACGGTGGCCGCGACGCCATCACAGGCGCCGGCCGCCAGCGGCGCGGCCCCGGCTCTGGCACTGCTGAAGAAGTACTCGTGCACGGCCTGCCACGGCATGGAGCAGAAGCTGGTCGGCCCCGGCTTCAAGCAGATCGCCGCCAAATACGCCGGCCGCGGCGACGCGCAGGACCATCTTGCCGGCAAGATCAAGGCTGGCGGCCAAGGTGTCTGGGGGCCCATCCCCATGCCTGCCCAGCCGCTGCCGGATGCCGACCTGAAAACGCTCGCCACCTGGCTCGCCACCGGCGCAGCCAGCCGATGAAACTTCACCCCAAGGAGACCCCCACATGCTGACCCGTCGAACCGCACTTGCCCGCTCCGCGCAGGTGGCCCTGATGCTGGGAGCCTTGAGCGCACTGCCCAGGGCCGCCCAGGCCGCCTACTCGGGCGCAGCCTTCGAGGCCAAGTCCATGGCCGACCTGCTGAAGACGCTGGGCGCCGGCGCGCCCGTCGAGAGCAAGGACGTCACCATCACGGCGCCCGACATCGCCGAGAACGGCGCCGTCGTGCCGGTGGGCGCGTCCACCACGCTGGCCGGCGTGAAGCGGCTGCTCATCCTCGTCGAGAAGAACCCGAGCGTGCTGTCCGCCGCGTTCGACGTCAGCGAATTCGTCGACCCCGCCTTCACGACGCGCGTGAAGATGGGTCAGTCGTCCAACGTGATCGCGGTGGCCCTGATGAACGACGGCAAGGTGCTGTTCGCGCAGAAGGAAGTGAAAGTCACCCTGGGCGGCTGCGGCGGCTGAGATGACGCCCCTCGCGGGGACGGCGATGCACGCGGCATCGAGCCGCAAGCACATCGCCAGCGCGGGCCGGCTTGGGAGCGGCCCGGCGCTCGGCCCGCAGGACCACTGAATAGCTACTGAACAGGAGAACACCATGCCAGATCCGATGCGCATCCGGGCCCAGGCGGCCGGCGACAAGACCACCGTCCGCGTGCTGATGAGCCACGAGATGGAGACCGGCCTCCGCAAGGACGCCGCCGGCAAGACCATTCCCGCCTGGTTCATCCAGGAGGTGACGGCCCAGTTGAACGGCAAGCCCGTCTTCACCGCGGAATGGGGCCCGTCCGTGTCCAAGAACCCGTTCTTGCAGTTCGTCGTGAAGGGTGCCAAGGCCGGCGACAAGATCGCCGTGACCTGGCGCGACAACAAGGGCGAGACCCGCACCGACGAAGCCACCGTGTCCTGACCCTTCACTCCACCGGAGGAGACATGCGTACAAGAAACATCGCCGCCATTGCAGCGGCCCTCGCAGCCACCGCGGCCACCGTGCCGCTGCTGGCCCAGGAATCCAAGTCGGCGTCCGACGGCATCGCCGAGTACCGCAAGATGCTGGAGGACGGCAACCCGGCCGAGCTGTTCGAGGCCAAGGGCGAAGACCTCTGGAAGACGCCGCGCGGCCCGAAGAACGCGAGCCTGGAGCAATGCGACCTGGGCCTGGGTGCCGGCGTCGTCAAGGGCGCGTGGGTGCAGATGCCGCGTTACTTCCCCGACACGAAGAAGGTGCAGGACCTGGAGTCGCGCCTGCTGACCTGCATGCAGACGCTGCAGGGCTTCGACGCCGACGAGATCGCGAAGACACCGTTCGACAAGGGCGAGCAGGCCTCGGTCACGGCGCTGGCCGCCTGGGTGTCGTCCATGTCGCGCGGCATGAAGATGGCGCTGCCGCAGAAGCACGCCGAGGAGAAGCGCTTCTACGAGCTCGGCAAGCGCGCCTTCTTCTACCGCGGCGGTCCGATGGACTTCGCCTGCGCGAGCTGCCACGGCGAGCCGGGCAAGCGCATCCGCCTGCAGGACCTGCCCGACCTGACCAGGAATCCCGGCAACGGCATCGGCTTCGCGGCCTGGCCGGCGTACCGCGTCTCCAGCGGCGAGCTGTGGGGCATGCAGCGGCGGCTCAACGACTGCTTCCGCCAGCAGCGCTTCCCCTACCCCGGCTTCGCGTCCGACGTGACCGTGGCGCTGGGCGTCTACATGGGCGTCAACGCCAAGGGCGCCGAGTCCATCGCACCCGCACTCAAGCGCTGAACGGTGGTGAGCCCCTCGCCTGACCTGGCCCTGCTGAACGCAGGCCAGCCCAGTCGGTCCCCCGAGGGGACGGCGATGCTGGCCGGATCGACCGGCAAGCACATCGCCCCGACGGGCCGGCTTGGGGCGGCCCCGCGCTCGGCCCGCAGGTCGCGACCCGCAATGAACACATGAGGAGACAGCAGATGAAGATCCGATACCTCACCGCCCTCGCGCTGCTAGCCACCGCCGCCGCGCACGCGCAATCGGCCAAGCAGCTCGACCAGCAGACCGCCGCCATGATGCAGGCCTCGTTCCGCGAGCAGGGCATCGCCAAGATGGACCGCATCACGCAGGACGATGCGCAGAAGGCCTGCTCGCAGGCCAAGCCGCCATCGGCCGCCGTCACGAAGAAGATCGAGGCCGCGCAGCTCGCCAGCGTCAAATGGCCTGCCGACGGCCAGTACATCGGTGACTGGAAGGAAGGCGAGAAGCTGGCGCAGAACGGCCGCGGCATGACATGGACGGACGCCAGCGCCGCGGCCGGCAAGAACGGGGCCATGTGCTACAACTGCCACCAGGTGGACAAGAAGGAGATCTCCTTCGGCACCATCGGCCCCAGCCTCTGGAACTACGGCAAGCTGCGCGGCGTCACCGACCCGGCGGACCCGGCCTCCGCGGCCATCGTGAAGTACACCTGGGGCAAGCTGTGGAACAGCAAGGCCTACTCGGCCTGCTCGACGATGCCGCGCTTCGGCCACGCCGAGCTGCTGACCGAAGCGCAGATCCGCGACCTGATGGCGCTGCTGCTGGACCCCAAGTCCCCGGTGAACCAGTAAGGCCGCGATGTCCCTGTCCAAGCGAGATTTCCTGCAGGTGCTGTCCTGCGCGGCCGTGGCCGGCATGCCGCTGGGCCGCCACGCCGAGGCGGCCACGGCCCGGGCCGAGGAGCAGCTCTACGACCTGCCGCCGTTCGGCAACGTGTCGCTGCTGCACATGACCGACTGCCATGCGCAGCTCAATCCCGTGTACTTCCGCGAGCCCAGCGTGAACCTGGGCGTGGGCGGCATGCAGGGGCAGCTGCCGCACCTGGTGGGCGAGCACCTGCTGAAGGCCACGGGCCTGCGGCCGGGCACGGCGAGCGCGCATGCGTTCACCTGCCTGGACTTCGAGACCGCCGCGCGGCGCTACGGCCGCGTGGGCGGCTTCGCGCACCTGGCCACGCTGGTGAAGCGCCTGAAGGCCAGCCGCCCCGGCGCGCTGCTGCTGGACGGTGGCGACACCTGGCAGGGCTCGGCGACGTCGCTGTGGACGAACGCGCAGGACATGGTGGACGCCTGCAAGCTGCTGGGCGTGGACGTGATGACCGGCCATTGGGAGTTCACCTACGGCATGGCGCGCGTCAAGGAAGTCATCGAGACCGACTTCAAGGGCCGCGTGGACTTCGTCGCCCAGAACGTGAAGACGGCCGACTTCGGCGACCCGGTCTTCAAGCCCTACACGCTCAAGGTCATCAACGGCGTGCAGGTCGCCATCATTGGCCAGGCCTTCCCGTACACGCCCATCGCCAACCCGCGCTACCTGGTGGCCGACTGGGAGTTCGGTATCCAGGACGCCAACATGCAGAAGATGGTGGACGAGGCCCGCGCGGCCGGCGCCACGGTGGTCTGCGTGCTGTCGCACAACGGCATGGACGTGGACCTGAAGATGGCCACGCGCGTGCGCGGCATCGACGCCATCTTCGGCGGCCACACGCACGACGGCGTGCCGGTGGCCGTGCCGGTGAAGAACGCCGGCGGCACCACGCTGGTGACCAACGCCGGCAGCAACGGCAAGTTCCTCGGCGTGATGGACTTCGATGTGAAGGACGGCCGGGTGTCCGACTTCCGCTACCGGCTGCTGCCGGTGTTCGCCAACCAGCTGCGCGCCGACCCGGACATGCAGGCGCTGATCGACAAGATCCGCGCGCCGCACCTGGCCAAGCTCAACGAGAAGCTCGCCGTGACCGACGGCCTGCTGTACCGCCGCGGCAACTTCAACGGCAGCTGGGACCAGCTGATCTGCGACGCGCTGATGGACACGCAGGGCGCCGAGATCGCGTTCTCGCCGGGCTTCCGCTGGGGCACCAGCCTGCTGCCCGGCGCCCCCATCACGCGCGAGCTGCTGATGGACCAGCTCGCCATCACCTACCCCTACGCCACGCTGACCGAGATGACCGGCACCACCATCAAGACGGTGCTGGAGGACGTGGCCGACAACCTCTTCAACCCCGACCCCTACTACCAGCAGGGGGGCGACATGGTGCGCGTGGGCGGCCTGACCTACACGATGACGCCGACCGAGGCCATGGGCCGGCGCGTGACCGACATGCGCCTGAACGGCAGGCCCGTCGAGGCCGACAAGCGCTACAAGGTCGCCGGCTGGGCGCCGGTCGCGGAAGAAGCGAAAAACGCGCCCGGCGTGAAGCCCGTGTGGGAGCACGTCGAGACCTGGCTGGCCCACCAGCACGGCCGCGTGAAGCCGCGCAAGATCAACACGCCCCGCCTCGTCGCGATGCAGGGCAACCCGGGGCTGACCTCGACATGAAGACCTTGCTCGCTGCCCTGTCCCTGCTTGCCGGCGCGGCCCACGCCGCCGACGCACCGCCCGTGTTCAACGTGCCGCAGCTCACGCCCGAGACGGCGCTGGTCGCGGCGCGCGCCGCGCTGGCGCATTGCCGCGCCGCCGGCCACCAGGTCACGGTCGCCGTCGTGGACCGCGCGGGCAACGTGCAGGTGCTGCTGCGCGACCGCTTCGCCGGCGCGCACACGCTGGACATCGCGCCGCAAAAGGCCTGGACGGCCGCGAGCTTTCGCATGTCCACCGCGGCGCTCGCCGCCGAGACGCAGGCCGGCAAGCCCATGAGCGGCATCCGCCAGGCACCGCGCGTGATGGCCATCGCGGGTGGCCAGGTCATCGAAGCCTCGGGCACGGTCGCGGGCGCCATCGGCGTGTCCGGCGCGCCGGGCGGCGAGGCCGACGACGCCTGCGCCGTCGCCGGGGTCAAGGCCGTGGCCGACGCCATCGAGCTCGGCAGTTGAAGATACTCGCGCCTCTTTCAGGAGAACCCCCATGCGCCAACGCCTGCTGCTCGCCTTCTTCGCCATGATGCTCGCCACCCCGCTCGCCTGGGCCGGCGACCTCGTCGTCTACCACTTCGACAACGCGGCCACGCAAGGCCTCAAGGGCTTGCGCAACATCCGCAACCACCTGGACAGCGACCCCACCGCGCAGATCACCGCCGTCGCACACGCCGAAGGCGTGGACATGCTGATGGAAGGCGCCAGGGCCGCCACCAACGACACCGAGTACGCGCCGCTGATCTCGGCGCTGAAGGCCCGCGGCGTGCGCTTCGAGGTCTGCGAGATCACGCTGAAGAACCGCGGCCTGAAGAAGGAGCAGTTCGTCATGGACGCCGACTTCACGCCGTCCGGCGTCGTGCGCATCGCCAAGCTGCAGAAGCAGGGCTATGCGTACATCAAGCCCTGAGATGGACGGCACGGCGCTCGGCCCGACATACCCCGCCGTCGACTGATGCGGCGCTGGCTCGGGCTCGCCTGCGCGCTGCTGTGGAGCGCGGCCATCGCGGCTGAGCCGCTGAGGCTGCAGCCGGTCGCGCCCAACGTCTGGCTGGCCCAGGGCGAGGCCGCGCTGGGCTCGCCGCAGAACCGCAACTTCATCTCCAACGCCGGCGTGGTGGTCACGCCGGCCGGCGTCGTCGTCATCGACGCGCTGGGCTCGCCCGCGCTGGCCGAATCGCTGCTGGCCGCCATCAAGGCCGTCACGCCGCAGCCGGTGCGCTACGTGATCCTGACGCACTACCACGCGGATCATGTGTACGGCCTGCAGGTGTTCAAGGACCTCGGCGCCACTGTCATGGCGCACGAGGCCGGGCGCGAGTATTTGCAGTCCGACACCGCCCGGCTGCGCCTGCAGGCCAGCCGCGAGACGCTCGCGCCGTGGATAGACGCGCAGACCCGCCTCGTGCCGGCCGACCGCTGGATCAGCGCCGACACGACGCTGGAGCTGGGCGGCGAGCGGCTGCTGATCCGCCATGTCGGCCCGGCCCACACGCCGGAAGACCTGACCGTGTTCGTCGAAAGCTCACGCGTGCTGTTCGCGGGCGACCTGGCCTTTCGTGGCCGCATTCCCTTTGTCGGCCAGGCCGACAGCCGCGGCTGGATCGCGGCGCTGGCCCGCCTCATCGACACGGCGCCCGCGGCCATCGTGCCCGGCCACGGCCCGGTGTCCACGCTGGCCGACCTGCGCCTGACACGCGACTACCTGCAATACCTGCGCGACACCATGGGCCGCGCGGCGGCCGACATGGAGCCGTTCGACGACGCCTATGCGCGCACCGACTGGTCGGCGTTCGCAGGCCTGCCCCTGTTCGGCGCAGCCAACCGCATGAACGCCTACAACACCTACCTGCTGATGGAGCGCAGCCCGCCATGAAGGCGCTGGCCTGGATGGCCGCCGCGCTGCTGGTGGGCACCGCGCAGGCCACACCCGGCGCGCAGGCACTGTTTGCCGACTGCCCGGGCGGCCTGCCCGCGCGCGACGTGCGCGACCGGCCCATCTCGCCGTCGTTCTGGCAAGGCGGCCCGGTGCTCGCGGTGTTCTGGTCGACCGACTGCGCCTTCTGCCAGCGCCACAACGAGCGGCTGGACCGGTTGCTGCGCGCCGAGCCCGGCGCCGCCGTGATCGCCATCGCCGTCGATGACCAGTCCCACACGGTGCGCCGCATTGTCGAGCGGCGCGGCTACGGCTTCCCGGTCATCGTGGACGGCTGCGGCCTGCGCGCGCAACTCACGCCGCGCAAGGTCGTGCCGATGACGTGCTGGCTGGGCGAGCCACCCAAGGGGCCGCGATGCATCCCCGGCGAGATGGCGGACGATGACCTGCGCGAGCTGCTGAAGCGCTCGGGCTCGCGTTGACGGCGCCGCTCAGGCGCGGTCCAGCCGCCACTCCTGGAACCTCAGCCCCAGCAGCGCGCCGGCCACCATCGCGGCCAGCGCGATGAAGCTGCCCAGCGACAGCGTCGAGATGCCCGTGATGCCGTGGCCGATGGTGCAGCCCATCGCGACGATGCCGCCCACGCCCATGCACACGGCGCCGGCCAGGTGCACGCCCAGGTCGCCCACGTTGGCGAAGCCCTCCCAGCGAAAGCTGCGCTCGCGCCAGGCCATCAGCGCCGAGCCGGCCACGAGGCCGAACACGCTGACGATGCCGAGCGTGAGCGTCTTGCTCTGGTCGCTGAACATCTGTACCCAGTCCAGCGCGTAGGCGATGGGGGCGATGGTGCTCAGCGACTCCATGTGCCGCGAGTTGGTCGCCAGGTAGACGGGCTCCAGCGTGCGCGGGTCTTCCGGCAGGAAACCCAGGTGGCCGGACACCCACCACAGCGCCGAGACCAGCGCGCCCGCGCCCACACCCGCCAGCCACACGTCCGCCGCACGCCCGTCACGCGGCACCAGCACCCAGGCTGCCAGCGCGAGGGCCAGCACGGCCGCCACGGCGACGGGCGACACGTTCAGCAGCGCCGGCAGCGCCTGCCCGGCGGGCAGTTCCACGAACACCGTCTCCACGCTCGCCACCCGCGCGACCGCGGTGATGCCGCGCAGCGTCGCCCCCGCCGCGATGGCCGCCACCACCAGCACCACCAGCGACTTCAGGTTGCCCGCACCCAGCCGCACGAGGTTGCGGCTGATGCAGCCCGAGCCGAGCACCATGCCGAAGCCGAACAGCAGGCCGCCCACGACGGCCGACAGCCACAGCAGCCGCGGGCCGGTGTAGATGCTGGCGCCCGGGTCGATGACGCCCAGCGCCGCCATGCCGTTGAAGCCCAGCACGGCCACGAGGCTGGCCACCATCCACATGCGCGCGCGGCGCCAGTCGCCCATCGCGTAGACGTCCGAGATCGCGCCCATCGTGCAGAAGCGCGTGCGCTGGCTCAGCGCGCCGAACAGCACAGCCAGGCCGAACGCCGCCCAGAGGATCTGGTGCATGAGGGCGGGCAGCGCGGATTCGTCCATGTCGGTCAGTTTGAGGCAGGTCAAGGGGCAGCCACATTCTCCATGGGCCAGGCGACACATCGGCGCTTGCTGATACAGTGATTTTCCGAAGTTCCACGCCCGCCGCTGTGATGACCGACGCCACCATCCCCAACGAGGAAGACCGCGTGTTCGCATCTGCCGCCGAGTTGTTCGGCGTGCTGGCCACGCCGATCCGGCTGAAGATCATCAGCGCGGTCTGCAATGGCGAGCGCAACGTGTCGGAGCTGCTCGCGCAGATCGAGACGACGCAGCCCAACATGTCCCAGCACCTGTCCACGCTGTACCGGGCGGGCATCCTGGGCAAGCGCCGCGAGGGCACACAGATCTACTACCGGCTGCAGAGCGAGAAGGTCGCGATGCTGTGCCGTGCCGTGTGCACGCAACTGGCGGTCGAACTCGACGGCGACGAGGCCGTGCCCGCCGAGGAACGCCTGCTCGTCGCCGGCATGCGCTGATGGACCGCCGCACCTGGTGCGCCGGCGCGGGGCTGGGGCTGCTGGCCCCGACCGCCTTCGCGGCAGAGCGCCTGAAGCACATGCCCGCCATCGGCGCGCTGCTGCAGCTGCCCGACCTGACGCTGCTGGACGGCCGCGTGTTCACCGCGGCGCAGGCCGATGGCCGCGTCACCGTTGTCTACTGGTGGGCGAGTTGGTGCCCGTTCTGCGCACAGGTCACGCCGCACATCCAGACGCTGTGGCGCGCCCACCGGGACCGTGGGCTCCAGGTGCTGGGCCTGTCCATCGACAAGGATGCGGCCACCGCCAGGGCCTATCTGGACAAGCGCGGCTACGACTTCCCCAGCGGCTGGATCACACCCGCCATCGAGGCGGTGCTGCCCAAGCCGCAAGGGCTGCCCGTCACGGTCGTGCGGGGCCGCAACGGGCGCGTCGCGGCGGCCGAAGCAGGCCAGCTTTTTCCAGAAGACGTGGAGCAACTGGCGCGGTTTCTCTGAGGTCGGATGCGCCCGCGTGCGCACCCGGCAGGGTCAGCCCGGCGTGGCCCCCACCGGCTTACTGCAGCTGCTCGCCCAGCACCGACGGCGAGAAGTCCGCCGCGCCGGCCGGCTTGCGGCCTGCCGTCCAGGCCTCCAGCGTCTCGGCCGACATCGGCCGGGCCAGGTAGTAGCCCTGCAGTTCATCGCAGTGCAGGCCCAGCAGGATGTCGCGCTGAGCCTTGGTTTCCACGCCTTCCGCGACCACGCGCAGGCCCAGCTCGTGGGCCAGCTGGATGACCGCGCTGACGATGGCGCGCGCGTCGGCGCTGCCCTCCACGTCCGCGACGAAGCTTTGGTCGATCTTGAGCTGGCGGGCGGGCAGCTGGCGCAGGTAGCTGAGGCTGGAATAACCGGTGCCGAAGTCGTCGATGGACAGGAACACGCCGATGCGCTCCAGCGCCTCGAAGGCGCGCTGGGTGCTCTTGAGGTCTTCCATCGCCACCGACTCGGTGATCTCGCACAGCAGTTGCGCCGGGTCGAGCAGGTTCCTGTCCAGCGCCGCCCCGATGCGCGCCGCCAGGTCTTCCTCGCGCAACTGGTGCACCGAGAGGTTGATCGCCACGCGCATGTGCAAGCCCATGTCGGCCCAGGCACGCATCTGCCGGCAGGCCTCGTCGATGACCCAGTTGCCCAGTGAACCGATGAGGCCGAAGCGCTCGGCGATGGGGATGAACAGCCCCGCGGTCAACAGGCCGCGCTCCGGGTGGTTCCAGCGCAGCAGCGCTTCCACGCCGCGGATCTGGCCATGCTGGCCGTCGATCTTGGGCTGGTAGTGCAGCTCCAACTCGCCGTTGTCGATGGCATGGCGCAGGTCGTTCTGCAGGTTGAGCTGCTCCTGCGTCCCGTCGTCCATGTGGGCCTCGTACAGCGCATAGGTGCCCCCACCGGCACGCTTGGCGGTGTACATGGCGGCGTCGGCACGCATGACGAGGTTGTCACTGTCACCATGGTCGGGACAGGCGGCGATGCCGATGGAGCCCGACAGCGCCACACGCCGCCCACCGATCTCCAGGGGCGCCGTCAGCGAGGCGATGACCCGGCGGGCCAGGCCCACGCAATCCGCCACGCTGGTGACGTCTTCCATCAGCAGCACGAATTCATCCCCGCCGATGCGGGCCACCGTGTCCGCGTCGCGCGCCGCGGCCTTAACGCGGGCGGCGGCCTCCCGCAGCACCACGTCGCCGGCGGCATGGCCCATCGAATCGTTGACCGGCTTGAAGCCGTCCAGGTCGATGAACAGCACCGCCACCTTGCTGGCGTTGCGCTCGGAGATCTGCTCGGCGGCGCGCGCCTGGCGCTGCAGCGCATGGGCCAGGCGATCCTCGAACAGCATGCGGTTGGGCAGCCCGGTGAGCGGGTCCTGGAAGGCGCGGCGGCGCAGCTCCTCGTTGGCGGATGCCAGTTTCACGTTGGCGACCTTGAGCGAGCTGCGCATGCGCGCGTCCAGCATGGAGGTGAAGAGCGTCATCGTCAGCAGCGCGATCGACGACACGGACACCATCATGCCGAGCTGCGGCCCGCCCAGCGCGTCCGCGCTCAGGCACACCGTACCCTCAGGAAAGCTCGCCGCCGCCATGCCGGTGTAGTGCATGCCGCAGATGGCCATGCCCATCACCAGGGCGGCCAGCGGCTGGAAGATCACCGCACGGCGTTCGGCCAGCGTGCGCATCCAGAAGAAGATCAGCAGCGCCGCGGCCGAAGCCCCCACGGCGATCAGCGCCGACGCGGCCACCACGCGCAGGTTCCAGACGATGCCGGGCGACATGTCCAGCGCGGCCATGCCGGTGTAGTGCATTGCGCAGATGCCCAGCCCCATCGCCAGCGCCCCGCCGGCCAGGCTGCGCCAGGTCAGCTCGCCATGGCTGGCCACGTAGAGGGCGACGGCCGAAACGGCCACGCCGGCCACCCACGAGGCGACGGTCAGCCCGACCGTGTAGCCCAGCGCGATGGGCAGCGAGAACGCCAGCATGCCCACGAAGTGCATGCACCAGATGCCCGTGCCCATCGCCAGCGATCCGCCTATCCACCAGCTCAGCGCCACGCCGCGCTCGCGCGTGCGCACACGCTTGGCGAGGTCGAGCGCCACATAGGACGCGAAGCTGGCAATCAGCAGCGACGCGGCCACGACCCACGGGGAATAACTGGATGCCAAGTACTGCATGGGCGAGTGACTGCCTTGTTTTGCGCACTCCGAAGCGTGCTTTCGACTCTACTCCGCCGTGCCGCGGTGCAGGACGCACTCAAACCCGTCGATGCGCGAACGATTTGCGTTTGGCGGCAACTCCGTCACCTCGCTCGCTGCAACGCCGGCTTGGCGCTGCGCCGGGTTCAGTACTCGTCGCGCTCCGCGCCCACGTAGCCGGGCGCGAGGTTCTCGAACTTGGTGTGCATGCGCTGGAACATCAGCTTCACCGTGCCGACCGGGCCGTTACGCTGCTTGGCGATGATGATCTCGGCCACACCCGGCTCCTTGCACTCGTCCTTGGTGTAGTACTCGTCGCGGTAGATGAACATGATGATGTCGGCATCCTGCTCGATGGCGCCGGACTCGCGCAGGTCGGACATCATGGGCCGCTTGTCGGGGCGCTGCTCCACCGAGCGGTTGAGCTGCGACAGCGCAATGACGGGGCATTTCAGCTCCTTGGCCAGCGCCTTCAGGCCCCGCGAGATCTCGCCCAGCACGGTGGCGCGGTTTTCGTCGCTGCCGCCGCCGTTGCCGGACATCAGCTGCAGGTAGTCGATGACGATCAGGCCCAGCTGGCCGCAGATGCGCGCCTGGCGTCGCGCGCGGGCGCGCACCTCGGACGGGCTCAGGCCCGGGCTCTCGTCGATGAAGATGCTGGCCTTGCCGAGCTTGTCGACGGCTTCGGACAGCCGCCCCCACTCGTCGTCCTTGAGCTGGCCGGTGCGCAGGTGGCTCTGGTCGATGCGGCCGATGGAGCCGACCATCCGCAGCGCCAGCTGCGAGGCGCCCATTTCCATCGAGTAGATGACGACCGGCAGGCCTTCGTTGATGGCCACGTTCTCGGCGATGTTGACAGCAAACGCCGTCTTGCCCATGGACGGGCGCGCCGCCAGCACGATGAGGTCGCCGCCCTGCAGGCCGGCCGTCTGGCGGTCCAGGTCGTAGAAGCCCGTGCGCACGCCGGTCACGTCCTGCGCACCGCTCTCGGCCAGTTCATTGACGCGGTCGATGAGCTGCACGACGAGCTGGTCCATGCTCTGGAAGCCCTGGCGGCTGCGCGAGCCTTCCTCGCCGATGCGGAAGATCTTGCCTTCGGCCTCGTCCAGGATCTGCGTCACCGCCCGGCCCTGCGGGTTCATCGCGGCGGTGGCGATCTCGTCGCTGGTGGCGACCAGCTTGCGCAGGATGGCGCGCTCGCGAACGATCTCGGCATAGCGACGCAGGTTGGCGGCGCTGGGCACGCTCTGCGCGAGCGCGTTCAGGTAAGCCAGGCCACCGCACTCCTCGGCGCGGCCCACGGAGGTGAGCTCGTCGAACACGGTGACCACGTCCGCTGGCTTGCCCGCGTTGATGAGCTTGCCGATGGCCGTGTAGACGTGCTTGTGCTCGAAGCGGTAGAAGTCGCTGTCGGTCAGCAGGTCGGCCGCACGGTCCCAGGCGGAGTTGTCGATCAGCAGGCCGCCCAGCACGCTCTGCTCGGCCTCGACCGAATGCGGCGGCACGCGCAGCCGCGCGACCTCATCGTCTTGCGGCGGGGCGGAGGAGAAGGTGGGGAAGATCGCTGACATCGCTTGTGGATAACGCTGTGGACGAGCTGGGAACAGCCGGTGGGCCGAGCGGGACAACTTACCCCGGAAAGACCGAAGGCCGAAACCCCCATGGGGCCTCGGCCTTCTTTGCGATGGTGCGGCGCCTTGCAGCACCACGCCATCAGGGGAAGCCAGATTACTCGGCTTCGGCAACCACCTGGACGGTGATTTCGACAACCACGTCGGTGTGAGCGGCAACGCCGACCGGGAACTCGCCCACGGTCTTCAGCGGGCCGTTCGGCAGACGCACTTGCGACTTGGCGATGGGCGAACCCAGCTTGGTCAGCGCGTCGGCGATGTCGGCGTTGGTGACGGAACCGAACAGGCGGCCATCCACACCGGCCTTCTGGGCGATGCGGACGGTCTTGCCGGCGATGGCTTCGCCCAGCTTCTGGGCTTCGGCCAGCTTGGCGGCCGCAGCCTTCTCAAGTTCGGCGCGCTTGACTTCGAATTCCTTGATCGCCGATTCCGTGGCACGACGGGCGGCCTTGGTCGGGATCAGGAAGTTGCGGGCGTAGCCGTCCTTGACCTTGACGACGTCGCCGAGGTTGCCAAGGTTGGACACTTTTTCGAGCAGGATCACTTGCATGTCGTCAGCTCCTTAGACCTTGTGCTGGTCGCTGTACGGCAGGAAGGCCAGGAAGCGCGCGCGCTTGATGGCAACCGTCAGTTGACGCTGGAAGAAAGCGCGCGTGCCGGTCAGGCGAGCGGGCGTGATCTTGCCGTTCTCGGCGACGAAGTCGCGCAGCGTGTCGATGTCCTTGTAGTCGATCTTCTCGACACCGGCGACGGTGAAGCGGCAGAAACGCTTGCGGCGGAACAGCAGCGATTGCTGGTTGCGCTTGGGTCGCTTGTCCTTGGAGAAACGACCTTTACCACGGGGCGGGGGCATAGTGGACCTCTGTTAAATCTATCCGGATTCAAATACTTCCGGGTTCTGCAGCAGCGGGTTCGATCACGGTCACGTGGGCGATGAAGCCCCGGCCGTTGCGCTGGTGGGTCAGGAAGCCGCGGAACACCGCTTGACCACCGACTCCCAGCGCCTGCAACTGCTTGGCCACCTCGCCCACCGCGACCGCCTTGATCTCCAGGGAGACCTTGCGCGGCTTGCCGGCTTCGATGACTTCGGACTCTGCCTTGAGGCTTGCGTCCAGGGCCATCAGCCCGGCGGGGGTGTAGCGAATTTGTCCGAGTTGCTGGATCTGCGCCTTCAGGTGAAGTTGATTCACGCCAAAGACACGCTGTATGAAAAACCTGGTTCGTTAGCGATGACCTGGGCTCAGGCCGCTTCTTGCTGCGGCGCCTTGCGGGCTTCTTCGCGCTCGACGGCCTTCATCATGACCGAGGGGGTCGTGATGGCCTTGTCCTGGACCACGGTGAGGTGGCGCAGCACGGCGTCGTTGAAGCGGAAGCCCGTCTCGAGCTCGACAAGGGTTTCCTTGCTGACTTCGATGTTCAGGCACAGGTAGTGGGCCTTGGCGAGCTTCTGGATCTGGTACGCCAGTTGACGGCGGCCCCAATCTTCCACCCGGTGCACCACACCACCACCGGTGGTGATCAGGCCCTTGTAGCGCTCCAGCATGGCCGGAACCTGTTCGCTTTGATCCGGATGGATCAGCAAGATGATTTCGTAGTGACGCATTCGTACTCCTTGTGGATTCCAGCCTGGCGCTGTCGACATTGACTGCCAGGCTGCGGAAGCCGCCCCACGGCGTCGACACGTGGCACGGCAAGGGGGAACCAAGGATTCTAGCCTGGAAGCCGCGAATGCCCAAATCGCCGTCTCGGGGCAAGGCGCGTCAGCGCGCCGGCCTGCTGCGCAAGGCGCTGACGAAATCGCGGTCGCGCTGCGTGGGCGCGGCGGTCATCAGGCTCACGAGCACCAGCGCGACCACGCCGGCCGGGATGCCGAAGACGCCGGCCGACGCCGGCTGTATGCCCCACCAGAGCTGCACGGGCCCCGCCAGTCCCACCATCGCCCGGGCGCCGGGATGGGCGATGACGAGGTAGGCCAGGCACACGGCCAGCCCGACCAGCATGCCGGCCAGCGCCCCCTGGCGGTTGGCGCGGCGCCAGAACACGCCGGCCACCAGCGCCGGGAAGAACGTGGACCCGGCGATGGAGAACGCGGCCGTGACGACAGCCAGGATGTCGGCCGGCCGGCTGGCCGCCATGGCCGCCGCTGCCAGCGCCGCGGCCAGCAGCAGCGCCTTGGACAGCGTGACCCGCCGCGTGCGCGACGCCTCGGGGTTGATGGCCTTGTAGTACAGGTCGTGCGACAGCGCACTGGAGATGGCCAGCAGCAGGCCGTCGGCGGTGGACAGCGCCGCGGCCAGCCCGCCGGCCGCCACCATGCCGGAGACCACGTAGGGCAAGCCGCCCAGCTCGGGCATCACCAGCATGACGAGGTCGGGATGCAGGCGCAGCTCGCCGAGCTGCAGGCGGCCGTCGCCGTTCAGGTCCACCGCCGACAGCAGCGTCGGGTCCACACGCTGCCACTGCCGTATCCACGCCGGGAGCTGGTCGAAGCTCGTGCCCACGAGGCTGTTGAACACCTCCGTCTTGACCATCACGGCCAGCGCAGGCGCCGTCAGGTAAAGCAGGCAGATGAACACCAGCGACCAGGCGACCGACTCGCGCGCCGTGGCGACCGAGCTGGTCGTGTAGTAGCGCGTCAGCAGGTGCGGCAGGCCGGCGGTGCCCACCATCAGGCACAGCACCAGCGCGATGAAGTTGCGGCGGGACTGGCTCGCCTGGTCGCGCTCCAGCGGGCTGCCGTCCGGGTTGCCGGCGAAGGGCTGCGTGTGAGGCGCCAGCCCCGACAGCGGCTGTGCGAGCCGGGCTTCGCCGATCTGTTCGCGCCGCCAGCGCTCCTCGGCCTCGGCGGGCGTGCTGGGCAGCGCGGCACGCTGCTTCTCGGCCGCCTGGATCTGCGAGAGCGGCGCATCCTTGGCCTTCAGCGCGGCCACGCTCGCGGCCGCCCGGCCCTGCTCGTCGGCCAGCGCCCTGGGCACGTCGGTCAGCTTGGCTGCGGCCGCATCGGCGCGCTGCTGGTGGATGGCGCGCACCTGCAGCTCGCCAGGGTCGCTGATCAACTCGCGCTCGCGCTCGGCGAGCTGGTGCAGTTGCTGGCCGTAGACGAGCTGCGGCAGCGGCCAGCCCGTCTGCTTGACGCTGAGCCAGATGACCGGCACCAGGTAAGCCACGATCATGATGAGGTACTGCGCCACCTGGGTCCACGTGACCGCGCGCATGCCGCCCAGGAACGAGCACACCAGCACCCCGCCCAAGCCCACGAACACGCCCACCTCGAAGCCCAGGCCCGTGAGCCGCGTCGTGATGAGGCCCACGCCGTAGATCTGCGCCACGAGGTAGACGAACGACACCAGGATGGCCGCGCTCGCGCCCACCAGCCGCAGCGCCCGGCTGTCGAAGCGCTCGGCGAGGAAGTCGCCGAGGGTGAACTGCCCGAACTGGCGCAGGTAGGGCGCGATGCACAACGCCACCAGCACGAAGCCGCCCGTCCAGCCCAGCACATAGGCCAGGCCCGCGTAGCCGCTCGCGTACAGCGTGCCGGCCAGGCCGATGAAGGTGGCGGCACTCATCCAGTCCGCGCCGGCGGCCATGCCGTTGTACAGCGGTGGCACGCGCCGCCCGGCGACGAAGTACTCCGCCGGATCGGTCGTGCGGCACAGGATGCCGATGACGGCATAGATCGCCACCGTGGCGATCAGGAAGCTGTAACCGATCCACGCCTTGGGCATGCCGCGCTGCTCCGCCAGCCCCAGGCCCAGGACGAGGCCTACGAAGCTCAGCGTGAACAGCGCGTAGCGGCGGTGGAGGTGGCGGTGCGGCGAGCGGGACACGGTCGCGATGATGCGCAATAAAAAGCCCGGGTTCCCTCAAGAAGAACCCGGGCCATCGAGACAACGCCCGTTTACTTGGCGGCCAGGCGCTGCCAGGTGTCGATGACCGAATCCGGGTTCAGCGAGATCGACACGATGCCCTCCTCCGCCAGCCACTCGGCGAAGTCCGGGTGGTCGCTGGGGCCCTGGCCGCAGATGCCGATGTACTTGCCGGTGGCGCGGCAGGCGCGGATGGCGCGCGAGATCATGGCCTTGACGGCCGGGTCGCGCTCGTCGAAATCGCCGGCCAGTTGCTCCAGGCCCGAGTCGCGGTCCAGGCCCAGCGTGAGCTGCGTCAGGTCGTTGGAGCCGATGGACATGCCGTCGAAATGCTCCAGGAACTGCTCGGCCAGGATGGCGTTGCTGGGCACCTCGCACATCATGATGATGCGCAGGCCGTCCACGCCGCGCTTGAGGCCGCGCTCGGCCAGCATGTCGACCACGCGCGAGGCCTGCTTCACGGTGCGCACGAACGGCACCATGATCTCGATGTTGGTCAGGCCCATGTCCTTGCGCACGCGCTTGAGCGCCTCGCACTCCATCGCGAAGGCGTCCTGAAACTCGCCGCTGATGTAGCGGCTGGCGCCGCGGAAGCCCAGCATCGGGTTCTCTTCGTCCGGCTCGTAGCGCGTGCCGCCGATGAGCTTGCGGTACTCGTTGCTCTTGAAGTCCGAGAGGCGAACGATGACCGGGCGCGGGAAGAACGCCGCCGCGATGGTGGCGATGCCCTCGGCCAGCTTGTCGACGTAGAACGCGCGCGGCGACGCGTGGCCCCGAGCGACCGACTCGACGGCCTTCTTCAGGTCGGCGTCGATGTTGGGATAGTCCAGGATGGCCTTGGGGTGGACGCCGATGTTGTTGTTGATGATGAACTCGAG
>Ga0116227_10001434_pt1 | contig 53056 bp, 44 predicted proteins | sample S1TSphgellanicum_FD_89693 | JGI IMG/M metagenome (GOLD analysis project Ga0116227, IMG submission 89693) | Host-associated microbial communities from peat moss isolated from Minnesota, USA - S1T2_Fb - Sphagnum magellanicum MG | ecosystem: Host-associated > Plants > Peat moss > Unclassified... | reverse complement strand
CAAACATGTCACCTGCAAGACCCTAACACCAAGCAGATGACTTGACCTGGACACCTTGTAGTTAAAAGGCCTCGGGCCAGTGATCAACATCTACTGAGCGAGCTTACAACCTCCATACGTTACAAGGCATTCTCTCTTTGTTCAGATGTGACATAGCCTGTTTTTATCTGCCTACAAACTAATCAAGATCTTTCCAACAACAAACACCAAAGGCACGTCCCAATTTCTCCAAAATTTTCAGCTACGATTTAATTTAATTTTCAGTGAAGAAATTATTCATTATTTATGAACTTTTGCACCACAAGTCGAAACACCATGGAACCAAAGCTCATGCAACTCCTAGTGGTTGAGAGCTTTCCAAAGACACCAAGAGCACGATCTGAAGCATCCCGGTTTGGTGGATCTCATAATTACAAAACAAAACAAAATAAAACAAACTACCCTTCCTTCCTTCACAGATAGATGTGACCAAGCACCCACCACTACACCACCCATTGGACACTAGTAAAGATCTACTTGAAAGTTTCTTAGTGTATTCATAGGGAACCTTGTAGAGTGTATAATCTTGTATGCAAGAGGTGGGCATTCCAAAGAACAAGATGCCCGCGATTTTGCAAAAGCACATATTTTGTTTTTTTTAAAACACTCACGTTTTTTTTTTTTTTCACTTTTTCGTGTGGTAACTATCAGATATCACAAGAAAGATGAAAAAAAATTGTGTGGGTTTTCACATTGCGTAATGCTTGAGGAGTGAGGCATTCTTGAGTAAAAGCTCTCCTTTGCTCCTTCCCCCTTTGCCCTACCCAAGTAAGTAACTACTTCCGTATGTGGGTACTAGTGTTGGGTAGTACCCACTTTGGAGGCTTGGAACCACTGGTTTCAATTTCAGTTCCAGTTAACCGAAAACTGAACCAGAATCAGATCTGATTTTTGGAACTGGTTAAAAAAATCGAGATCACAATTTATTCATGCTTGGAACCAGAACCAAGAAAGGAGAACTCAGAACCAACCGAGTCTATTTTTGAAAAAACAAAATTAGAACTGAGGTCTAAATGGAGGTTGACTGAAAAATAACTGCAGTTAACTTCTAATTCTAGTTCCGGAGCTAACCATAGTGGTTAGTTCTGTTGATTTTTTTTTATCTTAGGAGGTAGGTAGTAAAGATAACTCTTACCTATTTATAAACCCTATACTTACTTAGTAGTCACCTATTTTCTTACCTATCTACATAAATATGTAGAAATTGCTTATTACATAATGCTTTACCCAAGGTGATACCAGATATTAACTTAATTGAGGTTCATTCACAATTGAATCATAATGGTTGTCCACTGGACGGTGTAAGAATGCATTATAGTGGTTATAAAGATAGGGAATGCTAGATGTTTTTCAATCAATTTAAAATTCCATTGACTCATCTAGGTGCAATGCACTTCCATTGTCATTGCCTTCCTCACATGCCTACTCATCAAATGTTTAGTGCATCATCCACCATCAATGTCTATAATTTGGTCCATAATGAAACACCATCAATGTCTATAATTTGATCCATATTGAAACGTCCTTGGTCATCAACTTTTTCCCCAACAAATGCCTTGGTTGCATTGTCTTGATGTTTTTGCCCCTATGTGAACCTCTTGATATGAGATAGTGTTGTTGTGACCTTCCTTGGTCTTCAAGGTGGTGGAGGTGCCATTGGTGCCCTTCAACCACTTGATTTGTTGATAAATGTTATTGCAACCCCCATTTGTGGGCCATCCAAATGTTACCCTTTGAGCTTTGATTTAAATGTCATAAGAGGTGCAATGCTCGAACCAAATTCACATGCTTGACTGTCAATGGGTATGATCTTAGATGAACCACATTTTTGTCATTTGTGGGTGTCTTGCGAAGGGTGTTGTGAGTGTTGTTGGCCATGCGAATCATCATTCGATACTTGAAGGTTTTTGGGGCATTTCATGGTACATGGGTGGGTGGTTCCACAATTTTTGATGGTGGCCTTTGCACCCCAATGTTATTGCCATTTGTGTGGCCAACATTTCCAACACTACTAAAAACGGTTAGTTTAATAATCACAACATCAACAATATGCATTTCTTGTCTTTTAAAAACGGTAAAAATTCAAACCTTCCAATACCCTTTCTTTATCAAAAGTTGAACGAAAGCAACATTGCCTTCAACTCTAGGCCTAACATTAAACTCCTTTTTGTCAACAAATGTATATGGATCATAAGGTTTTTGATCTCCTTGGCCTAATTCAAGAAAATTTTTGTTCGCATCTCCAAATATGTCGTTAATGTTGTTTCCATGCATTCCACCAATCTCATGTTCATTAAAATCATCCATAGTGTTGCCTTCAAAATCACCTTCATCTTGGTTACTCATGTTCAAATTGACATCCAACTTATTCTTTTCATACCATTCTAACATTGGGTTTGTAACTAGGTGTGAAGTGTAAAGGCCCATAAAACACACTCTCACAAATGGGGAAGAGTGCAAGGGATGAAGCCCAATGATTCCCAAGTGCATTCCCACTTTGGGAGTTACATTTATGCGAAAATTGCAAATGTTTAGAACCTTGGTTGGAAAAGTAAACAAACACTGATGGGCCCCGATGACACCATTAGAAAGGTTTTTAAGTGTAGATGCTTTAAGTGCCCTCGCATTGTTCATTTAAATTGGATTTGCATGAGTTATGATCAAAAGAAGGAGCAAGAGTCAAATTGAGAATACTTGACCATAAATCCTTTGAAAGTAAGGGTCAAGTGAAATCTGATTGGGGCATGTTATACACCATTGGAAAGATGTTTTTGAGATCTATAATATATTGCCTTCACATTCTCAAAACATAGTTGATTTGAAAAAGATATGAGCGTCTAAAGTTTTGGGACAACAAGAATCCCAATTTTGTGACATTTGGATGTAGTCCTTAGGGAAAGGCATAGAGTATACTATAGGGAGGGGAGTGGTGCCTCCTCCCAAAGGTTGTGAGTCATGTAAAGTTTATGCTTGAAGTTGTCCTTATTACAGTAAACTCTCTCTAAACTAATATCCTTGGGATCGGCCGGAAGATATTATTTTATGGAGGATATTAGTTTACACAAATTATATGGGGGGTAACAAAAATCATTCTGGAACCTGCTAGAGCACCATGGAAGGTCATGGAAGTTAGTAGAAGATCATGGATCATTGGGGAAGGTAACGGAATCTTGTGGAGTTTGGTGGAAGATCAAAGAAGCACGTAGAAAATCATATGTCGTGAGTGTTTCCTCTGATTTCATCACTTTTTTGGTGCCATATGTATGATGTATTAGTTTATAAAATGTTATGAGATTGAAAAAAAATATTGAATATCAGTTTATGGAAAATTACTAGATTAAATATGAGGCCCGCCACAGGCTTGTGCCTACATATTAGTTTAGAGAGAATATTAGTTTACACAATATTAGTTTAGAGAGAGTTTATTGTAAGTCGGATGCACCACTTCCATTCAACTTACACTAACAACCCTTTTTTCTTGGTCGTGAAGTTTAATTTCATCTTGAATTCTCACTTGTGAGTTCATCCTAATCCCATCCCGAAACTCCAACATGCCCTCCTACCCTCAAAATGCTACAAGTTAGGGAACATGCCCCAACTCTCTTCTTCTTCCATTGTTTTGTTCTGGGACCTACCTTTGGGTCTTTTGAAGAGTTTGGGAACGCATCATCCAACATGTTCTTCTCATACCATGTTATGGGAGTGGCACCAAATCATTCCTTCAAAAGTTTACTATTGGTGTAAATACACATTGGATATATTGTTTGGTCAAATGTGAAGCAATTTTGCTATGCACAATGAATATGAACTTCAATTTTGTTCACATCACAATGTAAAACAAACTTGGGGAAAAATATGTTTAACCATGGTACAAGGGTGTGAATGTCCAATACAATCGAGTCCCACCATTCATGGGGAGGCATATTTTGTAAGGTTATAGTAAGCATGTTTACAAATGGTTTTCAACTTTCAACAAAATTTACAAAGTCTATCAAAGCTTGCACATATGATGTTGCATCAACTAACATTTTTCATAATACATGCTTGATGCCTTTCTTTGCATTGGCATCATCATGGATCCAATTGTTTCCAAAAAGATAGGGGTGAAGGAGTACCCTAGGATCCAAATTTTTAAAGGTGTACCATTTAGGACAAAAAAAACCCAGTCGGTAATGGAGTTTTTTTTTTGTCTTATATTTTGATCCCCATCAATATTGATGAGTCAAAATGTGTCAAAATTTCGATAACTATCATATTTTAAACCACTATAATTTTAGATTCCATCAATCTCATCCATTTTCTGTCTTTACATGTTTAATAGGACTATGCAAAGGAGTACAAAAAAGGGTGACATTATGGAAAGGGATAATCACTATTTAGACAAGTGTGGACAAATTTGGTCACACTCCTTGGACATAGGTGATTGTTATTTGGATAGGGGTGGATAGTGGTGGACATGGGCACTTGTTACTTGGAAAGGGTGGACAAGGGCAATGGTTCCTTTAATAGGGGTGGTTGTAATTCAACTAATCCATGGACAAGGCTAAATATATTGCAATTAAATTATAATCATAATTTGGATAGTTGAGATTATTTGCATGATGCCATGAATCATTGAGATTAATGTAATTGGTTAGATGGATAGTTAGGATCTTTCTTTTTTAATAAAATCCAACAAAGCTTTCTTGCTACCGCATTTAATGCTTTCTTAAATGTTTAACTAAAAGTGCACGCGTTGGGTTCCCATGGTAATTTTTTTACATAGTTTGCACATATTATCTCCATAGGGGTAATTATTTTACATAGTCCGCATGTGTTATGTTTGTAAGGGTCACTATTTTACCCCTGATCTAAAAATAATTATACTTAGCAGAGGTTGACCTTAAACTGACATGACGTAAGGTCATGTCGATATCAAAACATACATGATTGATGTGACATGATAAGGCCAACACTAATAACCTTACTTTTACTCTTATTTTGTGAACAATTCTAACAAATATGAAAACACTTACAACATTTAAACATAGACACAACAACCATAATATCATAGAAAAAATCAAAATAGGACAATTGTACCATGACAATATAATCTATAATTTGATTAACCATTTGCATGAAATAAAAAAGGTTCAAATATTTTCTTTATATATCAACAATAGTGACATGAAAATAATTGGACTTAAATCTCTTTTGTCACCCACATTTGCACTGCAACATTGCCAAACCACTTGATAATGGTTTGTTCATATGGAAAATTTACATTGTAAGATACATTGATTGGAAAGTTTAGTACACATATCTAAGTGCATGTTAAGCATGTTCATGAAATTGACTATACTAAATGCTTGTTCATCCTTAATAGAATTAAACACCTAGATTACAAAAATCTTGACCAATTTAATGTAATCTAATACTTATAGTTGAGATTGACAAATCCAACATTTTTTGGTCAAAGCCTTATAAGTGGGTTGAACTTCTTAACTTTTTACAAAATTGGTTTTACATTATGCAACATGGTCATTTTGAAAAAGAAGTTTGCAAATCAAGAGTTTGACTTGAAATTAAATGAGACATTATGTTCCCACTTTCACCCCATTTTGCGATGCACACAAAATGTGGCTTTCAAGATAGCCAAATGATTGCGAAAATTCTCCTCTATCTCCTTTCCATTTGTAGCCCAAAATTGTGGATACACCACACCCATGGCTATCATTACTCCATGTGGTAAGAAGTGGCATTGCAAGTTTTCAATAAAGCCTTGAGCTATGCCTTCACATTCTTCCTTCACTTTGTTGATGGTTTGGTTAAAAACTCTTCAAGGTGATAGGTTTTTTTTTCTAGCACTATCAACACGAGACTACTAAATAAGGTATTTATGATCAACAAATTAAAATGCCAAATAGACAATGTTATTTCGCCATAGAGGTCAAAAAAATTAACTTGTGGTTGTCATTGGAACTTCAATTGAATTGCAATAATCAAAACCTAGATTTTCATACTTGCTAAAAGGATCATAGTCGAATCATTATAACTTTTTCTAAGGTAGCTTAACAAACTCCACAAAGCTGCAAACAAAGATATTCCTTTGTGCAACTTTGATTAATGCATATACACATTCAAACATAGGAAGGATATTGAAGAGCCCTAAAATGAGTTTAACATTACATAATGCATTTATGTGCTTTAAAGTAGCCTTTTTTTCAATTCATTATGAGAAAACTATGTTCATTGCAATTCATTCGATGCAATTAAAAAATGTCCAATAGAATTAAATTGCAACTAAAAAATGTTTGATATCTAGATTACAACTAGATAGACAAGTTGTAATGGACATGATTTTCTCATAGTAATTTTTAGTGCATCCATCTTCACAATTAAAACATTGTATTTTGCATATATGCATTTTGCTTTAAAAACATAGAAATTTAGCAAGTTTTGACATTCCAAAATAATTTGTTACCTTTGGTGTTGATGAGGTCAACAAGTTTTTAGAATTTTTTTTGTTTGTGTAAAAATAAATCATATTATGCTTATGAGATACCTTCCAACCTTTTCATTAAATCCAATTCTAATAAAGTCATTGCTACCAAATTTATCTTATGAATGAAATATTAATGCATTTTACTAAGAATGGGAACAACCTTATTTTTGAATTGAAATGTGACACACATTTGATGGCCTTGGAACACACTACTTCCATCACATCCCATTTTGACCAACTTGGTTTTAATTCTTCCAAACCTAATCCACCAAAATCTAATAACTTAAACCATTAGACCAAATACATACAAAATGTGGCCAAAACATTAATTATTTCAACATAGTTTAGACCACATATAAGTGGATTGAAAACCATTGGATATTTTCAATTATTGTGATTTTGTTTGCAAAAATGTGAATGAAAGCAATAGCAACAAATGCAACTTTTATGGCATTCAACAACACACCATACACGATGACTACCATGTCCCATTTCAATGAATCAAATCAATGTTTTTTGGAAACATTTTTCATTTCAAGCATTTGGAATAAGGTTTTGAAGCTTCAAAATCAATCATGGGACAACCATTAGCAAAGATGTGATAAATAGTAACAAATTGGACATATTTCCTTTTGTGATTATAAAAGACATCGCATTAAAATAGGTCTAGGATAAAAGGCTGGTCACTAGCAATGTATTGATGTTCATTTTGGGAATGCACTAAGTTTTCATTCACATAATAAAAACCCACATCTACCCAAAACATAAAAACTTTGCATTTCTGTTTGTGAGCATGCTTAAGAAGGCTATTTACCTTTAGAGCCAGTAGCTTTTCTTTTCCTTCCACTAATTTGCAAATCATAGAACACATTTGATGAATTCCTCATTATCATTAATAATATATTTCACCCATGAAATCCATGCATTTTGAAACTTTCAAATCATGAAATTTTCTATTTTTTCTAGAACTTCACTTGGATAGATCTTTAGGAACATAATCAAACTAGATGATAGGTCGGTTATCATTAGATAGTATGGTGGTGGGGAAGATGATGACCCAACCTCATGATTCATCTTGAAGCGGCAAAGATAAAACTTGGTATAAAGTCTTGAATTTAAGGTTCTTGGAAATTTGCAAAGTGGTCATTGATTTGTAGAGTGTGACATGTTAAAAAAAAAGTGAATTACAAAGCTTTCAATAGGTTGTAAGAATAAAAAAGTAGAGAAAGATTGAAACCATAAATAAATAAACTCTAAATAGGCAAACTAGGTGAATTGGTTGAAATTTTTACCCTAATTTTACAATGGGAATGTCACAAGGTGTTTGTGAATGTCACCTTTTTGATTGGTTTTCACCCAAAAGAAAAGGCCTGATACACACCTTGTAAGTGTAATTGAAAATTTTATTTACACTGTTTGTAAATTTAAGTGTATGGGTTCCATTCACATGCATGTAACTTGTGTATAACATTGAACATGTAAATGAAAGTGCATAACCATGTAAGGTCATTTCATGTTGTGTAAAACTCTTGAAATTACAATGTAAGACTAATTAATTTACATGTAATGTAAAATAGTGTGGATTGACAAATGAACGTGTTGATGCACCTTTGATTGTCATTGACAATTATGATTTAAAAAAATAAAAAATTGCACCTTTTATTGTCATTGATGAGTATGGTAGGTAGAAAAATGAGGATATTGCATTTTCATTATCATTTGAAAGTTATGATTTTCAAACCAACAAAGATATTGCTATGCAAGACCATGATGAATAGGTGTGTACAATGAAAAAGGCTCGGTCAAGTTCATCTAAATAGGCCCATGACAAATCTTATAACATTGACAAGTGTTGCAAGATGATCATAAACATCACACTATTATAAAAATATATGTAGTTTTTGCCCTTAGCATTGTGACAACAATGATTAACACGATTGAGCTACTTGTTCAAAATGATTAAAAAAATACATTTTCTTTATTTTGCCCCTCATTTCCCCCACCACACCCAAAAAATAAGAATGTTTGATATGATTAGGTGCACTTCTCATTTCAATTATATCATACATTATTATTTACAAATGACATGTGTGATGCTTACATGATATGACACATTTTTAGATTTTTCAAGTGATATCAAGGGTGAAAAATGTCTGGATTCAACACGGTTTTGCAACAATGTGTTAGTGTTGTGTAGCTATATGATTCAAGTCCATTGAACATGGTTGAGTCAATAGCCTAAGTACTTGGGATTCATGGCCACATATGGAATTCCAAAAAGGCCATGAAAGGAGTGGGCTTGGGCTTGAGGTTTAAAGGGTTTTGTTCTCTATTCTGAGGTCCCAAGACAAGGAATATTGGCTTGGGCCTGGGGGCAAACCCCATAGGATTCTCTTGGACATGGGTCTGGACATCTTACAAATTTTGTTAGTGTCTTGTCCTACACCTTGCATGCTTTTGTCCTGGGCCCTTGGTAACCTGAGGTTAAGTTTTTTTTACAGAAACTAACCTTGACATTTTATTAGGTGATTCTCAAGTCGAGTATTTTTAAAAATCAACTCTTGTGCATAAGTGGTCATAGGAGGGTATTATCAAAATGATAATTGAGGAAATTGACAATGATATTATTCTATGCAAATTAATAATAAGTGGGTAGCTTCAACACTGATTATATTAATCATAAAAATGTGTGAATTTTCGAAAATACTTCTTTTTTGATGAAAAAAGATGTGTGAAAGAAAATAAAGAACCTTTTGAAATATTCAGGGATACTTCATTTTTCATTAGAATTCTTTCAAAAAGTAATTAATAGTTTAACAAATTGTGTCTAAGGCCATCCTCCAAGGGAATCTTATGGGGTTTTGCCCCAGAGCCCAAGCCAATATTCCTCACCATGGACCCTAGGACAAAGAATATTCTATTTTAAAGCCCAAGCCCAAGCCCAAGCCCATTCATTTCATGGCCTCTTTGGGACATAGTGGCTTGGGATCCTAATCATGGGTGTCATGGGGTTGGGAGAAAATGGCCTCAAGGTACCTGGGGCATTGGATGTGGCAATCTCCCCCCCCCCCTCCCCCCAATAGGATAAGAGGGGTATGGAACATGTGTATGAAGACTCTAGGTCAAAAAACTTTCTTGTTGCATACCCCAAGCCATATTCAAATTTCATAATGTTACCATGCCTTCATGGATGACCATTGTGGATGTGTTATATATTTCATACATGTATAAATACGGAGTAAAATTATACATTCATTCCCAATTCTTGTTCCCATTGACCCCAAGTTACCAAGGGCCCTGGACAAACATTGAAAAAGATGAAACAATTTATTTGGAGCAAATGTTCCATTTTTTGATCTTGTTGATGATTTTTTTTTTCAAAACATCCCCCAAATAATAGAGGAAAAAATACATTAGATAAAATTTCCTCCGATTACACTAAACAAAATAGGAGCGTATTGTGAGGTCTTTCTTAATATTGGACATTGTCAGCAATGATGAAAATATAATACATATTGTTCGAGCCTAATTTTTTAGGTTGTTCTTTTGTGATGCTATTGTGTAATTTTGGACAACTTGTCATTATGGTATTTTATATAAATAAGGATTATGGGTTTTATATTGAGATGATCTTGGCAAAATTCACAAAATATTATGAATTTTTAAAACCTTATTGGAAAATTCACATGGAGAAAAAATTATAATATTTTGGATATTTGTTGGTAATCTATACAAAAATTATGTACAATATATTGTAAATTTGATTTTTTTCAATTACGTATTTTTGAAAATTGTTACCAATGTTATTATCTCCTTGATTGTGGATGTTTTCAATATTTTCTTGTTCTTGTACCCAACTTGAAAAACAATACCTATATATATATATATATATGTATGTATGTATGAAATCATAATTAATCAAGTAATTTGGCAATTTTTATTTTTTTATTGTTCTAGTGGTTAATATTTTTTATTGGCTTCCAATTGTATTCAAACATCAAATTGTCATGTGTCAACTTCTAATAATAAATCCTATGAGTTTGTGTTTTTAATAAATTTTGTTGTTTTTCATTGCAATTTGTAAAGGGAGTACATGTGTGTGGTAGAGATAAATTAACTTTTTGATGTAGTTTGTCATATAATAAATCAATACTTTTTCTTTGTATTAGATATAGTAAACTTTAGATGGTGGTTACATGTACATGTTAATCATATAATGGGGTTTGCATTATTTAACCATTTGTTAGTTCTTTTAATGTGTAAAAATGGATATTTAAAACAAAAAGTTGGGGAGAACTTTACCATTTCAAAACATTGACGTCTATTTTATAAAAAGTTGGGTTATAGAAATTGATTAGAAATGTTCATTAAACTACATAAGTCATTTCAAGAAAAAATTGAAATATGTTCTATAACATATTTTGGAGTTAGTTTCAAAGAATACATTGAAATGGCTAAAACTCTTGGGAGGGTTTAATACATTCAAATCTATCATAAATCCTTCAAAATAAACATCACTATCTTGTAGCTTTCATCAAGGTTTTTCTAGCAAGTTAAATTTTTTTTGATTTAATTTGGAGATGATTTGATCCCTCAAATTGTTGAAATAATGGTTGGGATTCATTTTGGTAGTTTGATTTCTCACTTTGTCTTGGTCATAACTCCCGCTATAGATCATTGTTTCCTTAATATAACCATGTTACAATAATTTATTTTTTATGACTTTTCCAATGGCTTAAAGAGGGCCCAATGTCAATTTGATCCTTCAAACCTTGTTCATTGCAAGATACCTCATGACACCCCCAAAAAACTTTGATAATGAAGGAACGTGATAATAATTATTTGACGACAAATGTGTAACTAGGTTAATAGAAGTTGGTCTCACATACATGTTTTATGTTTCTCCCAAGTGCATCAAACGCTTAAATTGCTTCAACATTCAACTTGCAAGAATGGCCATCATAAGTTAAAATCACAAGGATCCTCCTCATCATTTGCCATTCTAGATTCAAATTCCTTTCCTTTTCATGTTTATATGTAGAACTTAAAGAATAGATTGTTGAATAAAAAAACTTCATTTGTTTGTGATCTTCTTCATGGTCTTAGGGTTTCATGCACAAAACCTATCTTTGTAAGCAATTTGAAAACTCAATAACGCTATAGCTTGTGGGACTATTATCTTTTTTGCAATGCGGAAAACATTGACATTCATGTCTATGATCTTCCCCACATTTCCATAAACATAAAAAAAGATGCATCCACTTGTTCTAGAAAGGAGTTACAAAAAAGCAAGAAACAAAACCTCATACACAATCGCATAGCTTATAGGCAAACATGGTGATTAAACAAAAAAACATTTCTTGAATTTGATCTTCATGACCCATGAAACAAAAGTTGCAAAATCCAAGAGATGCACCTCATGAAAAAACCAAAACATGAGCACAAATTTTGTGCATCATCAACAAACTACTTGATGAATCATAAGTGCTTCAAGCAAAAATGAAAAGACTTGAGGGTATTAGCAAAACAAAATTTGTGCATCATCAACAAATTGCTTGATGAATCATAAGTGCCTCAAGCAAAAATGAAAAGACTTGAAGGTATTAGCAAAAGCAAAACTTTGTTCACAAAGTACTAATAAGCGACAAATTGTTGTAATTGTATTTCAAAATGTTTTTTTTACAAAATGATATTGTAATCATCAAGTTGATGACAATGCTATTAGACCCTATACTTGTTTCACCTATACCAACTCCCTTTATCATCATCATTGGAATTTGTGAATTGGAACACAAGTAGAGTTTTTGGACATTTATGTTTAGTTGTCTTTTTTTGATGTTTAGACCCCTCAACCCCTATCACTAAACAACATATTTGCATGTCTTTCATACCTTTTTATAAAACTACTCCAAGATACACCTATAATCAAACACTAAAAAAAACAAAAGCCGCACTCCTACCTTTTGCACATTTATGGTTAGTTGTACATGTTTTTGTGTTCACTTTAACCCTCATCACCAAACATTTGCACACCATAAAGTGGGTTAATTCTTTTCATACTCCCTTAAATTTACATGGGCCATAATTGAACACTCCCATTAATGGGTCATTGTAGTCTTGTGTTGGAAAAGAACCCAACACAATCTTTCTCTACCATGTGTTCGACCATAGGCACTGATATGAATGGTGACCGGGTTAAGCATATTTGGTTACCAACTCTGGTTTGCACTATTGAAGTGTTTGGTTGTAGACCTATGTTTGGTGATGGGCATGCTTATCTTAATGTGTGCATTGGTCAAGTATGAATTTGGAATCCTAGTGTTAAGTGTTTTGCATTTACAATATCTTTGTGCATGTTTTCTTCCACAAATAGAACAAAGTTACGAAGGAAATTTACAAGCAACTTGCAACGAAGCATTAAACATTATAAGCAATAGGCAATGGTCAAATTGAGAGAAAAACAAGAGAAAATTTATTGCCAATGCTAAGTAATGTTCTCATCACCTTAGTACAAAGGTAGCTTTTAACACATTTGTTGACTAATTCCAATGGCAATGATTCATTAAATTTGGTATAGGTAGAACAACTTTAGGTTCTATAAGGCATAGGTCATCATTTGTACAATTCCAAACTAAAATCTATTTAGCCCATTCCAAAGTAAAGAGGCATGAGAATGTGTCTTTTCCAATTTGTATACACCATATTCATAAGTAGATTTTCAACACCTTCTCCACCAATATGCATCCTATTTCTTCAATTGTTGGATTGAATTTAGTTGAATTGGAACTCAATTCAATTCAACTAAATTCAATGAAATTTTAATTCAATTCAAATTAAATTTAAGAATTTGAATGAAATTCGAATTGAATTCAACTTCAATTCAAGTTGCATGCAATGTTATTCAATACTTTGATTCAAATGGAACATAATTTTCACAAGATCAATTCATTTTTCCCATCAATTGATCACTTGATCTTGACTACAAGTGCTCAACAACACTGAGCCCAAGCAAGAACTCGAATTAATGAATTGGAAAAAATCTAGCAGGGACAAAAATTATGAACCCTAATTCCCAGCTGTTAGGGTTTTGCAAGGCCTCATGGGAAAGCACAGATTATGAAATACCAAAAGTCCCAAGATACTCAAAAAGATTCAACACTACTGGGCTATATACTCTATCCAACATGAGCGATCAAATCCGGAGCCCAAAAAAAAGCCACTGAATCAAGTCAGAGAAACAACCCAGCTACCACATTCTTTTATGTTAAAGAAATGAAGCTCAAGATGTAAGAAGGTGCAGCCTCAAAGCAAGACCCCCAAAGAATTGAATCTCCACATGTAAAGCATTGAAACAAAACAGACTACCCAACTTCATCAATCAAAAAATAACTCTCCAGAGGTGTAACACAGCATTGGAGAAATCCAAGCATCTCATAGATTGAACACACCTCTCACCTGTAGGCCCACTGACAGAACAGGATGACAATGTAATCGATTAAAACCTAAAACCAGAAAGGGAGATCAAAAGCAAGGTAAAGAGACATATGTGAACATTTCCAGATTCAGACTGAGTGCATCACCATGTTCATCTTCTTCCCCATGTGCAGCGATGTGCAGAGTGCATCACGCTTATCTTCTTCTCCTTATCACTCCAATTTCATCACATGTCTCTGCATGGAAACAGAAGATTCTGCTGGAGATTTATTTGATTATAAACACCTTCTGTTGTCTCAGATCACTCTGAAGAGAATAGAGGTTCTGCTGGAGATTAGCCTGATGATCTACTGTGTAGTCTCCATGTACAAAACATATGGACAATCTGTGGACTGTGCTGTGTGCAAAGCACATGGTCAATCTGTCAGCTTGTTAATAAACCAAAGAAAGACTACATATGTCTTCAGAAGACTTATTCATCTTTAAACCTTCTTTCTGGACATGTTGCAACAGATTTGCATCTATGTTGATGCATACAGTGGTCATAGACTTGGGACTGGAGCATGGGCAGGTGCAGATACTATTCTTTCATCATCAGTTCATCACCACAAACTTCTTGCAAGTGCTTTTGGAAGCTTCACGTTTTCCTGTGACAATTGGTGGAAGTACTCTACATTCCAATCAACAAGAACTGCAAAGTGGTTGCAAACTGACAGACTTGGCAGTGAAACATTTGCAAATCCATTTTCTTTGACATTATTATATTGATCTTGGAACAAGCAAACATGAAGAACATGTTGGGCATAGATAGAGAGGCCTACATAGAGGCTGCGGATTGGCACCTCCTGCACACCTTCAAAACATATCCTTGCAAAGCTTGCCTGCACTGCATTGAGCCATGTACAGAGAGAGCACATTTGAGAGGCAAACAACACAGATGGATGGCTATAATAATATTCAGCTTCTATTAGATAGCCAAAGATTGACACTTGCCAATGCATCAAGGTCTCCTGCAAAGAATACCAAATGTTCCTTACAGAGAGAGTTACAATACCCACTCAAACCCTAATTAGCTTTCCTCTTTCATCTTGGAGAGAGAGAAAAAGATCGCAACATGAAAGCTAATTAGGGTTTGAGCTGAGTGGGTATTGTATCTCTCTGTAAGGAGCAATTGCAGAGACATTGAGGTTCTCAATCCAAACAAGAACAAGGTTTTGAGATTCACCCAGTTGCCGCAAGCAAGCAATCTCTAACTATACCCATTAAGATGAGATTCCAATACACACATGATTGTGGAAGCATGCATGCAGCTCATGAGGTTGCAGAATAATGAAAACACTTGTGAGAGAGAGAGTGTTTCACCTCCTATCTATCCAGTTGATAGGCACAAGAATCAATCACATTTGTATGATATAAGGATTGAACAATTCAGCATGAGATGATGTATACCTGATGTGGATTTGCACCTGCACCATCAGTGGCAAAACACAAAAAACCTCCTTGGACATATGATTTCAATTGATGAAAAACCTAGCGTAGAAAGAAATCCAGGAAGACCAAAGCCCTGGAGAAATGTGGCAGAAGAAGCTAGACCTAAAATCCAGCGCATTGAGAGACAGAAACAGAGAAACAGCAACAAAGAGGGCAAGAAAGAGACAGAGACATAAAGCTTTGGAAGGACACAGATGGGTCTTCTTCCGAGCTGCCTGCTCAAGTGCCTCTGAACGAAAAGAGAAGAAACATGGCTCAAAGCTGCTGATGCTGCAACAAAGAGCTCTGTGACTTCCAAGAGGAGAGGGAAAAAAGATCTCAAAACGAACCTAAGATTAGGGTTTGAGCTTCGTGCACGTCACTTAATAGGGGAGAAGTTGTTCTCTTCACAGAAGGAGTCTGCAAGATATTTTGTATTGTTAGGTGGGTCGATTTTCCATTGCTGCTGCTCCTGATCCTTTCTTCTAGTTCTGCAGAAGAGAATTCCTTGTGGATTCTGGCTCGTGGGTCTTCTTGTTTTGTTTCAAGCGGAGAAGAAGAAGGAGAAAGAAGGAAGAAGGATGGTGCTTCTTTTGTTGCAGATCAAAGCAGAACTGGAGAATGTCACTAATCTTGAAGCCAAGGGAGGCTCCGATGGCAGTGAATTCACCTTCTTCTTCAAGGTTGTTGTTCTTTTTTGCTTCTTTCCAACCATTTCCCACATCCAAGAAATGCATTTCCAGAGTTTTGAAGAAGTTGTTGTGAAGACTGTCTTCCCCACAGGTTTCAAAGAATCTGAGTGTATGAAAACTGTCTTCTTCATTGCACACAAGCATAATCTACCCTTGAAGAAAGACTAACCGCAGCCATCCATCTTTTAAAGAGTGAGAAAGGTTTCTTCATGATTGTAGGTTGTGGGAAGAGTTGTGCAATCAGGAGAGCTTCAGAAGATGCCTAGATATGAGAGGAGTTTCCATAAGAGTTGGGTGCAAGAGAGACATGTCCCTGCACATGTGTGTGTGACTCTCTCTCTCTCTCTCTGTGTACAATTGCTGCTGCTGCTGCTGATTGTCTGTATGCCCAAATGTAGCAGATTAAGTGCGGGGGTTGCAGCAGTGTAACAGAGAAATATTCATCAGTGACAGCATCAGAGCTCTATGATATTCCGAAGAGTCGCGGCAGTGCAAATCTTGTGCAGAAGGTAGGTGTGGATGGCATCCTCCTTGTACCTTTGGAAAGTCCTATACCTCTCTGGACAGGAAAACTGAGTTCTTCTCTTGCAAAATTTCTTCACTTCATGTGTTGTTTTCTGTCTGCTTGTATATCCTCCTGCACCAAGGGGCTTTGCTTCACTTTGTAGTTAGGGTTTTTGTCTGATCATGATCCTCGTCCTTTTTCTTGAATGTGTTTTGTTCTATTGAATACTGATGATATACCTCCGGTTCATGTTTGCAAAAGCAGTGCAAGTTCTGTGACAAAGTTGGAACAATTGCAATCGTTGAGGGGCGAAGCAAACCCTACACTACAGAGGACAGTGAAGCCAGGAAGTTTAGTCCCATCGGATGCTTTGATTGCCGAGGCATTGAGCCTGTTGATTTCTCTCTGAGGGACGGTTGGACAGCTGAAGCGGTATGAGGATTTGATTCTATTGTGAACTTTCCATGAGATTTTTGCAAGCAGTAGAGAATCTGTGAAGTTTCTCTTACAGTTCGTTGTGTGAAAGGGATGGGTATGATGAGGTTGTTTTGCAGTGATTCTGTAATAATGTTTCTTCTGTGATGGTTTGTCGTTGTGCTGGTGAAAGCTGAAACTGTGGAGATTTTTCATCTGTTTTCACAAATCATTTTTCATTGTGGTGGGTTGTTGGTTTCCAGACATCTGGAGCAAAGTTTGTGGACATTGATCTTTCTGAAGGCGAATGGTCAGAATACGATGAGAAGGCATCTGTATCAGTGGGCATTCTAAATGTAGAGCATAAATTTGTTGTCACGAGATAGAAGAGGCCCTATGTCAATAAATTCTCAGACAGCAAAAATCACTCTGCAAGTCTATTACTATAACTGTATTTTCATGTTTGTACAATTATGTTTTGAAAAGGAAAAAAAAGCAAGAGAGTTTGTTGTGAATTGTCATCCTAGTATTTTGCACTGTTGAAGTGGGGATGATCTCTTTTGGCAATTGCACCTTGTAGGGAAAAGACACATGAAATGTTTTTAGGATACAAAAAAGAGTTCCAGGCCCCCTGGATGACCCCTTTAGTTCAGAGAGAGCCTTACACTTGCAAAGTACTGAAAATTCGAGATGTTTCCATTGATAAGGCAGTGGAGGTGGCTCACAATTTGGTAGGTTGTCACCCTCTTGACACGATCTGCTTGCACCATTCACCTCCGCAGGAACTGGTAAGCTTACAGTCCGCTTAACTCCATGTTCTGTGTTCTACCATGTGTGACACATTCTATCAATTCTGAACCAAATGTTTGCAGATACTGTGAATGCTGATGATGAGACATGGGAGTGCGAGCCCTAGATTCAGAGCATCAGTAAATGTTTCACACAGCCAGCCGGCCACCATTGCAAGTTTGTGCCATTGCAAGTTGATCATTGGGTTTGTTCACAGTTGATGAGCCACCTGACACCTTGTTGACCCTTGAGAATGTATATGAGAATGAGTGTTAACAGATGCAAAGCTGTTTGTCCAGGAAGACAGGTGGCACAATTTCAGAGGAAATTTTTCCCACCCATCTCAAACAGATTGCAATATGATTCAGATGGGTGGTGCAATTTCAGGGTGCCAAATGCAGCAGCATCTTCATTTGCTAAATATTCATAACCCTGAATCTGACCCTAGAATTATGATGTGTTGTTCCAAGATTTTAGGTTTTATGGTATACTATGTGTCTTCCAGCTGCAGTGGCTGTGACAAAAGTGACAGGCTCCACTGAGAATATGGCACACCATCTTTACATCCATACAACAAGCAGGACTTGGAAATCTCAATTTATGAACTTGGCAGATTGGATTGATTCCATCCATTATAATTCATACTTCTTGTGGAGGCAGCCTGTTTGGGTGGCCAAGAATGCCAGCTCCAGAGGTGTCCATGGCGATGGTTAATTGAGATCTGAATTGAGATGTTAAAATGAAGTGCAGGGAACTTGTTTGGGCGCCCAAGAATGTTGTGTCCAAATGGATCCATATTGTTGGTTATTTGAGATCCCAATTGAAATGTTGAGATGAAGTGCAAAAAACTGGGCATTATAGATTTGTTTGTAGCCTTTGGAGATGTAAGTAACATTTTTAGTTTACTCAAATTCAATGTTGGTTTTGTGGTTGATTTGTTTTATATAAGTATTGCATGCTTCATTTCCACTACCAGCAAGTTCCATTATAGTTTTTGCAGGAAATTTATTATTCAAATGAATAATTTCCATATGGAATGTTAATAGACGAATCATGACCATAAGTGTCATGATGAAGTGTGTTAGTGTCCTAAGGTGGTTTGATGTTTTAGACATTAATCTGCAACATAAATTTGTAGTTCACAGTAGTGTTTTGGAGAAGCTTTTTCATAATTAGAGGTTGGTCTGTTGATAAAAAAATTCATGTTTCCTCACATTTATACACATGCATGACATATTCTTCAAAGACATTTACACATTTCTTGTGTGGATGTGTTTTGTTGAACACTCTTGGAAGAACATCATCCTTTCTGTTGCAACTAGAATTTTTGGCATTCATATCAAAAAGGCAATTAATATTAGAAACCCTAGAAACTAAGTTGCTAGTTTTAAACAAATATTGTACAACACATAACTCCATATGCAAAATATGGACAAAATACAATTTTATCATCTTGGGCAGTAATAAATGATTCAATTATTGAATATTCAAGTAAATTTAAATCTTAAGTATAATTTTATTTATTTTATTTAGTGGAGCTGAAAATTAATAATATATGTTGGATTTATGAGAATGTAAGATTTTAATATAGTGTGTAGGTGAATTAGCTATATTGATCAAAACTTTGGAAGAAATCTTTTTGTAAACTGCTGATTTTGAAGGAAGTGCTGGTTTTGAGGAAACCAGAGCCCTATTTTTAGCGAAATATGCACTCAGAAATCCATTTATGCCACAGAAACTTAGGGCACATTCTGCACTCAGGTGTTGCCCAAAAAACTCACTAGAATGCAAAATGTGTCATAGGGGGCACTTTCTCTAGAATAAAGTTAATCCAAATTTCAATATCTCCTGCACCTAAGGTCGAAAAATTACAAAACCAGCTCCATAAAATCCTCCTCATTGAGAACTTTCCAATAATATCAAACGTCTGTGCCAATTTCCTTAAATTTCTAAAATTCCGTTTTGATTGGATTTTCAATGATAAAACTGTTCAATACTCAATCATTTTGATGCAGCCAGGAATTAGAGCTACAAGTATTTTCATGTACTACAATTCCATTGCATCTGCAATGGATGGTGCCTCATTTATCCTTCATTGGTTGTCCCCCTTCCAGATGATTAGTAATCCAAGAGGGCCCTCAGACACTCATGAATAGGCTTATAAGGTTTAAACAGTAACATTTGTGAGGATTTCTGCATTGGGTTCTCTATGATTATCTCATCACTTCCAATTGATTATTGTCAATTTTCTGGCTTCCCAACAGAGACAGAGACATGCTGCGTTCCCGGCAGGCCAGCCAGCCAGTGATCTTTTGCTGGCAAATCTTTGCCAAATTTCAACTGGACAAATACGACTTTGACATATAAAATGGATTTTTGGTGGAAAAAACGGCCCAAATTAGCAAGATTCTATGGTGGTAAGAATCTTGACATATCTATCTGCAAGATCTGTGTTTAGTTGATCATAGAGGATTCTAATCCCCCCGTTATTTTTATTTTACACCCTTAAAAAGAAAAGCAAACATTTTCATTTACACTAGGCAACTTCCAGAAAACCTCAAAACTTCCCACAAAGGAAGTGTTGTAAGATTCTGCATTCTACAAATTCATTTCCTTAACAACTGCAAATTGATCTGTTATCAAATGTGTTGAGTTCTCCAGTTTGCATAACTTTGCTTGCTAATGTTTTCAACAAACTTTGATCAAAACAGTCAGTACTGTTTGAAGATAAGTTTTCAGCTTTGCCTTGTATGTACTGGAAAAGTGTGCCTTGTATTTACAAACAGAGAGAGAGAAAGAGAGAGACGTCTCATTTCAAAATTCATGCAAAGTCAAGACCATCATCTACTGAAAGGGTTGGAAGCATAAGGCTTGAGCATTTCACATTCTGGTTTTTTCCAATCAGGCATGCGATTTGCGCAGCAATCCATGGAGATAGCCACCTGTCATTATGAGAGAGAAAAGCGAGACTACACCTGCAGGAAACACCTTCCCTGAGTTCTTGAAGCGTGAGCCCATCACAATTAAAAGCAAACTTGAGATTCCTGCAACATTGACAACCATCAAAACAGGTTTCAAGGACTAAAACCACACTCTCTCTCCTTCAAGAACATGCTCTTTAGTAATTGCAGAGCTTCCATCAATCTGAACTACGGCATTATATCTCTGCACAAATCAACTACTCTATGGGCGGTGTCAGCCATTATAATGTGCAGCCACATCCTTCATTTCTTGTACTCCATAAACAGAAGAGAATGTCAATATAACAGCAGACAGACACCAAGGATTGTTGTCAATGTCAATACAACAGCAGATGGACACCAAGGAATGCATGACACAAGAAGATGGCATAAGTCTTTGTCATGCAAATGCTGGTGCTGGGAGATCATTAGTAACCCTAAGGTGAGAAGGTGGACAAGCTTACCTAGACCAATGGCGGAGGCCAGGAAAGGGTTATGTGGTAAGGTCAAGTACACGTAGTACAGAACCAGTGCTGAACCTCCACCTGCCAGAAGAGACTTGTTGCTCCCTGTCTTGAAAAATCCAATAACTCCACCAACTGCAAAATTTGTTCTTCCAAAAGCATCCACATGAACAAATAGTAATACAATGAATGCCTTCCAAGCTCAGATATATTGAGCTCTCCATGGAAGATATAACCACTGTCCAAAACTTCAAATCATGTGTTCCACTCATTTTACATGTATGTCCCCACCGCCACCACCACCAGCAGTATCATGAACACATTACACACACGATCTCTTTTCCCAGGCGTACATCCTAGTCCATCAAAAGGTAGCACTTGCGGCATGGATAGAGAAACTTCTCAACCATACCAAAACCCTAACCTTAAAAAGAAAAGAAAACATCCAATGCCAAACTGGCAGGAGAAAATTAGGGAGACGAGCATGAATATCACTCACCACCAACAAGTGCCGCATACGCCAGAGTCAGTTTCTGCGATAAAGACAACTTCTTGCTGAAGTCGCTTCCTTCCTCTCCCTGTCCCCCTTTCCCACTTCCTCCTCCACCACTGCCACCACTACCGCCGTTCTCCTGGCCACCTCCTGAGCCTCCCTCCAACACTAGGTCCTGTTGTCCTTCTGTCCCTTGCACTCCAGGCCCGTAAGCAGATGGCGCTCTGTAATCGCCGGGCGTCTTGTAATTCACAGGGGCAGAATAATTCGAGGGCGTTCCATACTTCCAAAAGCTCCTCGCGGCCGTGGAAAGCTCAACTGGCTCGCTCCCCGGAACCGGAGCCGAGGGGGGTTTCAACGCGTCGGAAGAACCTCCTGGGCTATGATAGGGTTTCGGAGCACCATAATCCGGGAGCCCGTAGCCAACAGCTCTAATCACTTTGGAGAATAGCAGCCGCCTCCTTCTGTTACTGGAATTCGGGCTCCGAGAAATTGCGATCCGACGGAATGAAGAAGAAGCAACGGATGAGGAAGAAAGCGGAGAGAAGCGAAGCAAGGAGACAGAAGAAGAGGCCATAGCCATCGCTGCTGCTGCAACACAGATCCGTCCCCGCCTCCGCCCACTAGGGATCGGGCGCTTGCCCTAATCCTCCTCATTAATCTCCGTTTCCGTCTAATTCCCCACTTAAATTAGCTCTAGTTCCCACTTAAGCGAAGTGTAATCTCCACTTTAAATTTAAGTCTCTAGTCCCGTGTACAAGAAATCAGGATACCAACCGGTTCTCTATCTATCTGGAAATAACCGGATACGGTACCTACGTGACATCTGGACATCCCCACTTTCATTATTCTCTACTCCAATGTGCATATCAGGTTAGTTTCAGGGTCTTTACCTGGACATATCCGGATATGTTATCCTAGCTTGTTCAGTCCACACCCTTTTTATGTTAGTGGATGAAATCGTGATGAAATTATTTATGGCGAGGAGGACAAGGAACTCATAGCCCAAATAATTGGGAACTCTTTTGAAAGATGTTTTTGTTTGTAGTGTAAATTACACTAATTTTCGTATTTTTGGGGAATAATTCACCAATTTTTTATTGTCACAAAAGTGGAAAAAATAAATCCTGATTAGGCTACATCATATCAACCCAGTGTTCTTTTCCAATTGTGTGATGTAACCTCTAGGTGGCGATCATCCATTAGCTGATTGGCTATTCAGAGGAATTTAAGAAAAAAAATCCATGTGTTATTTTGGCTACCTACTTTAGCCATGTAATAGCAATTATTTAGCGTCTCGCCATAAACAGGACTTAGTCAAATTTGGTTGCACATTAGAGAGGAAAGTAGAAAAGTTTGGGAATTAGGCTATATTCTGGCCACAACTTCGAACCTATTGTCTAAATATGGCAAATTTCATTTATTTTTGAGCCACTTTTTACCCCACAAAAAAAGCCTTTTGTATTTGTCCCACCGGGATTTAAAAAAATATCCCCAGGATGTGATAATTTACCCAAAACACACAAACACCGGTTATGATCCAACCACACACTACAATTTATGGAATTCATAAAAAACCAAAAAACAAAATGAGCTTGTGGCTGCTGGGATTCGAGCCCAGGTCTCCACGGCCACAACGTGGAATTCTCACCACTAAACTACAGCCACATCCAGGAAAATTCAACAGGATAGAATAATTATAATCTTATTTTTCTGCTGGAGAAAGAGAGCACAAACCTTGCAAATGTGTGTATGTGTGACACAAAAAACTAGGTGCAAGACTGGCACATCACTCCTCTGTAAGTCTCTTGCATCCAGTTCAACGATCACATGTTTCAACACAACAATTGGAGATTTTGTATCTTAAAATAGCCTTCACCCAAATCGAATGACGGGTCCGCCATGTTGGCTTTTTTGATCATTTGATCATCTGACTACCCAGAATCCTAGATGCCCTTCTCAACACAAACCTGCTTACAATTTGCCCACAGTTGCAATTACAACCAAAGTCTGACTTGTTTCCTAGTTAGCCAGTGTTGTCTACTAATCATTTCACCATGAATATGTATATATATGTATGTCCGGCTTACATTAAGTGAGCAATATTGGCCTTGTTCTTGAATGGCCAGATGATCAGATGTAATAAGTGGGGTGCCCTTTCAGAAACCTGCAAGAATCAGAAAGTAGCAGATTTCTGTAGCAGTCAATTTTCTTAAAAGAGTCTTAGCCATATTTGAGCAATCATGAATCTTCTAGTGTCCCTTGCATTCAGCTAGGAGGAAGAATCAAAGTTACATTGCTCACAAATTCAAGAAAAAAATTGCAACACAGAAAACAGGGAAAGCAGAAGCTCCAGACATTGCACAACTTGTTGCTCATGTTGTTGTACAAATTTTAATGCTTCTACGATCAGTGTACGTTGATTGAAAATAATGTAAGCTAATACATGATCTGCAAAGCAAAGGCAACAAAACAACAATGGGGTTATATTCTCTCCAATTTTGCATACATGATCTGTAGAGTAATACCCATATTATTGTATCCTAGACACCTCTCATACATCTGACGTGAGAAACAAGCACAATGCATCATGTCTTCCATCTGAGAGTGCAGAAATTTCTCACATTAAATTCACTTGGTCATGATGATTCCACACAAGAAATGTTAAAAAAAACCCTTGAAGCTATTACACTGCTGAGTCCTTAAATCACTCCTCCCCCAAAAACGATTAAAAATAGACGAGTTCTACTGTTCAAATTGGTTCCAACAATTCCACTCTCTTTGCAGAATTGATGAACTGTTTTTGTGGGTGGGTGAACAAACTTGCAACGTGGGTTGAGCTCATTTTAATACTGATATAAGCTGTGAAAGTGGACATGATCGAAACTGAACTTCATGACAACTCAAAGAAACTCACTGTAATGTACCACGCAAGCTCTTGCTCTAGATCTACTCTAGTTCTTCTTCTGAGAGACACGCACACACACACTCTCACTCACACATATACACAGATTAGAGATACATTGTGCATGTACAGAGACTGTATGGGGAAATTTGAGCACGCAGTCTTAGTGATTGCCAAGGGGTGAGAATGCTGGTCATGATTCCACACTGTAACGAATTATAGGTGAACAGGGAGGTGTGAAATTGTAGTACCTGAAGCTGCCTGGGACGTAAGGAAATTGGAGATCATGGGGAAAGATTCGTCAATGAAAGCGGCGATGGAGAGTGGATTCAAGCGCCGTGCGTGTAAAAGGAACCTGGCCATATTGGTGGCTGTGGTGGCGACGAATCTTGTGGCGCTCTGCGTGTACCAGGCGCTGCAGTCGCAGGTGCAGAAATCGGATCATGGCAACCGGCCGGTTAATCCGCAGAAGGAAATGTCGAACGATCATCATCAGCAGCAGCTGGAATTTTTGGATGCGACGACAAATGGGTTTTTAGACAGACGCTCGGAGGTGGAAAATATGCAGCTTACAGCGACGAAGATGGAACTAGAGGAGGTTAACAAGCAACTGCAGAGCGTGAGACGTGAACTGGAGGAATCTCTGACGAATTATCGTAAAGTGTTTCACCAACTCGTGAAGCAAAATGCAGAGATTGCTGCTGATCACAATAAAACACCGGTAGCTGCTGGGGACTCCTCATGTCCAAAGATCGGCGAGCAAGAGATATTGAAGGATCTAAGCCCAGAGTTTCAGCACTTCATAGCACCGAGAAAGCTGCCGCTGGGTTGGAATCCTGCCCTGAGCTCTGACACCATGGTGTTGAACGTCGGCCACGGCTGTGTAGCTAACAAGGAGCTTCTGGACAAGTTCATGAACTATCAAGTGGGTGGAGTCTGCCCTGACGACGATGATCTTGCGCAGAAGCTGATGGGTAGTGGATGTGAGCCTCTTCCTCGTCGCAGGTACTTATCATCTTTTACTACTTCGCTTCCTTGTCCCCTAATACCTGCAAACCCACTCCCACATAGGATGGTCAGCAATTCTGGAATTTGGTTGGATTTTCTCTACAGTTTGCAAAGCCATTGTAATTTACAGACTTGTCCACATTCAGCTTAAAGTTCTCACATGTTTCTTATGATCAGTTCAAACCCATTGCTCAACAGTAATCTACTGTGAAGGTCTGCTTGTGTTTTCTGCAAGTAAATCTATGCATGAGCATAGATCTGTTGAACATAGCAGGTTGTGACATTGAGAGTCAAGACACATTCCTCTGGGAGACCCATTTGTGGATCATTCAAGGAGCACAATCAGGATGTTGAGCATATTGATATCATAAATTTCTTTATGGTCACTCATTGATGATGTCAAAACAGTCAACATCCTGATCTGCATCAAGCCTGCAAATGACTTTCATGAACAAATCTGTACAACAATGAAAGAATTTAGGAAAAGGAAGAGGTATAAACATACATGTCCATCATCAAGATTGTTGGTCTGGGTCATGTGGGGCGGAGTGCAGGTGCCTAGCAAGAATTCCAATCGGATTTACAGAGCCGCATCCATTCCCAGAGTGCCTGTGGGCACAAGTGCCAGATAGTAACATCCACTGGTCAGCATATACTTGCAAGAGCTTTGAGTGCCTCAATACCCGACGCATGCACGAGGAATCCAAGTATGCAGATTGTGTTGATTGCTTTGATTTGGGAGGGAAAGAAAAATTCCGATGGACAAAAGCTACAACTGGGCCTCTAGATTTTCCAATCCCTCAAGTCCTGAAGATGAAAAATGGAGGCATCCGTATAGGATTCGACATGGGAGGTGGAACTGCCACATTTGCAGCTCGCATGAGGGAGTATAATGTGACCATTGTAACATCAACTCTGGATACAGGTGCACCATTTAATAACTTTGTCAGTCTCCGAGGGCTGGTGTCTATGCACCTTTCCATCTCACAACGTGTTCCGTTTCGAGACAACACCTTGGACCTTGTGCACTCCATGCATATCTTGTCCAACTGGATTCCCACTGACACATTGGAGTTCATACTATATGACATTGATCGTGTCCTTCGTCCTGGTGGGCTGTTTTGGCTGGATCATTTCTTCTGCATGAGGCCCCAATTAGATAGTGACTATGTGCCATTGATAGACAAATTAGGGTACAAGAGGCTTAAGTGGGTGGTTGGTGACAAATCAGATCGAGGAACAGAAGAAGTTTACCTGTCAGCTGTGCTGGAGAAACCAACTGAAGCAAGGTTGTAAGATAGATTTCAGATCTAGTTACACTCTCCATACTGTAGGCATCTGTTATGCAACAGGACTTCCTCCAACTTGAACTGAGAGCTTGTCAAATCCATTGAATTCTGCTCCCAGTTTGATGAATGAGCTGGATACCATTTATAACAATTTGTAAGCAATTCCAAATTTCCCCCAAGTGTTTAGGTTGTGGCCTCATCACATAATTTTTGTACACATTGCAAGCTTTGTGATGATACATCACAGTTTTCTATGAATTGACTAACACACCCCTCCTCCCCCCAGCATTCAAGCAACCTGGACCCTTAGCTTGTAGCACTGTTTTTATCAGTTTTGATTGGATTTGGAAATGACACTGACATACATGTGTGCACACAGACTGTGAGAAGTCACCTCATTTTCTGTGGATGCACAAAAGCCACAAAACCTGCAATGAGATTTAAAGCAGCTTCCAATGTTTTCTTCCTGCTTGCTATGAAGTGATCAATGGCTGGAGGGTCCTTGGGGGCTGTGAAGTGAAAAGCAGTAGTTAAGACAGCAAGAGTGGTTATATTACCCCTGTCAGGTTTACCATCAGTACTCAGTGCCTACCATGGCTGCCTATTAAGGTCAAATCTGCACAGAATAAATTGATGCACACATCAGTACTCTTTTGGCAAGTTTGTCCATTTTGCATCTCTCATTATATTTTCGAGTTCATGAAACGTATTTCCCTATGACAACTTCACCTGAAGTGTTCTTGTCAGAAACAATAAGGGAGAGAAGGAGAGCAGTTCAGTAGGACAAAAACCCTGCAAGCCCAAAATGGAGGGACTGTAGTATATCTCAATATAGCTTGTCCCTGCAAATGGCTGACATATCTGCATCACCCATCAAGCACCAATTGGCCAGGATCACCCATCAATTCCCCTGCTGCAGCATGTGAGCTTTTCTGCGCTCTCATGACTTTAGCACACCTATGTCATAGTCAAAACGCACCCCCACAAATCTCCCTTGAAACATCAACCAGGGAGTGAGTTCTCATCATGCATGGATTGAGAGATCATGAACTGACAGATGTTAGGACTCATCTCTGTGGCACGTGATCTTCAAAATATCACAACCGTTTCCCCTGCTATTAAAACACCAATTACCATATCTCTTGGATTCTTCTTTTGTGTAGAGTTGGGTGGCAGCTCCATTTTGACGCACACAAGCACCTTGCATATTTGTACAGTGAACTTCTTGTGATTGCCCTTGCTGCTTGGATGGTGATCTCAACATCTCTTGGGTTTTTTTTGAAGATTAGCCTGAACAATCCTATTATCTACAGGGAGTTGCCCACAATATCTCTTTATAATAGCTCAGGAAAGAGCAGTAAATATGTAACCACATATCTGTAGCTCAAATCAGCAGTTGGCAAGAAAATACTCACATAATATGATAGTCACCATAAGAGGCTACTTATCATCCACTATCAAGCAATACTCCATTAGTTGAATCGGCATTTAGTGTAAGAAAAGCAAAGCAAAATGGTGATTTGGTGATTAAAGAAGACAGACAATTTGCTGAACAAATTTGTCATGTTGAACATGCCAGGAACAATCCTCCTCTGAAGTGCATAAAAACTTATATATCCAACATAGTGCACCTACCTCCTAGTAGTACTGTGGTGGACAACAGCATGACATATATATAGGATTTCTCCAGGCAGAAACAGTGTCTATATATAATCACAGATTTCCTATGCAGGAAAAGTATACCCAGTTTTACTGAAGAAATTGGTGTACTGTGTGTGTTTTCAACACTGTATTGAATAGTACCTACTAAATTGGTTTACCAGCAATGATCACCTTCTGCAGCAGACCATAGCTCTTGAAAATGACTGCATGCAGCAAAGCAAAAACATTGGTAGCCCAGCAAGTTGCAATCAGGTACAACGGGGAAGTCCAAGGGGGAGCAGTACCACCCTCTCCAAAATTCCCTATACAAAGTTGAGCTGGTCCCAGGTGTAAAAATGCAATATGTATGGCTATTGAGAAAATTATCATCAATAATGAGCCATGGTAATGTAGGTACAGATTGCAGTCTTCCCCAACCGTTTCTCCAGAAGCCATGAGACTTGGAGTCAAGAGCCCACTTTCCTTTCACTTAAATGAAGCATCTGTGACACAAGTGAACAGTACAGAATAGTCAGCTGGATATGTATGAGTTGAATTCTTCAGGGTTTCAATAGTCTGTTCTTACCTTATAAATTGACCTAATCCTGCCAGACTCTTGGTTTCAGAAGGCACCCAACAAAACTGAAGACATCATGGGTTTCTGGTTTTGGTTTGACCCATGCCAGAGAATCTAATCTGTTTAATCTATGGGTTAATAGGACGAGCTCCATGATCAACTCCATCATCTACAGTCAGGTAGATAAGTACTAAAATGCAAGCAGGACATGCTTTAAGATGCAAATGAGCACCATACATCCACTATGAACTGCATACAAATGGTCACATGTGCTGAGCAAACAATCAAAGCTTCCTAAGGACTAGTTGCAATTCCTTCCTTTGAGCACCAGTCTTTTGGATCTGACACAAATTGGGTACCTACAGAAGAGTCTAAAGAAAGGCAAGCACAATATTTCTATGAGCAGAAACCTGTGAACTACAGACTGATCAGTGTCCAGTGACACTGCCTTGGTTATAATTTGGTTTTACAAAGAATAAGTACACACCCAGAAATGTACCGCTCTTAGCTCGCAGTCTTCTCTCCTTTGATGTGCGTTTCTTGAGCAGTTTGTGGTGTGGATACAGAGTACTACTCTGCTCACACAAAATTTCTCAAAACAGGCATAACAAAAATCTCAAAGTAACTGGTATATCCAGTATGAGTCTATCAAACGTCTACGAGGAGCACGCAGATGGCAGAGCTATTTTTCATTTTGCAAAGTCATGGCCAAATTGCATATCAAAACAAAATTTCAAGCGTTCATACACATATTGCAATGTAGTGGATCTGCAGCTACCTCCTTTTGGAATTTGGCGGAGGCAAGGTCAGTCACAGTAGCGGTATTTTCCTGGTCCTCGGACTGCACAGTCCTCAGGGCTATTGTTGAACCCGCACCTTGCACAAGTTCCGCAGTGGTTTTGGCAGCAATCTTGAAGCTGGCCTTAGACTTCGGAACCCTGCTGTGTCCGAAAAGAGGCCCAGTGAGACAACGAACAAACAGAGCTGTCGGCCCTCTCATGATCTCTCTTAGTTAATCTAGTATGAAACCGAGCTATCCAAAGCGTGATTTTAAGAAAAAGATTGGCAAATGCAAGTGCAATGGAGGTCCTGCATCTGGAAATGTTTTCAAACGTACTGTAGCTGGTCGTCCGAAGGAGATATTATTCTCAGTTCTTCGACTGACGGCCCCAGAATCTCCTCTTTCTTACAAGCAATCAATGCCTTATCGTTGAGCTCATCGGTGCGTAATTTCGTCTCAGAACTTTTGCTGGCCGACATGACTCGATTGGATCTTCTTGCAGCAAATGGCACCGTGAATCGCTTCCCACTGCGGCTGTCTCCCACAGGCTTAGACGAAGCTGTCTCTGCAGTGGCATGCGGTCCTTTAGCCGTTGAAGAGGACGATGATGCTCGTATGGGACGACCGGCCCAGCTCTTTTCACTTGACCGGTGAAGGCGGCAACGGAAGGAGCCCGCGTGCATTGTAGGTGCACAAAGACAGGTTCGAGCCATCCTTGAAACTGCACAAGGATTGTAACTTCTTCAACCGAGAAACTTCGACTCAATGGCTCTGGTAGTGTTTCGATCCTGAGCGATAGCAGTTACAAGGAACTACGATGCAGAAGCTCTTCAAAGCCTCAGCAGATCTGTAACAAGCAGCATGGAGTTGTCAGGATAAACGCACTCGAGAAGTGATCAATACTTTGTTGTACAGTGCAGATCACGTTGATTACGGGTTGCCAGTAAACTCTTGACGCTTACAGATTATTGACGAATGTTCTGCTACGATTATACTTGTAGAACGCGACCTGCGAACAATATCGGGACTGCAATTGTGGTGCGTAACCAGTCGTTCCCCACCGTGGAAAACAGTGACTTTCCCTCCATTCCCTGTAAGGCTCAAACGGCGCCTCAGAGAAGCTCGAAAGCATCAAAGCAATGAAGAACTATACATCGAAACAAGAAAATCAGAGAATGCGATGCATAGGACGTGGTGCATATGTAAAGGGAAATTAGACAGTGAAACTGCACGGAATCAACTAGTGTTCGTATGCAAAAGACAGCGCTTATGACTAAAGACATAATACGGAGTAACCGGGTGCGCGTTGAAGGCGTTTTTATCTCAAGAAAGACGGAACAAATTGTCCGCTCCACAAAACGTTCAGAACAACGTAAAGAACGATCAAGTCTTGTACCCTGTTCTAACAAGAGTCGAGACTTACAACAACAACAACAACGATAAAAAGACGTTGACGCACTGATTCAAGCAGACGAAGCAGCGATCACCGAATTTCGAACATAGTGATTGTAGACCTTGAAAAAAGAAAGCGCTGAAATGGTTCGCTATGGGATGCACGTTAGCATTACCATTTCCATTGAATACTACAGAATTAATCGCAATCGCAAACACAAAAACTTCCATACAATAATCGATGAGAAATTCACAACGAGACAGGTGAAGAGTACCTGGACTTAAGACGTCATGATGCAAGGGCGGGTTCTTCACGTCTGCCGTATCAGTGCGACGATGCGTCTCACCGCCAAACAAAATTGTTCCGAAGATGACTGATCAGATTGGCCGTCACAACGTTCCAGAGCACCACAGACCAACAAGAATCGTCTACTGCCCCACCGCTGCCAGTGACACTTTATTCGAATGCAGCCAGCCGCGATTGATCATCAGGACACAACAACTCGACGCCAGAGCTTAGAATTATTATAGGTCCAGACTTTCATTCAATTCGTGGATACAAGGTGGGGCCACATGATCATAACATGAAATATTGCGGAAAGGGGAAAATAAAAATTAAAGAATCAGATGATACGATCGCCCAAAACTGATGATCCGATAAACTCAATACATGTGACTGCCGCATCCCAAAGCGCGATTGAAGGCGAGACGATAGAAGAGAGAGAAACACGCAGGAGACGAGAACGCGGAGAGAGCAAGACCCGGGACACGAACGTGAGGGAAGGGAAAGGATGGAGGAAACCCGGCCCTTGATTGTGGCCGCGGGTGACCACGACCCGGTCCCAGTTTCAGGTTCCAAATCCAGATCCCAAACCCAGATCCCATATCATCCAGAGAGAGGCCGGCCTTGTGAACTCGATCCCAAGCGGACGGATCGGATGCATCTAAAATGCATCGGCTTTGGTGAGCCGTACGATTAAATATTGGGGTTTGGAGCTCAGGAAGAGAGTTCGCTTTGAGTCTCTTGTTCCTTTGTTGTCTTTTGCTTGTGGGAGGCGGCTGTTCCGTTGCTCTCTCGGATCTGTGCGATCGACATGACGACGCGGCTGAAGAAGAATCGGAAGAAGAGGATTTAGCTTTCTTTTATACTGGTCTCATGGTTTGCAGTTTCTGAATCCATACCCAGTGATGCCTCCTGGAATTTGCTGCTGTGATGGTTTTCTTGTTGCAATCTTATAGCATTTTCTGGTCTGGTTTTTCTATCGCACAACCATCAGAACATGAAAATGTGTCATCTGGGGTAATGTGGGGATGAATCCTCTTCAGGAAGAGGATGCACGAAGATGCACCAAAGGTGCGCATGCCAGGTGCTCATGGGTGATATGGAAATCCCAGTTTAATTTTGCAAACTCAGGAATTGACTGAACAAAATTAGGCACTTTGAAGAATGAGTCTTCATAGTGGTGGTCCCTCATAGCAAGATGTATTCACCGAGATTTTGAATTGTCTGATACGGTGGTGTCTTATCCCCAGTGCTGCAAGGCAAAGGCCTAACAACAGATTCCAATACATTTCAAGTATAATGGAGGAAACTAGAGTGCAGACCTTTGAGAAGTTCAATGACCTAATGTTGACAATATAGGAAGTCTAAGAAGAAGATTATGTTGTTTTCTTGATCACATTGTATGGCATAATCTTCTGCTCTTGGAAACACACTTGGACTAGTGACCAAAATCTTCAACAACACACATCGAAGAATAATATAAGGTCTCAATGGTTGAATCAACTCATTTCTTCATCATGCTTCTTCTTCATCGTGAGAGTGGAGATTTCTCTATTCTTATGAAAGATATTGAATCAACTCATTTTCCCACCTCCCTTTATGGCTCAATTGTTGATTATGTTGTTCACTCATGCTCCAATAATGTTACCATGGTGCTGTTAATGCCAACACATTACTAATATTTAGCAAACCATCAACAAATTCATTTTTTTAGACATGTCACATGTTATGCATTCTCAAAGGCTTGCCACAATTCATGGCTTGGATTTGGGTATAGTCATCATTCTCCTCCTTGGAATATGTTTTGTAAGTTGTTGTCATGTTTGCATCAAAGTGGCAAAAGTCTTAGCATTGAACATTTTCAATTTTCTCATAAAATAGTGCCTCCAAAGCTTCAAATGACCATTACTCTTTTCTCAGAGACCATCCAAATGGGAAATGTGATTCCATTTTTTTTATAGCCTTTGAAATCAAAACTTTCAACACCTTGTTTGTTGTGATCATAGTTTAAAGCTTGCAATCAAGATTAAAGCATGAAAAGGGAAATGGGTTGGGAGAGTGTTTTGGGGTTCTATGCACTTTCACAAGTGTGAGAAAGTGTAAAAAAGTGAATCTCAACTAGTGTTGGGTGGATATTTGGATTTTTTGGATATCCACTCTGATATCAATTTAGATATAAAAAATGACATCTGGTGGATATCACTAGGAGTGATGTTCAGTCTAATAGCCAAGGTGTTGGATATCATCCATCGTGATATCCGATATGTTGATATCCAACCTAGATATCAAATTTTTTTGTTGGATATCAAAGTTATTAGTAACTATCTATGTTTTTTTAAAAAAATTCCCGATGGAATTACAGTGATGAAAATCTTTAGACAATTTAAAACTGTTTTAGGGACATGTTTTCAAAGGTCTTTTTAGAGTTGTAATTAGTAGTAGTTGTTATCGTGCTTATAATTTTAAAAATGATAATTTATGATTTTTTTTGTGAATGCCTTTTTAAAAAAAAAATTGTGACAAAATATTCTCTTTTGGAAAAAAGGATGTTGCCTTTTGGAGATTTTTTGTCCCAAAAACAAAACTGGCACCCAAAATAATTGGAAAACAAATTTTAGAATTTTGATATTTAGATCTATTGATATCCAACTAATAAATAAATGGAAAATATCCGAGAACATTAATATCTAGGTCAGATTGAAAAATGTGAAAAATGTGATATTTGATTAGGATATCTAATTTATAAAAAAAATATAATATCCTTATTTGATGGATAAAAAAAGATGAGCATCCTTATCCAATGGATATCAAAAAAAAATGATATCCGTCTAACACTGGTTTCAACATTACCAAGTGGATTCCCACTTTGGGAGTTGGAATCCCGAAGTGCCTTGGGGTGAAAGTAACAAAGGAAACACTTAAGAAGTGGACAATGTTAAAATTGTAGCTTTGCAACTTTGAAAAATCATCCTGAAAACACCATAATTTGAGAAATTAGTTTATTTTTGGGAGCTTGTTGCTCATGGTTCCTTTCTTACTCTCACCCCTTGAAAGTTTGGGAAAAGGTTTGGAGAATCAAACATGTTCCAAATTGGGTTTTCTTTGAACCATTGGAAATGTATTGAAAAGTAGATATTTCAAGTGGGATTGCATCCCCCATTTGAAGATTTAAAAACATAAGTTATATAAGCAAATGAATAGTTCAAAATTTAATTAACAATTTAACATTTGATCATTATAATGTTTGATAGAGGAGTCAAATCACCTTTGATTGGAACATGTCATTTGCCATTCAAAAATTCTTTCAAAGACTTACAACTTTGCCACTTAAAGCTCTCAAATTAAAAACTACATGAAAGAGTTCCAAGCTCACAAAATAGCACATTCATAAATTTCAAGACTCTCAATTGAGAGTCTCGAAATTTTTGCCACTTTGATGTGGCCCCCATTGCCATTTATAAAATATTTAAGGAGGGGAGTGATGACTCTTCCTAAGTCCGGGTTATTATATAATTCATGTGTGTTTTTCATAATTTCATGAATGCACCATTTTAACTTCAATTTATATAAATCACATTTTTTTCTTGGTTTGTGCAAATTGATTTCAAATTGAGTTTAACTTTGTGAGTTCATGTTAATCCCATCCAAAAGCTTTCACGCTTTTTTTCTTCATGAGAGTTAAACAACACACCCTAGGTCTACATTCCATTGCAAAATCAAGAATTAGCAAGATTCTTTACACCCAATACCACTAGATAAACCTAAGGGTGCATCCATATCCATGTAAACCAATTTGGACAAAGTTTGCCCTTCTAAATGGCACCTTATGAATGCACACAATACTTGTAAAATTTTGGAAACTTTGGAAATATTTTTGTCCCAAATTTTCAAATGGCCATAACTATTCACCATTAAGCTTATTTTGACAAGACTACCTCACCATATTATAGTTCACATCTAAATACTTCCAATAAGATAGAAATCATTTGGTTTTGACAAATTTTGATCATTTAAATCACCTTTTGAACACTCATGTTCATACTTCAACTTGAGATTCCTAATTTAATGCCTCACTTACATGCCCACATACTTTCAGGTCCCATCTCATGTGGGAGCATGTTTGCATTTTCTTGCTCCCATTAAGCACTAAATGTATGCATAGTTGAATAGACCAATTTGGATGTAATTTGACAAATTTTGTCTAAGTGTGGTTCTCATTGCAATGTTCATATTGTGTGATGCACTTTGAAATTTGTCGGTATGGATTTAATTTTAGGATCTTATCTTGAATGTTTATATGATATACAAATTCACATTGCAAACTTTTAAAAGCCGTAAGAGTCATAGACTTTCAAAGCCAAAACTATGGAATGTAATCCTCAAATTTATTTTGGATAAGGACTTTGAAATGGCCCACTGATTTTATGTTATGTTGGTTAGAAGCTTGAAATTAGTTGAAAAACATATAAAAAAATTCAAAAAATTTAGATAATTTCATATGTCAATTATGTATTATGAACCTTTTTTATCTTTGAAAAAAATCATTTCACCTTTTTGGCCCACTCAATTTATGCATTCACCCCACTCTATGTTTCAACCCCTTACTTCAAAGCCTAATCTCAACTTCTTATATCATCTTGGGAAGGGTTAGACTTTATTTTCCATTTTGGGAGTTGATTTCGCACCCAAGTTAGAGTCACAATAATATGATTTCATCATTGAAATATTTGCTTGTGGTTTTACTTAAACCAAGCCAAGTGGATGGGCAACTTCATGGTTAATAGTCCCTCTAAGCCCTTCCTTCACAAATTGTATGGCGTCCACTTGTCCACCTATCTAAATTCTTAGATTTGTTCTTTAGATTTTCTTTTTTTCCCACCTTTGGCAACCTCAACTTTGTGTTGTTTTATATTTTATCATTTATTTAATCATTCATGGTGATCATGGAAATGGTTGGACTTCCATTCATCACATTGTGATGCTATTGGAAAGTAAGCAATAAACTAAACTTTATTATTTAAAAAAAGGATAGCAAAAGGAATATAACACACGACAAGACTATTGCATTTATAAATTTGCCAAATATAATTGTTATAAGTAATATACTTTTAAAACCTATAGTACCTTTTTAGATATACTAGGTTTGAACCATTTTTTTAGCCTACCTTAGACCAAATTGCAATTTACAAAAACATGAACTAAATTGAGATATTGTCATTATGATGAATGAAATGTACTCCTTGACGTTCTTTTTTAAAATTTCACTTTGTGCAAGTCTTAAATATTGATTTTTTTTTCAAGTTCATTTTTTGGTCTTGTGAGTTCAAGAGACCAAAAGATGAACTCCTTGAAAGAAAAAAGAAAAAAATCCTGAAGAAAACATGAGCACATTTAATACACAACTTACCTTTCTTGCGACTCAATTTTAGGCCTAAAATGAAATCCTAAAGGGTTTAAAAAAAATTATAAATGCAACTTATTTTTGTACTATTTTGAGTGCACACATTTGGGTGTATAACTTTGCATTCAACGGTGTGCACCTTGAATGACAACTTTTGATGAAAAGCTAAGGACAAATGATGAAAGAAGAAAGAAATTAGATGACATTTTTTTTTCCATCCATTGTGCAACTGACTTGGCTAGATTTTCATGAGGAATTTTTTTTTAGGAAAGTTAGGGGGCCTTAGAATTTGCAATTCATGGTCCCAATTCTTTTTCTCTCTAAGAAACTTGGCCTGACTGTTTTCTCTATACTAAGCAACTTGATTGGGGAAGTGGGGCCAAGTTGCAAAAAGAAATAAACCCAAAAACCACCTTCTTCCTCCGAATTGTATGAACATGAAAACACAAGAAGAATATGCTTCCCAAAAGCCACCTTTTCCCCCCTAGATTGTTTCCCATATGAACATTGTAAGAAGAGTTCATTTAAGAAAGTCATTTAGGGAAGAAGATGGATGTTGGGAAAAAGGTTTAAATTCAAAATTTATTGCTTGAAGAGGTGGTTCTTAACCATGGGCACACAATAGCCTTTTATTTGGAAAAAAGGAAAAATAATGATAATTACTACATTTATGATAAATGAATTAAAAAAAAATATATACATATATATATATATTGAAAAATATCTTTTAGTTGGTCACTTGTCTTGCAACATTGTCAAGCCTAGTGTCACATTTAATTTGTTGTTCTTGATTTAGTTCCCCAAGTGGGATTGCATGATTTTTTTTAGGTGTAGAACATTAATGATTGATAATATATTTGCCACATTGTAACAACCTTGATTGAAAATTAATCATGTAGTGTAATTTGAGGGATATCCCCAAGTGCAATTTTCAACCACTTATGGTTAATGTGAGGAGGTTTTATGTAATTTCCTTTGAACAAGGGTGTATTGTTTCAATAAAACCCTGATTGTTCATTTAAATGTAGCTTAGCCATGGAGTGGAAGAGCCTCCTCAATTGTTTACTTCTTATGTTGGGGAAGGCCTTGCTATTTTACACATTGGACCTCAAGCTCTACCCTCAATTCTCAATGTGTAATAATGCCTTGACACACGAGGCTTCCCCTATACAGAAAGCAAGTTCAAGGTTTACAATTTTCACATTTCCCATAATCTAAGTATTGTCAATTGTTCATTTTTCATTTTCGAATTCAAAGAACTTAGAAGACAATTGAAATTTTTTATGATCTTTGCAAATTGGTAAACAAGCAGCTCATTGCATAAGGATTCCACCTTTTGTGACAAGTTCAAACAGAAAACTTCCCTTACTAAATAAAAAAACTTCTCATCTAAATGCAAACACAAGGCCATCTACATATATATATATATATATGTAGCATGATAGAATCAAACAAAGACCATTTGCAATTCAAGAGCTCCAAATGCTCAACTAATTACCCAAAGCTGTCCAAGTAGTTAGCTATAATTATTTGCACCTCTATCTTTTGTGGTGCCCTTGTCTTTAGAAGAAGCATTGAAGCATTGAGCACTCTAGTTCTGGTAAGAAGGTAAATCAGTTGCAACAGTTCTTCTAAGGTGGGTGATCAGGTCTCAGCTGGTAATGTTTTGTAGTAGTAAAGTAAGCAACAGCCCCTGATGTGGTGCTTTTATGAAGAATTCTAACTTGGGTCTCTAAGCAAGCTGGTACCATACTAAGCTTACAATGATGGGGGGCCCTATTGGTTTGGCATATTACACTGCTTTTCAGTACACACCTTGTGGTTTTAGGATGTTACTGAGCATTGGGTTATTGCTGAAACCATTTGCAGAGATCGCATTCTCATGGCCACTTTGTGTAGCAGCTGGAGTGATGGTATCTGGGTAAGCAGAATCATGCACCCCCAAGGCTGCTCTGCCAGATGGATCCAAGTTATCAGCCCATGCTTTGTCCCAAGCTATGGCTGCTGCTGTACTGCATGCAATACTTGGACCCCCAGGCACCGTCATTCGTGCAGATTCCTGCTCAATTTTTCGCACCAGTCGAAACAAACTTTTAGATGTCAATTTTCAGATTCTAAAAAAAGTTTCACATTCTTGAACATTGTAATGCATTAAATTGTGAATTTTGCATAATGAAAATTTCATGATGCAAACAAGTTATTCAAGCATGTGAAGTGGAATTTTTTAATGTGAAATTAGACAATATTAAGGCCTGGATGAATGAGGGTGTGTAAGTGACTGACTTGGGGGAAGTGTTTCTCAAACTCCATGCGGTAGAAGTAAGCTTCCTTAGTATTTGGAGTGTTATATGGGTACATGTGCTTTGCATTTTTCAGCATTCGGTCTGTCACCTGCACATAAATTCACATTCACCCATTTGAAACTTATTGTAGCTTGACAGATGAGCAGTTTACATTCAGTCTCAGTCATCAAGTAATTGAGATTGAATGTGAAATTGTAACATTATGGGGCATGCCAGGTATGTAGGCCATTGTGCTCGTTTTATTGCCCATTTGGAAATTCAGGCTCACCCAAATTCCTCACATGCATCTCTCACAGGGCACAATGGCCTCTGTAGTACCCAGCATGCCTCCATAATACATGAAGCTTATATTGACTTCTCTAGATAGATTTGAATGCAAATTCCCCGGGTTTTTTATCAAAGAAGAAGAGAGGCTGATGCCAGAAATAGTAAAGAATGATCAATATAGATACATATGTATGCATAATACCTGATGGGCTGCATGTGCCTTGAGACCATCAATCCAACTGTAACCAACCCCATCACTGAATTGTTCCTTCTGCCTGTAAAGAATATGCTGCCATCACCATGCCACACCAATCCAACTTGTCAGCACCCAACTTGTCTACCACCGATTGACATTATATACATATACCATGCCTCTTCACATCCATGAATTTACCATTGGAAAATGAACACAAACCTTGGGTAGGTATGGATTCTCTGGGGTGTCGAATGCTCTTCGCATGATCCACTTTTCAATTCGCCCCTTGTCTTTTCTAACCTGCAGATCTCAATGCCAGTTGACAAGCTCAGCACTTGAATGATTCTGTCAAATCTTTCCAAGTAGAGATAAGCAAAAATTTCCAACAAAATGTTGGCTTCTGACAGTCTAGCTCTAATGGCCTGCAGCTTTTCCAGGTTAACTGCTCAGGCATGGACAAGAAGTCTAACAACAGAAATTCCACTGAAAGTGAAAACTTTGGTACCATTTTCTCAGCAGGGTCAATAGCCATGGCCACACTCATGAAGTCCTTGTCCAGAAATGGCACCCGAGCTTCCAGACCCCATGCAGATGTGGATTTATTTGCACGGAGACAATCATACAAGTAGAGGGCCTTGATCTGTCAACACAAGTGAGACTTCCCATTACAGCACCTACTAGAACTCTACTAAATCTTTTCTACTTTCTGGTTTCTGTACTCACCCCATAGCTAGTCTAGAACTTGGCTTGCAAAAGCAATTGTGTACAATTCAAGCTCTGAAGCTGCAGAGACAAAGGCATCCTGCTGATCTGCTGGAAGTCTCAAACACTGGCCCGCAGAAGAAGCAATGGCATACTATAGACATGATGCGGGACAGTTTGACAATTTGCACTATATTGAAGAAGTTCAAGCATGAAGGAGAAATCAAGAGTCTTGCAGTACCTTGCGTATGGTCTCCTTGTGAAGCTCTTCCTTGCTAGGTGCTTTGTGAAAGTAAAGATAGCCACCAAAGATTTCATCAGAGCCTTCACCAGAGAGCACCATCTTCACACCCAGTGCCTTGATTTTGCGGGTCATCAGGAACATGGGTGTGCTTGCACGGATGGTGGTCACATCATATGTTTCTGTGTGGTAGATCACATCTGAGATAGCATCCAATCCATCCTGCAAAAGCCCAAGACCAAACATCGTTCAGAACAACACAACTTAAGGATCTTCTGTTGACAGGCCATGCTAAAATCTGGGGTAGACCATCAATCACTTTGAAATCACAAAGTGAGAAAGAAAAGCAGCCAGGGCTCCAAAAGTCATGACAAAAAAGTTGAGAAAATAGTCTAGTACAGATCTGTGTGCACATGCATCTGAGTTTGGGAGAATGGGAGAACGGGAGAACCTGAACAGTGAATGTGAATTCATGGTGCTTTGTTTTCAGGTAATCTGCAACTTCCTTTGCAGCTCGCAGATCAGGCGATCCCTGGAAAAAAACAACAAAATCCAGCATCCATCCAGCCATGAAGATCAATCCTCCCCCAATGCATGTGACCTCTTGAAATTTGCTGCAACAAAAAAACTAAGAACTGAATTAAAATCTTCTGCATGACTGAACTTCATCCATTGGTTCAATCTAGAGTACTTAGACTCTCTGACATGCCCAGGCTGAATATTTGTTTTTCAAAAGCTTGATGAATCATCATGCTTCATGAATGTCACAACAGAAGTACCTTGAGTCCAACAGAGAAAGTGTGAAGTTGTGCACCCCAGACATTGGCAGCTTCAGTTTGTGCAAGTTGTCGTGATGCTACTGCAGCTACCAAAGAGGAATCCAAACCCCCAGACAGAAGTACTCCAAAGGGTACATCTGTCATCAGCCGCTTCATGACTGCCTGCAAAAATATGAAGCGAACCATGTCCCGACAACCAAAATCAAGTCAAAAATCAACACAACATTGGATCACTCTTGAATTCAGCAGCAAAGCAAAGCAAAGCAAAAATTTCTTCCAAGGGTTGAACATTTTTTCTTCAGAATCGGAGGTTCCAAAATTTATTTTCCAATTGGCAAGTGTGTGTGTGTGTGTTTTTTTGGTTGGTTTTTTGCATGAATCAGATCCTTGAATTCAGCAACTGATGAGAGAAAGGACCCAGGACCTTCTCAAAAGCAGTGCGGAGTAGTGCTGGATCATATGGAGTCGAAGGGATCACAGTCTCTGAATACCAAGCTGGGTTGAAATATCTGTGAAGTCCTCCTGCACAGCAGCAGCAGTAGATCCAACCAACATCCCATCAGACAGAGAGTCTAACCCCACTACAAAAACAGAAATTTCTCAAGCAAAACTGTTCAAGATTGTAGTCAAGCAAAATTGTAAGCTCTCGAGCGAGCTACATAAACTTGTCTGGTTGCAATGTTAAATGAAGGAGCTGCAAATTTGAGTAACTTCTTGAGAATGATGAATCTGCTGCACAAGGACTTTTAGTCTGGAGCAAGAAACATCATTGTTACTGTAAGAATGGATTAATTTTGTGGATACATAGCAAGTAGTAGACTAGAGACTTTACCAGATTTGCTGGAGTAGATATGGCCCGGTGGGAAAATCTCAAAACGTTCACAATCGTCTTTCAAAGCTTTCATCTCTGATGCGAAGTACACTGCCCCTGCACCAAGCAGTAGATGCAGAAATCAGCATACGCAAGTTAGTACCAGATCTATGTGTTGCCAACAACTGGGTAGCCTTAGAATTCAAGCAAACCATTTACTTGTGAGGAGAAATTGATCTTGTTTGCTGCAGGCCTGCAGATCATGATGCATACATGCATGTACACATGCATTTGACGAATTGGGAGTGAGGAGGAGCTTGGTAGTGTGCATATACCGTCGTTTCCCCAACCAAGGTAGAGTGGGGTAATGCCGATTGGGTCGCGCGCGGCGATGAAGGACTTGTCGCGTAAATCCACAAGCACAAACGAGAACATTCCGTCTAGCATGCCCACTGCTTCCTCGCCCACATCCTCATACTAAAATCGTCATCATCAACCATGTTCATGATCGCCGATTCCGTTTGCAAACAAAACAAAAGAGGACTTCACATCGTCAGTCAATCTCAAAGCAGATTCAAGTAGTACACAAGAAGAAACCAAGGAGGAATTTCATCGTAAGATGAAATACTACTAGTGCTATGCAAATCCCAACTTGCGTTCAACTCGTACTCTTCTTTTTATATCCATCGTGATCTGGACATGGAGCTCACCAGATGAGCGATGACTTCGCAATCGCTGTGGGTGTGGTAATGGTGTTCCTTCATTGATTTCTTCAGAGCTTCGTGGTTGTAAATCTCTCCATTCACCTACATTCCCGCCGGTTCAATCCAACCACAACAGTCACGGATTCAGCTTTCTGTTGTGAATTCAGATCATGATCTACCGATCGGTTGCTACTGCAACTAGGCGATGATCATGCCATGATGATGATCATCATCATCTTTGTATCCACCTGCAGGGGGAGAAGTTCGGAAGCAGTACTCACAGCGACGACGATGTTCTTGCTGCCATTGTAGAGGGGTTGATCACCAGATGTGGGATCAATGATCGCCAGGCGCTCATGCGAGAGGTAGCAGCCAGCCTCCTCGTCCACGAACAGTCCACTCCAGTCGGGTCCCCGATGCCTCAGCCTGCATAAATTCTCACGCAGGCCATGCATGCATGAGTAATTGGTCCTCTCTCCCATGATCAAACTCCAGCAGGAAACCACACAACAAAACCACAAACACAAAATGCCGGGGAGTGGATCGCACAGGGACAAAACAAGCAAGCAAGCACCACACAACCCCAAAAAAAATCCATGATTGCTACATACAACCCATATATAAACAAGCCGATCAGCATGCGACACGACCCAGCTGCCTCCTATTACAGCACAGCTAACTGCGCCTGAGAAATGATCAATATTAGACGAGACTCTTAGAGCTCTGTACAAGGAAGCAATCAGACAATCTGCTGGGTCGAAATTGGGTCTTCAAGAATGGACTGTAGAGCCGATCAAAAGCTAGGAAAAAAGTCATGGATCGTGGTATTCCACCTGCGAGAGAGCTCGAGAATCCGAGCTCGCTTGGCTGGAGAGTAGTCATGAGAACCCAAAACTGCCAGAATCCCACACATGGTGACCGACTAGTTCAACCAATTGATGTACTACAACAAGAACAAGAACAAGAACAAGAAGAAACAGATTCTTGCAAAGTCATGTACTAGTCTATTGTGGAGATAGATCTGACAGACTCAGGACAGATGATGAAAGTGGTGCGACAGAATTTTTGCATGCATTTAGAGAGGGGGGAAATGCCAGTGACAAAAGCAGTGAAGAATTGGAGACTCTTGCAGAGTGTGGAGATGGGAAAGAAAGCGGATGATCGACGCAAGAGAGAGAGAGAGGAGGTTTTGGTGCAGCAAATCCTTGCGTTTTTATACACAAGATTTGGGAAGTGAGCGGAGCGCGGTGGGGGAGGGAAGGGGGAGACACCCCATGGATCATCGGGCCGCCCGCCGCTGTTCTACCGGGTCTGCCCTTGCGGTTCCTAAACCAGCTTGCTTGCAGTAAATTGTACTATTTTTTACTATTATATTTTACAACATATTTTTAGGAGCAAAAGTTTGAGTGGGGAGAGTAAATAATAGTAAATAACTACATCTGAGTAAGTAATTTTGGCTACTAGTATTTTATTATTGTATACCTATTTAGCCTAAATAGTTTATAATAACTTTTAGGAGCAAACAAGTGGGGAGAGTAAATTATAGTAAATGATTCTATCCAAGTATTTAATTTTGGCTACTAGTATTTTATTATTGTATACCTATTTAGCCTAAATAGTTTATAATAACTTTTAGGAGTGAACAAGTGGGGAGAGTAAATTATAGTAAATGATTCTATCCGAGTATGTAATTTTGGCTACTAGTATTTTATTATTGTATACCTACTAGCCTAAAATTTATTTACAACAACACACTTTTAGGTGCAAATGAGTGGAGAGAGTAAATTATAGGAAATGATTATATACGAGTAAGTCATTTCGGCTATTAGTATTTGCTACTATATAACGTCTAGTTGTACCTTAATATGCATAGGTCGGAGTTGGTTTTAAAGGAAGAGTAGCTTTAGGTTTCATAAGTTGTCCTTTTGGATGACAATTCCTCATGTGGACGATGCTTTCAAACATGTGAAAATTGCTTGCAAAATAACTATTCACACTAGTCTTTTCATAAGCTCGCGTTTCAATTGCCACATGTGTATATATTGAATGTATTTTTTCTTAACAAGCAGGCTCAACACCAACATATATTTGAATTGCTTTCAAAGCACACCAAAGAAATTGGAGGCATAATTGATATCAAGTTAAGATTTGTGTTTCCATTTTGTTTTTATGTTTTGAACTTGGGTTTTTGTTGTTATAGATGAATACATGTTATATGAAGCATTTTTTCACATCTTTTCATGTGTGTGACTTTGGAAGTTCAATAGTGTTGGGCATTGTTTTACTAGTGCATGACATGCCTATCAAAATGGGTGCCATTTCATTATCTTCTTTGCCACACTCCAACTCAAATGACCATGACCATGAAAAATTATGGGTAATTCATATGATGTTGCCTTTCACTAAAGTTTAACATACCCAACCACCAACTCCAACATAGATTCTTGAGCCATAACTTTAGTCAAGGACTATGCATTCACTTGGGTTTCGAGCACTTGGGTTTATACTATGAGTAGCTTGGACCTTGAATTGGGAAATCAATAATCTTCAAACATACCTAAATCAAACACATGGCTTACTTAGAATGAATTGAAATAACTACATACTTTGAACTTAAAGCTATAGAACATGACTTTTTAATTTTTAATTTTTTAATCTTATGAAGTAGATGGATCGGGTATTCATCCACAATAGGACTTAGCCAAATTTGTCAAAAAGTTATAACGAAAAATATAAAATTTTAAAACCTTGCTATATATTGACAACATAGAAGAACCTATGGTCTAAATATGGTGAGTTCAATTTATTTTTTTCCCTCTTGAAATATGGCAACTTTAGGCTTTTTTTCCAAAAACTCCTATGCATAGATCATAGCCCTTTTTTTTTTGGTTGCCCAATGGTGAAAATTTGGTAAAAAGACAAAAAAAGAAAAGAAAAACTTGCTCTAGAAGTAAGAGGAGACAAATGATTTGATATTGCTCTTGTGTCAAAGATTGACTCTCCATTGTTATGCATCTCATTTTATTTAACTCAATTTTGTTTTTTCTCTTGTGTTAAGGACTAAAACATTGTTATGTCTAAAGTAAATAGGTGATCTCAAGTGAGATTATGTTTAATAGTATGCAAAATCAGTGTAAATATCATGGCATGGATATTGTATCTTTTACACTTTTTTTATGTGCCATGTTTGATCCTTAGGTGATTCATATTGTACCTAAATTTTTTAGGGTTTGCGTATGTCCATATAATTAGTCATTTAGTAGATTTAAAGCCCATATTCTACAAGAGAGATGCTAAATACTTTGAGGAATTCCCTAGTCTTTGTTATGCAAGCATGACATTTTTGCTTGAGTTTTTTTTAATTTTACGGCACATTGGCACTACATAAAAGCTTTGGTCTCGGTTTTGACACTTGTTTTTGGAGAACCTCTTCCTATTGAAGAGAAGTGGTTTTGGCACTTGTTTTGGTGGCAAAAGGCTAGTTCCAATGAGATCTAGTTCTTGTGTTGATTCCAACAAATGGGTGTCCACTTGAGTCCCAGGTCACAAGATCCCAAACCCTCAGGTTTAACCCTAAATCTACCAACCCTAGTGTCTAGGTCAAGTCCCTTCATCCAAACATAGGACTTGCATAAATACTTTGCTGAACTTGGAGGAAGGATTGAAGATTTTGTTCACTACCTATTAACCACTCTAGACTTATACAAAAGACCATGATCAATGTCTAATTGATTTTTCTTTGTTGGTCCAAAGACCAACCTTCAACATTTTGTTTTTTCTAAGGCAATATTTTGAAGCCTGGACATTCCTTTTTTGAGATAATTTTGGACAAATCTGTTTATTTACTGCAATTTATTTGATTAAAAATTTCTTTTGTGGGTATTACTTGCCAAGTTTTCAACCTCAAAAAAATGGAAAAAAGGAAAACTGCCTGCCGACCTTACCATTATAGTTTTAATAGTAGATCTCCCATCAAATAATTTCTGTAATTCTTCATGTTAGTTAAAGACCAAACTCCATGAATTGTTATTTAACGGAAAATATCTAACTTATATGCACACTTATTTAACTCCATGAATTATTATTTAACTTTGTTGTATGGAATCCCTTTCATTCACACCTTTAACAATTTGCTATTCCGGAATACTTCAAAAGAATCTTGACCATCATGATGGTCACCATGGGAAGGATGGATAACCATCAGTTAATCTCATGTTAACCCCAGTTCCCAATCACTTCCTTTTCAAAAACATGTATTTTCTCAGCTCCAGTTTGGGTTTAGGGTTTAGAACTGAAAACACCCAGTTCTAGGTTCGGTTCACATCCTATGCCTTCTAAATGACCTTAAATTCCTTTGATCTTATTATTTGTCTCGTAGACAAGGATATTTGTGTTTAGATTCATTATAGGGCATGGTAGCTTAATGGATTTTGGGCCCTAGGTAATAAATAATAGGTCTATTTTTATATGAGGATTTTTGAAAGATGATATTTTGGCTTCTGTTCAAACTTGAGATTAGTTATAGAGTTATAATAATATCTTGAAGGATTTTGGTTTCTTTTAAAGGATTATTTGAAGGTTATATTTTTGTATAGTGAAATACGTATTTGAGATTCCATAATTCTTCTTTTGGCTTAACATACTTTTTAATGTAAATGGCAAGGCCAAAGTGTGACACACCCCTTGTTCATATGAGATTGGTACATTGGTATACAAGACTTGTGAAAAATTTTGAGACCAGGAAAGACGACTACTACTAGTGTTGAGAATACTATGGTGGTATCAATTATCCAATTATTGGTGCCATGTTATATCCGTGCCAATAGCAAGCAAGATAGCTATGCAAGAAATGATACCCGCCACATGACCAATACTAAAGGGTTTCTAGAACCGTCACTCAAGGGTGCATATATTCCCAACCCTTATCCTGGGGTTCTTTGTCTGGAAAAGGGAGAACACTACATACACTACCCTTAACAAACACGGTGGTCATTTTAAGTCAAATGGATGCACCGTCTAAAGCAATAGTTGGGGAGATTGTGATGAGTTCAACGCTTTTGGCAAAGGATATGTTTTACACGTTGGATGGAAAGGGCGGTCAACATTTGTTTCCAAAATCTAAAATCCATGAAGAGATTGGAAAAACATTCCTAGGGTTACATTACAAAACTACCCCTTGCTTAAAAAGAGGTTGCAAGTTTTAATGTCCAATGATATAAGAATACGTTCAAAAGTCGAAAACCCAACACTTGAAAACTAAGTTGTTTAAAGAACTAGTTCAACTAATGGTGAATTACTGATGTTTAAACTTGAAACATGGGGACCTTTTGTTAATCCAATGTAAATATATAAGAAGGATACATACATGATGGCATCCTATGACAACTCATACAACAATGAGAAATACGTTTTTGACACATACATAGGAATTTTGTGAAAAAACAAAATTAGCACCAATTGGCCATATTTTGAAAATAGAAAATTTTAAATCACCACATTTCTACAACAAGTTCCAGGTAGCCAAAATATAAAAGCATTTAAATTTTTTTTTTTTCATATTTGATCTATAGCCAAATGTGGTTAAATCTTCTTATGGATGATCACCAGATTGGGTACATCACAAAATTGAAAAAGATTCGCACTGATCCATACAATATGGCTACTCAATGGAAATTAGTTAATAGCAACTTAAAAACTAAATCGGATTAAATAAATAATATACGTATACATGGAAGACAGCTGAAATGGTAGCCATTAAAAGAAAAAGGTCTGGATGTTGCTATGGGTTGATAAAGTTGAAGCACACAAAAAGATCATCCTTGATTCACCATCAAAGTTGATTTCCCAAGCAATTGTACAAGCAAAAGAAAGAGAGAACACCACCGCCTAGAGATTCACCAAGTTCAACTTAGTGCATGTAGAAGAGTAGAAGATAACTATGAGAAGAACCGAAAAGATGGTCAAAGAGACATTTGGTGCGGTGGAAAGAATGGTGGTGGTCCATCCTCATATGGAATTTCCCTTGTCCCATACCTAACCACCATGGTTAGTATGTAGCTAACATGGTTAGCTTAGCTACATACTAACCAGTGCCCTAACCATCCACATGTATCTACTACCTCCATAGTAATTATGGAATGCCTTACCTACCTACTTATGTAAGTAGGAACCACTAACATTCCCTACTCACTTAACATATGTAAGCTTCCTAGGTGGTGTGAGGTTTTAGGGTTTAGGGTTTTACAAGGTTTAGGTTTTAGAGTTTGCCAAGATAGGTTGTTACCAAGGTGACTCAGTAACCTTTCTTTTTATGTGAAGTTTTGGAAATCTTCTATTGCAAACTCAATGGTCAATGCTGTTTTTTTTGGAAAAACTCACAATGTTTGAATTTTTTGCCCCCAAAAAAATCTTTAAATATTGCCACATTTCTATATATGGCACAAGTAGGTAGCCAAAAATTATAAGGATGTTTTACCTTTTTTCTTTTTTTCCGTTCATATGTTTTTAAGAGCCAAATTTGACTACATCTGCTTGTGATTGATTGCCACCTTGACCAGCTACATTAAATTTTTTTTAAAAAATAAACACTAGACAAAAGTGGGTCTCAATATTGTATAGAGGAGTTATCCCTACGGCTGCCAGAGTACCTTGGCAGCTTCAGCACAAATTATATCATTTTTAGAAATGCTGAAATTTCAAAAAAAAAAAAACATAATTTCTGGAAAAAAAATTGCAAATGAAAAATTAAGAATCTTTTGAAACATTCAGGAATTATTTTTTAAAATTCTTTGAAATTTAATTTTCAAATTTAATTATTTATTCAGCCAACACATGCTGAAGCTGCCACAAGCTACAATACTCAGTTGGCTGGTTCACAAAGAGAGAAGGAAAAATAACATAATAATAAATTAAATAAATGGAGAACATTTTATACGTTCAATGTAACTTGTTGTACATGTTTACAAAGATTTTTCAATGACCGACCGACCAATAGACCCACCAATCCACCCCCCCCTAAAGCCTAAACCCTAAACCCAATACCGCACAAACAAATGAACGGGAGAAACGGCAATAGATCAAGGGCATCAATCAATCACAAGTTACTCGACCTTGTTCAAAGTACACGACAACATTGTTGATAATGCAAAGCCCCAAAAGGAAAATCCGTATGAAACTTTATTCCAAAGCCTTGGGAACACTAGTAGGGAGCAAGTATCCCAAAACCCCGGAACACCATCCATAAGCTAGGGTCTCGAGAACCTTCCGGGCCCCAAGAAAGAAGGGAGTCCACCAACTTCTTGCCACCCAAGGTGTACTAAAAGTACCCAGCATTTAGGTACAAAATTGCAACCCCTCGATTACTCCAAACATCCCCAAACATCCTCCGAACAACAACAACAACCACGCACAAAGTGTGCCAAAAAATTAATCAATTTTGAAGGTTTCATTTCAAAAATTGGAATATTCCTGAATATTTCGAAAGATTCTTTCCTTCACGCTATTTTTTAAAAAAAATTTGGAGAATTTTTTTTTAAAAAAAAATTTAGCATTTCTAAAAACTAATATAATTTGTGCTAAAGAATAATAGTGAGGGAAAATAAATAATAGGTGTCCCCAGTAGTGATGTTTTGGGGGCAAATTTTTTCAACTTTTTGATCTGAAAAAATATGATTTCAACATATACAATGGATTTTTGTGAAAAAAATGACCCTACTTAGTCAGATTTCTAGAATGGGTTTCAGCATGAGGTCAAAATATTAATTGATTCTTTAAAAAATTTACTTTAGTCTATAGCCAAATTTGGCTCAATCTTCTTGTGCATGATTACCAGTCTGTATAAATTACAAAATTAAATTTTAATTAATTAATTAATTAAAAATTATTATTAAATAATTTTTTAAAAACTGGTCCAAATGCTCAGAGTTAAGCACCAGATGGAGCCACACACCAACTTCACATGGTCTTGGATTGCACCAATACACACATCTATTTATGGGACATACCTTAAATGCCCATGGCCAACCCCCAAACTCTCCACCCCATCTAGAGTTGATACTAGGTAGCCTTTTTCTTACTGGAGAAAAATTCCCCAAAAAGAGAAATAGAAAAACAAGGGGAAAAAAAAAGATTTTTGAGGCTATCAATACTCAATCCCCCCAGATGTGAGAAAAATAAAAATATAAAAAATCATCAAATTTCTATATATTTGGTTTTCAGTGTGTAACTATACACATAGAAGGTTGATTAAAGATTTTTTTGTATTTCAAATGTGGTTTACGGCTAAATCTTCCTACAGGTGATCACCATTATTTCTATATCTTCTTCCTATGGATGATTGCCATTTAGGCTACATTTTATATAAATAAAAAACCTTCCTAAAACAAACTCAGATGCTCCAAGGATTTTCATCTAAACCCTCTCTAAATTGGGCTCGACTTCCCTGGTCATCATATCATTTGGAGCCTATGACCACACTCCACATAACCAAAAAATTACCACACTCTAAAAAATAATTAAGTTTCGACTTTTCACATCAATTAAGAATGGGAAAATTGGCTTATGAGGTGTTGGTGTTTATGCGTTCCCAGTACAAAGTCTTGCCATAGGTGCAAACTGTAGGATCAAACCCTAGGACCGAGGCCTTACCAAAATTAAGGACCCCTTAATCGTGCAAGAGCCAAGGGTGTGTCCCATATTTCTGTTCAAAAATCCAGTTTAATTCCATGTACACATTACACACTCCCCTGTGCTGGATATTGTATAGATACAAAGTTTTTTTTTAAATTTAAAAGGAGAGTCTATATAGATACAAAGTTTAACATCTAATTAAAAATAATTAATATCTAATTAAAATTTAATTATTTAAAAAATATAAACATTTAGTTTTAAATTAATATTTTTTAATAAAATCAAATTGCAGGGCTAAGTGTAAAGTGGGCCTAAGTGTAAAGCAGGCCAACTTTGAGCATTTTTGGGTTGCAAATTGACCTCTCAAATTTGATGGTATCCTTTTTTCAGCCTTGGGGCTAATACAAGGCCATAAAGTTCAGCATTTATTAGTAACTTGGGGCAGGCTGAAAAGTTTTTTTTTTCTCTTTCAGCCTTCACTCCTTGTGTAAAGCACTTGGGGCTGATTTCTTTATCTTTTGCACCAATAGGAATGCTTGATTTGGGTTGAACATTGGCCCTGACTCCAAGTGTAAAGTGGGCCTTAGTTTCTATTCATGTGATGGATGCAATCTATCAATGAAGGAGGAAGGTAGTTTGTTTTGTTTTGTTTTGTTTTGTAGTTATGAGATCCACAGATGCTTCAGATTGTGTTCTTGGTGTCTTTGGAAAGCTCTTGACAAGGAGGGGTGCATGGGCTTGGTTCCATGATGTTTGGACTTGTGCTGCAAAAGTTCTTGAATATTGGATGATTTCTTCACTGAAAATTAAATTAAATTGAATTGTAGCTGAAAATTTCAAAGGAATTGCAATGTGCCTTTGGTGCTATTGAAAAGATCTTGATGAGCAGGATTTAATGGAATTTATTTGGTAATAGTTGGATTCAGAATGTGGGAGACATTGATTTTAAAGTGATTTTTGCAACTGAAAATTCAAATAACTTCCCAAAAAACCAGGTTTTGGAGGGGAAAATAAGCTGAGGACATGGTAACACTTGGGCAACAGCACAGGCCACACTAGTTGTCATGAAGCTATGAAGAGGTACAATTAAAATCACAAACAAAAAAATCCCATGGGTCTTGTAAGCACATAGAAAGAGTTGAAGGATAAGCATTGATAAAAAAAGAAAGCACATTGTACGAGATTTCAGCAATCATAGACAAGTAGACCCGACATCTATTATTTCATGTGCATGTCTCTCACCTCCAAATCCACCCATCACTAGTGACCACACTTTTGTTTTGTTCTTGTTCCCTCCCCTCATGCCCCCCCGGGCCCCCCCCCCCCCCCCCCCCACCCCCCCCCCCCTTTTATCCCCAAATTTTCTTCTTTGGCTAATCTCTCGGTGCTGTTTTACACATTATT
>Ga0116227_10001433_pt1 | contig 53072 bp, 33 predicted proteins | sample S1TSphgellanicum_FD_89693 | JGI IMG/M metagenome (GOLD analysis project Ga0116227, IMG submission 89693) | Host-associated microbial communities from peat moss isolated from Minnesota, USA - S1T2_Fb - Sphagnum magellanicum MG | ecosystem: Host-associated > Plants > Peat moss > Unclassified... | reverse complement strand
TCTCTAAAGTTTCGGAAGTCCACCGGGACTCCATTTCCCAAAGTGGGAGTTGCCTTGGGAGTGTGAGTGTTCACTCCCTCACACTCCCTCACACTTTCTTACACTCCCGGGAGTATGTGATGTGACTCCTCGGCTTCCTTTTGGCCCGCAACCTTGTAATGCCTTTGTTTTGATTCCCGGGCTTCCTTCCTCTTGGCTCGCAACCTTGCAACCCCTTTGCTTTGGTTGCGAGCCCAAAGTTAGGGTTGCGACAATGGGTCTACTGTGGGGTTGGTGGGATATGTGTGCTACTATACATGCTATCTTCAGAATTAGAATTAGATGACAGGGGAATGGTTCAACTAGGTTTCGAGGTTCCATGAACTTTTGCAAGGTTTGAAGTTCACCTTCAAACCACATTTTGAGGGATTGCCTTGGGGTATGATTAGTGGCTACATGTTGCAGGTAAGATTTATGATTGATTTTAACAACCTCCAATGCGTTCCAAGGAACACTCTCACCACAATGAGAAACTAAGGTTTGTTTATTCAATGAAACCACCAAAGCATTGACGGGGTCAATGGTAACAAAGTGAAAATGTGTGCAAGTACTATGGAATTTGGGAGAAGGGGCAATAATGTACACTTTGTTTCCAAGCATGTTTCTAAGAGCGGGTTTTGGGTACACATAGGTTCATTGGGGTTTTTAGGTTAGATTAAGGTTTGTAAAACAATATAAAGCAGTTGCTTTCTTGCGGGATTGAACTAATTGTGTTTAAGTTAAGGTTTGCATAAGGTTACAAATTTTGCAATAAAGAGTGCAAAAAGATGAAACAAACATGGAAAAAGACCACACACAGAACCAAAATGTTTCCCAAGTTGTGAAGCTTTCCGCACAATCATAGAAAACTTCATCCTTGTCTATTGTGACCATGGCTCTAGAAAGTTAACCTTAACCTGGTAGGTGAGTTGCAATGAGACTTGTGTGACTATCAACGACACTACAAAGCTTCCTTCCATCAACGTTCCTTTTACACAACAACCCTCTGTCAATAGTCCTCTTGCATGATGATGATGGTGAATGAGGCATGAGTAGGCCTTTTGGGGCTTACAGCTTTTGATGTGAAATGCTTTTTAGAAGCATTGCATCTTGTGCACATTTGTTAAAGTTATTGAACATTTTCACCATGAATGACTATATTTTCATTCAAAACATGCTACTATACCTACAACTAATGTTCAACACTTTGCCATGTGTTCATTTATTTTAAAGGATAAGGTTAGGCAGTTTCAAATTTAATTTTCCAGAATTTTAACAGTTGATTCCATTGTTAAACTGTTTAATTTGTGTTTATTTCTGTAGTGTAAACAACTTATTGTTTATTGGTAATAGTGACCCAATGGTTGGGACAACTTAATGTTTTTAAACAAGTTGTGAGTTCAATTCTCAACAATTTCGACAAACATCAATAATTATTTTTTGTCACATTGACAAGAGCTCAACATGGTAATTGGTTTTCTTATCTTTCCTGAATTAATTTTCTCTCTATATAATAATAATAATAATAATAATAATTTTAATTGTCTAAAGTACATGTGTGTCAGGTTGCATACCAGGTTCACATGGGCTGTAAATTGTCCTGCAACCCGGGCTGGCAAGTGGGGATTTTTTAATTTATTCCCAATTCTTTTATAAAATTGTAAGTAATATAGAAATAGCTTTCTTTTGAGTCTGCATTATGGCATGCTCTGGTCAGTCCTTGGGTCAATTTTGGGTTTTGGGCCAGTTCCAGATTAGGGTCTTGGTCAAGTTCCCAGTTAGGAGATTTCAGCTGCTGAATTTTGGTACATTATTGGAACTGGAACCACAAGCCGCAAAATATTTTACCTTACCCTAGGGTCAGTTTCCTCATTAAATAATCCTTAAAATAGGGAAACAAAATTTCATGAAAATATGAAGCAAAGCTAGTTTATATTAATTAGCTCAATTATCACAAGCTATAATCTGAATAATTGCATTCCTGACTCTTGACTCGTCATATGACAATATCATAGTAGAGCATGGAATGATAATAAAATTGAAATTTATGAAAATGAATTTATTTTTTGAAAGAAATAAATTTATTCATTTTATCAATGTGGAAGTTGACCCTGAGCTATGGTCATACAGGTTTTGGCTTTTTTAGATAAATAAGTATTCATATTTTTTTTTGTAATTTTCTCGGTCTAACTGGTATTTAGGTTTTTGACAAGTTTGTACAAGTATATTGTACTTCTTGGTTAGGTTTTAAGTTGGTTGTAGAACACTACTGGGGTATGTACACAACCTCTAGTCTTGGACTAGGTATATGTAAACCTAGGTTGACTTTGTTTGACTTTCTGAAACTGGAACAAGCTGTTGTTTTGTTTTATTTTCTTAAAAAATAACTTGAAGCAAATGTTAATCTATTTTGAAAATTCCCAACAAACCGGAACCAAAGATTATTTTATTTTGAAAAATTCCCAGAAAAGAAGGATCCAGAGGTTCTAGTTTCTAGAATTCTGAAAATATTCCCCAAAAAAAAAACTTAGACCATACATAATTATATTCTAAAAATTAAGTCTCTTTCTTATTGTGGGATAACTTAGAGCAGCTCCATTGGTAGGCAACATCAAAATGGTGTACTAAATTGTACTTTGGAAGAAGTACAACCATCAAATAGTGTGAAAATGGGTTTTGATCAGTTTTTTTTTTGGGTTTTTAAATTTTATGTCATAAACATGTTTATAGAATACAATTGATAACCCATTTTAATGACATTATTATTATTTAGTTGGTTATTACAATTTGAAAATTCAATACCTGGCCCATAAGGGTCTTGTAGGTTGTTTCGATGTTACATAATAGCTAGGTTGATTCATTATCAGTTTTTAAAAAATCAATAATCACTAGGTAGGTTAGTAATAATCTTATTGATAATTGGGTGGATAACTAGATGTTTTCAACATTGGGGTACCTAGACCATTGTTGGCTGGTTATTACTTTTTTCATAAGGCACGTAGGGGTAATGGTGTCAATAATATCAATCTAAACTATATCTATTCACAATACATGGTTTTGGTTGATAAGGAGAGAACATGGCAATATGACATGGCTCACTATTTTAAGCACTAATGTTTGTGTTAGCAATTCTTGTTAAATTATTACAATGTTTTTTGAAATCTACAAAATTTATAGATTTTTTCTATTATGGTTGGCAATAACTTATTAGCATGAAATCACATCCTAAACCACCAATTTTTACCAATTTTTACATTCAGGTCTTAGTTTCCCTCATGAGTCTATCATTAGTTCTTTTATTTGTGAGCATCATGGACACATGTACCATAAAATTTGTGCACGTTTGCAACATCATGAGCACTTGCATTTGCAACCTTTGCACACATCTCCAACATCATGAATGTTTATGGTTACAACATTTGTTCATCTCTATAACATCTACAACATCTACATCTATTTGTAGCCTTTAGATGTGAGCACCATTGTGCATTTGTTGTGTGAACTTCATGATAAGATATTCACCATTGTTTTAAAAGAAGATGAAAATCTCAACTTCATTTGTCATCTTCCTTTTTGAGCATTTACATAGGAGCTATATCATAATGATCAATCAATGACCATTTGTATAAGAGTTACAACATGAGTCAATCACGATTTCACAAAAATGTCAAAAGGAAGGAATTGCCAATGTGTGGTGAATCAATCCATGATTTCATAGAACTATTGGAAACAAAGAATTCTCTAAAGTTGAAGAAAAATCCAAGCAAAACCATTTTTCAATTGTTTATTGAACTTTTATTTCTTCCGGTGAATGCCTATACACACACAATTTTTTTTATGGCAGTTGATGAATTAAAGTTTCAATGTTGTTGTGTATGGTACCACTTATGCCATTAACATGTGCACATTGAGGATAATCACAATATCAAAATCACCCACAATAATGTTGAAAGGTTCAAGCAAGAAAAATTTGAAAAAAATAAATCATGTGTAAGGTGTATAACTTTTTATATCAACTTGTGAGGGAACACCATTATCTTTTGTTTACAAAAATGTGCATTTCTACATTCTAGCAAAATTATGCACCACTATCATGGAGATTTTGCCTATCTATGGTCATATTGTGTTTAAATAGTCTTATGTGTCATAGACATGAAGCTTCTTGGGGATGTCTTCATACAACAAATCTTCTGGCATATTGACAACATCCTTCACACACACATGGCAAATATTTGAAGGTGGGTACAAAAATGAGTGGACCAATTGGCCACAAAAAATTATCACTTTTTGCAACCACCCTTAACCTTTTCTAAGTTTTTAAGTGTATGGTGGTCAATTTGTTGACCTTAAAGTTACATAGTGTTGTGGTTCCTTTTCATTAAGATTTATTTCATATCATTTGTCAACAAGTTCAACTTTGTGAATATATAAGTAGGTGAAAGAATGGATTACTCATGCTTTGCATTTTAAACATTCAAAGTGCATGAACCATATGGAATGATCCAATCAAAAAGGCTTATACTAATGAAATAAATCATCCATCCAACCTACCTACCTATTTAAGCCTATACATACTTATCCTAAGCCTAACTACCTAACTATCTACCCACCTAACATATGTTAGGTTGCATATTCTATCCTAGTTTACATTAGGATAATTGCCTACTTTGCCTTAACCTAACTTAGACTAAGTAGTTGTCATGATTATATTATTTGTTATTATAAAACTTTAAATTATTAAGTATTGCCACATGTATATCATCTAGTGGACAATCTTTATCCAAGTCCAATGGATAGATTTTTGCCATGTGTATACATCCTAACTCTTTGTCATACGTGATTACACATTTTAGTTATAAATCCAATTGCAAATAATCATGTTAGATAGGCATATGTAACTACACATGTTAGTCAAGAAAACCAATTGCAAATATCCATACCATGTTGGATGAATGAAAAGTTGGTGTTAGTTGCATAATTGATGTGACTATCCTTTCGACTAGTTGCCACATATTGTTTTTTACAACTGAAATTCTATTCAACATGTCTAGGGTGATTAGACATTATAGCAAGTCACATGTGTCATTAATGATTAAAAATTAGTCATTAACAAATTTCTTACAGTGAATGATGAATTAAAATTGACCATAATAAATATCCAAGTTCAACTAAAAGATAAAAACAAGAGTAAAAAGAATTTTACTTATAATATGTGTCAATAATAGTAAAGTTGAAAGTGAACAATAATAACAACTGAAAGCAATCAAGAGTAATGACTTGGAGTGAATAACACCAACAACTAAGAACAACATTAATATTTGTTGACAATAATAATTATAAAGAATGTGACCTCATAGATTTAAAAAAAAACTAAATTATTAAGTGTGCAACAAAACATATGCAAATAGACAATTATAGGAAAAATTATGCAATGTAAACTCAATTAAAAAAACTGAAAGGAAGAGTAAAGGAACCTTACATGGAGTCCATGTTGACAACATTGATTGAAAGTGAACAAGAACAACTAAAAGTAATCAACATTGGAAAAAAAAAAACTCAACTAACATCAAACGTAGATGTACAAAAATCCTTCAAGCACAACATTTGTAAAAAGGAAAGAAATGAACATCTACAATTAGAAAGAAGGAGAGAATTGAACATTTGCAAATGGAAAGAAGTGAGTGGAGAGGAATGCAAAGCTTGTAGCTAAAAATAATTGACCATTACAACCAAAAGGAGTTGTAAATAATGGTGGTGTGACTTGTCATTATAATGATAGCTCCACAATGTTTGAACAATGGTAGGGTTTTGGGCAAACAAACAATTGTAATGATAACTTGGCAACTCTTGAACATTGGTAGGGTTTTGAACAAATAGGTACATTGATAGGGTTGTAGTTGTGTAAAGTATGAATGGAAGTAGGTTGGGTAAATATGGCTTATATGTTCATGTTAATTTTTGATAATTGGTTAAAATTAAATGATGGTACCTAGGATTACTACTACATTTATGTGTGGATAGATTAATAATTGGCTAGGATAGGTATCAATATTAATTTTTTTGAAAAAATAAAATTTGCTTCCTATCAATTTCACTATGAAAATAAAACCCATAGTTAATAATTTAGTTGGTTAATTTTATGATAATAATAACCACATATTATGCATAAGGGTTGGTTTTCAAATACTTACCTTGAGAAGGTCCACTTAATATACTAGGGTAGGTTTTAGGGTTTAGTTTCACTAGGAAAAAATAAAATTTTACAATTGCATTGAATACAACTATTGTTTAGTTCCAAATAAATCAAGTCACAAATGAAATAGTTACAAAAACCATGACGTAAAAAATCCAATCAACAAGGGGAGCATAAAGTCCACAATCACCACATATTGAGTCTTTACATATAATTTGGAATGAAATTCAATATGAGCCAGTCAATTTTTTTCCATTTTAATTAATTAACAAGTTCATTTTTTTAATTTCAAAAGTTCACAATTAAAAATTGGTGTATTTTTATTTTAAAATAATTACATACCTATCTTCATAATCAAGTTATTATTCTATAACCAACTGTGGATTAACGATTTGATAATTATATTATTCATTATAGATCTCCAAGAAAAGAGTACCTTGCATAAATTAATATCATGAATCCAAAAGCAAGACACCATATCTTAATTTTGCTCCACATGCAGCTAAGTTAGTCTTTAACCCTAATGTTAGTAGTGTTAACATGATGCTTAGTGATAACACCAAGTGTGATTGGAAAAAAAGAGCAACTCCACCCATAATTGGCATGTGGCCTTTGCAATAATATTTTTCTCATTCAAGATTACTTGTTTATTGATTTCAAGCCCCACCCATAACCATGAACCTATGACAATAAAAGGTTAAAACCTACTAGTAACCAACCATCTGGACCAATCAGTATATCTAGCCAATTTGTAGGTGTTAGATTGTGTAGTCGCTTTTATTAGCTTTATCGCATTGAGCAAAAGTGTTAAGGGCATCTCCAGCGTTTCACTGGAAAATGGCCTGCACAGAATATTTTCACATCCAAATTTTGTGTTAAATTTTTTTCTCTTCCCACCCATAAATTCTAAATACTAAACATTTAAACACTGAAAAGTAGTGTAAAGATCACACAAGGGCCAATTAGTGCAAGGGCCAATTAGTGCGAACATCGAATCAGGAGCAGCAAGTGTGTGAGCAACAAACGCAAATAGCCAACAAGCATCATGTCTCTTGAAAATCCTGTATCGTGCAGAAATTTGGTGTACCCACATCGACTTTTACGTCACTTTGGTGTATTGCTTCATCCAAAAGAGATATGCAGGCCATTAACCAGTGAAATGCTGGAGATGCTGTAACTCACAGTCATTTTACTGAATCTGTCAAGAAGTTGTTTTTACCAATCTTCATCCAAAACATGTTGTATAGTGTGCCAGTGGAGATGCTCTAAGGGCATCTTTAGTGACAAAAATTGTATCACTAAATTGGAGGAAAAATAATAATAACATAATACAAAAATTGATTATGACATTCAACTTTTGTGCTGAATATGACACAAGGGAAGGAAGGGTGGTATGAACAAACAATTATTTTTAATTGGCCAATCACAACAATTAGCCCAGGTGTCAATATTTAAATGATGTCACAATAAAATATTGTTCAAAATTCATGTTTTATTGGTGGGGAGGTTGAACACTTTATCTCTATGTTCAATAGTGATACTAGCCCAAATGAGGGGCACTACTGAAGATGCTATAACATCACAAAAATTTGTTTTGACATGCATTCTTTTGCCATTGTAATTCTGTTTCCCATTATATCTCCTTCAAACTGTCCAAAATAATTTTCAAAAGCTGGTCCAAAGAAGGGTAGGGTTGAACTTATTTTGAGTTCGCCTTTATACCTGGAAGAATGCTTAGAATTGCACCCACTTCCCGCTTAATCCCACCAAAAGACGATGTCTATTTGGGAAATTTTTCATTGTATCCCAACAAGACAAGTAGCATGAAATGGAATGTTTGAAGTAAAGAGGGCAAATCTTTATTGCAAGAGAACAAAACAAGAAGGAAAGAGTTGAAAGAAGAAATTGAAAGGGACCTAAGGTGCAGGCAAGTTAACCCAGCTACTAACAGCAAGTAACAAATTAGATGTTACTTGCGGAAAGCGAGGTTTAAAGCCTAGCCTTGGGTGCACCAGCATCTACAGTTGTAATTTTATACCATAATGAAAACCCCAAAAGAATTTAAATTGGTTCTAAAGATTAGAATTTTCTCTTCCACTAAGACAAGGTCTGAGAATTCAGAGAGTAGAGATGAAACATTTCCAAGGTTAAATATAACTTAGCTGCTAAAATGCCTCTCTATGTCCCCACAATTCATGCCCAGGCAGGCAAAGAGAAAAAGGGTTAACAAACCCAATTAGGAATTGAAATCCTACCTAGTCAATGACATGAGACAACATGCACCCAAGAGGCCCAGGTTTTTTTCCTTTTGCTCTGGGGGGAATGAGATTTTTTGAAATTTGGTGTTCTCAATGTGTTCATATGGTTTTAATCATGTTCTCAGCAAGTTCTCAATTATCATAACCACACGTATTTGAACTTTAGTCACACATTTATTATATCTTTAGACCGTAATAGAGACAAGAATTCTATGAGCTGGGGAATGGAAATGGCAAGAGCTTAATTGCGAGGTTGTAGTAAACTATACCCTCTCTGTAAATGACATAATAGAGACAAAAATTCTGTGAGGTTGGGAATGGAAATGGCAAGATCTTAATTATGAGGTTGTAGCCTGTAGGAGCTATTAGAGAGAGCTATTAGGACCTCTGCTTGGGAGGACAAAAGGGAACTTGAGGAACAAATCAAGAGCCTCACTGGGAATCTGATGGGAACATGGTGGAAACATCCAAATCCCAAAAAGATCTTAAACATTTCCTCCCCCCTCTCTTCCCTTCAACCCCAAGGAGAAGAACAGGGCCTTCCTGGGTGCATGTTGAAGCATCTCATTGGCTGCCTGAAATTTCTTTTCTTAAAACTGTTCATAACCATTTTTGGACTAGGCTAATACGCCTTCCGAAGAAGGTGGGTATCTATTAATAATAATGTACAGAAGTAGTAGCTACATAAGTTAAACTAGGTATGGTTTTTCTTCGTTGTTGGGCAAGTGTATGAGGGAGAGAGGGCCAAAACGCTGGGCTTGGCGACGCAGGCCGGCTTTCTAGATCAGCGGCGCGACGTGAGCGCGCTGCTGCCAAGAATGTGGTGTGCTCGCAGCTAGCTTGTGAGTTTTTGGAATTGAGATGATATTAACAGGACAGCAACCGCTTTTTATTATCGAACACGAGGATGTAGCATGCCTGCAGCAAACAGAGCAAAGCAGACCAAGTTTGTGCAGCTGCCAACCACCACCCCAGATGCTTTTCTAGCATTCTGCTTCCTCTAATGCTACCAAGTGTAATCAATTCAAAGTAAACTGTAGCACACAATATTTCTTAGCTGAAAGCCAACTAAGTATCAACTGGGTATTATCTTGCTACTTGAATGGGACAGAATCAGCTGTTTTTTTGGTGGCGAATTTTCTCCATTGTGCCAAAAAACTTTTTGAGAAAAAGACTATTCGGTCACGATTTCCTTATTTTGTGAAAAAAATCGCCAAAATACGAATTAAAAGAATGACCAAAATGCACCACAATTACCTACAACATGAGAGCAGAGTTTTTCTTAAAAAGGAATTTTCGTCATTTGGCGAATTCTCTCAGAAAGGAAATTGTAAAAAATCACCATGTTTCTAGACATTGTTCAAGCAAGGCAGCCAGGATGATATAAAAGGATTTTAATAAATTTCTACTTTCATAACTGGTCTATAGTCAAATGTGACTAAATCTCCTTGTGGATGATTGCCAACGTGACAACATCGAAAAATTGGAAGTAAAAAAAATACTGCATGGGAGGGTGCTTAAGATTTTTCTACTTCCATATTTTGAATATCACCAAATTTGACTGAATACTCTTGTGGATCACACAGTTTGTAGCAGCACTAAACAGCGTGATCAATACTGCAAGAACATTGAGAGATCTACACAGTCACATGATGACTGCAAAATTAGAGTTTGAGCAATTGGGACAAGTCCGTAACTGGATCAAGAGTTGCTGGTCACTAACTAAATATGAAGGATTTTCACAGATGCTAAATATTATCAGCCTGGTCATACTGATTGTCCAGTTTATTTTTTTCTGACAAATTTTGTCATTTTAGGAGCAAAAGAATTAAAAAAAATTTTGGTTTTTCAATGTAAATTCGACTCATTTTGCTACTTTTTTTTCTCGAAAATTGAAAAAAAACCCTGATCTGATCATATACCATTTTTGATTTGTTTTTATGAGAGATTTGTAACATTGAAACCTTTCAGTCCCACGCAATGCAGGCATCCCCCGGATCTTCCTGAGGTTTTCTGTCCAGGCTGTTCCAGCCAACAAAATATGCTCCAGAAAAGACATTGGTAGCAATTTTTTTGCAACTTGGAGGTTGCAAAATTGGCACTTCCACTTCTGGGACTAGAGGTCTATAAATGGGAATCAGCTACAGTCCAGGCGCCCAGGGCGAGTAGACTAGTGTAGTCACAGGGTTGGTTTTCTCCCTGCTTGAGCTTCCAACTGGTTTGATCATATCCAGGCTTTGAGCTCTCCTTCCACTAAACTGGCTTGATGTCGAAAGACGACCCAATTTGTTGATTTTCTTCTTCCAAGCGCATGGTCTCTGGAGCAGCAAAGATTGTTGTTGCATTGCTGCAGGGAGCTGCAGCTGCTTCTGTAACTAACTAGTGGATGCATTTCCGTGATCAGCTCTTCAGCTCTCTCTCACTGCATTTGTGTCGTGATTTGTAGCCCTCTCAGGAGCTCTGATTCTTCCAGGGGGTACTTTGGTCTCTTCTCTTCTAGACCTCCCTTTAGTGCTAGTACTAGACATTGCCGTGATCTCTCAAACCGGAACAATGTCTTACTACGGTTCTAGTATACTCGCATCCTACATTGTGTAGTGCCAATTTTGTTTTCCTGCAGTTGATCTCCCTGGGCTAGAATTTGACGCTCTCATGAATGTCTTATTATTTGCAGATTAGTGACAGCTTCTCTTTTGCTCTGCATCAAAAACCAAGCACCAGCTAGTTGTATAATTTATATTCCAAGCCGCATTTCTTGTCATCATATTATATATAATATAGTTATATATCTAGATCAGTAATATGAATTCAATATGTAGCGATATCAGATGTCTCCAAGGACTCATCGACTCAATGTCAAGGATGAGGCGTCGAAGGCCGGCTACAGTAAGCAAGTTCTTCGTTGGATCAAAATTGGCGCTTACAGTAATAATTTTAGTACTAGTGCAGACATCAATATTGGTCAAGCAAGCGGAAGGACAAAATGTGTCGAATATTACAACCGGAGGAGGGATCTGGGAGCTGTTATTGACGAACGCGGGTATACCATCCATGCATTCCGCCGTCACTCGCTATGGCTCTGTGGTTCTCCTCGACCACACTAATGTTGGCGCCGAGAACATCACCCTTCCAGGTACTGCTGCATATAACCAGCAACGTCTATGAATCCTCACCTCCAAACACTTTTATTTTTTCCTCCTTCCCTTTTTTGAATCGGTTTCAAAGTTCTAGTGCTTGCCAGTAGATGTCAGCCGTGCATCTGGACAAAGGGAAGCAGCTATTGTGTCCTAGCTGCAAGTCCCATTAGTACTGAAGATCCATGATCACACTCAGTCAGAGTTGTTGACAAACAATTAGAGCCCTAATTCTTAGAGTCCCTTTTCACTAGGCTGCTGTGATCAGGGTTACACACATTGTGCTGCAATCAAGCAGCCTAATGGAAGCCACTGACAAAGAGCCTTCTATCTTGCTGCAAGGCAGTCCCTTCCATTGGAGAGCTGCAAGTGCACTTGCATTGAAAGGAAAACTGGGAACACGTGTTCATGAAGAAAAAGACACATGTCAATTTATGATGAGTCCCAGTTTGCCTCACAGCTCCTGCAATTGCTCAATGCTTGACCGGTAGAGTTGTGAAATGACTCACAGCTAGTTGGAAAAACATAATGGAAAGCTCTTGTGATCAGAGGCTCAGCCTAATGAAAAACTGTCCTTAGAAGAGGCTGTGAAATGACTCATAGCTAGTTGGAAAAACATGATGGAAAGCTCTTGTGATCACAGGCTCAGCCTAATGAAAAACTGTCCTTAGAAGAGGCTGTGAAATGACTCATAGCTAGTTGGAAAAATATGATGGAAAGCTCTTGTGATCACAGGCTCAGCCTAATGAAAAAATGTCCTTAGAAGAGATCACATGCTTGTGTAGATGGCAAAACTAGTCTCTTCTATTCTTCACCGAAGTCTCTGCAGGACAATGGTGGCAGCTGATTTAGCATCAGAGGAATTGAAACGTGACGACTTAATTTTGTATGAAAGTTTAGCGAACAGTACTTATATGATGATCTTTTCTGCACAATCAGCTCACGAGAGTGCTAATTTCTGGCCGGTGCATATTCCGTGGTACGTACTACGTACCCATGTTATAGGTGGCAAGTGTCGGAACACAACGTACGACCTGGTACTCAAGGAGGATTGCTACGCACATTCTGTGCTGTATTCGCCCACCACAAACACTGTTCGCCCTCTTACCATCCTCACAGACACGTGGTGCTCAGCAGGACAGTTTGTTTCCGACGGTTCTCTTGTCCAAACTGGTGGAGGCTATGAAGGTCAACAGAAAGTGAGGTGATCAATCCTCTGGGCTCCATTCTCATCTGAATGTAAATTTGTACGTGCAGTACGAGGTCCTAGTGTGCAGGTTTGCACCTGATAGAAGGTTTTGCTTTCGAGGACGAAGAAGTCATTCCGTGCAAAATCCTTGTTACTATCGATTGTGAGCCCAGGAGTTTATCACAGCCGAGAGGTCCTTTACAGAGTTCCGGCTACCTCAAGAAGAAATTTTCTCGTTGATCAAAACTTGATCCGTAACTTGTCCTAACTTCCAGTTTTTGGATGCCTGTTTTTAGACTCAACGATCTCTCTGATCCCCTCTGCAGGATATTCAAGCCTTGTTCAACCAACCAGGTCTGTGACTGGGTGGAATCGACCACCCAAACCTTACAATTTCCAAGATGGTACACAACCAACCAGCTTCTACCGGATGGACGACAAATTCTGGTGGGAGGCAAAGCTGCCTTCACCCTGGAGTTCTTGCCATCAAACAATGAAGGACTGGTGAAACTCCCTTTCCTGCAGCAGACAAACGACTTCGAAGATGACAACTGGTACCCTTTTGTACATTTGCTCCCCACTGGAAACCTGTACATTTTTGCTAACAGGGACTCCATCATCTATAACTACAAGACCAACACTGTGGTGAAGCAATTCCCTCAGATTCCAGGCAACCCCAGAAACTATCCGTCAGGAGGATCGTCAGTGATGCTACCACTGACCTACTCTGATGGATATGTTGGGGTTCAAATACTGGTTTGTGGTGGTGCTCAGCTTGGAGCTTATGTAAATCACACTAGTCAACTAGGTTGTTCTAGTACTTGTGGGAAGATCACTGTAACCGACCCCAACCCTGTTTGGGCAATGGAGACGATGCCTATTCCAAGGTGCATGGGAGATATGATCCTTCTTCCTGATCAAAATGTTCTCATCATCAATGGTGCACAAAATGGTACAATTCCTTCACTATTTGTGGGTCACACCAGAACCACATTCCTGATCTCCATTCCTTATCCATTCAGATTACATGACAATCATCAAGGATCTAGTCAAGGATTCAAGGTCCAGTTGTCATAACGTATATATTTCTCTCTTAGTTTTCTTTGCTGGATTGCATTCTAGGGCTCACATCTTGGAATCCTCAATGAGTTCACATGTGACAAATTCCAAAAGACAGTTTTTTTTTAGAGAATCAGAACATAATTTGCATGAAATGCTTGAGATCAGAGGGAGAGGGAATTTACTACTGAAGAAATTTTTTGAGAGATGCAGATGAGCAAGTTGATATATGTAATTAAGTTGTGCTTGTGGAGCTTGCAGGTTCTCAGGGCTGGGGATATGCTTCAGTGCCAGCATTCAACCCAGTGTTGTACCAAACGTATAATAACCAGTCCAGATTTCTGATTTTTGAGCCCACCACTACTCCTCGCATGTATCACTCCACTGCCAACCTTTTGCAGGTATGAACTCTTAACTCAGCTGGAATAATTTAATCCAGGCTGCACTCCAATTTAGGGATTGATCACAGAGAATATTAATCCCTGCACTTGCAGTAGTTTAGGGTTTAATCAGAGATAATAATCCCTGTACTCCGGATTCTCTATTTCTAGACGTTTGTATCAACTTCATGCACAAGTCTATCTTAAGGTCAGAGACGAAAATGTTGGGACCACGTAAAATAACTCATGATCACTGGCCAAATTAATTAGGTCTTGATGATACTCTTAGAGAAGTATTTTGAGACGTTGGCTAATGATTCTTGGTCATTGTTGTTCAGGATGGGAGGATACTGTTAGCTGGGAGCAACTCCCACCAGTACAACACTTTTAGAAACACACCATTCCCAACAGTACTCAGCTTGGAAGCTTTCTCTCCCCCTTACATTGTGGATGTAGATCAAAGGACTATTATCCAAATCGTCCCAGCTCAGATTTCTTACCAGCAGTCTTTTGGTATCACATTCTGGGATCCGAACCCAGGAGCTCCAACAGTCACTCTTTCCGTGGTTCTCACAAGTGCTCCGTTTGTTACCCATTCTTTTGCACAAGGACAGCGGCTTTTGGTTTTAGACGTTGTGAATGCCACAGTTCCGCCGCACATTACTCGAAAAAAAAGCATCACTGTCATGGCTCCTCCAAATTCTGCAGTAGCTCCACCAGCCTACTACATGTTGTGGCTTCTCAAGAATGGTGCCCCCAGCATAGCGAGATGGGTCCAAGTTCTCCAAGCTTGAAATTTAGTTCCAAGCTTAAATTCACCTAAGTAGAACAGATTGAAATTTAGAGAAGACTTAGTACAGAGTGCCATGATATTGATTTGGATTAGTTTAGTTGATTATATTACGCGGTCAAAGAAGCAAAGATTTAGACTAAAGGGATTTTTGTGCAAAAGATTGAAATTTAGGGAAGCAGTAGAGGGCAGCGTGATATTGATTTGGATTAGTTTAGTTGATTATGTTGGGTGGTCAAAGAAGCAAGAAAGATTAGTTTAGCTTTTGTGCGAATAAGTCCAACAATACTGTCAGGGCTTCATTTGCACAAAGAAGCTCATTGACAGCAGAAAGGTTCAAGCAGAGCTACCACCTCATGCTAGGCTCCTGATTTTGGGATTGCCCCACCCAGGTCCACAGATCTGTAGTACTTACATCATAAGGAACCCTTCAACTTCCATCACAAACTTGTGTCATCATAATAGCATATACGAATCAATGTGTTGATATCAATGAAAACCCAAAACTCACAAAAGATAAAACATTACATCTTGACACATGCGATCTTGTATTTCATGTAAGTACTCAATAAATGATTGCATAAGATGTGTTAATTAACATAGGATTTGAATTACACATTTTCGGGTAGTAATGGCCCTTCTTACACAAACTATATGATATATGTATATTGCATATTGAAGAGCTCCCTGCAGAAGCAAAGAGTATTTGCATTTCTTAGTTGCACTATTGAGCAACCATCTTGTTTGCATATTCTCTAAAGTTCATGGGTCAGGCATAGAAGGTAGACAAGATGGATTGTTTGTTGCTTTACAAGTGTTATCAATCTTATGTACAAATTTTACATTGATGTTGGTTTGTTTATGAAGGTATAAACATTGGAAACTTTTCACACCACAATTACAAGCATAGTTGAAACCAGGATTGTCAAAACCGACGTGAAACATTACATTTGTGTTACATATCATGTTGGTGTCACATCCATTTTTTAGTGAACACTAACACCTAGATTGCTGCTCATTGAATTTTGTTTTTTTTCACTTTGCATGTAAGATTTTGAAACTAATTATTGGGTTTATTTATTGTGCTTTCAAGGCAATGTTTGTTAAAGTGAGAAGAGTCCTCACATCTTTTGTACTTCAAAAAAAATTAGACTATCCAGATGGGAACTAAATTTCAGCACCATTGAAATTTCAATGGGATTAAATTATGGTTGCCATCTTGACAAGCTAGTGTTTTCGTAAAGGGTAAAGCCCTATGTCAAGGGCATGATCAGACATAAAGACCTGCCAGAAATTCAGTAGAGAAACCGAAGTGAAACAGGAGGGGGGCATTATGACATAGGAAATGGCCTCCCTGCTCCTGGATGAACAAATATGCTTTATAAGGTTACCTCTGGATACACTACAAAATTTCTGGCAGATCATTAGGTTTATTTAAGAGTGGATTTTGGTAGCCATTGGGAATCAAGACCCAAGTCTACCCGGTCTGGCCCAACCCACCCTTGTCAAGCAAAAAAATCTAGATTATCAAGATTGCATCTGAAATTTATTGGTAATCAAATTTCAATGGTGATTTTAGTTTTGGTTGCAACTGAATTTCAATTTGCAATCTTGATGGTCTTTTGTTTCTTTTCCCCTTCTTTTGGGGGATAGGAGACCAAGACCCAAGTCACCCAATCCAATCCACATAAAAATAATAACTAAATAAATAATTCAGATTGTCAAGATGGTGAACAAAATTCAATCCCCACTAATCTTTGGTTGTTATTGAATTTTGAATCACCATCATCATGCTATTGTCTGATTTTGTTTTCTTCTTCTTCTTCTTCTTTTTGTGTTTTCTTGGACAAGATGAATACAAAAGAGTCGAGATTGAACTAAACCAAGTGGCCTAGGTCCCAATTGCCTATGGCAACCAAAATTTAGACCCCAAAAAGAAAATTGGTACAACGGACTGGGGGTCCCCATTCACATGATCTGAGGTTTGTCCACTTAGTCCACCTTGTCCCAAAAGGAAAACCAATTCCAAAGTATGAAAATCTAAGGAAAAAAGAAAATTGTGAAGATCACAGCCAAAATTCAAATGCCAACAAAACGTAGAAACTTGACTTGACTTTGCACTATGACCAACAAAAAAATAGAAGCAAAGAACAAAGAAACACATTTAAAAACTCTTCTTAAACTCATGAAAATCATGACCATGACCCATGGAACTTTATCATTGCAACAGGTTAGGACATCGCCATGTCCTCCGTTGTAATCTAGATTTTCCTTTTCCAATTGGGTAGGTCAATAATAGAAAAACCTTTGGATCGTAGATCGTTGAGAAAAAATTTCACGCTATAGTAAGGCACTCTTGCATCATAGAAAATTCTCTATCTCAATTCTCTCTCTATCTATATATAATAATAAATGTTATTGTGCTAAAAGTATACATAGTTTGGTTTATCCTTTTTTCTTTCAATTATTTCCTTTTGGTTAGGAAATCTTTAAACCCTTCACTTTTAATCCTTTCTATTGATCAAATACATGACAAAAATTCAATGCTTATTGCACAATTTTAAAGTACAATAAGAACTTCAGAGTATGGCCACCAAACAAACATCCGTTTGAATGAGACAAAATTAAATGTTCTTAATAATGTATCCATCAATTATGAATTACACATTGCAATAAGGGTTTTTTTTTCAAAATTGTCAAGTACGTGGATTGATGATCATCCACACAAGGAATGAGCCAAATTTGGCAAGAGGTCACTTAACAAAGTAGAATTTTTTTACAATCCCTGTTTGTTCTAATGACTTTCAAGAACTCAATGTTGTCTAAATATGGTGATTTCTAACTTCTTTCCCATAAAATATGGTGAATTGTCTACATTTTTTCCCAAAAAAATCATTTTTACACTTGCATTAGACTTTCTTTTATTTTCCCATGATGCAAATTTTCCCAAAAATTGTTGATTGCAAGCATCTACCAAAATCAAAACCTAACCAAGTTTGCATTTTTTAATGTAGAGAGGGATTTGCATTTTGTTGCAAGGAGCTTCAACAATTTTCTCAGCTTCAAAGTTCCCTGTTGTGAAAGTAACCACCTTTTGCCTTACAAGGTGATAGAGGCAAAAAGGTAGAAAGGGGATTTCCATTTCCCCTCCAACCACCAAGGGGATTCGTGCACATTTTAAACTATTTGAACGAAGGAACCTACAAAAGTTCCTTGTAATACTTCATAATTATGAAGTGTTTCAGTAGATTTTTCTTCATATGGGAATTCCAAATGGAATAATTCAAATTTCAGGCACATGATTTATGAATGAATTTTAGTAGAAAATAATTACATGCAAATGGACAAGGTTGTTTGTTATTACTATTTTACAACAATTGTCAATAAACATAATATGTAAAAGTGCAATCACAATATTATGACCAACGAAAAACACAACCATTATTTAGTTTTTCACATTTTTAAGTGATGAGTTAATGTTGAAAATTTTTGGTGCACTTTTGCAAAAATGTTCATAATACATTATGAAAACATTTGTTAAACAATATAACCATAAAATATTCATTGGATAAGAGTTTTTAAAACAATGAAAACATTGGTTACATTTTAATTTTAAGCACTAAGGAGGTGAGTGTGAGCAAATTTTGTGATTACACCCATAAGACTCTATCAAAAACCGTGTCATATTCCATTGCTACATACCATCGAATTGATTGTTGAGTGGAAACACCACCTCAAATAGTATCTTGGGTGAACTCGACCATCCATTTCCATTGTAATGACATGTTCAATAGAAAATTCATGCTAGATTGCACTATCATTTGTGTGCCATTGGAAACCTAATAGCGCTATGGTGGAATTGGACAAAATTTATGTATGTTTTTATCAAATTCTTAAATAAAATCAACTATTTTCTATGTTGCCTAATAACATCATTTTCATTGCGAAGGAAAAACTACATGCATGCATGTTCATGGTTTGAAACTATTATGTTGAATAGTAGTTTGAGTGTGGTTTGGTCACTATCCATGAGCTAAGTATGGATATTGCATAGTGGAAATGCACAATGGAACTTACACAATGTAGATGCAAAGTGGAAATTGCATAGTGGAAATGCACAATGAAAAATGCATGGTGAAAATGCACAATTTACCTTGTAATTTGATATACGTAATTTTGACTTGTTTTATTACAATGTAAAATTATGGTAGTTGGATGGCAAAGACCTTGGATGGTCTCCAAGGAGAAGAAAGTTCAAACTTTGATACCAACAATTGTATTTCAACCATATGTTGACTGTATATGAATCGTATGTTGATTGCATGTGTCGTATGTTGACTTTTTCATGTTGTATGTTGACCATACAATGATTATATATAGGTCATATGATTGGAAAATATGAATAATAATAATAACAATAATAATTTAAAATAATTAAAATATCGATCTCCAAAACGACTACATGTGTGGATGATGAGTGGAAATGCATAGTGGAAATGGACAATGGAAATGCATTGGCCAAATTCAAGCAACCATTGACCAAGTTATTGGGTGGATTTCCTAGTGGAATTGTTGCCACATGACCCATTTCCTAACGATGACCATTAAAGCAAAGTCAATTTCCACTACAATGGATTTCGAAATTTCCATCTATTGTTGGGTGGAAAATATAGTGGAATAAGATGTAGTTTTTGGTAATGAAAACTTGTCAATTGCCACATTCTTTTTATATGTGAATAACCATGTTACCTAATGCAATGAAAAAAAATTAGTGTTTTTAATGAACAATTTGACAAGTATTGTAACCTTTTTAAAGGCAATATTATACATTGAATCACTTCAAAGTAACTTCATCCATGTTCAATGTGTGGCCTTGCAATAATATTTCTCACATTCACAATTAATAATTATTTATTTATTTTCAACATCACCCATCAAACTAAAACTAGGATTGCAAAAGGTGGGAACTACTAATAACAACCCACTTGGACCAATCAATGCATCTAATCAATCAACAAGTGTTAGGCTTTGTTTGTGCCTTTTGCCAACTTCAACATCTTGTGCAAAAGTGTTGGGCCAAAACCATTTTATTGAACCACACTAGCATATTTTGACTTTTTATCATCCAAACTATATTGTATAATGCATCAATGGAGTTACTTTATTATTTTGGTAACTTAAGCAAACAAATGGGGGACATGGGAAATAACACCAATGATTATGATCCTATGTCCAAGATTTTGAAAGTTTATCAACTTGTAGATTTGATATATTTTTCATTACAAGGACAATGCTACCAAGGTTGAACAAAAACTACTAGAAATTGTGTCCTATTCCATTGAAACCAACCACCCAACTAATTGTTGAGTGGAAATATTAACATGAAACAATATCTTGGGTGGTATCAACTATCAATTTCCGTTGTAGTGGATGTTCAATGCAAAATTCCTACTGAATTGCACTCCCATCTATGCACCATGGGGGACTTTGTGAGAGTAAGGTGGATGTGGACAAAATATTTTTGTTTTATGAAATTCCCATAAAAATTTGAGTTATTCTTGATATTTGTTCACAAAATTTTCACTTGAAGTTTGAAATTCCATAGATCGATGGAAATGGACAATGGAAATTGCCTAGTGGAAATGCACAATTTAAATTGCATAGTGCAAATGCATAATGGAAATTGCAAAGTGGAAATGCATAATGAAAATTGTAAAATGAAAATTGCAAAATGGAAATGCACATTGGAAATTCACAATAGAAATTCGAAAATGCAAATGCATAATGGAAATTGCAAAGTGGAAATGTGTAATGGAAATTATAAAGTCAAAATTGTAAAGAGGAAATTATAAAACAGAAATGCACAATAAAAATTGCATAGTGGAAATGCATAAAGAAATGCACATGCAATTTAACTTGTAATTGAGTATATCTAAATTTTGACATGTCCTATTACAATGTAAAATGGTAGTTGAATGACAAAGACCTTGGATGGTCTCCAAGGAAATCAAGGTTCAAACCTTGATACCAACAATCATAATTTCACCATATGTTGACCATACAATGATTGTATATAGGTCGTATGTTTAAAAAATATGAATAATAATAGTACATTTTTAAATGAAAATATATCAGCATTCAAAACCACTACATATTGTGTGGATGATGAATGGAAATGCACAAGCAACCACTAAACAAGTTGTTAGATGGAATCACTAGTGAAAGACTAGTCTTAAACCACTGTAATGGATTTCAAGTTTTCAACTCAACAATGGGTGGAATAGGACACAACTTCTAGTAGTGAAATGTGAACAAATTTTCAAACATGAATAATTAAACAAGACAATATTACACTCAAAACAAATAAATCACTAGCTCTTCTTTGACAATTATTTATTATTCTTGGAAAGATTTGATTCCAAAAAAGTTTAAATGCATCACTAATCTCAAGAAACTTATAAACTACCATGTTTTTAGAAAGAAAGGCTATTAAGTAGATGAATGTCCTCACATTAAAACTAACTTGACGATAACTATTATTACTAAGAGCACAATCTTTTGTAAACACAAAAGATGAAATAGGAACCTATCTACCTACCTTAACACCTTTCCAAACTCAAGTCCTTTCTATTGTATATTTCAAACTTACAAAATATCCATAAGCAAAAGCCCTAACATTCACACATTGACATGAAAAATTGCAATTACAATTACTTGAAGTAATACAACAACGAGGCATTCAAAGATGAACACCCATAATTTTCTTTTTGACACATTGAATAGATACCATAAATTGTAATAATTACAAGTGTCACAATCAAATAATTAAAACATTAATGGCTTTAAACCCAAAGATTTTCTTTTCTAGATTAATACTCTTGTTCAAAGTGCAATCACCTCCAATCATACAATATCTACCAAAAAACTAAAACTCAATATTTGCCACACAAAAAAAAATTTTGGAACCTCTCATGCCAAGAGAGTCAAGAATCACAAACCAACCTTCTCTAATTTCACTACCTCCAGATAGCAATAATATATACCACCACCTTCTAATCAAAGACTCAACCTCTCTCCTGAAATTAAACTTCCTTTACTGATTTCACCTCCAAAACCTACTTAATTGCACAATACAAATGTCATATAAGCCCCTCATTAACCAACTCCCATGCAACACCATAATTGTATCTTTTAAAACAAGTTCCAACTTCCATTACAATCCTCATCAAGTGCACAAGCAGTGAAATCAGTGATAGCCTTTGAATTGTGACCACCAATAAAAATGACCTTAAAATATTATAAACTTGTGACCATAACATTAGGTCCATGCAACCATAAATTAAATGATGGTTAAATTAAATTCATATCTAGTAAAAAATATAAATAAATAAATAAATTTACATGCCACTATAAACAAGATGAATTAAAAGTTTTATTTCAATCCATGACTATGAATAAAATGAATTAAAATGTTAAATCTTTACATGTGACAATAAATAAAATTTATAAAAACTATTTGAAATTTTTTGTAACATTTTTAATATGCAACCATAACATTATTACATGACAGCATAAATGAATTATATTTAAGTTTTACATGCAACCATAAATACAATGAATATATTTTTAATTTTTACATGCAATGGTGCTAATTGTAACCATGTAAAGAAAATCAATTTAGAATCTCAATTTCTACATGTGAGGACCATAATCAAAATGAATAATGTTTTTCTTATTCTCATGTATATTGTTAAATATAATGAATAAATTTTAAGTTTCTACATGTGATCATAAATAAAATGAATTAGAGAATTAATAGGAAAATTTACATGCCAACAATTATTATTGCCCTTCTATGCTTAGCTTGGCATAAGCTTCACTACGTTTCTTTGCAATTTCACTTGTCCAAGTGATTAAATAATTAGTTTACAGAAATTGCCACAATTTTGTAGTAGATGACAAATCACTACCATTTGGCAATTTATCTAGGCTTTCTATTTCAACACTTTACATGAAAATTCAACATCTCAACAAATACATATTTCCATGGTATTGCAGTAATAAATTTCGTCACACATAATTATGTTATATAACTTCACATGCCTTTAATTTCATAACTACATTTTAATTTACTTTCAATTTCAGGGTTATATTAATTTTTAAAATTTCTATAAATATATCAATTCTCAAGGCTTGACATTAGTTTTGAATTATTTATTTTTAAAATTTAAAAGCAATCTACTTTTATATTTGGGTTATAAATTCAGATATACTATTTTGATTAATTTCAGATGTAAAGACATTACATTAACTTTAGATATTTGATTTGAACCATAAGTTTAAATCACATATGTAAGTAAATCCAAAATCTATATTTCATTATAAGATTAGCTTTCACATATCTTTAATCTTCATAATATATAAGTTTTTATTTTTGAATTTTCAAATCAAAAAGCATTACATATTAATATAAAAAAATTTAAATGCACTTTATTGTCCTTAAGTAAAATAATTTAATTATGTACATTTATAATGAAATGAATTTCACATGTGAAAATTGAAATACACAGTTAAAATCTTATTTCACCTCTAAACTAATTCTATAGTTAAGACAAGATATAAGACATCTGCCTTCTACATGAAAATGTCCTGCATACTTAAATTCTCCATCTTATCTTCACTATGTCCAGGGTTCTAAGTTATGTATAAAGTTTGCAATGTAATTTCACTTCAATTTTTTAGCATACATTGATAATCAGTAAACTATTAATCCAATCTGCATAGATCTTGTTATGGAGATCTACTTATATTTTTGTGGTCAAACATTTATGCAACACTAAAGGACTTCAAGTTATTGCAAAGAAGTCTGATAGTACTTGGCTTCAGTTGCACAAAGAAGCTCATTGATAGCAGAAAGGTTTGCTCTGTTCACAGATGTGGAGTAGACCACAAAGAATCCCTTCAACTTCCTGATCACCAGCTAGTGTCTGGAATACACCATTTACTAAGCAATGTGTTCAACATTAGTGAAATCCATAACCTAAAAATGATGAAACATCGCTTGTTGACACATGAAAGGCAGCTTAACTAGTTGAAAATGCAATCACACGTCCATCACAGAAGAACAGTTGTAGAAATAGATTAGACTGAAATATAGCACTACCAGTAAAATCACATTCAAATCCATGCCCTCCAACCAGCAATCAAAGAATAAATGTAGCAATTTATTAACAGTAAAAGTAACCTTTCCACACAATCTTACAGCACAAAACAGGCAAAAGAATAACAGCTTGAAAAATTCAGTAAGCTGAATCGTTCACTGAACACAAAATCCAGAGTCTCATTTACAAGCTTCCTGAAACTGTAGCCAACTTATTCTTCAACTAGCCAATAATCAGCTAACTAACATCCACCCCATTGTACCAACATCCCCAGGGCAGTAAAGAGCCTCTCCAGATCTTGCAACCTCTAAAGTAAACTAGACAAGAAACTGGAGCACCGTTTGCTTTTATGTAAGTATGTATATGAACATTTCAATTCATTGCCCACACTAAGCAGAAGGTCTTTTCAAATTGGAAATCAAAACAAATTTGCTAGAATTGATACTGGCTATGCAGTACTTCAGCATCCTTCAGGATCTTCTGGCAGATGTTTTCACCTTTGATTTCATGGATAGAACTGCAAGGTGGGTTTTTAACTCAATCGAAAAATCCATTGCAGGTCAGTTACAAAGAGCATTAGCATGTGCTTACTTTGAAGAGTTGGGAATTGGGAAGCTAATGGCTGCACTTTCAACATACCAGTGCAGTTTGCCGCTTGCAGCCCTCTCCACTCTTTGGTGGAATGGCAGAAATATTTTTGGGACTGCAACCCAATGCCACATCTGGAAGAATTTCCTCCACCAAATGTATAATGTTCCCAACATAAGAGTCAAAAGCAACCAGTGAGATGTAGAAGACTCGAAGCAAAGATCCCTAGGAGGATGAGAAATTGTTGGTCCATATGGTGGTTGTCTATAAAGTGGTGGTTTAAAATCTGTAGGGCCTTGAAACAGAGTGCCCATTTGATGATGGAGTCTCATCACCAAGGTTGCTGTCATTGCCACCTAGGGATGAAGCAGAAGACCGATCCATCCTAATGGGTCCAGGGGCACCTTTGATGCTAGGGCTGCGCTGAGGGTAAGCTGTAGGCTTGAATGGGCGCATCATAGGACCAGAACTGCTGATCAGATCTTCAGAAATGGGGAATGACAAGCGCTTCTTTGCAGAGGACCACCCATCTTTCTCTGGTGTTCCTGGACGCTGCTTTGGGGTGCTGTGAGATCGTGCTTTATTCCTTGCAGACTGTGTTGCCTGCATATAGTTAGGAACAGCAGGAGAGCTTGCAAGGCTCTCATCATCACGGATTGATCCTGCCATGCTGTAACGTGTTCCAAATTGGGGATTCCCAATTGGCATGCTAGGAGTAGATCTGGCAGTAGTGGAGATGGTACTCCCATCTTCTTCAGGCTCCTCCTTTCGCACCCTGCTGCGAGGGCTAGCAGGTCGGACTGACTTGAAACTTGAAGGTGCGGGGGACTGCAAGGCCCCCTGGCTGGTTGTACGATGCACAGCAATGGAGCTCTGGTGGCTGTGACTGTGGCTGTTTCCTTTTGACAAAACAGAACTTGAGTGAGGCACAATTTGCAATCCCTGGCTTGGTGTCCAGCTCTCACTCCGAACTGGCCGAGAGTGGGGCACAAGATTCTTTTGCTTGGCTGGCAGTTTCTTCTGTTTGGGCTCATACTCACTCGCTTCCACTGGAGATGCAGCATTTCCATCAACACTCTTAAAAGAATAGCCATCAAATACATCCTTGGAAGCAGAATTGTTGTCAAAGACACGATTCTCCCAAGGCCTTGCTGCCATCCAACGCTCCAACCAGCTCCAGCCCCAGTGAGGTTTATCAGGTTCACAGTCAATGTACAGCTGTGATGGCTCCTTGGGGGGTGCCCTCCAAAGCTGCTGCAAGAGGGAATATGTATCCAATGGTAAGAAATATGAAACCACAGAATGTTTTCCAAGAGATGTAAAACTGCACACCACTGACAGACATTTCTTTGCCATTGAACAGAAGCTCTCATAATTAGGAACAGGCCAAATATTAGGCCACATGCTACAAGTGCAGTTGCACCATGCACAAACATCAACCTGATGAGAGAAGGCATATGCTAAAGCTCTCTCCCTCTTCATTGCTGCCTCTTGTTTGTTTTGCATTTTGGCCTCAAGCTGTTGTGCACTTGCTTGGCTGTCATTCCACCCACCATCCTGCCAGTTGTCCTGTCAACAACAACAAATTGAAGCAAAGCCTTAGCTTCAGGGCTACAACTTAACTGGCTACAGAAATCTTGGTTTCTCTCAGGTCTGATTCAATGAGAAATCTACTTGTGTAGCAATGACATGACAAGACTTAAAAGGACTTCAAACCCAGTGGTTTCACAACAGAAGATCATTGATCAATTACAGTCAACAACTCTGATCTGTATGACAACATATGTACCACAGATTTTCTTGGATGAAGCTGCTGCCGGCGTTGCCATAGCTGCCGTTGGACAGCTTGTCCTTCCTCTGACATGCGTACACGACGGGCTCGGACACGGGCCTGCACTCGAACCAGGGCTTGCATGCACCTGAGAGTGATCGTTGCTTGCCGTCGGACTGTGTGGCCTCGGACTAATGCCTGTAGCCTTACTAGACCTCTGAGGGCACGTAATGCTCGTCTTGCCTGCAGTGGATAGTAATGTTAATAGGTGCAACAAAGACTAAAAAAAGACTCCTACCATTTTCATGAAATTGCAGAGGTAAAAAGTTACAACATATGGTCCAGCAGAAACCAAAACAAGAATGAAAACAATGAGTGTGGTCATCACCTTATGAGTGTCACTCACAAAGTATCAGACCATCACCGTCATCGCAAAGGGCAGTGACTAGCTGCCATTACTCCCAATGACTACATCAGCTCTCAATGTTGTGTGTAGGTAATCTGCTCAAAACTTCAGGCAGAAAATTTTATACAAAATCAGCATCCTGAATTTCTGTCTCATATCAGGAAGCAACAGGAATACTCAATTGTGAGGTCAGTTTGCATTCAGGACACATAGCTAATAAAATACCAATAGCACCCTCATTGAAGCTACAATAAGCTAGTGAGGGGAAGCCTCATTTCACTTTACCTTGCCCATGAAGAAGAAAGCATCAAAGCCTAAGGCATGGAGAGGGGTACATAGAGGATAGCCATTAGTCCCTGTGCAACCTGAAAATATCCTTGAACAACACCTCTGTGGACCTATGAAGGGTTGCAGCTTTCTACAAAGGTCTAGTAAAGCATACATGCCCTATTAACAGATACTAGAATAATATGCTACTCATCAACTGCAGCGATGCTTCAGCACATTGCACTCTTTAGGACAGAAGCTCTAAACAAAGCTTTCACCTCACAGGGTTTGGACTGAGACAAATGTCTGAGTTTCATTTAGCTTGCATGTTTTACCTCGAAAACCTTCAACCACAAGGAGAAGTCTGACAAGGAGGTTGAGAGTCATTACCAGATAACCTCGAAAAGCAGTTTGGATCCGAAGGGCTGCCCAGTCCTCCGGGCTTGTGTAAGTGGATACAGCATGCTGCTGAGCAGACTGGTGGAGTGCAATTGCCTTGTGACTAGGCAATGCTGTGGCTCGACTAATGCTGTAATCCTCCTCTGTTTTCTTGTCCATGTGAGTTCCCTTCTGATCTGTGTGAGAAGACTTGCCGAAGCTCCATCTTCGAGCCCTGTTCTTTGGCTTTTCCTGTGCCACACAAGCATCCCAGAGAGCCAATAAATAACCAAGTCTATGCTTTCAAGGTCTTCTTCCTAGATTCTTCCAGACTCAATGTACAGGACTACCAACTTCTATAAACACAGTTTTTATTATGTGACCTTCTACAGTTTATCTTCTAGGTGCACAAGACTTGAAGTACACTTCTGGTGACCATGTCATGAGAAAGACCATCATCTCAACTGATCTTCAAGCTGAAGAACATACTTGAGCAATTTCATATGAGGTTAAATGCTGGTATCCATGCAAAAGCAGCGTCCTAAAGATATTTAGATGCATAGCAAGGAAACTTACAGCAACTACAGGAGGAATATCTGCTTGCAAATCTGGATCCTTGTGCTCAGATTTGTCAGTGTCCTTGTCCTTTGATGGAGATCGAAAAGCTTTCTTCACAGCACTAAACCAACTCCCTTTCTTGCCCATCTCTCGTTCTCTGCGGAACAAAAGCTAAGTTTCAATACATGATTGCAGGTCAAATCCATTCTCTAAGGCTACTGCCTCCACTCTTTCTTAGTCTCTGTCTTCTCCTTGTGAGAAGAACTGCAGCTTGTAGAGGGTGCAGATCACTCAGTGTGTCACCACATGATGTCTCAGGATATGTTTTGCCTCTATTCGCCTTCTATCCTCCAAATTGTAACTGCTCTATTCATACCAAAAGCATGTGCTTTACATAACAACTCTAGAAACCCAAATGCTTCCAGCTTGAACTCTCATAATGGCTATATCATGTGCAGTAATACCCCCCCACATGTACAGAACAACAGTGCTACATGGCAAACAGGAGAAGACAACGACTAATTCAAAACATATGTAAGTTTTAGGAAAGTTCAAAGACAATGTTCTCCCAGTTGGAAGGGGAAAGTAAGTCATCAATTCATTTTGCCCTTTGTGCAAAGACTTCAACACTGAGGTCTCTTCAGAGTTGGGTTCACAGAAGCTCTAAGCTGCAAGTTCTGGTTGCATCTTGTCATTACTGGGCAACATTAGGCATGTTATTAGGCTGATCAACAGAGAACAAAGTTGACACTGTACGTGAACACATGAACAAGACCTATTGCAATGCACCCTCAATGCATGCAATGTTGGCCACTTCTCAAGCTCACATATCTGAAACAATGTCAAGAGGCCAACAACAGCAAGGGAATAATGACTTCACAAATCATTTAACACAACAGTCTAGGATCCATTCACAACACGGGACCACCTACATTATCCCACAGTTTCCATCTCAGTCAGAGCAGTGAGAGAAATACACTTGCTCAGGTTGAGATTCCAGAAAACAGAACAGTCATAGAAAGTTGCCACTTCTCAGACTGCAATGCAACAAAATATTGGTCAGACCATTCGAAGAAAGAAGCATCCTTCTGCAGAGGTAGGACGGGAGGAAAAATGTACTTCTATGATGATGGTGCAGAAACCCCAATCAGGTACAGAACTGGATGGCTACTCCACCAAGACTAATAGTACCCGCTTGATGATGACTGCTCCCCACCTGTCTGTTAGACAATTTCAATGAACCAAAAACCAGTGCTCAGTGAAGGCAACAAAAGCAGGCTGGGCTGGAGTTTACATCCAAAGCAGATTCTGCAGTGAATAACACTGATGCTGAAGAAGCTTGAGACAACCCTGATGTGAGAGGGCCTAGGAGACACATTCGTGTTGCCATCAACAGAACATGATACATCTCGTCCTGTTGAGATGCATTTCTCCATATGAAAGCCAAAGGCAATGCATGTATCGCTGCTTCAGTGCTGCTAAGCGTACTTCTGTAGAGGACAAAAAGGTGTTCTGTTGCAAGACATGTGTCTCTATGGCTGAGAAGCTCTTCTACAATAGACATGCAAATGCCACTCCTATTCCCTATCGCGGCTCCTACCGATGTTATCATCAGAATGTGAATGGATGTGTAATGGTGGCTTACCAGGGCAATGGTGGTGGTGGTGGTGGTGGTATTGCGAAATGCAGCAAAAATGCCGCTACTGCTACTGCCTGCCGAAAACGGTCAGTGAACTCTCAATCGAGAACAGAACAGGGGTTGACGAAGCCACGGTATGTTGTAAGAGTAACAACCCTCCTCACGGGAGGTCGATTTCCTCTCCATGGACAGACACCTCCTCCTTGCAGCACACACACACGCCTTGCGATCGATTGATAATATTTCTCTTCTGGCTCTTTGCTGTTGCAGCGATGCGATATTCAGAAAAGAAAGAAAGAAACAACGAAACAACAAAGAAGTACTCTCCCAAAAATCTGTGAACACAACAATAAAAAAAGAGTGAGAAACTGCAACGAGGGCGGCCAGAGCTTAGTTAGAACCTCGAGCTGCTCACATTCCGAGCTGAAAAGGGGCAAAAACAGCTGGTCGTCCGACACAAGGAGCAACAGGTGGGAAGCAGCAGGGGGGGGAAGGAAGATAGCAGTGGCCAACTTGCTTTACAGAGCGAAACTTGCATGCAAATGCTTACTTTATTACACTAGAGCTGCTTTTTGGTACATCCGACAAGAAATCGGAAATTTCTCCAAACCTCCAAGCCAGCAGCACAAGAGCATGAAAAACAAAAAGAAGCAAGAAACGAAAACATCACTGTTGTTTCCCATAACAAGCGCCGCACAAACCCACACCCCGAGAAAAAAACACACACACACACTCACGCACCCAAAGCCTTGCCCGCACAGAGTACGAGAACAAGAACCAAAAATAAAAGAGAGAATAACAACAAATCAGAAATAAAAACAGAGGAAAACTCCTTACTTTACGCTCAAACCGAAAAAGAAGACTGCTCGTCAGTTTCCGTATCCGTGTATTGTAGTCATAATGCGCAGAGAGAGAAACAGGAAGAAAAAGAGAACAAACTGAGCCCGTAGCGTTTGTTGGCTGCTGGTGTCCGAGGAGAAAGGGAAGCTGCTGCTGCTGCCCGCGAAAGAGACAAGAAAGCGCACAAGCCAGACAGCCAGCCAGCGTCCTCCTCCTCGGGGAGAGAGACAAAGCTGGGAACGCGCGAACAAGGGAACACGCCCAACAAACAACCAACAATAAGCAATGGGAACACGGGAACCTGTGATTTGAGTCTGATTATTGTTCCCAATGGCCATGAACTTGCTGGAGGTCTGTCAGCGTGCAGTCCCAGAATTTAATGCACTTGTCAGGCTGCTGGCAGAGTGGGCTATGATCCTACTCGACTCTTAGTTCACACTTTTTCTTTTTTTTCTAACATTCCTTACCAAGAAGGATAAGGGACCCACGCCCTGGCTGGGTTTCATATGGGACCCTTTTGCTCATATTGGCTCAAAGCTCTTTGCATGGTGCCTCACTCTACTAACTCTTTTGTGATCAACAATTTGCTATTATTATAAACTTACAAGATTTATATAAGTACCACTTTCAGGGTTTCTTTTTCCAATTTTGTGATGAAGGTAGGTAGCCAGCCCCCTCTTGGCTACAGGTCAGAGAGGAAAGTAGAAAATTTTAAAGAGTCCTGCTATATTTCAGCAACCTGCTACAACTTAGCTATTCTCATCTAAATTTGGCAATTTCAAAAAACAAATCCTCAAGAGCTGGCAACTTTGGTGCAATTTTTCACGAAAATCCTCTCTATGAGTTTGCACTGGATTTTGTTTTGTTGTCCAGTGGTGAAATTTGCCCCGCAAAAAACATGCTGATCACTCTAGTTACCTACCTCACTAAGATCACTGACATAAACAGATGCATCTTCGACTGGTAGTAACTGAAGCAGAAGAAATCCAAGAAGGTCATACCATGCTATGCAACAATTAAGTGTGCTTGCCTCATATGGTAAGTGCGCTTTGCATCACGCAGGTACGGATCAACCACCTTACATGCCAGTATTAGATAGGCATTACACATCATATGTAAAAAATATGGATAGAAAAGATTGCATTCAATTGGTTTGAGTCTTGAAGGACAACTGCATTTGTATGCACATTACATGCAAAAATTAATGCATTTCCAAATTTGTATTCATAACAAAAATTGATTTCTTTCAAGGACTTCTCAATTGGGTGCGTACTATGTACGTGTGTTGTGTATACATGATCATGATGACGACCCATGACCCCATTTCATAGCCATTATCTCAACATAGAAACCTCAAACAACACAATTGACAAAAAGTGCTTGTAAAGGTTTTGTTTTGTGCAACAATGGTTACTTGTAACATCCCTATTTAATCATAGTGGGTTTCAAAACCATCTAATCTCAAGATGTAATCTTAAATAAACCAAACTAGTCTGAAAAAACCATTGCGGCAATAAGGTTCGAATGTGCAACAACAAATTCAGATCTTTTTTTCTCAAAGTACTCTCAGTAGATACCAGTATTGTACTGGTATGTCCCTTTTCACATACCCATCTGGTACTGGTATGTCCCTTTTCACATACCCATCTGGTACTGGTATTGAGTACTTTCATACCAGCCTAGTACTGGTATTGAATCAATATTAACACTTTCATATGCGTCTGGTCTTGGTATAAGACCCGTATTGGGCCCAAGGCTGCTGGTTTTTGTCGGATACGAGGCAGGTATAAACTTGGTATTAGACTGGCATTATCTCAGGTTCATACCAGTCTGATACTGGTATGAGGCTGGTATTAGGCTGGTATTGCCTCAGGTGATACCAGACTGGTATGTTCTTCCATACCAGTATACATACCAGTGCTATATACCTAGGTTGCTCCCCATGTACGAGTATAATACACTCGTATATACAGTGAGGATATTTGTACTACTGTAGCCCTTGGGTTTGGGAAGTGAGTCTTGAATGCATCAAAAGCACTCAAGCAAATACACTCTACCCTAGGGTCAGTTTCCTCATTCAATAATCTTTTAAATAGTGAAATGTATTATTGTGAAAATATGAAGGTGAGGTGTTGAAAACCATCATAATTATCGCACGCTACCATGTGAATAATTTCACTCCTCGTATGACAATATCATAGTACATTGTAAAAAATAATAATTTCAAATTTATAAAATAATTAACCGAATCAAAAAAAATTAATTATTCATTTTGTCCATGTGGACAAGACAAATATAAATATTTATTTATTTATTTATTTGTCTTGTCCATAGGCTATGGTAGGAATGCAGTAATAAAAGTGTCTTTTTAGTCCTTGCCAACAAAAAGAGGATAGTATTTTTTTGTTTTGGGGCAGGATTACAAAACCTTTTTATAGTTTCCCTTGTAGGATGAATAAATGAATGAATAGGCTACAAAATATTCCATAATTACACACCGAATGCACGCCTCTTTAGGTCAAATGATTTACCTTTGGGAATTGGAAAATGGTGCTTTGAGTCCTAAAACCTTTGACCTAACTGGATTGAAATCAGAATTCCCTAATTTTATTTCTCAAAACCCATTATTATTATTATTCTTTTTTTTATAATGTTGGCATGGAGGGTCAAGTATGCTAGTAAGCTTTGGGGTAAAATCCAACACCTAACCAAAAAGCTTTCATCCTCAAAGCTACTTATTGCCAAGTTCTCCTCTTAGAAATAGCATTTAAGACCTCATACATTTTCTGAAAATGGAGCAAGCTCATATCTTTTCAAATAGGTATAAGAAAATTACTTAGCTACAATGTTCAAGATCAACTCAGTGTTTTCTTTTTCAATTTTGTGATGTTGCTCAAGTGGTGATCATGCATTAATATATTTAGCCAAATTAGGCAATATTAAAAATATGAAATCTTAAGCACCCTTTCATATTGTAGGCAAGTGTGGTGTTTTTTTTCCTTTTTTAAAGAATTTTTTTTCTGGTGATTTGTTTAATCACTGGATCAACTTGGCCTTTCTTCTTTTGATTCCTTTTTTCCTTGAAATGCCAACCCTATACAGAAATTGCAAATGAAATTTTTTTAATATTTTTTTATTTTTCTCCTCATCAGACATTGCCAGTCTGCACATATTGTCAATTTCATTTTGACTAAAACAGAGGTCCTAGCCTATAACTAAAAAATTCCTCATCCCTCCTATCCCAACTCTTGAACTCCCAAAATTTTCAATTTTCGAACATTCCCTATGACTTGGGTTTGCACTGGCAATAATTTGTCATGTACATGCGGCTGCTACTTTTCAAGTGTAGGGTATGAGTAAGACAAGCAATAGGAAATCAGACCAGGATAAAGCTCTTGTTTTTAAATGATTCTTATCAAAGATTGAAACTTGAAACCAAGCTACAACTACTATAATCACTCTCTAACATTGTGCATTAAATGCAGAGTTTCAGCATTTCATACTGAGATTTAAGAATAAAATTTCATTACTTTGTAGAGACCACTGCGAGAGGGGATAGGGGGTGAAAGCAGATATGGAATTCCAAAAAGGCCATGAAAGGAGTGGGCTCGGGCTTGAGGTTTAGAGTAGAATATTCTCTGTCATAGGGTCCCAAGACAAGGAATATTGGCTTGGGCATGGGGGCGAACCTTACAAGATTCCCTTAGACATGTGGCTAGACATCTACAAATTACGGTAATGTCATGTCCTACACCCTGCGTGGTTTTGTCCTGGGCTTTGGTAACCTGGGGTCAATGGGAACAAATATGGGGAGCGAACATATAGTTTTATTCCGTATTGATACATGTATGAAATAGCACATCCACAATGGTCATCCATTAAGGCATGATAACATGGAAGGGGGTATGGATCAGGCCAAAAAACTTTCTTGTTGCATGCCTTTCTATGTTACTTAGCCTAATCCATACCTCCTTCTATGTTACTTAGCCTAATCCATACCTCCTTCTATGTTACCATGCTTTAATGGATGACCATTATGGATGTGTTATTTCATATACATGTATAAATATGGAATAAAAGTATACATTCGTTCTCAATACTTGTTCCCATTGACCCTAGGTTACTAAAGGCCCATGACAAAACCATGCAGGGTATAGGACATGACATTAACATAATTTGTAAGATGTCTAGCCCCATGTCCATGGGAATCTTATGAGGTTTACCCCAGGCCCAAATGACAGGGTGAAGACAGGGTGACTTTACAGATAACTCTAATGTCCCAAAACACTGTGCTATAGTGTGGTACTGTAGTAAGTGGTGTTCATGACACCTTGGACCAGATTTTCTACCTATTCAACTGCCCATAGTGTGGCATGGCCCTAAACACAAGGGTGCCCAATATTACAGTGCATGGGCAGATTCAACACATGTCCATTGAATAATTAATTAATTAATTTTGAAGATTCCAGGTCGAAATAAAAAAATTTCAATATTCTGAAGGATGATTCTCTAAAAATCTCCTTCACAAATTTTGGTTCATTGAAAAAGGTATTTTTTGGAATTTTCAACATTTTTTACAAACAATAGAATTAGTGTCAGAGCTGCCAAGGTTCCACAATATAAGCAGTCCCAACTCCAATTGCTGCCTGCAGTCTGAGTTCTTTGCATTATGGCACCTCCATGGTAATAGATTATATCACTCTCTCTCTCTCTCTCTGTCTCTCTCTGTGTCTGTCTGTGCAGTGCGTGAACAATGCAAAGCAATCATGCAGGGACAGAGGAGGAGCTCTGTGTGGGGGGTGGGTCACTTGACAAGAGCTCCCAAAAATGATCATGAACTTCAGGAAAGCTTCAGGGAAAGCATGTGGCCTGCCACACCCAACAAAGTCATCATCCTCACAACACACTCAGGCTTTATGCTCCAGGCTTCTTCTCTCAGGCTTTGTACTCCATTTGGAAGGAATTCATTGGTTGTTTTTTTGACCAAGTCCACCTCCTCCCAACCCCCCAGCCCCTCAAAAAAAAGGGGGTTGTTGCCAAAGAATGAAACAAATTAGACAAGGTAAGGTAAGGCACCCAACATGTTTTATTAATTTGAGCCTATGGCAGGAGGGGAAGAATCATGGTGTTGTTCTTTCTTCCTACATGCTTGTGCACTCAACAATAGTTATGGTGTTTCTCTCTATTCCTATGTGCTTGTGTGGAGAGTGCTACTCATCTTGTTGATCTTTCTCTTATGTGCTTGTGCATGTAGTGTTGGTCATGGGGTTGCTTTTAGCTCCTATATGCTTGCTTGCATGCATGATGTTGATCATGGTGTTGCTCTATGTTGCTTGATGTTTGTGCACACAATGGTGGTCATGGAGTTGTCCTCACCTCACTCAAATATCACTACTCTCCTCCTTTGTGCTTTGTGCTTGTGTGAATGGCTTTAGCTATGGTGTTGTTCTTTTTTCTTTTTTTTTGTGTTGTTGGTACTTCCCCTTGGCTTTCTTATATATGTAGGAAAAGGTTACTACTTGTCCTATTATTTGTCATATGACTTGTCCTAATGCCACTTGAAACATTATTGTCAAATGAAGGAAGTTTCTTCTCCTCTTTCATTTCATTTCTTTTATTTTCTTTCCTATGTGTTTCTATTTCAATTTATGTTTCCAATTTTCTTTTTTTTCTTAATTTTTGATTTTTTTATTTTTTTTTTTTTTTGTTTTTTTTTTTTTTTTTTTTTTTTTTTTTTTTTATTTTTTCTTTTGGTTTTTTATTTGGTTATTGTGCATTGTCTTTGATGTTTATTTCTTTATGTTTGATGTGCAAGAATTGCAAATTGCAAGATTTGCATGGTTTGAATTGAAGTTACAACATTATCTTATTCCTTTATTTGTCACATCTTGAGTTTGTATCATCAACATACTTCGTGCATCTTGGAGTGAAGAGTGAATTTTGGACATGTAAATGTTGATAATTATTTACAATGCTTGCATCTTTCAACATTTTTAAATTATAATATTTATATATATACCCACCTAAAAGCTATAAAATCATATATTAATTTTCATTTGACAAATCCTTGTTTAACTCTTTCGATCTTGAGCTAATAAAAAGGATTTATGCAAATGGTTCAAAATCTTATCAATGAAAATACATGTCGTAATAAACATATGATTCATGAATGAATGAAAGTGACATTTCAATTGAAGATAGAATTGGAGATGAAAATTTTAAAACATCACCACGTTTTTAGTTAGAAATTTACAATGCATTGCAAGTAATCCTTCAAAATTTGCATTAGCAAGAGAAAATGAAAACTTTATCACAAAAATTACTTCACTTGGGCTTTCTTTTGTGTCAACAATGCAAAAGATGTGAATTTGGAAAATTCACAAAATAATGCAATATAAGTCTAGTTAGTCTTGCAATTTTTAACCAACAAAGAAACATCAAGAAAGATACGATGTTATATTACAAAAGCAATGGGATAACATCTTTGAAAAAATTGTGGATGTAGAACATGGATTAATTGCAAAGAAATTTAAGGAAAATGCAAACATCAACATGACAATCCCAATTGACAAGCACCTTGCAAAGAATCCTAGCAATAATTACTTGTGCAATCTCTAATTGTTTGGGGTACATTGATCCTTCAAAAAAGATAATGTGCAACAAAAATAATTCTTACAAGATTTGATTCTTCTTGTTGTTAAATATCATTTACCCATTTAGTTTGTTGAAAGTGTATAGTTGAAACATATCGCAATGTGATTATGCCCTTGTGTTGTGTTCCCTTCCAAAAAAAACTTTTGTCAAGAATTATTACTAAACCTAGTTGAAAAGACAAAACAAGAACATGCCTTACCAATTCTAACAAATCTTGTGTTTTTTCCACTATTAATCTTGACTTTTGAATATCCAAAGGTGCACATGATGTGTTTGTTTTACACTATGAGAAAATGAAATGATTTGCAATTAACCTTGCAATTAAATTTTTTCATTACAATGACCATTTGCAACTCATTTGCAACTCATTACAACTCAATGTATTTCTATAGGTGTGAATGTTATCAAACAAGTTACATGAATTGCAATGAATATAATTCATTGTATGTGAAACTATATACATATGCAACTCGTGCAATTTAATTACAACTATGTAGGAACAACTATTGTGTAACTCTAATGCAACTAATTTGCAACTACCATAGTAATGCCATACCGACATCATTTTTCATCAATCCATCAAAATCTAATACTCACTATGGGGATTTTTGGGTGAAATTGTTTTTCTTTTTGAAATATTGATCACCATCCATTATGATTATTCATTTATAATGGTCTTAAATTGTGACATGCAGCGTAATACATTATTGACACATGGCATATTTAATGAATTTTGAATTTTTTAAATATAAGTAGCTATTTAGCTAGGTCAATACATAGGCATAAGTAAGTAGGTAAGTAGGTATGTAGCCTAGATACCTACATACCTATCTACATATTTACTTAGTTAAGTAAGTAAAAAAGTAGGATTAACTACTTATTTACCTAATTAAATAAGTAGGTAGGAAGGTAGAAATGTAAATGAACTAAAAAGTAACCATGTAAATACTTTTAATTTATTTTATGTTTTTTTTTTAGGGTTAAATTTTTTTAAGTTCATCCCAAATTGACAATGTATATTAATGTGAACACACAAGAAAAAACATCTTCTTTATATAGTTTATGACATTAGATTCAAAAACAAAACTTATGGGTTAAATCTTTTAATTGCAAATTGGGTTGCAATTGGAAAAAAATTCTCACATTCCTTGTGTTTTTTTAAAAATTTTAATTTTAAAAATAAAAAATTAATTATTTGATAATTATATATGTGAATTAGTTATTTATTTAATTATTTTTAAAAATTATTTTGAGTCAATTAACAAACCTTTTTTTTTGAATTATACTGATTAATTCAAATTAATTATTAATTAATATGTAATAGTTAATAAGTTAGTAAAAAAATCATTATTAAATGGTAAATATGATTTTTTTTACTTATTAACTTATGAATAGTTGAACAACAATCACAAAATAGTGGGATGATAGTACTTTTATAATGGCAATATAATGGCACAACTAGTTCCATCAATGGAAATCATAGGTGACAACTAATTGCAAATGTCATATTTAATGGGAAGTGGAAATGTATACATGTGTCATAATTGTTTGTGTTCACGTTGTACACTAATTGCAACGTAATTGATAATTGAGTGTTACATTTACACTAGTTGTAATATAATTGCCACATGCAACTAAAATGTAACTTGCCAAAAACTCAAACATGATTAACTACATTTATATGTATCATGTGTACATTACATTGTATAAGTGTTCTAGTTGTAACTAAATTATAATACAATTCTTTGATTTTCTAACATGGTATTTGATTTATTAATTGTTTGTATTTTCATGCTTTAGTTGTAATGTAGTTGTATATTAGTTGTTTTGGAGCTTTAGATGTAGGGTAGTGTGATTCCAATGGACATGATTTCTCATAATGTTGGTTGTGAATTTCTTAAAAAATAGATTGAGTGCTAAGGTGTTTATTTAAAACATTTAAAATTTCAAGCCAAGCATTGACAAGAAATCTACAAAAGCTTTTAGAGGAATTTAGTTTGAAAAAGAAAATTGAAGAAAAGGTGACAACAAGGGATGAAAGCTTACATTGATGCAAACATTCCCCATGAACAAAGTATTATTTTCAACCATTGACAATTTTATGTTGTGATCTTTTAAACCTATTTTCAAAGTATTTTTTTAATCTATTGAATTTTATTGTGTGCAAGTTTGTTAGCAAAGTAATTTTGTTTGAAGGGGCTTTACAATTCCAAGAAACCATTACCCTTTGTTACAATAATGAAACTAGGCTTAAAATCACTATCTATGTATTAATTCCTTTTAGACTGACACATTTTTTAGATAATTAAAAATAGTTTGTTTCGTTATTGTCATTACTTGCATAGTAAACCATTCACATGGCCCTTGGTTATTGAGTGATGCACTAAGTGTAACCATAACAAAAAAAAAAAAAATTTAAAAAAAAATAGCAATCCACATCCTAGTTTAGACACCTTGATGGAAGACAATTCATGTTTTGATATGGAGTTGAAAAGTTTTGTTGTTAACATCAAAATAAAAATATGTGGGGTAATTGATTTTATTTTATTTTAAAAATAATTAAGACAAAATGGCTCACAACATGTTGTCCTTGATGTTGGATCTTATATATTGAAGCCTAAGACTTGTCTTTTCTTTTATTAGTTGTGAACAAAGTGTGACCATTGTTGAAGAGTAACATGATAAGAAATCCATATTTTTTATGTTCTTTAAGTTGTGTCATCATTTGCATCTAGAAATTTTTTCACTTTTTTTATGGATAAAAGTGAGCAAGATTGTAATTTGGACATCTCTCAAATGGCAACAAGCATCAATGAACATGCTCAAATGACAACAAGCATCAATGAAAGCTTGTCAATTGGGAATTGTTGATATTTTGAAGACATCAAGTGAATGTGAAGAATATCAAATGTCCTTTGGAATGTGAAGAAAGTTTAAATCCATGTTCTTAACTATTAACTTTTTGACCAGACAAATTTTAGGAATAGTTGAATACCATATTGAAACTAAAAGAATATTTTCCCATGATGGCTTTCAAGTTCACTAGTTTAAGGCAACATTGCTTGCAATCAAATAATCTTGAAAATTTTATGTTTTTGAATAAGAATTGTCCAAATGATGCCAAAATTGAATGTAAGTCCCTTTCTAATTTGGTGGAATTGATAGAGACCGAAATTGAATTAGAGAAGTTTGAGGCTTCATTATAATGAAATAAAGTGAAGGAGATGTGATCATTAAGACATTTTTAAGTTTGTAGTGTACATTGTGTTTCTTTTTTCTTGGCCATTTAAAAAATTCCAAAACGAATTGGTTTTTGTGTTGACTATTAAAGTTTTGAAATTTATGTAAGGCAACAGTTTTTATATAACCAACTGATATTATATGAGGATTCTAAGAACCATTTGTGAAAGGGAGAATAAAAAACACATAACCTTGAAGGATATCAAAAAAAATTCAAAATTAAAATTACAATTATGTAGATTGAAAGAACCAGGATGGCCAGGTTCTTTAAATAAGTAATACCCACCCAACACTGCTTGTTACTCGTGAGGGGCTTAACCAGTTTGAGCATAAGTGACAAGCATGAAAAAAAGTTGGGCTGCCATTTGTACAAAGGATTTTTTTCAATAAAAAAAAAGGCCCAAAGTTGCCATATTTTGAGATTTTTTTTTTGAATTTTTTAATATTTACACCATGGGTTATTGTATGTTGGCCTTTTGTAGCGCCATTTGAAAAAAGGAAAAAAAAGAAAAAAAAACTTTTCTCTTTGACCTCCAGCCAAATTTGGCTAAGTCCTCCTTTGGATGATCACCAGTCCACCTACCTCACAAAATTGAAAAATAAAATTTAAAATGTAAAAAAATCCCCCAAAATACAGGAGATGGTTCCTTTGTGTTTAAAAAATAATAAAAAGAGATCCCCATTCCGAGCATAATAAATAAAAAAATAGAATAATGAAATTTGAAATTTGCTTAAATTTGTTTATTTTGTTTTCAATTGTAACATGCACGTGCACATGGTGGTGTGGATAGGTGGTAGAGGAAGGTAACAAGTTGTCTTTGATCATGACTGGCAAGGGAAGGTCTTGTCTTATGAGTTGGTAGAGCTTTGAGTGGCTTGCTTGTTTATGGTGGGCACCTCATCAACCACCTTACTCGTAACAACAATGTATAAGTGATGTTGGTTCGATAGAGCACACGAGCTCAACTGAAGAAGAAGATAGAGATCTCTTGTGAAGTTGGGATGATAACAATCTCGGATAAAATGGATTGATTCTATCAAAGGCTCAAATCTATCTACAATCTTCTTATGCTATCTTGCATGCATGAAAAGGGGTTTCATTTTTACAAAAGTTGACAATTCAGCCTTTGTAGTAGCCTACTTCTGTGATTTTTTTCGGGGGCAAATTTTCACTATTTTGCAAAATTTAGACAAATTTTAGATAAACCTTGGAAAAAAAATGTGGTTTTTAAACCTGTTTTCTGAGAAAAAGAAAAAGTGTTCACTTTTGTGCCAAGGAAAAAATACTTAAAACTGTATTTTATTTTTCTTTTGTCTCTTGATATCGAGTTGTAAAGTGTAAAGGCCGTGTAATGCCTGCCAGGTCATCAAATCTTTACACCTTGTAAACTGAGGGGTAGAGCTTGAGGTCCTGAATGTGAATGTCCTTCTATCAAGGCATTATACAACATAATGTACACTTCTATCAAGGCATTATACAACATAATATACACTTCTATCAAGGCATCATTCAGCATAATAGTTGAGGCAGCCCCATAAGGCCCGGACTCGTGCTAGTATGACAGGAAATTACAATACGTAATTTCCCACCATACTAGCAGGACGCCCTGACCATACTGGCTGGACATCGACAAAGGCATTTGGAATGCCCACCCACCAAGTTATGGCAAATGGCAAACTAGGTGAACCCAATACACAGCAATGAGCATTTGAGTTACTCTTCTTGGGCTCAAAACCCATTATTTTATATTTAATTGTTATCATGTAGGGTAGAACAGCCCATGAGCGATCACTTAAGTGCTTAGGGCAGGCTGGATCCAAGGGTAGGTTTTCAATGTTTTTGGTGTCCAAACAAAACTTGAACCCCTCCTATTGAAACATCTGACGGACTAAAAAAAATTTGTCAAAAATGAATTAGAATTGAGAAAGTTATGGCCCCCAAAAGTAGAGGGGGTCAAGAACTCAAAAAAACAAACCATCGAATGTTACAAAGCCCATTCTCAATCACCCAAAAAATTCCTTGAATTTTGCTGTGTTGCTATTAAAGTTCCAAGATGATTTGTAGAACTTCAGCTGGCGCTCCTGTAGCATTTTAAATTGTTTAAAATGAATAAGAAATGAGAAAGTTAGAAGCTTTGAATGTAAGAGGGGTCCAAAGAGAAAAAAAAAGAAAAAAAAACGTGTTTTGTAAGTTGGAAAGATTCTTTTTTTTTTTCTTGCTATTTTTTCATTACTCATTTTCATTTGCACTTCAAAGATGATTTCTGGAGCTTGAGGTAGCACTCCCATAACATTTTAAATCACTCAAAATGAAGCACAGATGGCGAAGATTTTTAAAAATGATCGATGATAGGATAATGATTGGTGATGGGCACTTCTACCCTAACTTGATTTCCTTAGCCTTTAGCCCTATGGTTTGTGTATTTTCGACCAGTACAATGTGTGGATGTTGCTTCTTCTTTAGCAGCTCAATAATGTTACTCTGCATTATCCTTTACAGCCATAACACAGCCTTGAAATCCATAGTTTTTCCCAACATGAAAAACATTGAAGCCTTCTTTCCTTTTTGCTTGGTTACATGTTAGCCCTTGATTTTACACAAAGAATGCAAACTTGATTTTTATGTCAGGCCATAATCATTTGTGAACTGACTGCATTGATGGATGAATTTATGAATATTATTATAATATAAAACTTATGCAATGATCATGTATCCAATTTATGCTTTCAATCCTCCAAATGTGGATCAGGATGATACCAAGATGAGGTTTCGACAACCGCAAGAAGCCTAAAGTGGGCCCCAAAAAATGATTTTTGCCCTTGGTTAAGCAGCACCTACACTGGTACTATGGTTAAAGCCCCCCTCCCCCAATGAATTTTGGGTTCCTTCTGAACATTATAAAGTGCCTGGCAGTCTTTTAGACTAAATTAAACTCTCCGAGTCAAAATCTAACATTTTCTTGTATTAAATGTAGCCACTAAGAAGCTGGAAAATTTATAATATGCAGAAAGCCAACCAAAAAAAATTTAGGGTTTTGAGTCTTTACCCATGGTACCAGTGTGGTGTTGCTTCACATTGGCAACAAAATTTACCCTATCTAGGAGGACAAGATAAAGCAACAACATGTATGAATGTGTCAACATGTGCATGTTTTATAGAATTTGGAAGCTTTCCACATATTGAAGTAGTCTATCTATAAAGTCAAGTGAATAGGGGATGAGATTAGCCAGTTTTGGGATATTAGTGGACCAAAAGCATTAATTGCGATTGACGAACATAAGAAAAGAAATTAACTAGGATCAAAATTAAATTTTCCACCAAAATTGGTGGTAAAACTAGTTTGATCTTGCATTTTGTTTTTGTGTGAAGAAGCCCATTGCCCATGCGGGTGAAAGAACCCATTGCTCACACAAACCTAGAAACAAGAAAAAACAAAGTGTGAAAACTTGGTGCTCACAAGAGCCTAGGGACAAGAAGCAAGAATCTTTAAGTGTTCATCAACAAAAGGTGAACATGCATCATAGGTTTAAGGTGTGTGAAGTTTTTGTTGCTATGCAAAGTTTTCAAAAATGCAAAATTTTCAATAAAATTGGTGTGACCAATGTTGCAGAGGAGTAAAGAAAAGAAAGCCCCAATTTTCAATTTTTTTTGGAGGTGAGACTTTTGTTTACTTAAAAGCTCTTGAATGTTAACATGGTGTTAGTAAAAAGTTTTACAAAAGGTTATGAATTTTCTTTTTACCATCATGATCAAAAACTTAGTCTTTTGGGGATATTTTCATTTGGTTGTGTGGTCTATTTCTAGATTTTGCAACAAAAGATTATGAGATTATTCAAACATTGCTACCACCATGTACTTACACTCGTTCATTTCCTTAACTCCTCAATTTGTGCTTGAACCCATAGCCCAATAACCAAATAACCTAGATTGCCAAAACCCTACACTTGCAATTGTTACAAATAGACCATCTAACAATTTGTTGCTTGCTTTCACAAATGCCATCATTATAGACCATACCTTCCTACAATTGCCCATGAGCCCTTATATGTTATGGTGTTTCCATAAAAGGAGTAAATCATGGTTTAATGGTATAGGTTAAAGTTTCTAATGGAATGCCCTTGAAATGGTCCAAATCAACCATGTACGATACCTCCAAGCCATAGCAAAAAATGAAATTCCTACACTTTTCCTTCAAAAACTCTTCAAGTTTGAATTCAAATGTTTGAGTGTGTGCTTACATGTAATTAACCTCTTGGATGTTTTTTTTTATGATTCTAACATTGATTCATATTATGAATCCAATTTAGGCTTAAAATTTCTTAAATAGACCTCAATTGTTTTTGTCAATTGAGCAAGAATTCTTAAACTCTAATGTGGAGTCATAATTTCCATGTTGAAAATTTTGGAGCTTATGGTTGGACATATCCTATTGGTGTGCCATTTGTGAAAATAGAAAAATGGAAGGTGTGTAAACACTTCAACCATTTAGAATTCTATGTTTATGTTTGGTCTAAATTGATCAAAGTTTATTATGCATCAAGCAAGTGTGTTATGCCAAAGGCATTTCTATTTTACTTTTAGGAGGTATGCTATGACTTCAATTTGCTAATACAAAACATATATGTCTTTGATCCAATTTGGTATTAGGGTTTTGTGAATCTTTCAAATTTGTAATCCTTTTGACAACTTGATCAAACTTTATTATGCATCATCCAAAATCTATTATGCCAAGTGCTTTTTGTTTTTCCTTTAAGAGGTACCTTGTGACCTCAATGTGCCAAAATAAACCTTATATATGTTTGTTCCAATTTGGTATTAAGGTTTTTTGAATCACTCAAACTTACAATCCCTTTCTTAGTTGATGAAACCATTAAATGATAATTTTCAATTACTTGAAATAAAACACCATCTATTTCAACATTTTGATACCACTTTTGACAAATGAAGATATGTTCATGAAATCGAAGTTTGTTTGGTTTGATTGTGGGCATGTTTCCAAATTTCAAAACATGATTTCATTTGTTTGAGGTCTGTTTCACCTACTTGAATTTAATCTGATTATATCAAATTGACTTATATGTATAAAAAATAACTTTGATTCATCAATCTCAAAGCATGTTCATGATTTGGAGGTTTATAAAATCATTAAAAAATAAAGTTTATTTATAATACGTTTTAATTAAATGAAGGTTCATTTCAACAACTTGCAAGATTTAATTCATAAAATGTGGGGGTTTATTTCATTTACTTTAAGTACATTTAATCCCCTAATTGAAATTTGTTTCCAAAATTGCAAGTATGTTTCCAATGAATGGAGGTTTGTTTCATTTGTTGAAATTTTGGTCCATCAATTTTATATTTAAAACTAAGCTTTAATTTCATCAATTAAAGGTTTGTTGACGTATTTTAAAGGTAAATCATGAATTTTTAAAAAAATTCTGGAAGTTTATTTGACCAAACAAATAAACCTTTCTAAACATACTTAAAATTTATCTCCACAAAATCATGATTGTTCCATGAGTTTGAGGTTTGTTTCACCAACCTTGAAATATGTTTCACCAATGTGAATTTCTTTCAAAATTTGTCTACTATGACCATGTTGTGACATTATGATTAATATGTAGGAGCTAAAAATTCACTTTTGGAAAATTTTCATTTTTTTCTAAAAACTTTTTCTCTTGTGACCATGTTATGACATTATGAATATGTAGGAGTTAAAACAATCACTTTTGGAAAGTTTTCATATTTTTTCTAGTATCTTTGTCTCTTGTGACCATGTTGTGGCATTATGAATATGTAGAAGTTAAAACAATCACTTTTGGAAAATTTTCATTTTTTTCCCAAAATTTTTCTCTCTATGACCATGTTGTGGCACTATGATTCTATAAGGCAACTAAAACAATCACTTTTGGAATTTTATTTTATTTTTAGATTTTTTGTCTTTTGTAACTATGTTGTGACACCATGACTATGTAAAAGCTTAAACAATCAATTTTGAAAAACATTCAATTTTTTCTAAGATCTATTTTTTATGATCATGTGATGACATTATGATTATGTAAAAGCTAAAACAATCACTTTTTGTAAATTTTCATTTTTTTCCTAAATCTTTTTCTCTTTTGACCATGTTGTGACATTATTATAATTATGTTGATGTCATGGATGACATCCCTAGCATCATGTTTAACATCATTGCCAACATCATCACGGATGAAATTCATATATGTTCATCCATAATGTAAACAAAAAAGGTCTCAAGAAGGTTTCTTGATATATTTGTAGATATTTTGAAATATTTTGAATTAATTCAAAATATTTTGAAACATCTTGAATTAGCTTGAATTTTTTTGAATTTTTTCTTTCAACTGAGTCCCATAAAATGTATAAATGAAAGTAGTTCCTTTCATATTAGTTTTATTATATTCAACATCAATATTGAATATGATCTTGCAAAATAATTAAATATTATATTATTTTCACATTTTTGCAATAAAGTTACGTTTGAAATTATGTTGCACACTTCATGTTCTTTTCCTTGATTTTCATATTTCATATTTGAAATTAGAATTAGGTCAACATTTGTCATGGTTTGTGTTTTTTGAAATTCATGTCGTTTTGTTAGTTTTCTCAAAGAACATGGAGGACCATGAATGTCATGTATGTCTTGTTTTGGACAAGCTTGAGGAAGTCAAATTTTATGCCATATTAAAGAAATGTGAGTTTTATCAAACCAAAGTGGAATTCTTGGGAATGACATTTTCAGGGATCCTTATATGGTTCAAACCATTATGAATTGGGCTACCCCAACCTTTGTTCATGACCTTCAATGTTTTTTTAGATTCATTAACTTTTATGTACATTTTATTACACATTATTCCACAATATTCACCCCTTTTACTTATCCAACTTGGAAGGATCAACCTTAATTTTCAAAAGTTGAAGCTAATTTTGCCTTCCAATCTTTGAAGGTTTATATCATGACTACCCCATTATTGATTCATGTTAACATTTCCAAACCTTTTGTCTTGGAGGCAATTGCTTCTAATTTTGCATTAAACATCCTGCTTTCACAATTTGAAAAACATGATTTCTTTTAACTTGTTAATTTTTTATTTCATAAGTATTTTCTTGTTGAAATTAATTATAATATTCATGAAAAATAAGTTTTGGCCATTTGTGGATGCCTTTGAAGAATGACATCATTTGTTTGAAGGAACTCAATATGAAATCATAATATACTTGAACCATAAGAATTTTTTTGTATTTGATGACAATTCATGTTTTGAATTGATGTCAAACTTAATGGGCATTGTCATTGTTTCAATTTTAATCTATCATCATCTATCATCTCTGGCACACCAACCTTTAGAAGAAAATTTTAAATTTATGATCTCATTTATGATTGATTTTATAGTCATATCAAACATTATACGACTAAAAGGCCTTTAGTTATGTTAGATGAGTTGTTTAAAATAATAAATCATTCAATGTTCAATGTGCCATGTTTCATCCTATAGTCATAAAAGACAAATTTCAAGTTATATAAAACAATTCATAAAAGTCAAGTCATATATATTGTTGGGGTGTTATAGTCATAATGAATAATTATAATATGATTAATATACAATATACCATTTGATTTAATGAAATTATAAGTTCAAATTAAATCATTGTTTATATTATTATTAAAAATAAATTTTTATAAGTCGTTAGGTAGCTAAGTAGATAATAAAATTAAATAGGTCAAAAAATGTGGGTACGTAGGTAGCCTAGCTTCGACTAACCTACTTAATTGAACTACCTTAGTTTAACCTACCTACCTTAGCCCTTTAGGTTGCAATGCAATAGGTTGCAAGTATTAATAATTGAACCCTTCACTTTCACAATGATAAACCAAATCTTTATCAATGGAGTACACCATCAAAAATTGTCCAATTGTTGTTTTTATTTCATATAATCACTATTAAATTATGAGGTTTAGGTACTAGGCAAATGTGGGATTGTAGTTAGGAAACATGTAGTTGGGTAAATGGATAAGTAAGTAGGCGGGTGGGTGGGTAGGTAAATAGTTAAGCAGGCAGGCAGTTTGTTGGGTAGGTAAGTAGGAAAGTAAGTAGGTGGGTGGGTGGGTGGGTGGGTAAATAAGTGGATGGATGGGTGGGTGGGTGGGTGGGTTGGTGGATAGGTAAGTAGGTAATTAGGTGGTCACCATTACCCGTGTCATTATACATTAGTCATTTTATAATCAATTTCCAATCAGCTACTCATATATTCTAGTTATTCACAATCATTTCAAACTACCATGTCAATATTATCCATGTCATTGCACGCTAATCGTTATTCATTCATACATCAATTATCATGTTCAAAATATAATCACTTGATAGTTGCATTGAAAAGTCATGTCATCATTGTTGGAATGTCATTTAAAACAATAGTCATTTTATAATCATAGAAGTGACAACTAGAAGTTCACATGATTTTGTCCTTTGTCATCAATGTCCTATGGATGAAAAATATTGTGAACTAATGATTTCATTATTACCATATGTGATTTTATCATCCATTAATGACAAAATCAATTCACTTATGACTATTTATTTTTCCACATAGGATGAAAAGGTGAAAGAATTTCACTAATGATATTCAAGCAAAGGCCATTTTTTATTTAATTCATTAATAGAAAGGGAGGTGATGTCATGGATGACATCCTTATTATTTTATCTAACATCATCACCAACATCAGGTTTAACATCATCATCAACATCATAATGGATGAACTTCATTTATCTTCATCCATAATGTAATTAGGAAAGTCCCAAGAAGGTTCCTTGAAATATTTTTAGATATTTGTAAACATTTTGAAATATTTTCTTGAACTAAGTCCCATAACATGTACAATTGAAGATAGTTTCACATTACCTTTCACACCTATTAAACAACAATTTGGGTATGATTTTGCACCATAGTCATGTTTTGTTATTTTCATGTTTGCACAATAAAATTTTGTTTGAACTTATGTTGCAAATTTCATGTTCTTGTCCTTGATTTTTTTGTTTTGTATTTAATTTAGAATTAGGTTTAACTTTGTCATGGATGATTAATGTCCTTTAGAATTCTTGTTGTGTTGGTAGTTTTTGTGCTTAAAATAGTTGAACTTGAAACAATTCAATTCCAAATTTGTATGTAAAAAGAGAAAATGCATTTGTGTTGAGAAATTTTTTATGTGATGTTTGTTTGTGTAGGCATGGCAAGTGAAAATGAAGAGTCCCATGTGGTGATGCAAGCATAGAAGTTTGATTTGGAAGTAAAGGATGAGGTGCATTTTTTCAACCACTTGCAAAGGTGACAAGGAAGGAAGAACATTTGTGGGTTTTGGTAGAATCATAAATTTTGAGCACCATGGCCATGAGTTACCATTGGCATTTTTCAAAATATTAAGAAGATAGGAAACAAATTACACAACTTAAATACCTAGCCTTGTGTGGAAGGTGGTCTTTGCAAATTACAAGGTGACATATACCAATAATCCTTTTTAAAATGATATTTTGAAAGACCAACTCCAAGATGCATTGAAAGAATTGAAGATGAGGATATCTAATGAGGAAAGGAACAAGAGAGCTATGTTGCAAAGTGAAAAGGTCCTAACACAATTGAAGGGAATAGATGGACATGCCATTTGGAATGTTTTCAAAAGGTGGCAAAATGTGATTAATGGTGTATCTATCCCACACATATTACATATCTATTCCTCTTATGGTATGTGAGTTTGTAGATGAATAGTCATCTACTTAATGCTATTAGATTTAGGCTCTATGTTATATGGCAAGGCATAGACAATAATAGAAGTGTTGTAATTGAAGTCAAACAATTGATGAAACCCAAGCCATCATGGTATGGGAGTTGGTGGTCAACAATGATGATTAAAAAACTTTATTGAAGGCTAAGATGGAGGTTAACATAGAAAAGAAGAAACAAGTGATGTTTAACAATTTTCAAATAATTAGAGATTTAAGAGTTTTGATAGATGAAAAGTTCAAACAAAGGTTGAAGAAGTGCTAAACTTGTAATTAGAAGTCCCCATCCCATTTGAAATCAATTGCGTCTTTAATTTGGTCATTAATGATTTTATATGTGAAATCTAGGTGGCATCTATGCAAAAAGTTATTTATAATAGTTTTAACTTGGAACAAGAGATTGTGTAACAAATTATTAACTTTAGGGTTTGGATCTGAACATGAAGGAGTTTTAGGGTTTCAAGGAAGAATGGTTTCTCTTGTTTTTGGTTGGGAGTGTTTACACACAATAATAATGGAGACAAGGAAGAACACTAATGGCGATACGATGGTGTTTATGGCTTTAATGTTTTTATGTCGTTTTCTTTTATTTGGGATGAGTGTGTTGCTGTGGATATTACTGGACGTTGGCTGACTGTGTGGCAAAGGAGCTGCTAAGCAAAAAGTAGCTAGTAGAAATCCCGTTGTGGAGTGGAAGAAAGAAAAACAACGAAGCAAATAAGTGACGCAGGGGGGATGGATTTGTTTGAAGGAGAGGTTTTTGAAAGAAGGAAAACTACATTTTTGGTCTCTAACAAAAATACAGAGAGATTCCGTTGCGCAATGTACTTTGGGAGGCATAAATTTAGTCTAGGAGACAGGTTTGAAGGTTGATGATCAGGGGGATGATGAAGATCTTAGGGGTCTCAAAAGTGGCTAAGAATCCTTTCAATGTGTGTGTGTTAGGTTGAATTATGTGTGAATGTTGTTGATTTGCATATCATGAAATAGTACCTTAATTATAAGGAACTCCGAAGAATAATCATAGTCCGTTGAATTTTACAATGTGGATCATGTAAGGGGGTTGTGGTTCTTTATAAAACTTGTGATAGTCAATGGGGAATTGAAACGTGTTTTTTTCTTGCTTTTATATGTTGTTAATTTGAGGGATGGTGTCATGAATATGGGTTTGAACTACTTATTTGGACTCAGGGGTTTATGTTACAAAATGCGATATCGGACTTAAGTTCTTGTGGAAGTTTAATGTTGTTTTGGGTTTATGTGGTCTAAAGAAATTAAGAGGAGGAGGAAGGCTAGTGGGCTCAAGAGAGAGAAATCAGAGTGATCTGACCCCTTAAAGACCTCAAGCATATCTTTTTTGGTAAAGGCAGGAATCTAGGTGGACACAAGATTTGAATTAGGTGGCCATAAGCTCAAGCCAATGTGTAATCCTGAAAGTGTTTCTACTATTTAATATATGTGTTCCTCATTTTGATTATTATCTGCCCTAGTTTTTTTGTCACAATTGTACTTTTCCTTTGTGAAATCAAAACACTTCATTAGTCTTTTCCATTCCATTTCAATTGCCTCTCAATACCTCACTTCACGCACACTTTAGACCCTACATGCATTTTGTTATATAGTGTACTACACTTAAGTCATGGATAAGGGCAAGTTCATTGGCATTTTCAAGTTGCCACATGGAATAAACATGTTTTCACCCATATAACTTGGGTTCTTTAATAAGTATTCAAAGTATTTGTTTGTATGTACAAAAAATTGACACCAATGTTTATACAATTTTTTTTTTTACAAGATGTTCACATCATGGAAAAAAATAGGATATTTCCTATCTAGGTAAATGAACAATCCATCATGGTCTATGAATATTATGTTGTTCACACATTACATTTTTTTATGCCCATTGAATTATGACTTGTGGATGTAATTATTGCAAGATTTACAGATTTCAATGAGTTTCCCATCAATGAGTCCAATAACCTATGGCCTCATAAAAGCAAAATGTAATGAAAATTACATCATCATAAACTACAATCCTAGTCCAATTCCATAGCAATGTGCCATACATGACTATGTTGTCATGTTTCATGTACACAATGAAGTGGATTAGTCATCATTATAAGGTCAATTTAGTCAATTGCCTTGTCACAATGTGAGATTTGCTAGTGGATCTCACATGCATGAGCTTGAAGGGTGGGGACCACTAATGCCATTAGTTCATCAAACTCTAACAAACTTGGAATTGTTCGCATTGTACCAAACACGTTTTGAACACCCACATTTTGATCAATTGATTGCTTGACATTTGATTTTGATTCATTTGCATTGAATAGCTCCAACATGTTAATGTTCACAACTATAATCACATAAACAATTTGATGTTGTTTGTGTGTTTTCTAGAACATCTTTTAATTATTATTTGATGAGGAATTATCAAAATCACCCATGTCCAAGTAAACATCACTATTAGAAGAAACCATGGAACACAAGAAAAAACCCTAAAAAAACTTTAAAAGACACTTTAAAATAAAGCTAAAAAAAGCCAAGAACAAGATGAAAACCCCTAATAATGAAAAAACAAAAACACAAGGTAAACACTAGAAAAGAAAGAAACAAGAAGAAATGAAAAAGCCTAACCAAAAAAAAAAAACCCCCCAATGAAAAAAAAAGTTAATAAAACAAGTGAAAAACAAAGAAAATCCCACAAATGAAAATGGAAAAAAAAAAAAAGAGAGAGAAAGAAAGAACAAC
>Ga0116227_10001432_pt1 | contig 53092 bp, 33 predicted proteins | sample S1TSphgellanicum_FD_89693 | JGI IMG/M metagenome (GOLD analysis project Ga0116227, IMG submission 89693) | Host-associated microbial communities from peat moss isolated from Minnesota, USA - S1T2_Fb - Sphagnum magellanicum MG | ecosystem: Host-associated > Plants > Peat moss > Unclassified... | reverse complement strand
TTTTTTTCATGCTTGTCCAAATGAAGTTCTTTTAGATTAAATTTTTTAATCAATTTTTTTTTTTTTTTTTTTTGTATTAGTGAATGTTTAATTTTGGTGTTTCAAATTTCAATTTTAGAGTTTACTTTTAGGGTATGTGCTTGGTTTTTTTAGGGTTTAAGTTTTAGGATTTATCTTTTGGGGGTTAGACCTTCAAATTTTAAGGTTTAACTTTTGGGGTTTATGACTTGAAATTTTAGGGTGTAATTTTAGGGCTTATGTTTGGGCCTTTTAAGGTTTAAATGCTTAGGATTCAGTTTTAGTAATTTAAGGTTATAGATTCAGGTTTAGATTTTAGGATTTATGATTGGAAATTTTAGGGTTTAATTTTTATGGTTTTTTTTTTATTAAAAAAAATTATGATTTTAAAGTTTGTTTTTTGTTTTGTTTTTAATTAATTTTTGGGGTTTAGGACTTGAACTATTAAATACTAGTTTTAAGAATTTATGATTGGGTCTTTTAGGGTTTGAATTATAAGGTTTAATTTTAGTGGTGTGGGGGTTCAAGTTTTGGGTTCAAGTTTTAAGGTTTAGTTTTTAGGATTTGTGATTTTTTTTAAAATTTAGATTTTAGAGTTTAATTTTTAAGGTTTAAGATTTGAGATTATAAATTTTAATTTTAGGGGTTGTGTTTGGTTTTTTTTAAGTTTAAATTTTAAAAGTTTAGTTTTGGAGTTTTGGACTTGAAATTTTAGGGTTTAGTTTTTAAAATGTGTTTGGGCTTTTTAAGATTTAAGGTTTATGGTTTTTTTTGTTTGGGTATCTAAGGTTAAATCTTTAAGGTTTTAGTTTGTACATTAAGGTTTTATATTTAAATATTAGGATCAAGGTCTAGAATTTGGATTATAAGATATGCATTGTGTTCATGTAAAATGTTGAAGTTATGATTCACATTATAAGACTAGGGTTAAGGTTGGTGGCCATAGATCAATAATTAATGGTGCATTAATTTTTTCCTTTTAACATTTAGGCTTTAAGGATTTTGTTTTAGGTTTTTAAGGTTTTAGTTTGTACATTAAATGTTTATATTTAAATACTTAGATCAAGGTTTAAGATTCAGGTTATAATATATGCCTTGTGTTCATGTAAAATGTTGAAGTTATGATTCACATTTTAGGACTAGGCTTAAGGTTGGTGGCCATGGATTAAAATTAGTGGTGGGTTAAAATTTTAAAGGTTGTCATGTTTAAGGTCAAATATTTAAGATTTAAAGTGAGGTTCAATGTGAAGTTTAAAGGACATGGTCAAAATGAATGCTAGATAATGTGTTATTATAAAACATGATTTGTGGTTTTAGTTAGAGTGTAATTAGGGTGAGCAAATAAAAAATCAGCCCCAAAGATGTGGATTTAGGTGGAGGTTAAGTAGGAAGGAAGATTATAAGTGTTATGGGCTCATGGGACTATATAAAAGAATGTTCAAACCAAGTTCTCCTTCTTTTCAACTCCATTCAAACACACAAAATGTCATTTTCAAGTTCAAACCATGGTTCCTCCTCAAGTATTGAAGAGATGTTTGATGAAATGGACCAAGAAATTGTTATGTTTATCTAATGTGATTTCATTCTTCTCAATTTTGATAACCTTTTTAATAATAAAAAAACATGAAAGGACAAGATAATCTATTGATCCAAGACATTTTCGCCACAATGTAGGCCACATTAATGGACTTTGAAGAGCTAGCAAATTGAATAGTGATGGTAATCATCACCAAAAAGAAAAGGGAAGAAATCCATTATCTCTAGATGCAAAGTATGACCAACAATAACATATAATCACATATTGAACACTCAAGAATAACCAGGAGGTTATTAAAGTAATAGAAACCACTAAATCATTAGACAATGTACCAAATTTATTCTATGGGCCTAAATAATCAACACATTCTAATTTCTTTCTCAAGAGCCCATTAGTCATCTTTGTGGCAATTCACAAATCACATAACATATGCCCATCACGAAATGAATCGTTGCAATTGTGAATAAGATGTTCCTTTCCCAAAACAAAATTTAGACTAAGAAGTTGAGTAAAAAAGAAAGGCACAATTTGAGACAAATCATCAACAAAATTTGTCCTATCATGCCCAAATTCGTTTACAGAATCCCCATTTCCCTTTTAAAGCTTTTACAAATGCAGATATTTTTATCCAAAAGCATGAAACCCAAAAATGTCATTCAAAATTTCCTAATTATTCCAAACCCAATGTAGACTTGCCATTTTAACCACTAGCAAAATCCCTGTTGTACTTCATCATTTTCCTTAATATGGCCCTTAAGAACTACTTCTAAAACTACATTCCTTCCTCTAAAGTTCATGGCATAATGGAAATGCATAGCTTCAAAAAAGAATGAATGGTTATTGGTAGTAGGGCATTTTTGCTTCCCTAACCAACACAATGCTAAAACTTTAAACTACAATTTTTACCATATCTTGATGCCAAATGAACTACATAGACAAAAGCAAAAACCACAAGAAGAAACTTAGCTTTGTCCCCCTTCAATGCTCCTAACACTCTTTCATATACCATTGTTTCATGTGCTCCATAACTTGCATCTTCCAAACCATAGTGTAAAAACCATTCACACACCATAAATCAAGAAATCTAGATAACTCCAAACACCAAACATCACTGAAACCAAAAATCACCTTAACAATGTCATACCTCATAATCTTTAAGAAACAAAGAAACACAAATGCAAAGAAAATTTGTCAACATATCCTTTCATCCCATTGCAATCAACTATCAGAAGTTTGTCGCTTTTTAATTTTCAATAGTTGATGCAATGATTTATTTTCACCCATTTAGGGTTTCATCACCCTAATTTTGTGTCACACCACAATTAAGAATAGTTACTTAAAATCTTAGGGTTAAAGTTAAAGTTTAGTATTTAAGGTTTAAAGGGTGATTGAAGGTGGGGTTTAAAGTTTCATTTTTAAACTTTAAATTTAAGGGTTAAAGTGGGGTTTAGGATTTGGATTTTAAGGTTTAAAGTGTGAAATTTAGGGTTTAAGATTTTGATTTTAAGGTGTATGGTTTGAAATTCAAAGTTTAGGGTGTAAAATGGGATTTAAGGTTTAAAATAGGATTTAGGGTCATGGGTGTGGATTTTAGGGTTAGAGGTTTAAATTTAGGTTTTAGGGTGGGGTTTAAAGTCTAGATTTTAAGTTTAAAGTCTAATCCCAATATAAAAAAACCACTTGCGATAGGATTGGAGTTCTAATCAAAGACTACATTATATGTGTGGTCTTCATGCATTGATTTATTAAATATCAAAAAATAATTTAAACATAATTTTTTATTTTAAAAATAAATTTTGGATTGAACATTGATATTGAGACCAAATGTGACTCATAATATAGTAAAAATTATTATTTTTACCTCAAGCCCTACATTATAATCAAATGTACAAGTTTTTTTTTAATCATGATCACAAATTTTGACTTTTATAATAATAAAAGACATTTAAATCACATGCGTTACAAGTTATGCTTTCAAATCCTTGTTGACGATTGGTCGTCAAAGGGTTATGATTTTACTCAATGTTTTGAGTGCAATCGTTTTTTGTGTGTGTTGAAAAGTTGTGCGGTACTTGTATCCTTATGTTTTGTGTAAGTGTGGAACTGAAAGCAGGCAATGGATACCTAATCACAAAGAAGGAACCATCGACATTGGAAAGCAAGTTCTTCAGACTCCTACCTCCAAAGTGATGTGCTGAGTATTGAAAGTTGAAACCCAACAACCACAAGTGGCAACAAGCAACCAACCTAACCATTTGGGTGGCCAAGTAAGGCACACACACTTTGAGAAAGGACATGGTGGAAACTTGATGGGGCTGTACCCAACCACCCATGTGGAATGGTTGCACTTGAATGGTACTTATGGGGGAAAAAAAAATGTGAGACCAGGTAGCCCCCCACCCCCCCCAAGGTACTGAAAGAGGCTTGTACCCTTCTTCAACCAACTTTGATTGCCTCTTCAAACTTGTTCTTCCATGAATGTTCACTCAATGTTAAACCAATGTTAAAAGGCCATTGGTACTGGAGAACATATGGTGTGGGAAAATGTGAAATAGGGCAAGGGTCTTTAATGCCATTAGTACAAAAGTATTGCCACATTCTTTTTTACCCTGCTTTCCCTTTGGCTCATTAATGCTTTTTTCCAAAAAAATTGGGTGATGCCCACACACCTTTTGTGCCCATAAGGTGCCATGTTATGGGTATTAAGTTATAACTACTAATGGTTTTATGGCATGCTAATTAGTAGGTTATATACTTAACATGGCATAAAACATACCATGATGATGTTCATGTTAACCCTTGGATGTCACAAAGGATTGAAGTGGTCCCTCCCCCAGTAGTACACTTACCTAGGGGTTTTGCAATCAAAATTTGACACATCACACAATTAGAGGACACCTCATTCTTTCCCTCCTGGCCTTTTGAAATGAGAAATGCATGCCTCTCTTGAGTTCTATTGTACTTACCCTGTGAGCAAATTTAACCAAATTTATTTAAAAATTGAGATGTTGAAAATTTTCAGAAATGGCAAAATGTTGAAAGTGTAATTTTTTTTCCCACAACATTGTGTAACTTCAATGTTGAAGAAAATCTCAGATTGGCAAATGTGAAAGCACTATAATTGCTGTATCCATATGTGTTGAAGTTGGAACACATAAAAACCTGTAATTGAATGAAATTTCAGATATTTTCATATAAAACTGACTTGACCAAACCAATATGTAATATGAAATTCCAAAAACTGGAATCTCGAAGTTAAACAAAGCTTCAAGCCACAACACATATGGTCATTAATCTACTAATCTCATTATTTTCAAAATGCTCTTCTAAGTCCTAATCTTTGACATCTTCCTCTCACACAACCCTCCTAAACCCATTACCCATTACAAAAAGAAAGTTTGATATTTAAAATTATCCCTTGAAAAAATTGTTGGAATATTAAGAACTAGCATGTGCCAAAAGCTTAAATTTAGGTCTCAAAAGCTCCCTTGCTTACTGTTTGTCCCAAAAGAAAAGAGAAGAAAAAAAAGCTCCCTTGCCTTAAAATTAATTCAATTTGGCACTCAACCATCAAATCTGATTGCAGTGTAGGGTAACAAGTTTTTGAGCTTGGGCAGTATGAGAAGAAGGTCTAGCAACTGCAATGTCTCAAGGAGGGAGCTAAGCCTATACAAGGTGCCTAAAATCAGTCTAAAAGCTTGCATTTCTTTTCTTGTGTGTAGAAGAAGCCCATTGTATGTGCAACTTGGATGTCCCTCATCCCAAGTCCAAATGCCCCATCTATTTTTTTGTTCACACTAATATGAATGCATTTGTCTTCCTTTGGAAAATTTTGATATCAATGAAAAATGGGATGGGGATCAAATTCTCAGAAAGATAAATTTTTAAAAACTGCCCATAACAACATTAATTGCTCTCTCCATGGTGGAATTTTCATTTCTCAATCAAATTCTAATTTTCTTAACCCTGAAATTTCAGCTTGAAGTTCCCTACAACTTTACCCAATCAGATTTTTTTTTAAATAGTGACATTTTACACAACTATGAGGCAATTCCAACGTTGTAACTTATAACTCCCTTTTCCCACTTGGGAAAGTTTTGATCAAATGAGAATTAAAGGTTCAAGGGGTGAAGAGGGCAAGCAGGGAGAAGAACATGTGGCAAGTGTTTTGTACCATTGGCATGGTACCCAGGGCCATACATACAAAATACTCTTACATAATCATGCACTAGTGTGGCCTGTGTGGCTTGTCTAGGTGTGAACAGACCTTAATAATAGAGCTCAATTGTGAAAAAAACTATCAAAAAATTTCAAATTAATTTCCATTGATGAAAGTTATTCCAGTTTCAATATCTCCCCTAACTTAGGTCTAAAAATAAAGAAATTGTGTTATAGAAATCTCGCCGATCAAAGGCTTTTCAACTGTTCCAAGATTCCACCCCCCATTTCCCTAAATTATTAAGTTGATTTTTTTTTTTAAAAATTCAATAACTTACATTGTAAGTCTAAACACTACCAAACCACCTCAATGCATCACCATCCTCATCGAGGGCTTTCCAACAATATCCTTGGAGGAGAAAGGAGGCACCATTGTTTGAGAAATTTCAACATCACAAATAAAACAAACAAACAACATTCCTTAATAGATAAATGATGTAGTGAATTGGCAAAAGACAAGGCTACCAACACCCTAGCAATCTAGGATTTTTTTGCTTTAAATAACAACACAGAATTTGAAGTGTCAATAACATCCCCAAATTTTGAAGTGCAATGTGGTTGCAAGACCCATGAATCCACATCAAAAGTTTTGTTTTTGGACCTCATAATGACTAAGTTAGCCACTCACCAAAAAACAAAATCAAGCAAAATGCAATTTTAAAAATAAGATTGAAACCTTGCAAGTTTTGGAATGAGAATGTGAAGATCCTTGAAAAAAATAACAAATTCAAAAGATCTCACTCCTAGAACTCATAAATGACTTTTCAAAGCTAGCTCACCAAGGCTACGAAGGTTACCTAGGGTGGGCTTTGGCCTTCAAACAGCCCCTTCGCATGGAAGAAAGTTGTTGAGTGGGGTTTTCATGACAAACTCTTCCTTAAATCCACTTGGATGTGCTTGGACAAAAATGATTAAAAAGATATTTGATGTGTGAAACCAAAAAAAAAAAATTAATTTAAAAATATTTCGATATGTGCAATCGAGGTCAATTTTTTTTTAAAACCCAAAAAACCATTTTTTGGCTTATTGGGTGTTTAAGGGTTAATGCAAGAATGTTAGCTGGTTTTGAACTCTTGTATTTTTTTTCTCTTTTATGTGTGAGAACTTCCTTATTTTGAGCTGACAAATTCTGTGGGAAGAAGGAAAGAAAGGCCTTTGGTGGCAGCCATTCTAATTACTATCTTGTTGGTCTAATTACCATGACCGAAAGCTGGCTGCAGTGTGCATGCATGGCATGCCCTTGTCAAGTTTACAAATAAGTGGCGTGCATGAGGTTATGTACATGGTTAGTAATGGCATTATAATGACCTACAAACAGCTTGATTAATTAATTAATTAGTGGCATTTAAGTAAGTACTGCCATCAAGCCCCAACATTGTATGTGTACATAGTTAAGCTCTAATAGTATAAGTGCACATAAGTTTTATAGCAGCCAGTACAAAAGTACTACCTGCAAATAACAACTACACTACTTGGCAGCTTTGAGACCAATTATATTATTTTCAGAAATGTTGAAATTCTCAAAAAAAAAAACAAAAACAAAACAAAAAGATTCAAATAACAGAAATACATGAAGGAAAATATTGAACCTTCAAGAAAAAAATCTTTAAATTTTTTAGTTAATTATTTGACAAACATACATGTGTTGACAGTTTCTACGTATGTCTCTCAAATAATTAACTACTTATAGAGTTGATTTTCATTTCAACAATGAGAATATTCTTTCAGGTTCAATAATTTTTCTTCAAAAATATTTGTAATTTGAAGAATTCTTTTTTTCGAATTTTGAATATTTTTGAAAATAATATAATTAGTGTCGAAGCTGCCAAAAGTCGTAGTAGGGTATGACAGTATATGCACATATAATGTTGCGGATGGTTGGTTAAGTAAGCAAAGGTGGTGATCATGATCCATCATAACTAGAGCCACATCAACTCGTGTCACATTTTTGCACAGGACAAGTTTTGTGACCAGAGCACTTCACCAGCTGTTATTGCTCCTGGTCAGTGTGTTTTTTTAAAAAAGGAATATCTGTTCATAGCCAATGTGGCGATCATCCATAGGAAGATGCAGCAAAAAATTAAAAAACCATCTCTAGGAAAATTTTGCCATATCTGGCTATAAACCAAAAAAAAAGCACACATATTTAATCATTTTTTTTTTTTTTTTTTGGCTAAACAATTGAAAACCAAGTGATTTTTATCCACATCAAAGTGATTTTTAATTTTCTTTTTTCTCGCTTCTGGCGACTCAAAACCTCCAGAATCACTTCCTTTCCAAATGTTCAATTTTTTAAATTTCACCAGGAAAAGAAACACTGCTACTGATCTTACATAAACTACAACACCCAAGTGCAAGACTTGAGTGTCGTCACACAACTTCAGAGTTCACATCCAGCAAGCGCTCCTCACACTTTCTCTCTTTGTCTCTAAGAGCTCCATCTAGCTCTGCTTCTGCTTCCATCTTCTTCTTCTTCTTCTTCTTCTACTACGTCGGGAGAATTGATCAGCTGAGTTCTGAACTCAACTTCTTCTTTGAAAATTCTAGTGGAAGTGTGATATTCCAGTCTTAGTACGTCTTCTTTGTTATTCTTTTTTCTTGTTCTTCTTGTTCTTATTCGGAGGTTTTGGTTTTTGTGTTGGAATATTAGTTAGTAATGGGGAGGTCAGTTGCTGCTGCTGCTGCTGTGTGCATAATGGGTCTGCTCGTGTTCCTGGCTATGGCGACGGAAGTGCACAGCGCCTGCCCAAGTATGTACGAGTATATGCCGTGCTTGCCCGCGGCGCAAAATCCCAACGTAATGCCGACCAGCGATTGCTGCAAAGTGATTGCGCAAGAAGGCCAGCAGCGAGACGGACCATATTGTCTGTGTCAAATGGCGCACGCGCAGGTTCTCAGAACCCAGTTTGGTGCCGCTGTGCAACTGGTTGGCAAGTGCAAACTCCCCAACCCCACTGGCTACGTTTGCCGTACGTCGCATTTCTGCAACACCACCCTTTAGTCACTAGCTCATGCAATCAAAGTCTCGACCTTTGTAGACTTTTTTCCTTGCATAGTCTCCTTGCTTACACGATATTCCTAATTGTTTCCCATGTTTTCCCTCTTGAATGCAGTAGTGGTAGCTGGTTCTGGTTCAAGTTCTAGTCTTCAATATCGCTACTACACTAGTCCATCTGATTGAGATTTCACGACAATCTAAAAGCTTTAATGAAAGTATAAAATGCCTAAATTCATGCAAATTGGCTTGGCTTGGCTTGTGGTGCTCATACCAGACTGATGCAGCAGGCAACCGACTTCGAGTCTCATGATCAAGCACGAAGGTTAATCTCTACTACTAGATTCTCCCTGTAGTACTGATGGCATTAGAAAGAATTTTTTATCTTCGTAATGGAAGCTAGTTTGTTTGTTCGACCATATATAGTTGCTTCAACCATGATAGCTGCACAAGCAAAGCTGTTCAAGTATACTGCAGAACATGTCAGTAAACTGAAGTTTGCTTCTTTTGTATGAATACTAATAATCTCTTGTTACTTTGTATACTATATTGCAGAAGACGAGGGCAGACACCAATGAAGATAATTCCTTCCACTATGGCAGCTGCGGTTGGCGAGGTTGCTCTTTTTCTCCAGGGGATGAGTTGTTTGATACTAGATATATACCTGTATAGCTATTGTCTAGAACTCTAGTGCAAGTAATGCATAATGTCTTGCAGCGATGTTATATCTTTCTGACTATAAGACGCTGATCTCTGTGCCAACAGTTTGTTCCCAAACAAAAGACTCTATTTTACTACGATGATGTATAACATATATAGCTAATCTTCTGCCACTCTATACAGCGACTTCACATTCTAAAATTCAAGCAGAGCTTTATAATGCATTGATGGAGCTGATCTTAATCTTTGCAGTTCAATTCTTCTGCAAAAACTAATAGTTTTACATGGCTTGTCCAACAACAGAACAAAATGCCTGCAGAACATACTACCTTTGTTTTACTTCTTCTTTTTCTGGGTGCAGCTTGCTTTGTCTTGACAAAACATGAGGGGTTCTATATGAAACTGTATTAAGATCGTGCATGAAGAAGAAGTGCGAATAACAACACACAAGATGAAACTGTTTATGCATTCCTTGGGTCTTAAAAAGTTGTTGACCCCTTTTAAGTGGCTACTCACCAACAACTTCAAAGCACTTGGGAGAAAATCTGTAGTGTATTTGGAGGGCACCTTATATCTATCAATTTCCCTCCTAGCAAATGGGAGGGATATTATATGCTTACTCCTCAATAGTGGGAGGGTTCTTAGACCCATCCATTTCCCTCCTAGAAAATGGGAGAGATATTATACTTCTCAATAGTGGGAGGGTTCTTAGACCCATCCATTTCCATTCTAGAAAATGGGAGAGATATTATACTTACTCCTCAATAGTGTGAGGGTTCTTAGACCCATCCATTTCCCTTCTAGAAAATGGGAGAGATATTATACTTACTCCTCAATAGTGGGAGGGTTCTTAGACCCATCCATTTCCCTTCTAGAAAATGGGAGAGATATTATACTTACTCCTCAATAGTGGGAGGGTTCTTACACTTATAAGTAAAGCATAATATCCCTCCCACTCTATGTCTCTTGATTTACATATGTTTGGTTCATGAAATTTTGCCTCAGCTTTATTTACCATAAGGTAAAGCCCATGGGTAGGTATATTCCCAAAATGCAATGTTGGACTTGCCTTGTCCTAGGCTCCTTATTTTGAGATGCCCCCATCCTAGGGCTTTATCCTATTTACATAAAACATCAAAATTCTTTTTCCTTGTGTATATTTTTGTCCCTCACCTGCCCCAAGAAATTCAATTTTATAGACAGCCTGGTAAAGAAATCTCCACAGAAGTTACTATCCAGGCTATCATTAGAAGTGGAAGTTCCTCCCCCTTCTCATTTTTTTTTCCCCCTTTTTTTTTCTTTTTTCACCAAACCTTTTATTATTTTCACCAGATATCATGAGATAATAATAGAATAGAAGTTTCAACTTGATGTGAACTTCGTGGTTTCTTAAATCATCCCATTCATACCAAGCATTTGAGACCCTCATTTGCCTCAAATTTCTATGAACCTTCCCCAACCATTATAACAATATAAACATCATAGCATATTGGGTGGTTGAAAACTAAGTTATAAATCTCCATGGATCGTATGTAAGGTCTTAGTAACTTGGGTTTTTTTTTAGTGACAAATGTCATCGTACTTGGGTGAAAGCATTCTTGGGTAGTACTACTAAAAACTACCCCAAGGAATAGTTTAAAAACTAAAAATGGTTAAATCATTTTACATCTTTTATTTTAAATATTTTTATAATTAAATATTTTTTCATGTTTATTAATTGTATGTACTAATATAAGGTTTGAATTTTATTTTGAAATTTTAAAAATTTTAAAAATCAAAAAAATTATATTTCTAGTTAAAATTGATCTTCCAAAAATTCATAGCCTGAACTTTGGAAATTCAGCATTAATTATATTTACTCATTTAATTGCATAATAACACACTAAAAATAAAATGACTTACCTTTGGAAAAAAATTTCAAATAATGTTTTAAATTTGTGTGCCTAACCAAAAAATTCAAAGAAATGAACTAGTGTTACATTCTTGAATTTTTTTAAAAATGCAATGATTAAGAACATCAAAATACACAATATTTTTGATATTATTGAAATTTTAAAATCTATGAAACTTAAAATATATACTCATTTAGAAAATTTTATCAAAATATTTATTTACATGTTTCTTATGATTTTTCAAAATTTGATGGGCCTAAGAAAATTAAGGTGTGAATTTTTTAGTGGTACCACCCAAAAATATTTTTACTCACTTCTTACAACATTCCACACTTCTTTCACCCAATCAAGTTTTCCAATGTCCACAATCATGAGGTGAAAGCAATGTGCAACACAAGGGTTCTACACAATGTGTGGGTATTCAACAATAATCATCCTACCCATAAAATCACAATTGTTTGCATTGTTAATCACAACTTGTATCACATTCGTGGGCACTACATCTATTATGGCATAGTAAATGTAACCATGGTTATAAATAGTTGTAATGGCTGATTTTTAAAAAAACATTGATGAATCAATTGCCCTTAAAAAAATTATGCATTTACAAGAAAAACCAAATACACATTTGATGATGTTTCACTCATTCATATCATTCCAACCATTTATCATGATGAAACAATCATATTTTGCTCAAGATGCTTAATAAGCATACTTGTCCCATTTCACAGCCTCCACTTTAATAACCTTGCAAACCTTGCACTTGAATCACATCTCTTTTTAGTCCATCAAATTTGTCATTCATTGAAGCCACTACTTTGATCATTGACCTCCATGCAAATGTGTCAATTAGACAAAATGTGAAGTTACATTTGTAGATGCATTGTTGAATTTGACATTCAAGTTTTTTGCCTTTAGGCAATTCACCAAGTCACACCAAGTTGTTGGCCCACTCTTCCTTGGCTTCCAGGTGTAAAAGCATTGGAACCAACATGTAGCGTCCCTCTTAAAGGTGCAAAACATTGGAACCAACATGTGGTGTCCCTCTCATCTTTTGATCCTTGTTGAACAAGTTGTATAGGGATGGACAAAAACATGGGTTATAAATCACTACCTTCCTCTTCAAAAGTTGGAACTACTAGCATGTTACTTAACATCTTATAATTTGCTTGCTTTTTGCACTTATATAGTGAGCTTTGATCTTAATTCCACTAATCGTGAATTCATTTTAACAACATTTCCATTTTCAATGTTTAATTTCAGATCTTCCCTTGTACTCATGAAGCTAAACATGTTTAAGCATTCCAACCTTCTTTCCAATGTCCCATTCCACATCTTTTGGTAACAAATACCTTTGTGGTTGATGGCTTGAGTTTGGTGCAAAATCTTGCACATCTTGAAGCCTAGGTAAATCCTCTAACTTTGTTATCTACTTGTGAAGTATCATTTTCCAAGAAAGTGGAACAAAAAATCCCTTCAACAACCCAAATCAAGAATAACTTCAAGTAACAAAAAAAAATATTTACCGTTGATTCTAATTCCAACCCCAAAAAAAAAAAAAGTGAAAAAATGACCAAGAACCATGTCCCTATAACTCAATTTTTTTATTTAAATGTTACATAATTTGTTTGAAACAAAAGACAAAGGGTTGTGTGATGTAACCCCACCTTGAAATAGTGGTGGTAAATCAAAACTAAGTGTTGACGGGTAAAAAATTTTAGACTAAATAGTTCCATAAACCTCTTAGTGAATACTAATTACTAATGGTAGACTTAACATCCCTTACCCAAGGGGTGAAACTAATGGGATTAGGTAGTTTGGATTAGTGAGTGGTTGGGGGTAATTCACCTAATCATCTAGGAGATTTTTATGAAGGGATTAAGATAAAGGCCCTATTTTCTACGGGTCAATGAAAGGCTTGTGTGTGATATGGGGGGAAGGGGAATAAAAGAAAGGGGAAGAAAAAGAGATTTCATTAAAGACTTTTGGGGGATGGAGGAGATGGACTTGAAGAATAGAAGAGAGGAATGGAAAAAAAAGTATGTACTCTGTGTGTGATTTTAATGGAAGATGGATGAAGGACTCGAGTTTCATATAAAACTTTGATTTCTGTTAAGTGTGGAGAATATCATTGTTTTTGTGATAAAAGTAAGATGCTTCCTTTAGCTAACATCTTTACATCTTTTCTAGGACAAAGAGTAGGAGGGTTGAATCCTACATAATCCTTAGAGCCCTAAGCTATTAGCTGCCACAAAAAGGTAACAACCAGTCCATTGTGGTGGAAATCAAAGGGTACGACAGTGGGTTGCAGATGAAAGGGCCATAAAAGAGGGAAGTCAAGGGCTGCATGTGGCAAGCAAAGCCACTAGAGAACCTACAGGCATGGAAAAGGGAAGGATAGTAACATTAGAAAAGTCTGCAAACCCCTAGGCAATATCCAAGGGATGTTGAAGGTACTATAAACCCACTAAGAGTAATGTTCTTAGGTTTTCCTTCTATCTCATCTTGCCCTCTCTTCATTCTACCTTCTATTTTTTGGATTAAAAAATTGATATAAAGGTAGGTTTGGTCTTAAACAATAGACCCTTACCTTCCCCATTTCCACTTGTATGGCCTCTTACTTACTACTTGAGTAGGTGTAATAAAGTAAAAAAAGGAGGATAGTTTTTTACATGAAATAATAAGGTGTCAACCTTGTCCCCTAGTCTTACACCCTAGAGGAAAGGTAATGATTGGGGACCACAATTTCACCCTTTAACACTAAGGATAGTTGCAAAGAATCAATGGTGCTACCTTCTAAGTGTTCTTCCAAAATACATTACTAAGTTTTTGTTGAACTCCAAGAGTTCATTTATTAAATGCATAGACCTAAAACCATCAAAACAAAACATTCTTGAATTTAGAGTTTACAAATGTTGGCAAAAAGACATTTGTGATTGAGGCTTGAGAAGTGCAAAAGCTTTTGCACACCTTGGAACATAAATAAAACCTCTTTAGTTGTTATCAACTTGTGAAGGGTGTTTCCATGTACAGTGTACACAAAACGGAATCATAGTTTGACAATTTTCACTGCAACACATTTTTTATGTGCCTTTTTAGATATTTGGAGAAAATTTTATGATAAAATTATGCAATTAAAGGTGAATAACATCCTAAAATTTCATTATGTTGTGAAATTCATGAAAATTTGAACAATGTAATGATTGATTGGAGTACATTTCTAACTTGCAAGAGCTTGTCACGAAGATTGTAACATAACAAAAAGACTAAGAAATATTAATTTTAATGGGAAATTCCAAATTCAATTTGTTCATGAGATTTTTCACATACAAAGAGACAATCATAATAAACAGTGTTTTGCATGAAAACATTCAATTTGTTTAAAAGACATGATGTTCATATTAGATGATAAATAAATGTTCAATAGTACATTATGTTATGATAATGTTAATGATTATAATCTTTTTAAGTTGTAAAATGTTTTCTCATTAAAGATGTAGTTGGGTTAAGCATTATTTTTATCATTCTACAAAGATAAAATGAAATTTTAAAATTGGCAAAAATTGGTAAAATGTTGTTAAACAAGGTGTTTTAAAAAAACATTTATCAAATTATTGGTGTATAGTTACATAAAGACAAACATATGAATCAATTGCATATTCATGGTTTATATAACTTGTCTTATTGTTAAAACCCAATTCAATTATATGTGATCTTTAGAAGAATTCAAAATGAGTGAAATTTTGTATGTGAGTATTTTTGATATTTTATGGACTTCTAGTTTTGACACAAAGTGTGTACACCGTACCATGGAAATATCCGAAATTATTCCTTTCCAAAAAAGTGAAACAAAAAATCCAAGCAACAATTAAAATTAAGAATAACTTCAAAAATCAAAATCAAAAAACAATTAATTGCTTTTGACATTAATTCCAACCCAAAAAACTCAAGTTCAAATGTAAAAGAAAGATTCACAACCACATTGTCCTTCGAACTAAGATTTTTAAAAAACACATTACATAACTTGTTGAAACAAAAAAACAAAGATTTTGTGGTTTAACCCCCACCTTCAAATAGTGGTGGTCATTCAAAAACTAGGACAATTGCAAAAAGTCCTTGGCACTACCTCTTCAATGTTTCTTCATAATACATTGTTACATTTTTGTTGAACTCCAAAAGTTACTTGCTACTCCATTGTTTGTGTTCTTTAGATTGCTTTCATTTTAATATGTACAAAGATAAGATCTTGAAACAATGGTGTATGAAAGGTAGGCAATGATACACTCCAACAATGCACAAAAGACAAAAAGTAGCAATAGTGCACAAAAGATAAATGTCAAAAACAAGCAATAGGGTACAAAATAAAAAGAATCACAACAAAACAAATATCAAACCCCAAAAACTAGGAAAAAAAATGAAACCCCTAAAAAACTTTGCAAATTTGTTGTTTCACCGCTAGTCATGGATTTTATTTGTTTGAATTAATTCTTATCAATTTGGAATCTTAAGAATCATGGTTTTTTGCCACATAGGTCACATGTAGGGTAGTTGCAAATTACACTGGACTACCCTAGTGATAGTTTTTTTTCAATGTTGCATAGAATTTTAAACCCTTATTGTATATCACAAAAAATGACTTGTTTATGTGAAGCTAACACATTAACTCTTTCAACAATGAAAAAAACACAACAAAATAATGAATGGTCAATCATAAATGGACTTTAATAAAAACTATGTGAGTTCATTTAAATTTGAATATCGACTTTTATTTCACAATGTGTTTGTACAATGTCTTTGAAACTTTGGGACATAACATTTAAGATTAAAAAATCAAGTAAGAAATTACTTTAATTGTGACCTAATTGAATAATATATTTCATTCAAAAAAGTTGAAAATGGCAAGGTCTTTTTCATATTAAGATTGATGTTAAATTAAAATGTTTTTAAATGAGTTTAAAATGGTGGCCCAAACTTGGATTTCAAAAAAATTGTTAATTTTAACATCATTTGAACCTATTTGCAAGTCAAACCAATTCATTGGCCTTATAATTCATTCACCATACAAAGGAAAGGAACTTTGATTTGTAACTTTTGATCCACCCTTGTGTACTTTTACCCTATGTCTCAAAAGATCAATTGCAATTATGCACAAAGGTTAGTGACAAAAAGGTAAATGCCAATAAATTTTATTAAATTAATCTTTTTTTACCCATGCCCTCCTCACACCTTGCTATCTTTCTTAACCATTTTTCCTTTCACTAGAGATGGGACCTTCTTGTAAAATGCGAAGTCACAATGTCAACTCCTTTGCTACAAGACCACTATTACATTCTTGAAACTTTTTGTAAATGGAATGAATACGAACAAAAAATTTCATTTTTAAGAAAATATCACTAGGGTTTCAAATTTTATACAACATGGTTAATGTATTCAACAATTTTTTACTAAAATCCCTTTTTCAAATGTTTCCTATATGTTTTCCAAAGTTCAATGGGTTCAAAAAATGATGGTGTGATGTTCGTAGTAGTACCACACAATCATACTTTCACCCAAGTTATCTCATCCTTCAATAGCATAATCAAGATTGATAGCACCTCAAATATCTTGTACTTCTTGTGGTTGCAATAATTGCCTGAAAGACCATTGCATCTTTGACCATAATTAACAACACTCTACTTGTTTGAATCATCACATTTTGAGAACAACACACCCATCCCCATATATTCTTTTCTTCCAATAGTGCATTCATTTTGACTTTCCATACGTCATGATTGGAAGCTTTTTTAAGCTTCCTAAAATCAACCATCTTGAACTATTCCTAATTCATGATTAGCATCAACTCTACTCCACATACATGTAATCACACTAATGTCCTTGAACATTACAAATTTTCTGACATTAGATATTGAAATGACATTAGTTACAATCGCATTCAAAATTTTCACTTTGACACCATGTTGTAAAAAAACGTGGACTCTATATTAAACTGCATTCTCATGCATGAAAGAAATGTGTATGATAACATAGAAGATGAAACTATATATATATACATTTTTTGGGTCCTAAATTTTTTTGACCCCAAAATGGCTATTGACTATTCACCAACAACCATGCAATTAATATGAGTATCTTCATAAGCTTTAAAAGGTCAAATGTTTTTTCCAAATGTATGTTTTGAGAGATTGGTGGCAATTATGCAAAAAGTTTAGTGACAAAAAGGTCAAAGATAACGAGTGTTGAATTGTTCATTTCTTTAAGATTATTCTCTAAACCTTCTTAACAATTGCTTCTACATACTCATGATTATAAGACCCAAAGAATTGGCAACCTTATCATGAATTAAATGAAATGAAACTATAGAATGAAACACATGATGTAAATGCCAAAATATTTAATTTGAATACTTAATCATGACACTTCTTGTAAACAAAATATAATTTGCTAGAAATTGATCCATATATTCATGGTGTTCTTTGCACTCTACTCAAATGCCACTTGATTTAGATTTTATATCATGATGTTCTTTGAACTCCTCTCAAATGCAACTTGATCTATATATATGGTGTTCTTTGACTTGATCTATATCATGGTGTTCCTTGAACTTTACTAAAATGTTATTTAATCTATGTATATCATGGGTTTTTTTCTCACTCTATTCAAATGCCACTTGATCTATATCATGTTGTTGTTTGAACTTAATTCACCCATCACTTTCTCCTTTCCTCTCCCTTCTTCTAATTCTTTATTAAAGAAGCATCATTTTGGGAATACCCCATTCCATGAACCTTACCCTCTTACAACATAGAAACTTGTGATAATTTTGCATTTGTTCTTTAAGCAATTATTGTGTAGAATTTTTATTTTATTTTTCTCACACTACCCATGTGGGCACATTACATTCAAAATTCCCCTTAAAATGTGCTTTTACTTGGTCTTTAATAGTTTCAAATGGCAATTTTTTACAAAGGCTTTTTGGTATTATGGCTATAAGCCCCCTCTATAAGGAGGTTACGAACATAATGCCCTCACTAAAACCTTACCGTATACAAAGCATTCCTTTTTGCATCTTAGATATTAAAAAGTGGAAATCATTTTGACAAGTGATCATTTTGTGCCCGTAAATAATTTATAATTGAGTTTCATTTCATGCATTGATATTCTTCTCATCTTCTAATGATATTTGCTAGAATAAACTCCCTCCTTGCTTGAATATATTTATTTCTATATGTCAATAAGAGAGGATTAACCAAGCCATCAAACTTTATCTTAAAATTTAATTTGACATGTAAATAACCGATACCCATGTTGTCAATCTCAACATGAGATGGCATAAGGTGGGAAAAGACTCCAACAATAGACTAAATCCCATCTAATGCAAAATTCATCCTTTTGTTGATTTTTAAAGGAAAACATTGCGTGATTTAGTAAATCCAAATCAACCATTTGAATCAAGATCAAGCAATCAATATTCCACACCCACATAACATATGGATCCAAATCAACCATATGAATTAGAGTGAGGCACTTCACACTCCACCATCCATGTCTCTTAAATATAAATAACAATTTGGTTTCTAGACCCACCAATAATTTGGAATTGCACTACTATAAATTACACACAAGTGATTATGAAAAAAAAACAATAACTAGCCAACATTGGTTAAAATATTTTCAACATTATTTTTTTAAGTCTATAGGAAACTTTTTGCAATGTTCAACTTCGCTCATCGATGAGTCAACATTGTACTCACCAAAGATGGATATTGAACCTTAGCTAATGTTGTCATTGTTGACCCAACGCATGGGAATTTATTTGCACAATCTTGCACAACTCAAAGATTTGTTGCCTCCAATGCAATTCAAGCCAAAGAATGAAGCTATTGCAACCAACACCCCACTAATCAATTCCTCCATTTAGTAATTGAAATATTTGAATGTGTACACAAATAGGCTAATGTGTTGTTACACAATTTTGCCAATGCCATTTGGAGCTTCAAAGGACAAGAGGACCCTCCTTTTTGGTCTTGGTTACTTTTCTTCGTAAAAAAATTTCAATTACATTCCAAAGGATGCAAACATCCTCCTTCTTAAGCCAAGCAATAGCAATAGGCTTAACTACTTTTCAACTTCCACCTCCCATCACCACAATTGACATATTACGAGTGGTTGGTTGTTGAGATGGAGAGATTTTGCCATTTAGTTTGTGCTAACTAAACGTTCTTTAAATTCTCCCTTTTTTTTTAATACCTTTGTACATTTTCCGAATCAGCAGTGTGTTTATAGATAAAGTTTTGCAAGGTTTTGATGATTTTTGCAGGAAGATAATAAAATTATATTGCTGCCATGTAGGAAAGTTTCCAATGGAGCAATTCCCATGGATTACATTGCTGAATTTCCGTTCATTATTTCTTCTGCATGAAGAGCAAGCTGAGGTATCAGGAATTAATTAATGTTTGGATGTGCAGGAACCCAAAAAAGTCCTCTCATTGCTACAGGATATTATGCAAGAAAATTTACTTACATTTTTCCAGAAGTACAGTTTTTTCATACCACTAGGATATGTTGCAAATATAAGACTTCATTAACATCAATTCATGTCATCCTTTTCATATTAATGTCAAATGAGCAAGTAATTAAGTAACGGTTGAACAAATTAAGACCAGGTTAGCTACACTGGGTATGACTTAGAAGCACACTACCTCACACCTCAAGCTCCATCTCCCCAGGGTTGATAATCAAAGGTACAAGTGTTAATCCATTTCAAGTTTCAACACAATATCACGTTCTAATTCTAGTCTTAAATCATTTATCAATTTAACAAAGTCGCCAACTAAAGTTTTAATCCTGATTCTTTAAACTCTTAAAAATTTTGGCATCAATAAAAACTACAGCAAAGCTCTTTGTTCCAATTCCAATAACAAGTTAGTTCTTGGTTTGGTTCTAATGATAGTGAATCCCAAACTGAGTTTCACAGTATTTGAAGACTATACTTCATCCAAAATGGCATGTACAGGACATTTTACAGATGTGGGTGGAGCTGTTCCTGGCAACCAAGTCAAAACATTTGAGCCACCCCGGTAGTACTGATTATGCCAACATTGAGGGAATTGACATAGAACAAGACAATCTTTGTGATGCTTGGTGGCTTACTGATATTGATGAAGTAAGCGAGGCCCATGGGAGCAGCATTATGGGAGCAGCATCAGGCAAATACCTTGTACCAAGATGCACATACAAGACTGCAAATGTCATCCCTTCTGACGAGGTAGCGCACACTGAAATTAATTCTCTGGATAAGAAACTCCACATTCAATATGCTACATCATGAGCTAGACCATCCCCAAAAAAAGGCTTTCCTCTGCAAACATGCTAAGTCTGCCAGTACTTGACATCATGCCCCAAGTCCTCAAAAGAAACAATAGAGCAGAAGAAAAACAATGCATCACTGCAAGCCCTAAAAACAAGTGCAAATTTACCATTACTGACTGACTAAACATCACTACAAACAGGATCATCACAAAACTTTCACTTCCTCCATAAGCAGCCTTCAGACACTCAGAGTCTCAGCACAACAAAACCTTGAGTACAAAATAAGATCTCTGTATCCATCTGGCAATTTGCTCTGGAGAAACACCAACAGAGGTATGACACAGTTGATCAGTATCATCTCAGTAGCGGTCATGCCTGTCATGTCGCCTGCAACAGATCCACAGTACTGTTAAACTCCACTCTTCCTGCTAGGAGATTTGATGACCAGACGGCATAAGCTATGCCTCACTTCCCTAGATTAGGGCCCAAATTTGTCCTAGATGCAGCTATACATTGACATAGAACAAATGGACATGCAATTAGAAACTTGTTGACCACATAGATGTTACAAGTTGTAGATTGCATCTGCAGAAACATGCCAAATCACTGACAAGCAAGTGCTCAAAGTGTGCAGAAATCACCCATACCTGTAACGGTCACTCCTGTCTCTGTCTCTCAATCGCTCAGCAGAGCGCGACCGTGACCTGTATTCAGAAATTGGGGAATGAGTTCTCCAGCTGAACTCTCACCATATCACAGGAGAGCACACTACCACAACTTGTATGATGTGATAGTTCAAATGATGGCTGGAAGGTTCTTCCCTTTACACATTGAAGTTATTGTGAGGCCCATACAAGAATTGCAAGCAAAACTCAGAAGAAACTTCTGTCACTCCATAATTCAAAGAGATGACAAACAATACCAAAGGTGGCATTGCAAGTAAAAAAGCTCTTCACCTTCTGCGGCTTCGACTGTCATGATCTCGGTGTGACCTCCCGAAGTCTCTATCCCTATCCCTATCTCTCTCCCTCTCCCTTCCACCACGGTAATCCCGCCCTCGATCCCTCTCACGTTCCCGAGCAGACTCCCGTTCAACTTCTTTTTCTTTCTCACGCTCTACAGGTTCCTGCTCACGATCCTCTTTCTCCCTCTCTCGGTCTTTACTGACACCTCGATCCTTACTTGAGTCCCGTTCCCGTGGTCTGGACAACAAGACCATCCATATCAGTGCCACCAATTACTTCATCACAAAAAACCCTCTATTCATGAATCACTATGAATCACAAATAGCTTTCATACATTCACTGAACATTCTTTAATAGAAAAACATTCTAGAGACATCTAGAACCCTCCACAATTGCAACAACCTACTTCTAATAAAGAAAGTGGGTTCTTTACTCCAGAGCTGATGCCCCACAGTGCTGCTAATACAATACACACTAAACTATTTCAGCCTTTTGCTTATCACTCAGACTTTCAGGTCAAACTGTTCAACAGCTAACTTACTTTTCAACTTCTCCAACATCAGACATCCGCATGCTGTTCCTCTCTTCCTGGCATTGACAGAACCACAATCTATCAGCATGGAGAAATCCTGTGAGAGCAGTGAAGAAGAGTTATAGAACTGAGTCCACCATGCTGCTTAGATAGCTCACGTTCAGTCTCCAGGACTTCTCCGAGGCACTAACGTCAAAGAGCAACAGTGTTTTGGGCTCCACTGACAGTATTGTCGTCAGTCGACAAGAAAAACAGACAATTACAGGTTGAATGAGCTCTTACAAAAGATGCACCAACGGAGCTGCTGAGTGGTAGGACAAGTAAACCGCAGAAGAGATGACTGAATGAAGTTGGCTACTTGACAAAGAAGCTGCAAAGTGGTGACACCGATTATATCCATATGAGTCTGCTGGTGACCCACTCATCCTACGACTCCACATCCCACTTGCTCCCCTCCCATCTTTTAGTTCTACAGTTTACTGATTGCTCTCCTGGCAGATCCAGAGGTGGATACCAGGTCATAAAGCAACTGATAATATGAAGAAACCAAGCCAAGAGGATCATCACAATTTTCCAAGCAATCTCTTGACAGATCAACATTCCCCAAAATGGAGCTATGACCACCCAAGCAGAAAAAACCCTACCGCAGTCACATCAAACCATATTAATGGTCTTACTCTAGTCATATGTTGTCCACAAAATCAACAACTCCAGACAGCTGCTGGAAACAACTTTAGAATAGTTCTGAAACTAAAGGCTAATGGGTGGCTAATGAGGTGACATCAGAGTGAAAAATACCAGATCAGATATATCTGCCTGCATTCCCTCCTCTAAGCCAGTGACGAAGTCCTTGCATTTTTTTTTTAAAAGCAAAGAGACAACAAGCAGCCAACTTACACAAGCTCCCTTGACTCAGAAAAGCATGCTCAATCTATGAAATACACACCAATTTTGCTACAAGGTAATCTTAAGTAACAATGCACATAGCCCAGTGCAAGAATTGAAGGCAATATCTTATGTCCCATGAGAATACCCTCAACATGACTTGATGAACAGACAAACAAGATCTATTAGACATCCAGGAGGTTCACTAACCAAATGACCCAGTCTAAATTTCTGGCTCAGATAAGTTAAGTTTCTCAACATGAAAGGTATGGTCTCAGATATCACAAATCTTAAATGTGAATATGCTGACACCTTAGTACGTGACTAGCTATGACTGAAACTTTTCAAACAACAGCAATGAGTACTTAAGGTAGGAGGAAATAGAAAAGTAAAGTCATCCAATCAAAAGACAGCACCACCTCAATATATAGAATGAAGACATAGATTTCACCTGGACATATATCCCTGTGGCAAACACCACAGATCAGAATAAATAGAAAAGTGTGACAAAAGGTCATTGATGTCTCAAACTGGAAACATACCTGCAGATCAACAAGCTTTTCCCGAATTTGCATGTATCCAAGATGTAGCTTCCCTCCAAAGTGGTCCGCAAGCCGGCGATCACTGACAGGTTGTAGCAAAAGAAAGCAAACATGATGAGAGCAGTCATTCTAAAGTCAAGCATGCTAAGTACATGCCAGACTCATTATCAGAGTTTGTTACCACTTGGAAGTACCCAATTGACAGTAAATCTTGGAGTTTAATACACAGAACCAAGAGGAGCATGATGCACACTCAATGCAAACCAAGTAAAACGTGCATCAAGCACAGAACTCAATTCCATATGCAGGCAAGAGGTGAAATGCATGAACAAGTAGAAATAATGAGCTGCACATACAGTCAACACCGTTGAATGTCATCATCCTCTTCAAAAACCCATTACAACTCTGCTGCCAAACACCAACGTTGGTGATTAACATGGGGTACACATATAACTCAGGCTCAAGACTCTGACGAAACTAACTCCAGAAATGATAAGTCACAGTGATATTGGCAGATGGGTAAAATGCTTTTGCAAGTAGAAAGCATCAACCCAGTTCAGTTAAAGCAACTGATGACCAAACAGTTAATACTCACTTGTCATAGATGCTCAAAAATGCACCACAAATGTCACATACTCGAAGCTTCTGGTCCGTCTGCAAAAAGGAAATCCTTAGCCACCATGAGAAGAGTTTGATGCTTACATTTCTGTTACAATTCAACATTGTCATAATATAAGGTATTCCAAAAAAAAGAGCACATATCCAAGAAAGCTTGGGAGGAAATGGGAAGCACTCACAATGCGCACATCAGGAGCTAACAATTTTGCAGGATCAGCAGATGTCTCCTGCCTGGCTCCAAGCTGCCATACCAACAAACACTCCCATTTACCATCACTCCCAAAAAAAGGACCAAAGCAACAATGATTGGAAATGACAATGCTCCCAGTAAGTCAAATAAACCAGTTTTAAGTCTACTAGATATTCAAAAAAACACACATAAATTACATCTTCAAAGGTATTTTAAGAGTAAAGAGGAAAAGACCCATTTCACATTCTCATAGGCACCTGGTGCACAGCTCACATGGTGGAAGCTCAAATACAGAAAAGTTTTAGAGTATGACTTACTTTCTTCAAAGCCTCTGCCTCCTCCATAGCCTTCTGTGCTTCATCCACCATCCCAAGCTCCCCTGTCCACACCACAAAGTAATATATGGAGATTCTCTCTTGCCACCAAGTCCTAAAGCAAAACTCTCTACCAGAGGTACTTTGTATGCTAGGATTGACCTGCCCTCTAACAGGAGGCATACCCACACCTTCAATTGTTTGTCCAGAGCATCTATCCACCACTGAAAGAACTTACCAAGTTCCTCTGCTCTTTTCAACTTCTCCTTTATCATTTCTTGAGTCCGAGCATCTGGAGGAAGCAGTACTAATGTTGGCAAGGGTGCCAATGGAGGTGGATTTGCAAGAGGTTGTGGCATCAGAGCCCGGTCTTTATTGAAAGCCTCCAGCAGTGACATGGCCTGCATGAAAATTAAAGTCTGTCAGCTAAAGACTGAGGAAAAAAAAGATCTTTGCTTCTTGCTACAATTGAGGAGGATCTACGAAAATTAAGTGTGTAAACAGCTAATATAGAAAAAGTTCCATTCCCACCTGCTTATCAGCTCGCTTTGATCGAAGTTCTTCTACAACTTCCATGATACGGATCTTGTCATCTGATCTTCCTTCCAGATCTACAAACATCACATATACAACCCAGAAAATGCATTTAATCAAAGACCCATTTGGTGAAGATCCCAAATCCAAAGCTGTGATCAATAAAAGTCAGACAAGAGCAACAGAGAGAGACTCACCCAGGTACTCTGCTTCCTTGAGCTTTGCTTTGATCTGCTTGGTATACTCCAAAGCCTCTGGAGACTACACAGCAAAGTGAACAGGGAATGAAACTGGCTCACACATCTCAGCATTCAAAGGCATTCCTCAGGTCATCCAGAAACTTAAGAAAGAGCCATGTTCACAAAAAAAACCCATGTTCAGCCAATGCATAGAAATAAATTGTGTTCAACAACCTACATCGAAGTCAAAAGTAAACAAGTTGGGTGGAACACATTGTCTGCTATACAGGACTTCAATGCTTTTCACAATGCTGGCCAGATCTTGGAATTCAAGTCAAACTAAGCTTGTTTACAGAGGCAGAGACAGACCTTAGTGACTTCTGAGACTGCAATTGCAGTAGCAGCACCAGCATCATCATCTTCTAGACGCTTTAGTGCACGCTGGATCTTTCGATCACATTCAATAATATGCTTCTCCAAGCACTCCTCTAAGTCCCTGTTGTAATTGTCCTTGCCCTTTGCTTTAGCTTCTTCATATCTGTGATGTAGTTAAGATCTTACAACCAGCTCATAATATTATCACTGACAACCTCTTACAATATATTTGGAATCAGCCTCTTCCCAGTACACACAGACTCTACAAGGCTCAAAAAGCATAATATTCATGAGGCTCAACATTACATGCAGTTAGTATAATACTGAGAGCCAGAGGTTTTTCTGAACACCACACCATGCCAAAATCATAATTTGAAATTTTGAAAAAAAGAAATGAAGGTAAAATACCAGGCAAATAAAATATATAAACTTGTCATAGTGAACATTTACATCTACATGAGAGGATACTCCTTCCGAAGCTGTAGTGAATGTACCTTAGAGCATGGCCCTAGATCCATTTTCTGTACAGAAACAAACAAGGAATGAGAAGAGGATAAGTAACGGACTTTGAAGGAAAGCACTATCATGGCTTTAAAGGTGCATAAAACACAACAAAGCATCAAGAAATAATGCAATATTGCTTTTGTAATCTGAATATTCTGTGGTCTCTGCCAAAACTGTTCAAACAAGTGAAGCCACACATCAGCCTTGAAAACAGGAGAACAAAAAATCTGCCTTGGTTTCCCTGACTGTTTAGGGTTGGCTCTCTAATCATCACTGCTTTCAATAGCAGCTCTTAAAACTTGCCCATCAATATAAGAAGAGTTTGAAATTTTTCCAGGTAGCACACACAATCTCACTCTCCCTATCTTATTCTAGGTCAGCTTTAACAATTAACAGTTCATGCAAATACAGTGAAATATCTCCAAAGATTAAATATGCAGGATTCCTGTCCCTGTGGTATTCTTTAAAAGAGGGCAAATCTGCAACAGACTTCATCATGTTTGCGCACCCAAAAGGAAAAGGCATGGTGCGGCTCAATTTTTGCTTCAGAAAAGTGCAACACATACCAAAGTCGGTTATGTGCATGTAACCTTCAAAGTGTCAAAGCGCTGTAATCTTCAGGGTCTCTTTCCAAGCAGTTTACAGATGTGGAGGGGAAGTTTCAGTGTTATGTAATCGCTATTTTGAAAACCCTGATGTCCTAGACAAGAATCTACCTATGATTGAAAAAAAGTACCCGCGGGAGTGAAGAGAAAAATTCTGCTCTGTTTTAGTTGCGGAAATAGAGAAAGTCCTAGCCAGTATGGAATGCAAAAATCCAAGTTCTTCAACCGTAGATTACAAGAACGAAAGAATGGACTTACCGTGAGTTGGAAAAGATCATGTGGACATAACCCCGTGAGGTACAGCCGACATACATCGCGATCGTAGTAATTCCTCTTCACCTCCAAAACATCACCATTACGGTTGGCTCCCATAAGAGCATCCAACTGCTTTCTGAATGCATCCATCTCTCTCTCTCTCTCTCTCTCTCTCTCTCTCTCTCTCTCTCTCTCTCTCTCTCGTTTTTCTCCTTTAGGTCGACGACGAGTTGTTCGACCCGGCAACTACATTCAACCGCACCAACGCGACCAAACCAAACAAAAACCAAAAATAAACAAAAGAGGCTTCGAAACCCTCAAAACCCGAGGCCGCCGTCAACTGCTACGCTCCGGGCTTGCTTACTTCTTTTTGCACTCCACTGTAAACTGCCGCTGAGGCCTATTCCGCTCGCTTCAGGAAACTCTCTCCAACACAAGCACAATCCCTAAAACAACAAACCCCCGCTGGCAAAACCTCATTGAAGAAAAAGACGGAGATGACGCGTGAAGGTGACGAAGGCGGAAGGCAGAGCTTCAAACCCTAGACTGCGGGTGGTGCCCACACACGTCTCTGCAACCGGTCGCGGGTTCGATTCGCGCAAACAACACACAACTCTAATCAACTTAACTTAGGTGGGTGTTATGCCGCCACTTGAATCTATTAAGAACCTCCGGTTCCGTCAATTCAAAGAATATTCCGGAATCAGAAAACTGCCGGTTCTGTCCTTTTTTTTAATATTTCAGAATCAGAGGACGACTGGTTCCAGTTCTTTGGCAAATTTGAACTCAAAGAACTGCCAGTCCCTGTTGTTTCAACCCCCAAAAAAATCATCCAAAAAATCATCATTCTGGGCTTTCATGGATGGGATGAAATTGTCACCTACGTTGTCAGCATCATTTTATCTTTCTTCTGGGCCTTTTTTTTCTTTTTTTTTCATATTACACTTTTTTTTTCTTCTGGGCCTTTTCTGCCCTTTTACATTTTTTTTTCTTCTCCGGATAGTTTTTTTTAATCATGTTTTTTTTTGGCCCCACCCTTGACCCCAATTTTTTTTGGGAACCTCCTACCTTGCCCCCCACCCCTCTCCAACCTACCTACCACCCTTCCTCCTACCAACCCACCTCCATTGTTAGAGCTTGAGAACCAAGGAGAGCTTTAGTAACTCTAAGCTTCAATTAGGGTTGCAATGCTTTGAGTCTCCATAGCTTGAGGAATGTGGAGAGGAGAGGAGCTTCTGGAGCTCTAAGCTTCGATTAAGGTTGCAATACTTTGAATCCCCATAACTTGAGGAATGTGGAAAGGAGAGGAGAGGAGCTTCTGGAGCTCTAAGTTTTGATTAGGGTTGCAATGCTTTGAGTTTCCATACCTTGAGGAGTGTGGAGAGGAGAGGAGTTTCTCGACCTCTAAGCTTTGATTAGGGTTGCAATGCTTTTAATCTCCATAGCTTGAGGATTGTGGAGAGGAAAAGAGCTTCAAGAGCTTTAAGCTTCTATTAAGGTTGCAATAGTTTGAATCTCCATAGCTTGAGGAGTGTGAAGAGGCAAAGAGCTTCAAGAGTGTAACGAAAAGAGGAACTCGAAGGTGTCAAAATCAAAAGGTTAAGGTATTAAGTTTTCCTTTTTTTTTTTAAAAAAAATTATCTTTTGGTCTCTAGCTGCGAAGAGGACAACAACACATGCATCATCATCATCCTCTTCATGTTCTGGAGCAGGCACCAAGGAACAACGATGAACAATGCCATTGTTCGTCATCATGTTGTGATTTTTCCCAAGTACGAAAAAACAACATCAAACAGTTGCATTATTCATCATCATCGTGTTGTTTTTGCAAGTGTGAAAGAGGAGGACAAGTTGGGCTCGTCATTCTTTTCATGTTCTAAAGCAAATGCCAAAAAATGACAACAAGTAGCATAATTGTTCATTGTCGTGTGTGATCTCTCCCAAGTAAGAAAAGACGACAATGAGCAATGCAATTGCACTACTCATCATCATTGTGTTATTTTTGCAAGCGTGAAGGAGGACATCAAGCTAGGCTTGTCGTCCTTTTCATGTTCTAGAGCAAAGTGCCAAAAATTGACAACAAATTGCACAGCTATTTGTTGTCATTTTAGTTTTGGTGTTTTGTAAAACAAATGAGGACGACAAACTTAGCTCATCATCCTCTTATGATGTTGTAAAGGTGTGAAGAGGACAATGAGTTGGGCTCATTGTCCTCATCTATTTTTACTATTCGGTGTGGTCATTTTTTTTTTTAAAATTGTGCTCGTGGCTTAAAGGAGAGTTTTAGGGTTTAGGGTCAACCCTTATTGCTTACAAAAAAAATGAACATTACATCAATGTTCTTTTTTTCTTCAATTGTTACTTCCACTAAGTGTTGGTCTTGTGTTTTTTCCCTAGTCCTCTTCTTGGCTTCTATTAATGTGTTATTGTGGTGGTTGTTTTTTCATTTTCTGCTATTAGTGGTCCTTATTTTTTATTTGTGTTTTTTTTGTTTTTTGTACATGGAAAATTGAAAAGAAGGAAGGATTATTACCTTCAACCAACAAGCCTCAACTAAATTTGCATATGGCATGGCAGCTGCAATGAATGAAAGAGATTTGGAAATAAAGGTAATTAGACAACAAACGTAGGCTAATGTTGAAAATGTGACTACATTGGATTCGAATGTGAATATGGAGGAACACAGGCAAGCTAGTGTTCATGTTAGGGAAACATCTACGACAAATATTAATAAAATTGAGGTTGAGTCAAATAGAAAATGATTGACATGATAAAGGAATAAAAAATTGTAATTCTTAGTGTAATGCTAAAACAAAAAAATGTTCAACCTCATGTTGAAATTGATGGAGGTGACATATTGAACTTTAATTCTTATGATTATTTGCCCCACCCATCCTCTCTAGTAGAGAGGATCTAGAGAGGATGGGTGGGATTTTTTTTGTCAAATTTTTTGTTACAATCCCTTCATTAATTGTGGTCCTCAAACCTTTGATTCACCTTCTTTTTCCATGTGAGAAGGTGGGTGGGGCATTTTTTTTTGCCTAATTCTTTAAACAATACCTCAAAGTTTTGTAAGTGATATTGTTTTTTTAAGGTTAATTTCATTTTTTGCAAATTTGAACATTAGGTTTTAATAATACCTTCATATTGTGTTTCTATTATTTCATCCCTCTATGCAATACCCTCATTATGTGTTTTAATTTTTTATCTATCTATGCAATATTTTCATCATATAAATAATAACCTTCATCCGAAATGTTAATTCTCAAATTAGGTTTCTTGTTTTTATTATTTTGGTTTCAGATGTGGTTACCCTTCCCCCATTTGTCTTACAAGGTGTACATTGGGCAAGGGATAGTGCAAAGTTTAATTGTAAGGTTCATGGGTGCAATGTGACCTACATTACCAAATACAACTTGGTATGGCATTTGCAAGCGCAACATAATGTGATTATGGAGTTGTGCAAGCCTAGACAACCATCTATTCAGGAGGAGGGCCCAAGGCAACAAGATCACATGACCATGAATGTGTGGGTCTTGAGCAACCCTTTGGCCCGATTCCATTGCAATGAGCAAAAAACAATTACTAGGGCTAGGGAGGCACACAAACCTTGAGTGGAATAGGCTCCAAGTTACCTTGCAAGACACCTAAAGCTCCTAAACTCACACCTATTAAGCTAGTTTCTAGCCACATCTTTTAGTTTCTTGGCATGACTACATGGGGTGTGGCGTCCATCTTTCTCAATGTGTAGGCTAAGGTGCAATGCGATGAGGACCTTACAGTTGTGATATGAGTGACTCAAACCGAATATGCAAAGGCATTCAAAAGTGTTTACATGGAACAAAGCTAGAAGTCTATATTCAATAAAACGATGCGGCATAAGGAGATTGGTTTTCTTACACAATACCATGAATTAGAAATGATTCATGGTTAATATGTTGTAACAATGCCATACTTAATTTTATTTGAATTTCAAGTTTTAGGTTTCATATGTAATATTTAATGTATTGTGTTGTTTGTTTTAGGGTTCGAAACACCATTGGGGAAGTGTTTGTGGCTAATGTTATGGAGGTAGCACTAGCTAATTGCAAGGTATTTATGCATTGACATGCCAAGGATACAAAGGTTGCATTAATGCGATATAGAAAGGCCTATGGGATCCCATCCCACTCTAATAATGACACACACACATACAGCCCATAATTTATCCCCATTTTTATTAACGTGTTGTTTTGAACTTCAAAATGTTAAGGTAGCTTATTATCTTTGAAACAACCACATATTTACCATTATGACATGTTCCCCATTTTAAGGTGGGGTTGCTTTGGATTGGGCATTTTTGGCACATTTTTATAATACGTCACCCATTTTTTTTATTTAAAAAATTTTACTTTCATTTTACACAATCTTGTGTTAATGGTTAGAGATACATTTTCACATATTTTTATATGTATGCTTGATGAAATCATCTAAAAAATGACCTTTCTTTACCCCCCAAAATTAAAAATTCAAATTTAAAAGGAAAGCAATACCTTTATGAAGGTATTTTATAAACACCATGGGTGGAATTTTTTGGTATAGGTTATTGGAGGGGTATTGCTCATGCCCATAATAACTACTGAATGTTTGTGCAATACCCCTATTAGGGTATATTAAAAATCCTTTGGGCTCCATAACATATCTATTGAATCTTAGTGGGGTATTACATAGCAAAGATGGTTTTTGCATGAGTGTGAAGCATGAACTTGGAGCTTTGAATTTGGAACTTAAAGTTTAATGTGGTTTAATCCATCAACATGGATGAATATGTCCATAGATGAATGATTTCATATGGATGAATGTCATTTTTTCATGCATGAATTTCATTTATGATTTGGATTAAATAAATAAATCATTGAATGAAAATCATCCATGATTGAAAGATAAACAAATTCAAAATTATTTATATCCATATTCATTTGTTGTCCAAATATTAATATTTCAAACTTGAATGTCATTTAATAATGATGGATAATGAAATTGTGATAGTAAGGGAAAATATGATGATGGGACAAAAATGATTTTTAAAATTTTGTTTAAAAAAAAATTTTCATTAACAATGTTAAAAAATTTAAAAAATATTTTCATGGAATGAGTGTCACCCCCCCCCCCCCACCACCCAATGCTAATTGTTGTTAACAACATTATATATTTATTTTGTGAAAAACTAGAGTGCCTCGAAAATAATAATTATTAAAAAACCACCCATTGTCATCTATGATAGTAGGTTGTTTGAAGAAAACTAATTAAAGTGCCAAAATTGACTTTTAATTTATTTCAAAAATCCATTATACTAATGACATCACGTAATTTAAAATTATTTAAAACATTCAAAACCCATTTATTGTCAACAACATTGGTTAAATTTGAAGAAAGTCATGGCACCCTTGAAAGAAAATGAAAAAAAAACCTTCATTGTTACCAACGATAATTATAAATAGGTTTGAAACTGTGGCACCTTAAAAGGAAAGGGAGGAAAAAGCCTATTGTCATCAACGACACTAGGTCAATTTGCCCAAATTTCAATTAATTAATGAATTATTTAAAAACAACAATGATCATGGGGTGGATGTTAGCATAGTAATGGTAATATAGTTGAAACATTTTTAAAATAATGACATTTTAAATTATAACCATGAAATACATATATAATGGAATTTACATTATATTATTCAACAAATGTTATATCATATATAATTAGATAGTGTCTCATGAAGTTTTAATTAATTAAGATTATGGGAAAAAAATTATCCATAAAAATTTAATGATAAAATAAAACATTCATCCATAATGAAAATGAATGCTTACATTCATCCCCATGTTTGCTTTTAGGTTTACTAGTACAACATTCATTTGGTAATTAAATTTTTGAATTTTACTTGCATGTGTACAAGGGAAAAGACATTTTATCGTCCCAAGTTCAAACTTTAAGTTCTAGGCCTAGGCTTTAAGCTCATGTGGTAGCTTGCTTCATTGCAAATCCATACCAAAACCTAGAAAGAAAGCAATACCCTCATGAAGGTATTTTGTAAACACCATGGATTGAATTATTTTTGTCCAAGCTATTGGAGGGGTATTGCTTGTGCCCAAAATTACTCAATGCATGTGCAATACCCTTCCTAAAATATATTGGAAATCCTTTGAGTTCCATCACATATCTATTGAAACCTAAAAGGGTATAACATAGTCATACTAAAACCTAAAAGGAAATAAATACCCTCGTTGGGGTAATATGCAAACACGATGGGCTCAATTATTTTAGTTCAAGCTATTAGAAAAGTATTGTTCATGCCTTGAACTATTCAATACACATGCACTACCCCTTTCAAGGTATCCCATAAATCATTTGGGCTCCATAACATATTTTTGGAATTTCGAAAGGTATTGCATTATCTGAGTAAAACCTAAAAGAAAAGCACTACCTACATCATTTTGCGATAATATCATAAACCATGAAACAAAAAAATGTTTTTTAAAAATAACATAAAGCTTATGAAAAATTGGTCACATTGATGGTAAAGGGGTTTAGGGTTTTATGTGTAGAATGTTAGAATTAACATTAATTTAATGTTAAAATTCAGATTTTCTTTAAATCAACAAATTACAAGTTCATTTTGAACATTTTTCCAATGATGTACATATTTATGTTTTTCTCCTCTTAAAGTTGCAAACCCATTTCAAGAAAACAAAAACATGAAGTTTATTATTTAATAAGATTTTAATGGTTGTTAAAATAAAATTTACAACACATGATGTCACCTTTATTTAATGGTTCATATAATAATAAAAATTGATACCTCCCCCATATAATAATCCTATGTATGATTAAATTTCTTTTATATATATACACATATATTAACTAATTCTCACATAAACTAATTATATAATTTTTTAGTATTTTAGTATTTTATAAATATGTAACAAAAATATTTATGTAAATTTTTTTATGATGTATAATATTGGTTACAATATTGGTCTTTAAATATATTGATATTTATATGAAGTAATTATTTATATATAATAAATAATATTTTAAAAGTTTTAGGAATTTTTTCAAAAATATTTATTCCATACCCAATATATCATGCCATAAATATTGATTCAAATAAATGAAAGTATTGTCAAGTTTGTCACATTGATGGTAAAAAGTAACGAAATTATCACTAAAATGAAGGTATTGCAATTACATTTCAAAATTTTGTTCAAATAAACCTTATAACATCAATGTGGCCAATATTGCAATACCCTCATTTACACATATCAATGATTTTCCATTTGTCCATTAAATAATTCTTATCATTTATGAGTTTGAAAATGTCTTTCAACTATATTTAATTTATGTAAAATTTCTGACATAAAATAATCATTAAGATATTATATGTATAGGAATGAAAAAAATTAATAAATCCACAATCTAATTAATTAATTATATCATTATATGATATATTGTAAACTAAATTTTACATAGAGTTAACAAATTACACCGACTAAACATACATAATATTAAGTACTTATATTTCAAAATTCAATTTATTTATTTAATTAAAAATTGATATTTAGGTAACATTTATATTTTTTGAATCATAAATAACCATTCATTTATTCAAAGAAACTTTACATGTGTTTAATTTTTCTTAATTACAAATTTAATATGTTATCATACAAGAGGGAATATACATTAAATTGTTAGAAATTCATTGATCATATATGCCAATATTTGATATGCTATAAAATAAATTTCATATTACATTGAAATAATATTCAAATACATGCATTAATAAAATACATATTCATAATAATGGATTTATATAGATTACATTTACATTTAATAAAATGTATAATCAATTATTATTTTATTTCAAATAAATATTAAAATATTATATGTATTGAAATGAATCAACATTATAATATTATAATATTATTAAATATATATAATGTGTTATTCAATATGTTTTAAACAACAATATATGTAGACCAATATTGTACAACAATTGATCATTTGATCTTCATGGTCACAATAAACTTTACATATATTAACATATAAATTTTACACCAACAATGTGGCTAATTTTTCAATACCTTCATTTGCATATATTAACCATTTTGCATTGGTCCATTAAACAATTATTGTTGTTTATGAGTTTGGGAGTGTTTTTCAATTATATCTAATGTTTAATTAAAATTTCTACCAAGTTAAAATAATTATGCAAATATTATATCTTTAGAAATGAAAATATATATAATTTCACACATTAATCAAAAAATATATCATTATTTAATACATCGTAAACTAAAATTTACATAGAATTAATTTACAGGGATTAAACTTACATAATATTAATAAATTAATTTTCAAACTTCAATTAAAATTTGATTTTTTATGCACCATTATATTTTTTGAATCATAAGTAACCATTCATTTATTCAAATAAACTTTACATGTGTTTTACTTTTGATAAAAGATGAAAAAAATAAATATATTCAAGAATATATTATAGTAAAAGGGAATACACATTAAAATATCACAAAATTATTGATCAAAGTTGGAATTATTTGATATGTTATAAACTAAATTTCAATTTATTTAGAAAAAATATTCAATTACATGAATTAATAAAACATATAATTTTAATAACTTATCTTTTGGAGTTTTTAATTCTCATTAAAAATAAAGTTCATAAAAAAATTTGCATTACACATAACCATGGGTATATATATATAATTTAACTTTAATATATAATTTTTATCAATTTTTATCATATTTTAAATAAACATGAAAATATTATATGTGTTAAAATGAATCAACAATATAATTCCATAATATTATTAATTATATATAATATATTACTTGATATGTTATAAATAATAATATATTTAGACTAATATTTAAGCCACTATTATACATCATAAAAAATAATATTTACATAAGGAATTGTGTTATATATTTATAAAATATAAAATATTAATGATTTATTATATAATTATTTTAGGTGAAAAATTATTTATTATGTGTTAAAAAAAGTTTTAAATCAATTTTCAATCATACATAGGATTAATATATGGGAGAGATCATTTATTATTATGTGAACCATTAAAAAAATAGAAAATCATTTGCTTTAATTTATTTTTTAAATAGACATTAAAATCTTATTACATTAAAAACTTTATGTTTTTGTTTTTTGAAATGAGTTTACAACTTTAAAAGGGAAAAACATAAAATGCACATCATTGATGAATTGTTAAGAATGAACTTTTAATTTTTTGATTTCAGCAAACTCTGAATTTTAACATTAAGTAGTAAATTTTGGATCAAACCCTAAACCCTTATACCATCAATGTGACCAATTTTGCATTATGGTTATTTTATATATGTTAAATCATATTGTAAGATGAACAAATAATTTTGAAAACATGAATTTCATGATATATTCGGGGGGGAAAGATATATTCTTATGTTTCATGTTTAAAAAATTATCACAATACAATGTGGATATTGCATTTAAACTCCTTAACTTTGTTCAAGTTTACATTTTATCCTCAATGTGACCAAGTTTGTAATACTTTCATTTATTTGAATTAATATGTAGGGCATGACATATTGAGCATGGAATACTTATTTTTAAAATAATCCTTTTGTTTCATGGTTTAGGACATTATTGCAATATTGCTTTCTTTCTAAGTTTTGGTATGGTTATGCAATACCCTTGCAAGTTTCAAAAGATATGTTATATAGCCCAAAGGATTTCTAAGATACCTTACAAGGGGTAATGCATGTGCATTGAGTATTCCTAAACATGAACAATACCCCTAAAATAATATAGACTAAAATAATTCAGCCCATGGTCTTCACTAAACACTTCAAGAAGGGTATTACTTTCCTTGTAGGTTTTGGCAGGGCTATGCAATACCCCTCTAAGTTTTAAAAGAAATGTTATGGAACTTAATGTATTTATGGATACCCTATAAAGGGTACTATAGGTGTATTGAATAGTTTTGGGCATGAAGAATACATTTCCAATAGTGTAGACCCATGGTGTTTAATTTCAAAATACCCTAATGAAGGTATTGGTGTCCTTGTAGATTTTGGTAGGGCTATGAAATACCCATCCACATTTCAAAATATATGTTATGGAACCCAATATATTTCTAGGATACCCTAAGAGGGGTATTGCATGTTCATTGAATCCTTTTGGGCATGAACAATACCCTTCTGATAGCCTAGACCAAAATAATTCAGCCCATGGTGTTTACGAAGTACCTTAATGAAAGTATTGTGTTCCTTCTAAGTTTTGTTAAGGCTACGCAATACCCATCCACATTTCAAAGGATATGTTATGAAGCCCATTGTATTTATGGGATACCCTAAGAGTGGTATTGCACATTCATTGAGTATTTTGTTTTATGAACATGAGTACAACATGCATTAAATGTGTCTAAATTGAACTAAAGCTCTAATTACTTTGATTATCCACTTGGTTTGCAATAACCCTGTCATGGAAAACACTCTTTGAATAGAACTTGCAATACCATTATATAAAGGGTGTCAAATACTTTAATCATGCCCTTATTTATTTGTTTGAGTGAACAAGACCAAGCTTCATGCAATACCTTCATTTTATTCTTTCCTCATCGTTGTCGACCATTGGAGGTCTATTGGAATGCTAATCGGGTAGTAGGTGTAGCCATGTAAATGGGGTTTGGTAGGTACCTATTTAAAGTGTTGGTAGGTAGGAAGGTGGAAGGGCAAGTAGGTAGATAAATAGATGGGGGGGTGGGTAGGTGGGTGGGGATGAGAATAACACATTTTAAATTTATAGGTGAGTAAGTAGATGGGAAAAGTCTATTTTAATTAAAAATATATAGGTGAATATATTGGTGGGGGACAACGGGGGGTAATAGGTGGATGGGTGGGAAAAATTTCAAAAGCAAAAAAAAGAAACTAGGTGAGGGTCGGGGAGAAAATAAAGTTCCATAAAAAAACTGAGATTAGGGGGGGGAAAATTTGGGAAGGGGGCAGGGAAAAAATTAAATTGCAAAGAAAAATTGAGATTAAGGTTGATAAAAGGGTGTTAAAAGGGCAAGCAAAAAAAGTCAACTTGGGATGGCACATGGATAGAAAAGATAATCATATATGTGCACCGTCCATCCACATTGGTGCACTAGTGGGTGTTGGTTCACTCTGGTTGGAGGGTAGTTTGTTGGCCTTGCCAACTAGAGTGAACCGGCCCCCATGATTACACTAGTTGGCCATTATGTCCATAGGATGGGTTGAGTTTTTCATTTGTTTTTTAACCCTATGTTAACCAGCATCTTACTCTAGTCAATCTTTTGTGGTTGTTGACCTTTGACCATTTTTTCTATTGCTAATTTTTTCCCAACCTTAACCTCCATATTAGCCTCCCACTTAACTACCCTATTGACCTACATCTTAGCCTTACCTATGAACTAACAACTAATCTTTTACCTACTTTTTAATTTTTGGCACAACATATATTTATTTCGGGTTAAATTTTTAATTCTTTTTAGGTAAATTTTATCTCTTAACAAAACCTACATCTTTTATTCATTAAAGTTTTATCTCTTTTCAACTAAATTTCTATTTCTTGGCAAAACCTATATCTCTTCTTGGTTAAACTTTTATCTTTTAGCTAAATTTATTTTTCTATCTACAATTTTATTGAGGCTTTTTTCTTGTTATAAAATATATTATTCTATTTTTTTCAAAATCATGAGTTTAATTTCTTCATATTTCTTCTAATTATAACAAAATTCAAAACTATTATTATACTTTTTTAATCATTAACGATGGATATTTTATGCACAACATTTGGGTATTATTTGAAATATAAGAAATCCACCCAAGATTTTATGTTTCAAACGCAAGTATTACATAGTTTTATTCTACTATTTTTTCATTTAAGTATTTATCATCACAATGGCAAAACTATGGCTGAAAGTATTGCATGCATTGGACCAATCATGATGTGATGAGACTTAAATGACAATGGAACCAATTTTTATAATACCTTCATGTTGAAATGGGGCACCTATTATAGAATTGAAATACAAATAACCCAAATCCTTGTAATTCCCATATCATTTTTGCTACTAATTATATTTAAGTCATAAAAAGGTTGGAAGATGCAAATATTACACATACTTTCTCATCCACCTAGGTTAGGGCAACCAAAAAGTTCAGGTAACTACAATACCCACATCGTCAATATCCAATACAAGTGTCCAAATCTTGGTCAACGTAATTCCTACACAATCAATTGCATCAACTTTAAATTATGTAAACATTTGAACTAATGGAACCTTAACCTTTATCTAGAAACTAAATAATTTTGTACAAGTGATAAAAAAAACCTTGTAAATTTTGTTTGCATAAATTACCAGAAATCATGTAAACATTACAACTTAATGGATGCATAGGTTTTAATTTGAAATATTAAATAGACATACAAATGAACCTTAAAATGTTGGGTTAAAACTTTTTATGCAACAAAAAGTTCGCTACATTGACCCTTAATTAAATAAACAAAAAAAAATTGCTTGCATAACTTTAATGCTAAAATTCAACAATGTTTTTACAATTAAATGTTAAACCTAATTTTGGAATTTTTTTGCATAATTGTAAATTTTGTACATACTATAAACATTGGATCCATAATTGTAATAAAAATGTGAAATAATTTTATATAAATATCAATAAAAGTTGTGTTTTAAACCTAATTTGGGGGAAGGAACCCCAATCCTTACTAAAATCCAAAAAAAATAAATGGGAAGGTTTATATCATTCATACCTTTGCCATGGAATCACCTTTATTTTCTTCTTTTTTAATAGATGAAAGAAAAAACAAAAACAAAAACCTCTTTATATATGTGTATATGAATACATAAATTTACCTTTTAAATATTCCATGAAAATAATATAAATGTTAGCAAAAAGGTTACCTTAAACCCAATGTCCCCCTTATTTATTTGAAACAAATATGAAGCAAAAGTTTAAATGAAGGTACTATAACATGAACATGGGTTAATTAACAATGTGGGTATTGCAATTTGAGGGGCTTTATGGAGAACCAAAACCATTTATAATAAAAAATCAATAATTTGCAGTACATGTATAGACAAACTCGTTTATGCACCAAGGGGTCATTTTATGAAGGCAGGCAATATAATTACATATATAAGTATTGACATACACTCTTCCCTTAAGGTTATTATGTGGGTGTTTCATGATAAGGATAATGAGAGTATTGCATAGGTAGTCATTTAATAATTACCTACAACTTATAATTATAAATATTGCTCAAATCTTTTAACATGGCCATAAAATGTGTTAATTATATTAGATGAAATTATTGTTCATTTGGGTAAATGCAATCCATTCGTGGTGGATGGGGGTATTGTGTGCAACATGGTTTAAAGTGATCCCAAAATCTACAAATCCCAAAATTAGATTTCAAAATTTTTAAAAATGGATTGATATGAAAGTGTCAAGTAACCACACTAGAAAAATGATGGTGACAAAAAGATATCATGCCAAGTTAAGCTACAATGGTTCAATATAAAAATGGTGGGTACATGCACTAAAGTCTCATTACCAATTCAATTATAATGACATATCTATGATTATTTATCCGAGGAGGATGAATTAAGTGCAATGCCCATATTGGTGTGATAATTTGTTGCAGCTACTACAACTTTTGCTACATGACGATGAGTGAACAACTAACAATGTTTAAGCACAAGTCAAATTACATCAACCACAAAAACCTTTTTTGTTGTGCTTTGAAACCTAGCACAAAAAAACACTAAAACAAATTAAATTTGCAATCATACCATCCATGAATAATTTTGGAATTATGATACTTTGATAATGCATCCATTTTTTTTATTCAATTGCACTTATTGGATTCCAATGTCCAACTCTAAATACCTTATGCAACTTTGAGAGGTTTTGCATAGGTAATTCTACTTGTTCAAATTGTTTTAACAAGGTTGTCATTTTTCTCAAATTGCACCCATGCACTCTGTGGGATGAACCCCACCCCCCATGCCAAAATGCCAATGATGCCCAATAATATGTCAGAGATTAAACATACCAATAATGGCCATCATACCTTTTACATTTGTTGCACTTGGGTTTGAAGTTCATCCCACTTAGATTTCTCTTTTTTTTTTACTCAATCAAAGGCCTTTTTCTCATCCCATTTTTGCCTTGCATGTTGATTGTTCAAAATACGTTCATAGAAGTGTGGTTTTATCGCCTAAGACCCCCCAAAATGAATAAATGAACACCCAAATCTACCCAATTCCATATGAAGGCCATGTGTTTGGTCCAAATGTTTACAAAACAACCACTAGGCTGCATAAGAACTAATGCATGCATTCACCTTGCAACACCATTTTTGAGCCTTCATGAACCCATTCATTCAATTCCATTGCATCTCCATGCTCATCTTGCATTGGAGGAAAACTCTCTTGAGGTGTAGGATCTAGGTTTGGAACCAAGTCTACAAAAAAATCCAATGTATAAAAATTCAACATGTTTAACATAAGCATGATGATAGTATTGCACCCCCACCATTTTTTTGAAATGATGAGGGTGTTGCACATTAAAACCCTTTTAGCAACACAAAGAAAATGATGATGAATAATGCAACTTCTCATCATTGTTTTTTGTACCAAAGCAACACAAAAAGGAAGACAACAACGAGCAACTCCTAATTGTCGTCTTCTACAACACACTGCAAAGCAAAAGAATTTTTTTTAAACTAACAAAAGGGGGTAGGGTGTAGAGTGTACCTAAAGACATAAGTGTTGGTGGTGGCACAATGGACTTCATGTTAGAACAAGCAATGGCGATAGCATAATGGAACTCACACCGGAACAAGCGATGGTGCTAGAGATGGAGTTGTGTGTGTTGCTCCGAGAGACACTTGACATTAGAATGTTGGGCCCACCAAAAATGTAGGAAGGGGAAGATGAAGAGGGGTTGCAGGCCCTAGAATGGGATTGGTTGGTTTGTAAAACAAGTTTGAAAATAAAAAGTAAAAAAAAGGGAGATTTTTTTAGAAACCTGCCCAAAATGAATGTATTGCAAGTGGTTGGCCAACCCAAAGTCGGTGGATGAATTGCCCTCCATCCAAAATGGGACTGGTGGAGTCATGGGCATGGTTCACTCAAGCCAACCTTGCCTACCAAGGCAAGGATTTTGTGTTTAGGTTCATTATATAGTATAATAGCTTAAGGGATTTTTATAGACCCCTAGGTAATAGACCTATTTTTATATGAGAATTATTGAAAGATGATATTTTGGCTTATGTTGAAACTTAAGATTAGTGACATAGTTATAATATCTTTAGGCCTCGGCAAGGTAAGGTAATTTACCTTTTCTACTCGATAAAAAGGTAAAGTTCTAGGGTAAATTATTAAAGTAGACAATGGGGTAAGGTAGAGGGTAGGGTAAAGGTAGCTGGTCAAGGTTACCCGTCAATTACCCGTTAATTACCCATACCTACTCATCACCAGTGGCTAGTGCAGCAGGTTGCGGCACCTCGGTCTTCACATCCAAGCTTTGGAGACCGGAAGTCCGTATGGATTACGGAGTTCAAAGTTTGAACATTGAACCTCAAACTGAGGCCTGACTGAGTTTCGAACGGCTTGCTCAAAGATCGGCGGTGAAAATGGAAAGCTCCAGCAACGAAGCCGAAGATGAAGACCGCATCAACGATGGTGTCAGATCCGATGCCGATGTTAGGGTGGTCGATTTGGCGGATGTTGGTAGCATAGCCATGGCCCACAAATGCAAGCGTGCTCGTGGGGAATTTCCCTAGGCGCACACCCACGGGTGGACGGAGGGCGATCCCTTAACACAGAAGGGAAGCGCTAGTGCAGCCATTGCAAAAAGTGGTTCTCGAGCAAGACCAACTGCTCTGGTCGGAAGGCCCATCTCTCTAGCAAGCACAATCTTTCCCGAGCTGGTAGCGATAAGGCATTGTCCGCCCCAGGTTCCGACGTTTTGGTATAAACAATGCTGAAGCCGGTGTCCTTTCCAAATCATGTCATTCACAAATACGAAAACTTTGTTGTCGATTTTGTCATTGGTGGAGACATCTCATTGCGAGCGGTAGGAGGCACGTGATTCAAAGAACTATTACAATCTTTGACGAATGGTTATTGGCCACCGTCGACGCGCACGATCCTCAAACGCATCGTGGAGCTGTACCTGATTGCGAGGCCTTTGTTGGCTGCATTCTTCTTTTCATTGAATGTCGCCATCTCATTGACACTAGATGGGTGGTCTAACCGTAACCTGAAAGGTTTCTACGTCGTGACTGCTCATTGGATTGACACTATCACGGCCAAGTCGAAGAGCTTGTTGTTGACCATCATCGACGTTGCAAGTGGACATGGCGTTGGTGTGTGCGTCGCTAAAGCCCTTTTCGAACATTTGAAGGGGATGGGATTGAACGTGTTGTTTAAATTGTTGAATGTCGTGAGTGACAACAGTTCTGATGGGACTGCTGCCGTGAAGCACATGTTCCAACTAATCAATGCCACGGTTGGATATGAACAAATGCGCCCATGCAATCACATTTGTTGTGCCAATCGTTCTGTTCAACTAGCTGTTTTGAAGGTGTTGGTACAAATCAAAGACATCAATGCACAACTCCGGCAGGCGCTTGTTTGTATTCGTCGCAACAAGACCATGTGCCAAGCATATCGTCACGAAGCCGATCTGGCTGGTCTCACGAGCAAAGAACCAACGCATCAAGATTGTCCGACGAGTTGGAACTTGACCCATGAAATGGGCAGTGATGCCTTCAACAAAAGGGTTCCACTAGATCACATCATGAATCTTTACAACGACAAAATTGACGTTGATGTGTTGTTTGATGACCAATGGGAACGCATCGCTGTCGTGACCACGTTCATGCGTCCACCCGTAGGTCATGGAATTGTTGGTAGCTAATCGCAAGACATCTCTGGATTTGGTGTTTGTGTCCATCACACATCTCATCAAGCACTGTGAGAATGGAGAAACAATGTTCAAGAACACAGATCAAAACCTAACAACGGCTGGCATGAAAGCAAAGCTGCAGCAGGACGAGAAGCTTCTCGTTCACAAACCGGCTATTGTGGTTGCGTACCTAAACCTGCAATTACCGAGGCCGACCGATCCTACAATGATGGGCTAGATCACAACTTTGATTCGCTCTCAAATTTTGCGCCGATATTCGAACATTGTTGTCGCACCAACTCTTCAATTTGATTGTGTCGATACGCTCTTCGTTGCCATGTTCGAGCAGGTGCAAAACGTCGGGGATGAGATCGGTGATGAGGTTGAAAAGTACCTTAGCCTTGGCATCGTCATATCGTCGTCATTTATCGACGTGATGGAATGGTGTACGGTGCGAAAGGACATGTTTCCTGCACATTACCAGATGGCAACAAACTAACTTGGCACGCCTGCAACGTCGACGCCATCAGAGCGCATGAACAGCATGGCAGGACGTGAGTTCATAGCCGCGAGGCAGTCGTCGTCGTCGTCTGTGTTTATCCAAACAATGTGCTTGTGTTTTTGGATTGACGCAAGGGTGATCAAGCTACCATCAAATCGAGCCAAGGTGGCGGCCGACATTGAGAAGGTGCTCGATGACGATGCGATAGCTAGTGTTGCCGCCATTTTTGATCAAATCGCAGTCGAGCAAGACCATTGGGAAGATGAGGTTCTTGATGACAGGGTTGTTGAACTAATGAATTCGTAGTTCGAACGCTTTATTTTGGAGGCCAAAATCATGTGTTAAAAACAATGATCAATGCCATAGGGTAATTACTCGTCAAAAGTGGGGGTAAGAGTAAACGATAAACATTAACAAGTGGCAATAGGGTAAGGTAACGGATAAGGTAAAAGTAGGTTCAACTGGATTACCCGTTTACCTTTTACCTTACCTTGCTGAGGCCTAAATATCTTGAAGGATATTGGTTTTTTAGAGGATTTTTTGAAGATTATATTTTTGCATGGTGAAATATTTCATAGTTCTTTTGCCGTAAGATACTCTTTATTGTAATGGCAAGGCCACAGTGTCGCACACCCCTTGTTTTATTTTGTCAAGTTAAGATCACAGTGCTTCTTGCCACACCTTGATACCATTGGAAAGCCCAGATGAGTAAAGTGCACCGAGTTGGTTTCATAATGTTTTGAACCCGATTGGAGAAACTATTAAATATTGAACACTTTTTTCATGGAAAATTTTCATTTAAATTATATATATATATATAAGAGAATTTGGGTGTGCTCTTAGTATTGCTGGAAAGTCCTTTCTGAGTAGGATATAATAAAGCGATTTGAGAAAAATCAGACTGAAAGTGCAAGGGATATTGAATTTTAAGTAAATTTTCATTAAATTTTCAATTAAATTACGAAAAAATGGCTTGGAAAGGAAAAATTAATTGGGTAACCAGTTCACACTTGGGCCAACAACACGGGCTGCATTTGTATTTCAGAATTAGCTCAAACCATAAGTTTCAATTCTTTATACATCGAACTCAAAGAACCATCAATCCCAGTTAATTTTTAACCCCCTTAAAGAATAGGCGGTTTTTGCTATTTGACTTTTCAATCCATGTACTGAACTCATTTGAACCTCAAAAAACTGCCATTTCCAGTTCTATAAAAATTGTAATACAAGGGCAATTTCAGCAAATGTATGTTGAATAACTAATTAATTTGGAAGATTCCAAGGGAAAAAAAATGTTTCAAAATATTTTTAATTTTCTTTCACAAGACTTTTTTCTTTGAAATTTTGAATTTTTTTGATTTTTTCAAATTTTATACAAATTACATAATTGGTGTCAAATTTGCCAATTTCAATACTACAGCATTTCAGAATCAGAGAATTGTGAGTTCTCACTCTTTGAATGATCAAAATCAAAGAACCATTGTTCTCGGTTATTTCAACAATCTTAAAGAACTGGCGGTTCTCATGAAAGACCCCATGGTTTTATTTGTGGTTATCTGCCTTTTTTCAATCAGTCATCGGAGGTCATCTGCATTTTTAAAGAACCGTTGGTTCCAATTTTTGAATATTCAGAGCTAGAGAGCAACTAGTTCTTTGAAAATTGAAACCAAGGAACTACCCATCCTATGTATTTAAAACCCCTTTATAAAATAATGGATTTCATGAAAGACCCAATGGTTTTAAGGGTAGTTGTTTGCCTTTTTTTTCAATTTTGACCTATGGTTATATACTCTATAATGAATCTAAATACAATATCCTTGCCTTGGTAGGCAAGGCCAACAAAATGAAACAAAAGTGAAGAGCACCTGAGTTCACCACCAACAATTGAGCCTTCAATGAGCAATGAGCAAGAGGATTTCAAATATAAACATGAGACAACAACAGGAGAGCTTTTTATGTGTTTAAAGTCATCAACCTTTTTACCCTTGAAATACTCTTGTTAATGTTCATTGATGTAAAGTGAATCAAGTAATAATCATTTAAAATTTTAAGTAGACATTTTACTTCAAGTTATAGTTAAGTGGGTGCAACTTATACATGTTGTATATGTGACCTATTATTATTTTCAAATACAAGTTTCATCATAAGGGTTAGTTATGGACAAGGGTTGGTTATAAGGTAGGACAATTAATTGCTCATCTGGTGATTTTTACCATAATCAATTGAAATCCTATTGTTAAGGAAGGCAATTTATTTGTCTTGTTTTTCATGTTGACATTTTCCACTACCACACTATTGATAAAGTTGGAAAGCCTTCCACGAGAGTAAAAACAATTGCATATTGAACAATTTTGTCATTGAAAATTTAGTAAAATTAAAATTAAGTTTTTTTAAGCAATGAATGCACACTATGATTAGAAAACCTTTGATGAATAGGGTTTTGTGCAAGCTATTTCATAATTTTTAGACCTAAAGTGTTGAAAAAATATTGAATTTATTTATTTAAATTAAAATTCAATAAAAGTTCAATTTTTTTTTATTAATTGAATTTCAAACTTATGCTAAAGAAGTTGTACCATTCAATATGATGCATAATGCTAAAGAAAAAAGTTGCAAAAGTAATTGATGCATGCAATGTGTTCAAATTCTAGACCTTAACATGGTGATCATGTACTCGAATGTTGTCAATACCAAATTGGTTTCAGAATTGCCCAACACCATCTTGTAATGATTTCCAACAATTATGAAGTACACAATATATGGGAAAGTAAAAAATTCTGATGTGAATGACATTGAAAAATGTTTATGGTAGCATTTTGTAAGTATTAATCTATGGATTTGTAAAAAAAATCCTGACAATTGAACTTTTTTGGGGTAAATTTAACAAATTTTCATAAATTGGCAATTTAAGATGGTTACAAATCCTAATAAATTTTGAAGTTTCAAAAGTTAAAAGAGATTTGAGGTTTTATCATTTCAACCCTAATACAATATTGTTGGTTTTGGTTTTGAAAATGCCTTCCTTATAATATGCATTGCATTATTGATCCAAGCACTTGATATCACAACTCCTCTTATTGTTTAAACATCCATAGTTAGGCCCTATTTTGATGCAAATGATGAACCCTACCAAGCATAAATTAACCAAAGCACCCAAAAAAGGGAAAACAAGGATCAAAATGGAAGGACCCACATGCAAGAAGACAAATGAACCACCTAAGAGGGGCAAACCACAAGGGAACATCAAGTTCTGGAACACCCTCCTATTGAAAAAGGTCATCAAATAATGAAAGGGAAGAACCTCTTAAAAGGAGGCTAGCCTCAACAAACCCTCACCAGCTGCAACAGCATGTCTCAAAATAGATACCACATGCACACATTATAACACCACTAACACCCTCTGCCTATAAAATGTGCACAAAACTGAAACAGAAAGGCCTCCAATGCTTTCCGAGACTTGGTATTTTCAGAGCTCATTCATAACAAAATTTTAAATCAATTTATTTTCCATGGCTGTAATGACATGATTTTCTAATAGTCTACTATTTTGATATATTTCAGTTAAATGTTGTGGATTTTACCAACCATGCATTTTTCACATCTTTGAATTCTTTGTATGTCATCATGAACTCAGAGAAATTTCTTAGTGTATTTGTAGGCAACTTAGGCCCACTTTATTTGAGGGTCCAGGGTCCAATTTCCTAATTTGAAGCAAATTGACTCCTTGATTTGGACTGTACCTTGGTCCCTAGCCTTATTCTTGGTTCTCCAAATCAGGAGCTCTCCTTTTAGCACTGTTTTTTGGTCCAAATCAATTGATTTTCCCTCCAAAACAGGTGCCATGTAGGTTTAGCCTCAATCTGCCACTTTTTGGTGGTTGACCCTCATCTAGAGGCCTTGGGACCAATTTAGAGCTTTCGACCAATAAGATTGCTTGAATTCATTGGTCCCTGGACCTTGAGCCCTCATCTAAAGTCGCCATTATATCTGTGATTATCCCTCCTAGAAAGGAGAACAGATCTTATACTTTCTTACAGGTATAAGATCCCTCCCACTACCCCTCAGGAATAGGAGTAAAAACCCTCCCCCTCCTTTGATCTACATATATGTTCATGCTTTACATTGGGTGAAGCCCACACATCAGGAAAAATGCAGGGCTGAACTCTGACTTCCACCTTGCCATAAGGCCCGTATCGTGTGATTGCCCCTACCCTGGGACTTTTACCCTACCTGTTAAGCCCTGGCAGCAGGGCATTACCCACAGACCTCATGCTCCTCAACCCTTTCACAGCTGTAATGAGGGCTTTACCCTATGTGCGACAATCTGTGACCACAGATAGACAGAGAGCTCCAGGTACACACAGGAATAACTCACAATCAAAATTCAAAGGAACTTTTGCAGAATTATTTAAATGAGAAAGGTGGGCAGGATCCAGACCACAGATTCCTGGGTCATGCTCCACACTAGAGTCTGAAACAGTAGCAGCTAGCTACAATCTAAAAGAGTCCCATTCTGAGTCTAGAAGGCATGCATAAGATGCCTCCAAGCCCTCTCCTGAAAGGAACAATCATTTTCAAAAAGACCCAAACTCAACAATGCAACACTTGCTACCACACTCGAACATGATTGAGATTGGACACATAAACAGTGAGACATCAAGCAATATTGAAAAAAGAAAAATACAAACATGACATTTATGTCCATAAGAGACCATATGTTCAGCACATTCACTCCCATGAGATACTTCACTCAGCATGTACACAATCACAGCACATACTTAGGCTGTCCTGCAGTGACCTCTTCTAACAACTCCATAATGACACACCATTTACAACATTCTTAGGGCATGAGCTGATTCCACTCTGAATTATCGGCAAATTCTCAGATGCTGCTACTAATTTAACGGGCTTCTTGCCACAAATGATCAACTCTAGATGGACACTGGAGAGTGATCAGGGGGATGGGTGAACCAGGGTGCAGGTCGGCCTTGATGTCGTAGCATCTGTGATGTCAAAGATTCAGGTAGCAGGCCAGAGTCATCCTTCTTCTCTTCTTCCATGCTGTTGTTGAGTGGTTCTCCTGCCTCTGGGAGCACAAGTGGTTTGTCCACCCCATGGGGCAGCTTAGCAGCTTTTGCCACCATTATTACATTGTCTATCAGCCCTGATACACCACCTGCATATGTGAATAAAACGAGTTCAATCATGGCAGCATTGTCTCCAAGAAAAGCCATAAACATCAAACAACAATGTGACCATTGTTCACCAAAAAAGAGGAAGAAAACCAGTTTGCAGAAAGTTCTTCAGCTTCCTCTGCAACCCTGCAAACTCAATGAGACCTTACATAACATCAAAACCAAATCAGAAACTTGCAAGGGCATCTTGCCGCAACTCCACTGTTGAAGATAGAAAATTTCTTAAAGTCTAAGAAAGTATGGTTAGTCATATGTGCATCTGCACAATGTCAGCAACAAGGACAAGATTTTGTGAGACATTCCCCTGTTCAAGGTCTGCATCAGAAGACCCCAGTAAGTGGTCTAACCTGACTGCCGCACCAAATTTTCAAAGCGCTCCAGAGGGCGGCATGCGGTTCCACGCTCATGGCTGGATGCAATGTTGCACTGAGTCTCATAAGCCTCCTGCACTTCACAAGCAAACCCCAAGTTACTTCCACCTCACAGAAAAAAAAGGCTTCAAAAGTTGCTGCGCACTCCCTTTGCCCATTGCCAAAAACAAAGCACATGAAGGTACGACTAGCGGCTACAGGAGCATTATGCTACACAAATTCTTCCGCAAAGATTGCAAAACAACCTTGATGTTCTCGAACTCCGAAAGCGCCTCCCAACAGCGATATCCCTCGTCACCTTCCAACACCATGCAACGATCTGCATCCCCGGTCAACAAACGAAAATAAATCGGAATCCACAAAGCAAACCTAGTACACATTTGCAAAACTTCGTCGCTCCTCCCAAGAAAAACAACAGCAACAACAACTCCTTCCTCCTGCTTTTTGACATGAGAAATCCGAGAAATAGTACCAGATAACGCCTGCTCCGCCTTTTCGAGAAGAGAAGGCTCCCTCATTAGCCGGCTGATACGACTCCGGCTGAAGGGCTCCATCTTCGGCGGCAAACTGTTATGATGTGCACCAGATCCACCTTCAGAAGACTTGCCAGGTGAAAGCACCGCCGTACAAGACACCAGTGCCGGTCTGGAACTCGATTTGCTCCCCGGCAACACAGGACTACTATTGGACTGAACCTGTGGTGAAACCACATGCAATGGAAGAGGTATAATCGGCGCCATCGCTACAACCATATCTTTCTCTGTCCCTCCCTCTCTTCCCCGCTTGTCTCTTCCCTGCACTTCAGCAAGAAACACTGCTACACCATCAAAACAGAAGACAAGTTTGTGAATGCAAGTCCGTCAACAGCGCGAGAGCAGAAACGGGCGAGAACAATCCCGAGAACAGCAATCGGCGACAAAACACGAAGAGATGAGAAACGAAGACGAAGAAGCCAAAGCGAAGAGACGAAGACGAAGAGAAGAAGGCGGGCGGGCGGGCGGGCGGGCAGGCAAGAAATGGAAATTTTACAGAAGGACAAGCAAAAAGAACAGTACCTACCTACTAAAGAAGACCAAAAAAAAAGAGCAAAATAGTACTCTAGTGCAGGGGCAGTTTCCAAAAATTAGCAGAATTAGCCAGATTTACACTACAAAAACAAAGAAATTCCCAAAAAACAATTCGAACAAACCACAAAATAATCCCAAAAAGAAAAAAGAAAAAAGAAAATACCAAACCACAGTAGCTTGGGGAACTTCAACACAAATTATATTATTTGTAAAACTGCTGAAATTTTCAATAAAAATTTTCCAAAAGAAAAAAAAATTGCAAACGAAAATAGAGGATCTTTTGAAATTATTCAAGAATATTTTATTTCCGACAAGGGAATCTTGATAATTAATTAATTAACTCATTTACAGACATTTGTTGAACAAATTTTCAACCTCGAAATGCTTTTAAAGAATATTACGTCATGAATTCCCTATTTTTTGAGGAATTTATTGGGCCAATTTTTCGAGAAAATATTTGTTTTTTTGCAAGGAAATTGATTTTTTTCACATTTCAACGCAGTTTTCAGTTTGGGGGAAACAATATTTTGTTTTGGGGCAGGATTTTTTTGGGCTGGTCTATTTACAGTTTGGACAGTTTTTCACAAATATGTCGACAATTAATAGTAGATCTTTTTTTGGGATGATCACTAATAATGTTACCCACATCCAGTATTTTTTTTATAAAAAATTCCATATCGAAAATTTTGCGAAATTTAACCAAAAATTTTAGCAAAATTCATCGAATTTGCACTAGAAAAAGAAAATTTTCCAAAATTTTCCCAATTTCTTTGACGAAAAATAGCGAAATTTCGCCAGAAAAAAAAAACACACTGCCCACATCAGAAGGGAGGGACTGAAAAGAAAAATCCAAATCATAATTTGTTATATTTCAAAAAGGATTTTTTTCATTAACACGAATGATGAGATATTACTAAGATATTTAATTATATTTTGGAGAGTTTGACATCTAGAATTGATATTTCATAATTGGTTGTTGGAAAAAATTTAATGGATTTAAAAGTAATTTATGAATTTTTTTTATTGAAATTCATTTCAATAATAATATTCATTGGTCACTTTCGAAGTTATTACCATGATTATTATTATTAATTACCCAGTAATTGTCTACGAGTTTTGCTTTGACGAAACTCTTGTATAATGTTTCTCAATTTTACATCACCCTTTCTTTGGGTCGTCATCCATCAGACCCTAAATTATCACAGATTAATAGTCGTTTCTTGGATGAATGAAATGTGAGTGTGAATGTGATCAGCTTCATCATTGGTGAAGCGTGTGGTCCCTGCATACCGCCAAGAGGCCCCAGATATTTTCAAAAGCAATCCAGATAATGGCAAGGGGTAGGTAAGTAGGTAGGTAGGTAGGTATTAACTAGGTACCTTGTGACCAGAGCCTATATGAGTCAGCTACTCAGTGATTCTCATGTAGGCCAGCCCTTTTTTCTTTTTCTTTTTCATTTTTTTCTTTCTTGGCAGCTTTGTACCTTGTGCCAAACACAATATGGCAAGAATGCACTTGTGAATAAATAAATAAAGAAGTACTCCCAGTTTATAATGGGGGGTAGGTATTAGCCCAGGCCAAAATCTTCTGGAATCTTGTATTTTGGGCAGCCTCCATAGTTTCAACTCTTTTTTTTTTGTGATGGGCCAATCAAATTGGCTCATTGCAACCAAAAAAAAAGTTGGACTTGTGAGGCACCCCCAACTAATTAATATGAAACATAAATATAAGTACCCCCAGTTGAACAGGTGTTCTTTGCAAGGGGTATTAGCTGAGGCCAAAAATGGTGATGAACTCTTTTGGGAACAGAAATTTCATG